>Ga0209647_1003864_pt1 | contig 11474 bp, 10 predicted proteins | sample GraSoi_2013_60cm_FD_185827 | JGI IMG/M metagenome (GOLD analysis project Ga0209647, IMG submission 185827) | Grasslands soil microbial communities from the Angelo Coastal Reserve, California, USA - Sample 9_17_2013_60cm (SPAdes) (version 2) | ecosystem: Environmental > Terrestrial > Soil >... | reverse complement strand
AAGCCATTATCACCGCCTGCGCCGCCATCAAAGCGTTCGATACCCTCAACTGGGACGACGGAGCCACCGCCGAACAAAATGCTCTCCGATTCCTGGAAGAAGACCAGGGGGCCAGAAACCTCTTCCAGCGTGTTAGCAACATTGCTGAGACGATGCCGACGCTGAACCTGACGATCAATACGCGGGACTCGATCATCGCGGCCGACCTCTACGATTTCGCTTGCGACGTATTCGGGCCGATTGGTCAGCGCCAGATCTTCGATCGCATGACTGAAGCGATCGAACTCTTAGCCAATTTAAGCAACTGGGACCCACTCATTGGCTACGTCGATATCAACACTTTTGACAGCTTCTACGTGACCCTGCCCCAGTACGTCGATCAGGTGCTCGCCATCAATGTAAATCATTCAATCGGAACATTTAGAAATCAGTGGTTCGAGTTCCACATGAACGGCTTGGGCCAGGATAATGATCAGGCTGATTCAGTCGGATCCAACCGACCTTGTGGTGGCTGGGAAGAGGTCGGGGAAATGCCCTGCGCTTTTCCCATGGCTGCGCCCTCGTACTTGGTCGCCGCACCTCTCAGCGCATCCGATAACGGCACCGAATTCCGGGTCTGGGGCATAGATGTCAACGACCTGCCGGTCTACGGCCAAGACGGAAACCTCGGTATACCAATAACTTGTGAACAAAACAGTTTCGATATTTCGAGTCAGGCGCTGCCGTTTAAGCGCATCGACCGGATTGTGATCGGCTCACCGCAGAGTTTTCTCCAGCTTTATGCGACCGATGGCACCCAGTATTTACAGAACCTGGGCACCTTCTGGCCCAATGTAGCTGAGCCCAAGTTTCGCATTATTAGGATCGGGCAGAAGGCGGTCACTGTCCGGCTCCGGTACAAGAAACGGCTGGTTAAAATCACCTCGCTCACTGACCCGGTTCATATGCGCTCGCGGAGCGCGATGATGAACGCCCTGCGCTCAATCCAGACCGGTGTCCAAGATCCGCAGGGCGCAGTGGTCTTGCTCGAGGCCGCTAAACAACTGCTTAACCGGGAATGGCGCTCGACTCATCCACAGGAGCAGATGGGGATGCAGGTCGATCCAGGCACCTGGGGAGCCAGTTTCATCACGATGCCATGAGCGCCCAGAACATGCAGATCATTATGGACGGCCAATGGACTGGCGGCGTCGACAGTTTTCTGCATCCGGCTGATCTGGTTCAGGGTAGCTATGCCTGGGGTGTTAACATCGTCAATCGAGGCGGAGTCGTTCAGACCCGGCCAGCTAAGCGCCGGGTCAAGAGCTTCTGCGGCCGCAAAGCTCAAGGCCATTTCTGGGCGCGAACCCTCGATGATCGCAACTATGAATTGGTCGCGATCGACGGTAAAATCTATTGGTCACCATTCCCGTTCAAGGACTGGTACGCGTTATCCAATATCACTTTTCGCCCGGATGTTGATCGGATCTGGTTCTGCGCTGCAGAACAGGCCGTCCAATACAACCCGGACGACACGATCGCCGTCATCGAGCCCAAGATCATTGTGTTCATGCAGGATGGCACCAGCCTTCCCTGTTATTGGGATACGAGCGATTACTCCAGTGGCATAGTCCAGGTCCCCTGGGTCACTGGCACCCAAGCCAAGGCAAAGCCAATGCCGGTCGGTACCGCGATGGTCTGGCAGGATAACCGACTCTGGCTCGCGGTCGATAATCTCGTTTTCGCGAGCGACCTGCTTCATCCGCAAAGTTTCCAAGAGCAAACCTATCTGGCAGAACAGAGCGGATTTCGCTTTCCCCGTAACGTGGTTAACATGATCCCTTCTCCGGTCCAGGGTTTGTTAGTGCTAACCAACTCTTCGATGCACAACCTGATGACTTTCGTGCAGGACCGGACCCAGTGGCAGACGACTCAAGGGTTCCAGGCCGATGTCAATACCGAGGTCGGTCTGGTCGCGCCCTGGGCCATTGCGTATCTGCATGGCATGCCCTGGCTTCTAACGGCGCGCGGCATCATTTCCTATGACCGAGCGCTCACTACCAATTTGACCACGGTCCTTTTAACCGTCGATGGCGAGATGCAGCGCTCAAAGAGCCTGATCGCGCCCGATATCACCCGGGCCTGTATGGGGGTTTGGGAAAACATGTTGATGGTGGCAATGCCATCCAGTTCTGTCCAAAACCGGCACACCTGGATCGCGGATGCGGGCATCGCAGAGAAAATGAATAACACGGTCGGCATGTGCTGGAGCAGTATTTGGACTGGCACCTACCCAGTCCAGTTTACTGCTCCCATCATCGGCGGGACCCAGCATAGTTATGAACTGGCTTACTCTGCCGGCTACCTCGCGCTCAACTACGGCGATAGTCCATCGCCCCAGCCCGAGACCAATCTGCCGACCCAGGCTTACATCCACTTGTATGAAAACTACATGCCGAACCAGATCACCAGAGTCGAAAACCCGATTCATTGTTCGCTTGAGACCAAGGCCTTCAGCTTAGGTACTGACGATTATTACCGGTTCGTCTTTGCCGAGTTTATGATCGTTAATTTGAAAGGGATCGTGCCGGTGCAAGTCTATGTAGTCGGGCTAGCCGGAAACTATCAGCCGCTCTTTAGCACGACCTTGCGCGCCGATATCGGCCCTTGGGGTAACCCATCGGCCCAAACCAAGCTCTACTATGTCGCCCAAGGTAAAACGACCCAGTTTGAGAATTATAGAAGACAGGTGCGTCATATGCGGACCCAAGAGTTCGTTATCCATGAATCGGCTGATCAGGCGGCCTGCACCGAGATTCTGCGCCTGGATGGGATCGATAAAGCGTTCCAACTGATGATCCAATGGCAGGGGCGGATGGGCGTGCGCCAGCTCAAATTCTTCTACGACCGGCAACTGCAAAGTCCCCAGGGAATCTGCCCGGTCGATGAATCTAACACCCCGCACATCGTGCTGGAGGCCACCGCATGAGCGCACCGCCCCTCCCCCAGAGCTATTTCCCAATCGGGCTAGTGCCTCAGACCGGCATGCCTACTAACCACACGTCGCGCTCCAAAGAACTCTATTACGACACGCTCCTGGCTGAGCCGCTCTTCATGAGCAACCCCTTTGGCCCGCAGATCCTGGCGATCTCGCGCCCTAACCACCGCTGGTAAGATGGCTACCGTCCCACAACGCATTCCTTTATCGATCTCGATCGCGCCCTTCCCGGAAGGGTTCCAGGGCGACATGGATGAGACCTTTCAGCAAGCCACTCAGCTGATGCAGGCCTTTATCGAGGGCAATTTTTTGACCGGCCTGATTCTGCCGCCGAACTCAACGTTGCCCACGACCGACCAGGGCCCGATCGCGATGGGTGACGTCTGGTACTTCTGGGATCCGGCCACCAGCCAGTACCTGCCGCAGACCGTCAACGTAAAAACAGCAAAGAATTTCGCCAAGAATTGCGTTTACCAAGTCCAGCAGACCGGTGCCTCATTCACTCCGGCAGTGGGAGTTACCAAGACCTACGATATGGCTCTGTGCCGGATCACGCAGCCGGGTATCATCGCTATTAGCGCTGATGTAGGTCCGGTTGCTGGCCCCGATAATGATCCGATCCCAGCAGCAATCGCCTACACGGTAGGACCATCCTTATTGCCGACTCCGATCGCATCTGATCTGTTCGCGCACGAACATTGTTTTGAGGGGAGCGATATCGCGACTCTGCAAGGCCAAACCTTGGCCTTAAGCTTTAGCGCCTGGGCCAATCAGGTCGGGACTTACTCTTGCTATCTGACCAGCGCTGGCCGGGATGAGACCTATGTTGTCCAGCTCCAGATTCAGACTGCTAACCAATGGGTCCGAATCAAGATTACGGAACTTTGCTCAAGGCGTGACCGGGCTCTATTTCGGAGTGCCACTATTAGTCGGCACCCAATGGCAAACAGCGACTCCGAACAAGTGGATACCGGTGTTCGCTGCCGGGACCGCGCAGAACATCAATCTGCTCACTGTCGCCAATAACCAGCTCAAAATTACCGGCATCAAACTAGAGGCTAATAGCAGTGTTACCTACCTGTCCTGCCCGACCTGGGAGGCCGATTACCACGACGCGATTCGCTACTATTTCACGACCTTTAATTATCAGGTACTCAACGCCGGAATACCGATTCAGGGTTTTGCTTATGCCGCTGATTCGATTGAGCTGGCTTTTATTTTCCCACGTCGGATGTGCAAAACCCCAACCGTGGTTCCCTACAGTTGGGCCACTCATACCACTGGCAATATTACCAACCTTTCCACCGCAACCGATTTCGCCGTCGCGACTTTAGGCGCGGACCCTAAAGGAATTATTGCAAGCGCGAGTCCTCCTACCACCGCCAAGGGAGACGCGTTCCAAACCATTATCGTCGCCGATGCAAGACTTAGTTAAAGATCCTGACAAAACCGGCATTGCTCTGGTCTGCTGCAATAACGAGAAAGATCTGCAGCGCTGGGATATTGATCAACTCGCCCGGGAACTGACCGGGAAGGATCTCCCCCGGCTCTTTCCCGTTTTCCTGGTACTCCACCATGGCACCCTGCGCGGCTTTGTGCAGACCGTGCAGCAACTGGTCATCTATCCGGCGCTTCATCCCGATAGGATGACCCCACGCGAATTTATCAAACTGTCTCGAAGTCTGGCAACCGAGTTCAAACGTATGAGTGGCAACCCAATTTTTATGTTGTGCGGCGCCGCCGAAAAACTGGGCGCGAAAAACATGCGCCGGATCCGGCTCAAGAAGGCAGACGAAACCGCTTTTGTATATGATGAAGACGCTCGCTGAACGATTCGTAGACAAGGTCGAGGAACCTTCTGACGCCCACAATGATTGCTGGGTTTGGAAAGGCTCAAAAGGAGGCAGCGGCTACGGCCAAATCTGGGTCGATGGCAAGCACGTAACAGCTCATCGCATCAGTCATGAGCTGTTTATCGGTCCCATTCCAGAGGGGCACGCTGTCGATCACCTTTGCCGTAACCGCGCTTGTGTGCGGCCAGACCACCTTCAGGCACTGGATCATTACACAAACTGGAGCCAATGGAATCTCGAAAAGACCCATTGCATAAACGGTCATCCTTATGACGGTGACAACTTGCGGGTCAAGCCTTCTGGCGAAAGGCGTTGCCGCATTTGTCACAACGCGAATGCCTTAAGAGGCTATTATCGCCGAAAGGAGGGTTGCTAAGGTGGGGGGCGGGGGCGGCGGCGGCAGTTCAGCACAGTTCCAGGCTCAAGGCCCTCCTCCGGCCTTTACCTATCTGGATCCGACCGGGCTCAATCAGATGGCCGTAGGCGCTGATATCAGCTCCTACGCTTTAAGCGATCAGGATTTCGCTAATCGTTACCCGGCCCTGCAGAACGCTTATAACCAGTATCAAGCTAACCTGGGCCAGCAGACCGGCCTAGTCGGCCAAGGCGCACAGGGACAGGCCAATATTATGGGCGGGTTAGCTAACACGATTGCCGGTCGACAAGCGACCGGAACCACTGGTGATATCACCGGCATTCGCAACGCGGCGGCGACCGCGGCCGGAGCCACCCAACCGATGTATAATCTGGGCGCATCCCAGGCTGGGTTAGCTCAACCTCTGATCGGCATGGGCCAGCAACAGGCCGGGATCGGACAGGGCATAAACCGACTGGGTGGCCAGTTAGCCGGCGCGGCCCAGATCCCTTATCAACTCGGCCAGCAACTGCTCAATCAACCGATGGATCCACAGGTCCAGCAACAGATGATGCGGGCTGGGCTCGGGCAGACGGCGGGAGCGCTGGGCGCAGCATCACTGGGCCAGGGTATGGCCGGACAAGCCGCTGCCGCGCGCCAGCTGGGCCTCAACACCATGCAGTACGGTCAGCAGCGCCGAGCCGAGGCCACAGGCGACATCAATCAGTATGCCAGCATGCTGGGTCAAGCTGGTCAGCTTCGAGGTTTGGGCGCTTCCACTATCGGTGGTGGTGGCCAGACCATCGGCCTGGGTGGCCAGCAATTAGCGGGCGCAGGTGCTCTCTATGGACAGGGCGCACAGACGGCTGCAACCGCTGGTGGCCTATTTGGAGCCGCGCAAGGGGCCCAGGAACAGTATGGCATGGACACCGCGCAGATGGCTTCGATCTATGGCGGCCTGCAGGGTCAACAGGCGCAGAACCTCTTGGGCGGTATGGCTAATGCCAATCAGATGTTCGCTAAAAGGCCATTTGGACTTGGCGGGACCAATCTAGCCCAGACCGAGTTGGGTCAAGCCGGCGCCTACAACTCATTTCAACAGGCCAATTATGCCACGATGAACGGGATCGCCTTTAATGGAGCCCAAATGCAGGCCCAGCAGAACCAGCTCGATAAGCAGCAGAGCGCTGGTATGGCCAGTGCCGCGATCGGGGGCGGAACAGCCATTGCCAGTGCCGCTGCCAGTGCTGCAGCTCTGAGCTGTTGGGCGGCAAGGGCTTGCTACGGAATAACTGATCGGCGATGGCTCTATTTCCGCTCATGGCTCTATTCGGAACGCGCTCCAATATGGCTGCGAAAACTCTATTTAAAATTTGGCGAAAAAGCGGCTACCATAATTACGAAGCATGAAAAAATATTGAAACCACTAGTGAGAATGGTTATGGATCGAGCTATCTATGACCGCTGCTGTATCGCTAACGCCTTCGGAACTCGTCCGTTTCAACTCATTTTTGGATAAGAGCAATGCCGAACACCCTCAATGCTGGGTCTGGACAGGGGCTAAAGCCCGTGGAGGAGGCAGGAGTGGTAAATACTACAGAGGAGATGGCTACGGGATTTTTCAGACAACGACATTACAGCCCAAGACGCGGCGCGCACATAAATTGGCCTTTCAGATCTGGATTGGTCCGGTGCCACGCAGTCTTCAGGTTCAGCACACATGTGACAATTCCCTATGCTGTAATCCAGATCATTTGGTGCTTGGCACTCCAGCTGAAAACTCTCAACGCATGGCTGCGCTTGGTCGGATGCCCCAAGGTCTTGGACACAAGAATGCTAGGCTCAGCGATGAACAAGTACGCGAAATTCGCGAACTTTGTCGAAAAGGGATGTCTTACGGTGAAATCGCTACTCGGTTCGGGATCAGCGAAAGCCATGTTCGCAACATTCATCACCGCAGGAGGCGCTTGAATGACGGAAATCCAACAAACCCGCTCTCAATTACGTGAAGAGACTGCCCGGGTCATTAACGGACTTTCCCGAGCTGATCTCCTTAAGCAGTTTGCGATCTCCCGAGTGGCCGATCTAACCGGCCTGGACAACATCGGACTACCGGTCTTTACCTGCGTTCGAGGGCTCTCGGACACGATCTCAATCCATGCCGGTAAAGGCCTTGAGCCCGCTTTTGCGCGCTGCGGCGCACTCATGGAAGCAATCGAGTTTGAGGCCGCTGAACATCCCCAAGGCAAATTCATTGCCGCTAGAGCAATCGATATCCCGGTCGCGGATCGCCTGCCCCTGGAAGACTGCTTTCCGGCTCGGGCTTCGACGCTGAACGATATGACGCCGATGGCCTGGGAAGAGGCAACCAATATCCAGAACGGCGCAGAAAAACTCATTCCCAGTGATCTGATCTGGATGGTGCCACGAATCCAGGATCAGCCGCTCATGTACGTGCAAATGGGTTCCAATGGACTAGCGAGCGGCGGTTCACGCGAAGACGCGATTCTCTCCGGGCTCTACGAGATTATCGAGCGCGATGGCTGGACCCTGAATCAGTTCTTGCTCGATAATTGCGGTATCCTACCGACCCGATGCCCATTAATCGGGCTTTCGCCGAGACTGGAAGCAATTGTACGCCAAATCGAGCGCGCCAAGGTCAGTTTGCACCTCTTTGATATCACCCCTGACTATTCGGTGCCGGTCTTTAGCGCAATCCTATTGGATTTAAGCGGCCAGGTCGCCGGAACCTTTTGCGGATACGGCTGTCACTTGAACGCGGAGATCGCCGCGATCCGGGCCATCACCGAGGCCGCCCAGGCCCGGTGTTGTTACATCAGCGGGGCTCGTGATGACCTGTTCCGTCGACAGTTTCTCATGATGAAACGCATGGATCAGCACAAGCTGGACATCATGTTCAGTGAACTATCCCTCGGTAACCCGATCAACGAGTACCGGACGACCCATTTTGACGATGTCCGAACTGAACTGCGCTATCTGCTTAAATTGATCCGGCAACGCGGCGTTTCGGAGGTCTTTGTTAAGCCGCTGGGCTCTTTCTTAGGTGACGCAGTGCACGTGGTGCGAGTGTTCTCACCCCAGTGTGAACCTTTCCGGTTCGACCACTGGACCCCGGGCTTGCGCTGCTTGAGTTACGCCAAGCGCAGGATGGAACAGTTGGCCGCAAAGTCCGCAAACCAGCCTATGCCAACCGAGGAGGAGGGCGAATCATGGAAACAGGCCTGATTCTGGTCTATCTAGGCCCGAGTTTATCCTGGGCGCGGGCGCGCGAGATCCTGCCAGGAGCCACCTACCGGCCCCCAGCCAAACAGGGCGATATCGTCACCGATGTAGTCAATCTAGAGCCCGAGCGGATTATTCTGATCGATGGCGAGTTCCGCAACAATCTGAGTGTCTGGCACAAGGAGATCGTTTTTGCGCTGCAGTACCCGAGTGTGAAGGGCGTTTATGGCGCATCAAGCATGGGTGCACTGCGCGCCGCCGAACTGGATTTCCTGGGCATGGTCGGGATCGGCAAAATTTATGAATGGTACCGGGATGGCGTCACCGAAGACGATAGTGAAGTGGCTTTGAGTTACGCCATGCGGGAAGGGCCCGAGGGACCGCTTTTTTATCTGAACAGCGTTCCCTTAGTCGATATCCGAGCTGGAGTTAAAAATTATGAAAGAGAATTTCCTGGCCAGCCCGTTGCGATCGCAGCACGCGAGTTTCTCGATACTATGCGTGCAGTTTTCTACCTTGAACGCACTCCACAGCTGTGTGAAGAACTCTGGCACCAGAACGCCGGAGTTAGTTTTCCTCGCATCGAGCAGAAGGCAATCGATGCTAGCCATGCACTGGCCGATTTCGCATCTTACCAGCCGCAGCCACAGGTAAAACCTACCCCAGAAAATCTCTCGCCCTTTTTCCACGCGTTGTACGACCGGGATCGGCGGATCAACGTGAACGGCACCGAGATCCCCCAGCAGCATATCGATGCCCACGTCGTTCTGCACAATCCGGAGTTTGAACGGATCTGCTGGGATTCGGCCAATCAGGAGTTAGCGCTCATGCTCTGCGACCAGTTGTGCGTGACGGTGTCGGTCGAGGATATCGGCGCTGAAAGCCTCCGGTTCCAGAAAAAGACCGACATTAATAGCTCGGAAGATTTCCACTGCTTTCTGGGCAATAACGGCTGGAGCGTGCCGGAATACGATCGGCTGATGATTCAGAATGCCCGCATCCGCAAACTGCAGCATCACCTGACGGTGACCAAAGCTTACCGACGCAACACCCGGGCTATAATCGATTATCTGCGCACCCATCAAGGCTTTGATTACTGGGCGATCCAGGCCGCGCGAATCGAAACCAAACTGCAAAACAGCGGTGCGGAAGACTGGCTCTCGATCAATATAGATACTCCCGCCATCCGCCAGCTCTTAAATCATTTTGAACGGGAGGGACTCGAACTCAAAAGCTCGGCCGAAGAATATCTCCTTGAGACCGGCTTTTCTAACATGACCGAGCTGAGTGTGGCGGTGCAACGGGCCATGGCAGCGAAGGAGGAGGATTAACTATGGCTGATCAAGGTGCAGCTGACTGGGGCAATTTACAGAATGTCTTTGGACTTCAACCGAGCGACATCAATAACCTCAAATCGCAAGGCTATAGCGCCGATCAAGCGAGCCAACTACTTGCGCTTTCGGCCGGTAGTGCCGGGACCGGCCCAGTTGGCGGTGCTGGTACGGCCGGCACCGGACAGTTGCCCCAAACCATTGGCGGTAGCGGCTTGAGCCCGCAGACTCTGGTTGGCTTAGCTAGTGTATTGGGCAGAGGCGGCGGGGGTGGCGGCGGCGACACTCCGGGCGGCAATCTAAGGAATTACAAAGTAGTCGGAGTCGATCCGAATCAGCCATTTACCAATCTGGGCGCAGCCGCGCTCAACCAGAATGCGATCTATAACCCGCAACCGGGCGCAGGTACGGGCGGAAATACGGGCGTCACGGGGAGCGGAGGCGCTGGGTTCGCGGGCGGAGGCGGCTTAACCATAGGCGGCATCAGTACCACAACACCTGCGATTACAACCAGTGGCCAGGTCCCTAAGCCGCCCATCGGCCCCTGGAGCGGTAATCAACAACAGTGGACCGATGTCGGGACACAAGTGGGGTTATCTCCAAAGGATATAGCGACATTTCAGCAACAAGGTCTTTCTCCGAGTGATGTAGCTAGCAAGTTTGGGGTACAGGTAAATACTCAACCAGGAGTACCGAGTATCTTTAATCGGGCTCCCACCGTTGCGCCGTCGGCGCCTTCGGTCACGCCGCCCACAGTGCAACCGACTGGGATGGCGTATCAGCCAGGGCAAGCCTGGGCTACGCCGCCTCCGGCTCCTACTCTCAATTTGCAAGGGGTTCCAAGCGCCATGAGTGGTGGTGCCCCTAGTCAGGGCAGCATCGGCGCTTTCGCTGCGGCTCACAACTCGGCACTAGCCGACGCTGGCCAAGCTTTGTTCGCTCATTTTGGCGGCGATCCGAGTTCTGCCAGTCCTGCGGATATCGCACACTTTCACACTCAACTGACAGGAGCGATACCTGCGCTTCAGACGGGAGGTGGCGGTGGTAAAGAACCTATTAAAATGCAGTCTGGCGGCCGGGTTCCAAATCCAGAGATACCGCGAGGACTGCCCGGCGGTGGCGGTGCGTCACAATACTATGGCATGGGAGCCAATGGTAGCCCCCAAGCCAATCAAGGATTTGAAGCCAGTGAGTACCCGCCGCCGCAGCAGCAGCCGCAGCAGCAGCAGAGACCGCGGCCGCAGAGACCGCAACAAACGCCGGCTGCTCAGCGTTCAAGTGCCCAGGATTATGCCGATTGGGCTAATCAAGGTCGGACCATCTCTCCAGCTCAGCAATACGCCGACATGTCCAACTGGGCCAATGCCGCGAAGGGAGGCGGCGGCGGACTCAGCGCACCCAGCAGCGGGTTTAGCGGCCTATCGAGTGCCGACCAATCTTCGGTTATCGGCGGTGGATTCTCGTCCGGTGGCCTTGAGTCAGAGGATTTTGCGGCACTCGGTCGCGGCGGCCCGGCTGGTCCGATCGGCGGAGGGGCCGGAGCTGGCGGCGGGGCCGGCGGTGCGGCAGACGTGATCGGCGGCCTTGCTTCAGGTCTCTCTAAAGCCGCTGAGACTTACGCTGCATCGATTAAACCCTGGCAAATGCAGAAGTCCGCGATCCCTAACCCGGACGATTTCCGTAAACAACCGCAGATAACTCTGCAACAACCGGGA
>Ga0209647_1003863_pt1 | contig 11476 bp, 7 predicted proteins | sample GraSoi_2013_60cm_FD_185827 | JGI IMG/M metagenome (GOLD analysis project Ga0209647, IMG submission 185827) | Grasslands soil microbial communities from the Angelo Coastal Reserve, California, USA - Sample 9_17_2013_60cm (SPAdes) (version 2) | ecosystem: Environmental > Terrestrial > Soil >... | reverse complement strand
GAGCGTCCGGACGTCCTCCTCAGCGACATCGCCATGCCGGGGGAAGACGGTTATGCGCTGATCCGACGCGTGCGCTCGCGGCCCGGCGAGACGGGCGGGCGAATCCCGGCCGCGGCCCTCACCGCCTACGCGACGTTGGAGGACCGCGCCAAGGCGATTCGCGCGGGGTACGACGAGCACATCCCGAAGCCGGTCGATCCCACGCGCCTCATCGGCGCCGTCGCGCTTCTCGTCGACGCGGATCGGCACGACACGCCGCCGCCGCGCTGACCGGCGCATCTGCTGGAGAGAAGGTCCTCCGGGGACACGCGGCCAGCGATGAACCCCGGAGGACCGTTTGGGGGAACGTAGCGTCGGCTCCACGAGGAGCACGGCACCTACGACGATGATGCAGATACTCCAAGAGCCTTGTCAATGAATGTCGATGATTTCGACATCACGATCTGTCGGCGCGGTTCTGCGCGCCTCGCTCAGGGCTGCGGCGACGGCGACGGAGTGGGCGTCATCGATGGTGACGGTGCCTCCGAGGGAAGCAGCACGGGCCGAGGTGTGCCGACCGGGATAGGCGTGGGCTGGGGCCGCGGCGTCGGGAAGGGCGTGGCGTAGGCCGGAGTCGGCGTCGCCACGACGCCGACGGGTGTGACCGGTGTGACCGGCGCCGTCACGGTGGGGGGCGGAACGACGCCGGGTTGCGGCGTGATGGTCACCAGCGGCGTGACCGTGCGTCGCGGCGTGCTCCGGCTCGTTCCCGCCTGGTTGCGCGTCGGTGACGCGGGCGTGGTCTTGCGCGTGCCCGACAAGGGTGTCCCGCCTTCGCCACCGGACGCCACGGACACCTTGAGGTCGACGACCGTCGTGCCGCGCAGCACGAGCAGCACCTCCGTCCCGCGCTTGAGCTCGGCGAGGCGGGACGCGGCCGGCGCCGCCACCGTGAAGGTCTCGTCGCGCCCGCCGTCGGCCTTCACGTCCACTCCGCGCACCGTGACGCGGGCGCCGGCGGGGTCGACGGAAACGACGCGCGCGTTCAGGATCGTCTCCTCGTTCGCGCGCGGAGGGTGATCCGGGGTGTACGTCTTCGGAGTCTGCTGGGCCTGCGCGACGGCCGCGCAGCCCAGCAGCACGAGCGAGGCGAGCGTCCTCATGGCTTCATTCCTTCTCAAATAGGTCGTCGTCCCTGGATCACGCGGAGGAGCACCACCACGATCGCGATGATCAGCAGGAGGTGGATGAACCCGCCAAAGGTCGACCCGCTCACCATTCCCAGGAGCCAGAGGATCAGCAAGATCACGAAGATCGTCCACAACATCGTGAGACTCCTTTCTCGGATGTGACAATCCACGACCAGAGCAAGTGACGTGCCACTCGTAACGCATGCAGAATCACTTCGGGGGCGGCTTGGAGACCGGGATGGTTGTAAACTGTACATTCGTGCATTCGCTCGTCAGCCGCGCGCCGCCGGTCGCGATCGCAACCATGCGCGCCCGCGCGCTCCGATGGACGTGGCGAGCAGAGGGTTCTCCGTGGCTTGCTTCTTGCAGCGGGCCCCACGATCGATGAGAGCCAAATAATTGCCGCACGCATTGCTCGTCGACGACGACGTGAACTTCGTCCTCGGCCTCGCCGAGGTCGTGGGCCGCGAAGGATTCACGACGAAAGCCGCGCACACGTTGAAGGAGGCGCGCGCGGAGATCGGCCGCGCCGTGCCCGACGTGGTGCTCGTCGACCTTCATCTGCCGGACGGCACCGGCATCGACCTCTTCCGAGACCTCGAGGCCAGCCCGGCCACGGAAATCGTCCTCATCACCGGCCAGGCCAGCGTGGACACGGCGGTCGCAAGGGCGCCTCCGACTATCTCGTCAAGCCCGTGGACATGGCGCGCGTGCGTGCCGTGCTCGCGAACGTGGCGCGTACGCGCGAGCTGAAGGAGCAGATCGGGTCGCTGCGCGGCGAGCTGCGCAAGCTCGGACGCTTCGGTCCCCTCATCGGGTCTTCGCCGGTCATGCAGCGTGTCTACGACCTGATCTCGAAGGTGGCGCCCACCGAGGCCACCGCGATCATCCTCGGCGAGACGGGTACGGGCAAGGAGCTCGTGGCCGAGACCATCCACGGCCTCAGCCGCCGGCACAAGGAGCCGTTCCTGCCCGTCAACTGCGGCGCCGTGTCGCCGAACCTGATCGAGAGCGAGCTGTTCGGCCACGAGCGGGGAAGCTTCACCGGCGCCGACCGCCTGCACAAGGGTTACTTCGAGCGCGCGAACCGCGGCACCCTGTTCCTGGACGAGATCACGGAGATGCCGCCCGAGCTGCAGGTGAAGCTCCTCCGCGTCCTGGAGACCGGGAAGGTCACGCGCATCGGCGGCAACGAAGCCTTCACCGTCGACGTGCGCGTGATCGCGGCGACGAACCGCCGGCCGGAAGAGGCGGTCGCGAAGGGCAAGCTCCGCGAGGACCTCCACTACCGGCTCAACGTGTTCCCGATCGCCCTCCCGCCCCTGCGCGATCGCCGCGAAGACGTCGAGCTCCTGGCCCAGCATTTCCTCGCCCAGCTCAACAAGGAGCACGACACCGGCAAGGAGTTCACGCGGCCCGCCGTGAACCGTCTCAAGAGCCACAACTGGCCGGGCAACGTGCGCGAGCTCAAGAACCTCGTGCATCGCGCGTTCATCCTGGCCGACGAGCACATCGGGCTGGACGCGCTGCCCCTGGGCGTGCAGGAGAGCTCCGGCTCGAGCCTCAACGTCAAGGTGGGGACCTCACTGGGCGAGGCCGAGCGCCGGCTGATCCTGGCCACCCTCGAGGACTGCGAGGGCGACAAGAAGAAGGCGGCCGAGGTCCTGGGCATCAGCCTCAAGACGCTCTACAACCGGCTCAACGAGTACAAGACGGCGTAGGAGCCCGTGCGCGACGGCGCGGCTCCGCGTGGTCACCCTCGCGGGGACGCTCGCGCGCGCTGGAACCTGTTCATCCCACGTGAAGCAGTGCGCGCGCTCGCTCCGTGTCGGGCAATCCGCGGGTGAATGCACCGACACAGGCCCCGCTACGGGCGACGCACGCGACCCTCGCCGCCGCGCACGATCCCGGTGGCTAGAAGATCTGACCGAAGCCGAACCAGAACTGGAACGACCTGTCCTGTGGGCGGCGGTTGAGCGGGAACGCGACGTCCACGCGCACGAGACCGAAGCCCGACGAGTAGCGGAGCCCGACGCCGACGGAGTGGAGGAGCTTGAGGTCGAAGTCGCGGACGGTGGGAAAGACGTTCCCCGCGTCATAGAAAACGGCGGCCCCGAAGCCCGTCGGGTGCTGGTAACGCAGCTCCTCGTTCAGGATGATGGTGGCCCCGCCGCCGAGCGCCTCCCCGGCCGACGTTTGCGGTCCCAGCGCGTCCGTGCCGAACCCGCGCACCGTGCTCGGGCCCCCCGCCTTGAACAGGTCGCTGATGGGCAGGCGGTCCTCGCCGAAGGTGTGGATGCTGCCCACCGAGACCCGCTGTGACCACGTCATCGCTTGCCCGACCGGGAAGTTGAACGAGGCCTGCACCAGCTCGCGGAGGTAGTTGAAATCGGATCCCAGCACCCGAGGCGCGTAGGAGAGGTTGACGCTGATGAACGACCCGCGCGTGGCGTTGAGGGGATTGTCGCGGGTGTCGCGCACGACCGACGTATCCAGGGCGCCGACGTCGATGGGTATGGGCGCCGGACCGAGCGGGGCCGCCCGCTGGAGGCTGTCGCGATCGCACGGATCCACGATGCCCCGGATGGTGTGGGTCACGGGCGGCAGTCCCTGGCCTGGACAGGTCAGGCGGCGGTAGCGGTATCCATAGAGGATCTCGAACGGATGGAACCGATGCACCGCCTGCTGCAACTGCACGCCCTGCTCGATCCGGCGGCCCACGTCGAGAGGCGGCGGCGAGGCCCCCACGACGCCGAACGCGGTGCGGATCGTCTGGCGCAGGTCGAAGGCGGAGATCGTCATGTCCCCGAGCCGCCAGACCGAAGGCAGATGGATCGAGGCGCGGCCCTCGCGGATGTAGCGGCCGGCCTGCACCCGCGTCCCCAGGGTGATGGCCCGGCCGAAGAGGTTCTGGACCTGGCCGTCGACCGATCCGTTGAGCGCATCCTGCCGGTTGTAGCGGACGTCGTAGGCCACGTTGAACGGCGCGCCCTCCTCGAGCTCGACCGTGATCGCGGCCACCGCGTCCGCCGAAGCGGTGACCACGACGCGCCGGAAGATGCCGAGGTCGCGCAGTCTCCGCTCGGCGTAGGCGAGCTTGCGCGGGTCCAGGGGCAGGCCCGGCTTGAGCTCGGTGAGCTGGGCGCGCACGAGACGCTCGCGCGTCCGGCGGATCCCTCGGACCTGCACGGGGCCAATCGTCTGGGCCGTGCCCTCGTGGACGTCGAACACGACGTCGAGGTCCGAACCGTCCTGCTCGAGGCGCGGGTTGACGCGCACTCCCGGGTGTCCGAGCGTCAGGTAGCGGTCGCGGAGGCGTAGGACGGCCTGATCCACCGCGTTGGGGTCGTATCGCCCGCCCGTGGGCAGGGCCGCGACCTTGAGGAGCTCGTCGGGGGAAAGGCTGGCCCCGCTGAACTTGATGGCCGCCACCTTCGCTTCAGGGCCCTCCTCGACGGGGACCTCGATCCGCACCAGGCCCGGCCCCTCGGCCACCCGCGTCGGTCCCACCTTGGCCAGGAGGTGCTGGGCCTTGCGGTAGGCGAGGCGAATCCCCTCCTCCGCGTCGCGCGGGCGCGTGATGAGCGTGGGCGCGCCGCCCGCCGCGTCCAGGAGCGCCTTCTGCGCAAGCACGGCTGCGCCCGGGAAGGTCACGTCCGCGGTCAGCACGGGGCCGGGCTCGGCCTTGAACACCATGACGTGGTATCCACCCTCCATCGACGTCTGCACCTCGACGTTGGCCTTGAGGTGGCCGCGACGGCGCAGCTCGTCGAGGATGGCCTGGCGTGCCTTGTCGATCGCCTCTTCCTCGAAGAGAGCGCTGGTCATCCGGCTGTCGATGTTGAGGGGGGTGTCCATGCCCTCGATCCGCCAGCGATGGCGCATCCCGGCCACGCCGGCGAAGACCGCGATGTCGTCGTCGAGGCGCGCGTCCACGACCGCCTCCAGGTACCCCTGGTTCGCGAGGTGCTGCCGGAGGCGATCGGCGTCGTCGAGGAGATCCCAGTACGTGACCTTCTTGCCGGAACGCGCCTTGGCGACCTGGAGGAGGTCCGGAAACTCCGTCAGCTCTCCCTCGAAGCGCACGTCCCGCAGCTCCACGGGTGCGTACGTGGTCGGCGCCTTGGGGGCGCGCGGCGGGCCTCCGAAGTTCAGGCGCTGGCCGGCCGCGTACTGATAGCTGCCGTCGAAGCGCCGCTGGAGCTTGAACGTGATCTGCTGCCCCAGCCGCACGCCGTACTGCACCTCGTAGTACTGCTCCTCGGGATTGCTCAGGCCGGTGGAGTAGATGAGGCGCAGGGCGGGGCTGAGCTGCTTGCCGAACGTGAAGTGGGCGGAAGGATTGCCCTCGCGCGCGAGGAGCTCCGGCTGGATGTCCACCTGGTCGATGCCGAGGTCGATGAGCTGGCGGGCCACCGCGCGCGTGAACCGTCCGAGGAGCAGCGCCCCTGCCTGCTCGCCCACGATCCAGCCGCTGCTGGACCAGGAAGCCACGTCCGACCGGCCGGTGGCGATGAGGCTCGCGATCTCTTGCGCGGACAGCGTCGGATCCGAGCTCAGATCGAGGGATACGTTCGGCATCGTCCCCGAGACCACCACCGTCACCTGGACGTCCTGCGCGGGGTCCTTGATGACGGTGGTGGCGCGCACGTTGACGTCGGGGTCGGTGGTTCCGTTGTACGTGAGGTATCCCTCCTCGACCGCGAACTCCCGCGTCTGGATGAAGATCTTGCCGCCGGGAAGGAGGTCGAAGCGGCCGTAGGGGGCGGGCGCGGCCATGTCGCCGCGCACGGAGAGGCCGCCTTCGGCTTCGACCTGGGCCAGGTTGTTCCGGACGATGAACGGGTTCGTGGTGACCACGGCCAGGTTCAGCGCGATCGACTGCAGCAGGCGCGAGGGCTCCGCGGTGCCCGGGGGCACCGTGGGCGCGAGGAGCGCCTCCTCGAGGAAGATGTCGGTGTCGTACAGGCTGCGCTCGACCGCGACGGATCCGGAGAGGAGGAAATCGCCGGGCTTGCCGGTGAGGGTGAGGTCGGCGTTGAGCCGCGCCTTGAGGTCGCTGAGGATCTGACGGACGGCGCCCCCGCGTCCACCCACCGGATAGCGCAGGCCGACCTCCGTCGCCTTGACCGCGACGCTGACGTCCTCCACGGAGAGGCCGGCCAGCCGGGCCGTGCCTTCCATCGTCACCGGGCCGCCCCCGAAGGTGGCGGTGCCCTCGGTGAGCCGGATCGCGCGCTGGTCGACGGTCACGAGCGCGTTGATCGCGGTCAGGGGTTGGCGGATATCGCGCTCGCGCAACGTTCCGTCCCGCACCCGGATCGAGCCTTTCGCCTCGGGATTCGTGAACGGTCCGCCCGCGGTCACGTCCACGTCGGCGAGGCCGGTGAGGGAGGCCTCCTGTAGCAAGGGGGAGAGCGTGCGCAGCTCGAGCACGCCCTTGCCCACGGCCTGGAACGTCCGCGCGCGCAGGTCGGCGTCGCCATCCACGCGGAAGGAGCTGCCCGCCGACGTGACGACGAGGCCGTCGGTCGTCACGTGCCCCGCCTGCAGGCGCGCCGTGATCGGGGCGACCTGCAGGTCGAGGTCCTGGACCCGGACGTTGGTCGGAGTCAGGGTCAGCTCACCGTGCGCGTCGCGCCAGGATCCGGCCGTGCCCGCCACCCGCGCCTCGCCGCTGAGCGTGGCCTGGACGGCCGAAGGGCCGGGGCGAAACAACTCGAGGAGCGCCGCCGCCTGCACGTCCTGCCAATGCAGGTCGAGATCGGCCTCCACTCCCGGGGTGAGGCCGAAGCGCTCGGCGCGGGCGGCGGGCAGCAGCGCCGCCACCGGGATCGTCCCCGTGAGCTCGACCGCGCCGCCGCCGACGGTGCCGCGGATGTTCTGCACGACGGCCACGTCGCCCTGGAGGTCGAGCCGGCCGTCCTGGAGGGTCACGATCGTCTGGCCGGAGCGCTGCGCGGTGATCCCGGAGAGCGCGACCTCGCCGAACGCCCGCGGCCGCTCGCGCGTGCCGTTGACGGTGACGTCGCCATGGGCGGCGCCGGTGACGGTGAGGTCGGCCGGATGCGGCGTGCGGGCAAGGTCGGCATCGAAGACCAGGTGCGCGTCGATCGGCGCGGCGGCGTCGAGGCCGATGCGGCCGGAGGCGGTGGCGGTCACGCCGTTGCCCTCGACCTGCACGGTCGTGAACTCGAGGATGCGGTTGCGCAGGCTGGCCACCACGGGCTGCGTGGCCCGCGCGGTGATCCCGGCGGTGACCAGCTCGAGGGTGTCGAGGCGGGCATCCGCCACCGCGGCCTTGGGGTTGGAGAGGGGTACCGTCACGTTCGCCGTCCCCGAGGTCACGCCCGTCATGGGTTGGGCCAGCGGAACCAGGCGGGCGATGCGTTCGATCTCGGTCTGGTCGAGCTTCAGCGTCGCCCGCAGCGTCTGCCGATCGACCGTGCCCTGGCCCGTCACGCGCAGCTCCGGCGCCTCGAACGTGAACTGCCCGCGACCCAGGACTCCTTCGAGCCGGACGGTGACGGGGCCGACCCGTTCCGCGTTCCAGAGGAGCTCCGGCACGTCGACGTCGGCCGTCCCCGAGAGCCGGTCGATGGGTCCGGACGCGGTGAGATGGAAGTTCGCGGTCCCTTCTGCTTCCGGCCGCAGCAGAGACAGCTCGACCGAAGTGCCTTGCACCTCGAGCCGGCGCAGCACGGAGCCCCGGCCCTCGGCGGAGGCGGTGAGGGTGGCGCCCAGGCCTCGGGCTTCCGCGTTTCCGCTGTACTCGCCGCCGGCATAGCGGACGCGCCCGCTGACGGGCACGGCCTCCGCTCCATTCGCGGTCTCGACGTTGAGCGATCCGCCGATGGTCGCCTCGACCGGGGGCGGCCAGGCGCCGCGCGCGCGACCGGTGGCCACGAGGTCCAGGGACCGCAAGCGAGGCAGGGATCCGGCGACGGGGCGAGTGCCGTCGAGCTTGAGGTCGAACGCGAGGTCGACGGTGCGGCTGCGGAGGGCCACTCCGCCCGACGCGCTCAGCCGCGCCCGCAGCCCCATGTCGCCGGCGGCGACGCCCGTAGTCTCGGCGCTGCCCTTGACCTGCAGCGTGGAGCGCCAGTTCCCCGACGCGCTGAGGGTCCCCCCCAGGCGTCCGGTCTGCGGCCAGGGCAGCGCCACGCCCTGCTCGCGAAGGCGGGCGACGTCGAGGCCGGCGAACTTCAGATCGGCGTCGGTCTGAGGACCTCGAAGACGCACCATGCCGTCCGTGCGGCCGCCGAGGAGATCCGCCTCGAGCGTCACGTCGGTTCGGCCGTCGAACCCACCCTTGTGGACGAGGTGCGCGTCGATTCGATCGATCGGCCAGCTCGAGACCTTGAGGGTGCCGCCCTGGATCTTCGTGTCCAGGACCAGCGACTCACCCAATCCGGTGAGCCGCCCGGACGCGGTGACGCGGCCGCTGACGTCGGCGTCGAGGCCGAAGGCCTTCAAGTCGCGGAGGTCGATGCGGGCCTGCAGGCGAAGGTCCGGGTTGAGCGCACCGATCCGTCCCAGCGAGCCCGAGACCTGGACGTGCGAGTGCAGAACGTCGCCTTGGAGCGTGTCGATCCCGATGTCGAGCCGGGAGGAGACACGCAGGCGGCCGCTCACCGGGCCCAGGGCGACCGTGGTCTCGCGCTGCCAGGACCCGCCCTGTGCGGCCACCTCGAGCGTGCCGTCGCCGACGGCCCCGCGCATGGAGACGCCGCCGAGCGTGAGCTGGTTATTCGGTCCCAGGTGGTAGACGATCGTCGCGTTCGTGACCGCGAGCTGGCGGATGACCACGATCTGGTTCACGGCGGCGGAGTCGCCCGTCGTCGCGGGAGTGATCTCGAGCCGGGGCGAATCGAGGACCACGGACAGGAAGGTGAGGCCCCGGCCGAACAGGAACCCGGGCTCGAGGATGACCTTGGCCTTGGGGACGGTCAGGCGATAGGTCGGCCCCTGGATGACGAGGTCTTCGACGTCGCTGCTGAGCCGTCCGGGCACGGTCTGCATGCGGCCGATGCTGCTGCCCGCACCGAGCCCGGTCTGCAGGCGTTTCTCGACGTAGCGGCGGAGGATGTCCTGGGGGAGGAAGCCGAGGAGCACGAGCACGACCAGGACGATCGCGAGGAGGACGAGAAGGAGGAAGATGCGGCCGCGTCGCGCCATTGAGCCCTATCGTCGCTCCGGAGTCGCCGGCTGGCCGCAATAGCTCAAGATGTTCATCAAAGATGCTGACTTTCATTGACAATCATATGTTCCAGGACTAGATTGTGTCAAGGAAGTCGCTGAAAAGGGTGAAGTTCCCAGGGGTGCCGGCCATGGATGCGACAACGCTGTTGAAGAAGGATCACGACGCCGTTCTCCAGCTGTTCCGAGCGTTTGCCGAGGCCGGGAGCGATGCCGAGGCGCGCCGCGGCCTCTACCGCAACATCCGCCAGGAGCTGCAGACCCATTCGCGGGTCGAGGAAAACGTGTTCTATCCGGCCGTGATGAGGCTCCGTGCGGAGCCGGCGCGGGAGGCGGTCCGGGACGCTCTCGAGGACCACCACGTCGTCGATGGCCTCCTCGCGGAGCTGGACCAGCTCGATCCCGAGGACGCGCGGTACGGCGACAAGATGCGCACGTTGCAGGAGAGCGTCGAGCGGCACATCGAGGCGGAAGAGGACGCGTTGTTCGCGCAGGCGCGCATCCACCTGACCGACGAGCGACTCGAGCGGCTCGGACGAGACATCGCCATCCTGAGGGAATCGCTCGTAGGCGAGGCCGTGGCTGTGGGTTCGGACGCGTCGCGCGCGGCCGTCCGTGCGTAGGGGTCCCGGCCGCTGGGGCTGGGGCTGGGGTGGTCCGGGGACGGAGCGCCGCCGACCCTAGCTGCGGCCCAGCCTTCGGAGAAGCGCGAGCGCAAAGAGCGACTCGGGGTCCGTCCTCCACTCGTCCAGCATCAACCCGGTTCCGCTCAGGGCCGCTTCCAGGGCCGCCGGGGTGTACTTGCAGCTGATCTCCGTACGGATCTCACCGCCCGCGGGCAGCGACAGCGCGGTGGCGGCGCCCGGAACGCGCACGCTCAGAGCGCGCCGCGCGCGCAGACGCATCTCGATCCAGGCGTGATCGGCGTCGTAGAAGGCCACGTGATCGAATGCCGCGGGGTCGAAGTCCGCACCGAGGCGCGCGTTCATCACCTGCAGGATGTTGCGATTGAACTCGGCGGTCACGCCTCTCGCGTCGTTGTAGGCGGCCTCGAGCCGCGCGCGGTCCTTGACGAGGTCGAGCCCGACGAGCACCGCGTCGCCCGGCGCCAGGATGCTGGCCGCCGATCGAAAGAAGGCGGGCACGTCCTGGGGATGGATGTTGCCGATCGTGCTCCCGAGGAACGCGATCAGCCGCGACTCCCCGGGCCCCACGGCCCGAAGGTCGGTCAGGAAGTCCCCGACGACGCCGGAAACCTTGAGTCGCGGCCGCTCCGAGCGGAGTTGCGCCAGCGAATTCGCGATCGCGCTCTCGCTGATGTCGAGCAGCGTGCAGCTCTCCAGGGTTCCCGCCTCCGCCATGGCGTCGAGAAGCACTCGAACCTTGCCGCCCACGCCCGACCCCAGCTCCACCAGGTTCCGCGGCCGGACCCGCGTGACGGCTTCGAAGGCCTCCTCCGTGCGGGTCAGGTAGTACTCGGGAAGGCGCGTGATCTCGTCGAACAGCGCGCCGCCGCGATCGTCGTAGAAGTACTTCGAAGGAAGGAAGGGAAGGGGACGCGCCTCGAGCCCTGCCCGGACCTCGTCCGCCATGGCCGCCCGCTCCTGCGCCGGAGGGCGCACGCGGCGGATGTCTTCGGCGATCTGCAGTGAAGCCATTGATGTCAGTCTTTCAGACTTTCATTGACTGAATACGTGACAATTTCTAGAATATGTCGATGGTTCGGGGTGCGCGTCCGCGTACCCCGCGAGTATAGAGCCGGTTCGTTCCCAGGCAGGAGGTGCCCCCATGAAAGTCAAGGACGTCATGACCATGAGTGTCGAGTGCGTGCGGCCGGAGACGACGCTGCAGGAGGCTGCCGCCAAGATGAAGTCCCTGAACGTGGGATCCCTGCCCGTCTGCGAAGGCGACCGGCCGATCGGGATCGTCACCGACCGGGACATCGTCATAAGAGCGATCGCGGAGGGCCGCGATCCGCGGACGGGGCGCGTCCCGGAGGTGATGACGGCCGACGTCGTGTCCGTCCCGAACATGGCCGACGTCAAGGCGGCCGCTCGCCTCATGAGGGACCGGCAGATCCGCCGCATCGTCGTGGTCGACTCGGACCA
>Ga0209647_1003862_pt1 | contig 11480 bp, 10 predicted proteins | sample GraSoi_2013_60cm_FD_185827 | JGI IMG/M metagenome (GOLD analysis project Ga0209647, IMG submission 185827) | Grasslands soil microbial communities from the Angelo Coastal Reserve, California, USA - Sample 9_17_2013_60cm (SPAdes) (version 2) | ecosystem: Environmental > Terrestrial > Soil >... | reverse complement strand
CAAGAGCGCACCGTCCCAGCCCTCTATGAGCGGATCGGAAAAGTCATCGACCTCGTCTCGTCAGCCGAATGCCGAAACTACTTCAGAAACTCAGGCTACGCTTCAACCTGATCGGATTCCGCTCTAGGTGGTTGCGCGCGAGGGTTCTGACAGCTCTCAAGAGATGGTCGGGTGCCTCGCTCTTGAGCAGGTAGCCGCGTGCGCCAGCCTCCATGACCGATCGCCCCACTGCTTCGAATAGGTGCAAGCTGACCACGAGCACCTCGGTCGTCGCGCAGCATCCGCGGATGCGTCGTGTGGCTTCGATCCCGTTCATTCCAGGCATGACCAGATCGAGCACGGCAACATCGGGAAAGGTCACGCCTGCTAACCGAACCGCCTCCTCGCCATCGGCCGCCTCGGCGCAAACCGTGATATCGCCGCCTTCCTCAAGCAGCTGGCGCAGCATACACCGCACGCTAGTGGATGGAATCAAACGGATGCAACCCACACAGCAGGCGATCCAGCCCGGCTTTGGGCCGATTGGCGCAGACTCTTCTGTCTGATTTTCACCACTAGCGTGGTCGTCGGCGATCAGCACGCGAATCACATGATGCTTTCCGAACGATGCTGCCCAACAGAAGACTAACTTGAGAGTTGCATTGCTGCGCCGACTTCAGCCATCGGGTAAAACCTTGAGCAGGCGCGAGCTGTTCCAGGTGGAAAGGAAGCGCTTCGTCGGCTCGATCTACAGGAACATCATCACCCGATCTCCCAGCCGTGCCGTCTCGCTTGTAGTCGCCGTGACCGGCGGTCGTGCTACTGACGATGGGCATGGGCTCGCTGGTGCCGGACATGGCGTCGCGGTCGGCGCTTTGCGAGCAGCCGATGAGCAACGCCGCGATTGCAGTGCGGGCACGAGCGGGAAACTTGCGGTTCTGGAGCGGGTGGGGCCCCTGTTGGTGCTTTGGGCTACGGAGCGGTGTGCCAGTTCCCGTCAGGCCCCTTACACACGGTTCCGACTAGCCGTTGAGCTTGGCCATCAATGGTGATCGTGGTCTCGGTCTGGCGGCAGTCTTCCTTGCTGTAAGGGCTTCCGCCTTGCGATGGGGCTGGCGGCGCCGCAGCGGCAGGCGGCGGGTAGTAGTACAGAGGCGGTGGGGCGTAATAGACCGGCGGGCCGTAGAACGCCGGCGGCGGCGGAACGTCCGCCGAAAAAGAAGGCAGAACGGCAGAACGGCAGAACGGGTGGCAGAAGGGCTGGGAGAAGAATGGACGGTGGAAGAACGGGTCGAAGAAGAAGGGAGAGTGACCGAACGTGGCCACGACTGCGACGTTGGCGTGGTGTCGACCCGCATGGGCGCTCACGATGGAAGACAGGGCAAGTGCCATCGCCCAGGGTGTGTACCTCATCATGGAGGTCCTCCTCGACGTGACGGCTAAATCTAGACCCTTCTCAAGACAATGACCAATCAAGGAGTGGTGACCAGCCAGTCGACAGGCGGCTCGCGGTGTTGCCTCCAGGCGCGATTTCCTGCACCACAAATTTGTCCTGTGTTTGGTCTGGTGCCACGGACCCGGATGGAGTTCTCGGTACCCGTGGGGACCGCGCCCGCAAGGGGGACGCACCGCCGCGGCTTAGGAGAACGCGGACGGCAATCGGCCGATCTACCCAAAAGAGAAGCCCGATGGCGAACGGGTCAGTGGTGATGGCCGTGACCGCCGCCATGATGGCCGCCGTCATGATGGTGATGATGACGGCCGCCATGGAAAACGAAGAAGGCGCCACCGACAAAGGCCGGTCCGTAGTAGTAGGGATAGCCGGGATAGTCGCAACGCCAGTAGGGATAGTAAGGATAGCGACAATAGCGATAGCCGTAACCGTACGCGTATGGGCTGGCCCAAGTGACTGTCGTGGGCACGCTCTCTCCCTTCGCGGCCATGCACTGAACATAGCTCATGTCATAACGCCGCTGCAGGCTTGCAGACGAGTAGCCCGCAGCCTCGGCACCGGTAACGCCGCCGAGGACGAGGCCGCTCTGCACCAATGGCAGCACCCGCCGCGGCACCGCCTGTCGCAGCGCCGATCGCGGCGCCAGCGGCGGCACCGAGCAAGGTGCCAATCGCGGCGTTGCCGGCAAGGCTCTCACTTGCCGCTTCGCTCGGCGAGACACCGCCGGTCTGCTGCGCGGCATATTGCCGGCAATCTAAATCGTCCTGCTGGAAGTCCACAAAGCTCTTGCCTTGTGCCGGAAGCGCCATGACGGTGGGGCCGGTGGGCAGGGTGGCCGCGCAAGCGCCGAGCGCAAGCGCTCCGAAAAGTGCGCCGATCGCTCGCATGCGGAGCACAGCTGGCTCCTTTCGCTTAGAGCTGCATCACCGCCAGCAGTAACAAGTATAGCGCTTCGCGTCCCCGCTCGTCATCTTTACGTGAGCGATTATTCTCTCCCGTCGGCTCTGCCCAGGAGCCGCTGTCGAATAAGCGTGCGGGTTGTTCTGGCGTCGGAAGGTGCTCATGCGCGACGTTCCTCGTTCCTATTTTTTTCGCAAGTCTTCACGGTATCCAAGACGCGCCGGCGGCTAGCGCCCTGCTAGCCGCACCTGTTCGTCATTGCGCCGGATGAGTGGCCAATCGATCGATGTCGCGTGCTTCGGGCGCGGCTTTTCGTGGCGCCGATCTGTCGGCACGGCAAGGTCGGTTCCCATGTGATCGTTTGCGGTTAAGAAGATGGAGTTCGGTCGGGGCACATCGCCCCGTCGTATCACGGTCCGCCTGCTGCGAAGCGTCCCATGAGCAATCGGAAGAGAGCCTTGTCGGGGCAGGCCGAAGGCAGCCGAATATTCGCTGACCGCACAGCACGTAATCGTTGGTCGCGGTGCGCATGAAATGCCTTATCGGCGAGACCAGCGAACCATTTCCTCGACGGCTGTCGGAAGCAACGCCGGGTTTGGGGCGTACCGGCGCCAACAACCCTCAGTTGTCCAGCGCCCGAAATGAAATCTGTTCTGGAGTAGGATGACGTGTAGTAAAATGAGTAGAAACGAGCGGATCGGCAAAGAGACGATTCGCCTTTGAAAGGGAGCAACGTCTGATGGACAAGACACTTACCGTAGATCGTCGCGCCTTTCTCAACGCGTTAGGCGTGACCGTGGGCGGAACGGGCCTCGTGGGTGCCGGTTTGGTCGCGCACTCGCAGGTCCTTAAGGCCGCCGAGAATCCCAAGGGCAGAATCCCGGACACGCCCTACAAGGTCGGCCACATGACCTTCCTCACCAGCGCCGCCGCGGTGCTCGGTGAGCCGTCGCTCAAGGGCCACACCATGGCAGCGGAGGAGATCAACGCCCAAGGTGGGCTCCTCGGCAAACGCAAGATCGAGACCATCACCGCCGATGAAGCGGCTGGGACCGACGCCAACGTCAAGGAGCTGCGTCGGATGAAACTCGACGCCAAGATCGACCTGTTCACCGGCGTCATATCGAGCGGCAACAGCCCGGCGCTCGGTCCCGCCGCCGAGGAGCTAAGCGTGCTCACCATCTTCACGGACGGGTGCACCGATTTCTTGTTCGACAAGGCCGATCCCAATCCAAAATACGTGTTCCGCATCACCAACATCCAGTCGGCGGACGGGATCACGGCCGCGATCGGCGTGGCGCAGACTTGGCCGCATGTCCGCAAGGTCGCCCATATCCATCCGGACTACAGCTACGGGCGCAATGCGTCCGAGCACTTCACGCTGGCGCTGGAACGGCTGGTGCCCGGAACCGAGATCGTCTCGGAAAGCTGGCCGAAGCTCGGCACCACAGACTTCACCGCCCACATCACCAAGATCATCTCCGCGGAGCCCGACCTGCTGATTTCCTCCGTGTGGGGCGGCGATTACGTCGCCTTCTACAAGCAGGCGCTCCGCTACGGCCTGTTCGACAAGATGAAGGTCGCGAGCACGATCGCCTTTGGTGTCGCGCCCCATGCGATCGGCAAGGACCACCCTGAGGGCGTGCTCGCTGGTGTGCATTCCAACTATTACTTCACCTATCCCGGCGGCGACCGCTGGCCGTTGAACAAGAGTTTTGTCCAGCGCTACTACAAGCGCTGGAACGAGTACCCGAACTTCCAGTCGGAAGGAGCGTACGTGGCGCTCTACTTGTTGAAGTCCGCCATCGAGCGGGCCAACAAGCTGACCGGCGGCTGGCCCGAGGACGAGGCGATCATCGGTCAGCTCGAGGGACTCGGCATGGATACGCCGTCGGGCTACCTCTACATGCGGCCCGACCACCAAGCCTACAAGGACGCGGTCACCGGGTTCAGCAAGAACCTTCCGCAATATGAGTTCGCGAGCTGGGATCCCGACCGGATCATCACCATTCCCATCCGGAACATTACTGCTCCGCTCGGTTGGCCGAAGCCTGGCACGAGCCACAACGAATCGACCGCCGCGGCGAACTGGATCAAGACCACCTGGCCCAAGGCCGTCAGCTAAAGCGACCTCGGCCGGCGCTCGCCGCTGGAGATACAGCCGCGCCCATGCAAGTCTGGGCGCGGCTGGTTTTCTTCAGCGCCAATTGTCGGCAATCCGTGCTACGAATTCGTGCCAATAAGCGGCTCGCGTAATCTCGCCGGCGCGACCCGGAGATCCGCGCCAATAGCGGTTCAAGCCGGGGACACAGTGAGGAGGCGCGCGGCCAAAAGTGCCCGATGGGGGAAGCGGTGGCGATCCTGACCGTTCAAATCCTGAATTCATTGCTCTACTGCTCGGTGCTATTCCTCATCGCCGCGGGGCTGAGCCTGATCTTCGGCGTGATGCGGATCGTCAATCTCGCGCATGGCAGCCTCTATGCCGTCGGCGCCTATGTGACCGCGTGGCTGGTCGGGCGAGGCATTGCGCTGGGCGTGCCGCTCGGGTGGTTGTTCCTGCTGGTGCCCGTGGGAGCTCTGTCCGTGGCGCTCATCGGGATCGTGATCGAACCGCTGCTGCTTCGGCCGTTCTATCGCCGCGCCGAGGAATACCAGCTCCTCGTCACGTTCGGTCTCTTTCAGATCCTTGAGGATTTGATGCGCCTGATCTGGGGCGGAACGCCGCTTTCCGCGGACACGCTGATGGACGCCTTGCCGATCATCCGCATCGGCGGTCTGCTCTATCCTGCCTACAACCTCGTGGTCATCGGGACCGGTGCCGTCGCGGCCGTGGCTCTTTGGGCGGTGATCTATCACACCAAGTTCGGGGTCCTGCTGCGAGCGACATCCCAGGATCGGCGGATGGCCTCGGCGCTCGGTCTCAACGTCGGGCTGGTCTACGTGCTGGCCTTCGCTATCGGTTGCTTCATGGCAGGTCTCGGCGGGGCCATTGTGGTTCCGACGCAGGCGGCGGTGCTCGGCATGGGCGTCGATGCGCTGGTCATTGCCTTCGTCGTCGTGGTCATCGGCGGGCTCGGCAGCCTCAAGGGCGCGCTCGTCGGAGCCGTAATCGTCAGCATCGTCAGGACTGCGGGGATTCAATTCTTCCCGGAGCTCGAGCTGGCGGCGCTCTACCTCATCGCCGCCCTGGTGCTGCTGGTGCGGCCGACCGGGCTTTTTGGAACCGCGTGATGAAGGCGGACATCGTCTCGCTTCGAGATCGCTCGCTGCTCAGGCCGGCGGCCGTCTTGGCGGCGATTCTGTTCGTGCTGATTCTGCTGCCGAGCTTCGTCGAGACCTATCAGATCCAGCTTGTGACGTACGGTCTGATCGCAGCAATTGCCGCGCTCGGATTCAACCTGCTGCTTGGCTACACCGGTCTCTTGTCGTTCGGCCATTCCGCCTATTTCGGCATTGGCGCCTACGCCGTCGCCTTGGTGGTGCAGCATCTCGGCCCGCATTCCATGGAGTTCTATCTCCTGGTCGGGATCCCGGTCGTCGCGGTCATGTCGGCGCTGTTAGGGTACATCTGCGTCCGGCACACCCGCATCTTCTTCGGCATCCTGACGCTGGCGCTCTCGCAGGTCGTCTACAGCCTTGCGCTGAAGCTCTACTGGGTAACAGGAGGGAGCGACGGTCTGCGGGTCCCCCGGCCGACCTTGGTGCTGGGATTGCTCAGCTTCTCGGGTGGCCACGGGTTCCAGCAATTCATCACGTCGTATTATTACTACGTGCTGGCCATCTTCGTCGTGGCCATCATCTTCATGTGGGTGATCGTCCACTCGCCGTTCGGCAAGGCACTTCAGGCCATTCGCGACAACGAGATCCGCGCGCGATTTCTCGGGCTGAGGATTCGCCGTTTTCGCTGGATCTCGTTTCTCATTTCGGGCACGTTTACGGGGCTCGCCGGCATCCTGTGGGTGCCGCTAAACGGGTTGACGACGCCCGATGTTCTTTACTGGACGTTCTCGGGCGAGATCGTGTTCACCACGCTGTTGGGCGGTTTCCGCAACTTTACCGGGCCGATCGTCGGCGGGATCGCATTCACCTATTTGCGGACCTATGCTGTGGCCACGACCGAATACTGGCAGCTTCTGCTCGGCGCGGTCCTGGTCGCCCTCGTGCTGCTGCTGCCGACGGGCATCGTGGGGGCGCTGTCGAAGGCGGGGCAGCGACTAAGCGAGAGGAACCGCTGACGTGATCCTTCTCAAGACGGTGAATTTGAGGAAACAGTTCGGCGAAACGCGGGCCTGTGACGGCATTAATTTCGTGGTCAACAAGGGCGAATTTCTGTCGCTTGTGGGCTCGAATGGCGCGGGCAAGACGACGCTTGTCAATCTGATCAGCGCGCATCTGCAGCCGGACAGCGGACAGATTCTGCTCGAGGACCGCGACATCACCTTCACGACGGTGACCGAGCGCATCAAGGCGGGAATTGCCCGAAGCTTCCAGATCGTCAACCTGTTCGATGGGCTTTCCGTTTTCGACAATGTCGCGCTGTCGATCTTCTCGCGCGAGGGCAAGGCCGTGAAGATGGCCAGCTTGGCCGAGCGTGACTGGGATGTGCGCCGGGAGGCGCTCGAAGTGCTGGGCCAGTTCGGGCTGACGAGCAAGGCCGAGGTTCCGGCGGGAGGCCTCGCGCAGGGCGAGCGCAAGCTGCTCGACGTTGCCGTCGCCTATGCGCTACGGCCCAGGCTGCTGTTCCTCGACGAGCCGACCAGCGGCGTGAGCACCCACGAAAAGGCGCAAATCATGGATACCGTCTCGTCGGTCGTCCGGCGAGGGATGGTGACCGCCGTTGTCATTGAGCACGATATGGACGTGGTGTTTCGCTATTCGGACCGGATTGTGATGATGCACGAGGGTTCGTTCCTTGCCGACGGCACGCCCGACGAGATCCGAGCGAACAAGGACGTTGCGAGCATCCTGCTCGGTGCACCATTGACGACCTGAGGCAGGGGGACCGGTGCTGCTCGAAGTTGCCGATATCAACACTTACCGAGGACCCGCTCATATCCTGCGCGGTGTGTCGATCAGCGTGGATAGTGACGAGGTCGTAGCCCTCGTCGGGCGCAACGGCGCCGGACGTACGACCATCATCGAGAGCATCACCGGGCTGCTTCCCATCCATTCCGGCCGCATCCGGTTTCGCGGCGAGGAGATCACGTCTCTGCCACCGCATCGGCGGGCCAAGCGCGGCATCGGCTACGCACCGGAGAACTCCGGCATCTTTCCGGAGCTCACCGTAGCCGAGAACCTCATGATCAGCCGCTGGCTCTCGGCAAAGACCGAACGCGTGGCAGCAACGGGCGACACCGAGGCGCGGGTCTTCGCGGTGTTTCCCGAGGTCCGACAGCTCGTGGACAGACAGGGGCTGAACTTGAGCGGCGGCCAGAGGAAAATGGTGGCGATCGCCAGGGCTATGGCGCTCGCGCCCCATCTACTGATCCTCGACGAGGCGTTCGAAGGGCTGGCGCCCGCCGTTGTGAAACGCTTCCGCGACGCGGTCATGACGATCAAGGGCATGGGCATCGCGCTGCTCATCGCCGAATCCAACCTCATGAGCGCCGCGGCGATCGCCGACCGGGTTTACGTGCTCGATCGCGGTGAGATCGTCTTCCACGGCACGCCGCAGCAGGCGCTTGGCGACGAGGAGGTCATGCGCACGCTGCGTGGCTGATGATTGTGTCTCATGGTTCGATGCGTCCCCGGATGAAACCTCTGAGCGTGCTCCTTGCCCTCGTGGCGGCGGGGACGATCGCGACCGCGGCGAGAGGCGGCCACGAGCTGCCGGTCTACCCCTCCTATTATCCGCACGAGATCGCCATCGAGACGGTCGCGCCCGAGCGGGCGGGCGGGCTGCTGCGCGAAAACAAGATTCAGGCCTATATCGAGCACGCGCAGCACTTCTCAGGCGACCTGCCGCCGCCGATCCGCGCGGTGGAGTCGCTCGGCAGTTTCGTGACCGTGCGGATCAATCCGGTCTCGCCATTGGCAAAGAACGAGGCGTCCGCCTGCGCCGCGATCGAGACTCTCGTGCGCGACATCGCCGGAAAAGACCCCGTCGTGTTTCATCCTTATCCGGTCACGCCTTTCCACGGCGATTACATATACCACGTCGATCTCGCCGAGGCCGCGAAGGCGCGATTCCTCCAAGCCTCGGCCGAGAGCTCGGCCCCGTCGATCGTGAATCTCCGGGTCAAGGCCGGCGGGACGGTGGCGAGTCTCGTCCGGCCCGAGTGGAAGGCGGAGGGGGCGGAATGGGATGTCGCGATCGAGGCGGTCGACGCCGCGGATCTCATGGCCTTATCGACAACCTCGGTCAACGGCTGGCTCGGGCCTCCCTGGGTGAAGAGCGGCTGGTTTCACGCCGCGCGCATCCTGGCCGATGCGCTCGAGGACGGCGATCGCAAGCGTCGCGCCGACGGTGCGCTGGAGCGCCTACAGGCGAGCGACTATCGCGATGCGGTCGAGCAGGTAAATTTGCAGCGCGATCTCGTGACCGCGCTCACGGAAAATTGTCGCAAGTTCGTGGTCGGCTACACCGTCAAGCCGGAGTATTTCAGCGCTGAATTCACCGACGGGATCGAGAACATCGGCTTTGATTCGATCGAGGGCCTCAATTCGCCAATGTTCATTCGCACGGTGAAGCTCAAGAACTTTCCATGGAACGGCTGGCTTACGCTGGGGATAGATTCAACACCGGACGCCGCCTGGAACCCCATCTCCGGATTCAGTGACGGATTTGGACGACTGCTCTGGTCGGCGGTCGGCGACCCGGCCCTGCTCTATGCGCCCTACGATTCCGGGTGGATGATCAATCGCATCTCCGACGTCCAATCGAATGCCCTTCGATGAAGAGCGAGGAGTTGATGCCGTGTTGCGCGTCGCTGTGATGCTTGCCCGATGGGTCGTGGCGTTTCTGCCGGTCGCGGCAAGCAGCACTTCCCTTGCGATGGCCGCGGAACTCACCTTCGATCTCAAGATCGACCATGGCCGCGTCCCCGACGACATGCGGCTCATTCGCGTCAAAGAAGGCGATGTCGTGAAGCTTCGGTGGACGACGGATCAGGCAGTGGTCCTGCATCTTCACGGCTATGACATCGAAAAACCGATCGCGCCTGGCGCAGTTACCGAGCTCACATTCACGGCCTATGCGACGGGCCGATTTTCGCTCCATGTCCATGCGCAAGGAGAGCGCGCGGAAAGTCACGCGCATCAGGAAGCGCCGCTGATCGATGTCGAAGTTTATCCGCGATAATCGGGTCACACTCGGCGTAATCATCGCCGGGGCTTGCGCGTTCGGCGCTCCCGCCTACGCCCATGGCTTCGGCCAGCGTTATGACCTGCCCTTGCCGCTATCGCTCTATCTATTGGGCGCGGCGGCCGCCGTGGTCGCTTCCTTCGTCATTGTCGGCCTGCTGGCGCGCCCTCTACCCGGCGCGCGGGGCTATCCGCGCATCGATCTCTCGGCACACCCGCTGGGCCGACTTGTCGCGCATCCGGTTGTCTCGGGTTTCCTCAAACTCGTCTCCGTCGGCCTCTTCATCCTGACCGTTATCGCCGGGTTCTGCGGAAGCCAGGATCCCTATCAGAACATCGCGCCGACGCTGGTGTGGATCATCTGGTGGGTCGGGCTCGCGGTTTTCTCCGCCTTCGTCGGGGATCTCTGGGCGTTGGTCAATCCATGGCGGGCCATCTTCGACTGGAGCGAACGACTCTACCGAACCGTCACCGGCCGCGATCTCGTCTTGCGCTGGCCCTATCCCGAGGTTCTCGGAGTCTGGCCTGCCGTCGCGCTGCTGCTCGTCCTTTCCTGGATCGAGCTCGTGTTTCCGAGCCCCGCCGTGCCCGCCAACATCGCTTGGCTTGCCGTGCTTTATTCGCTGCTCACTTGGACCGGCATGGCCGCGTTCGGCGTGGAGACCTGGGTGAAGCGCGGCGAGGTGTTCAGCATTTTCTTCGGCGTATTTGCCCGCGTCGCCCCGACCGAACCGAGCGTCCAGGATCTTTCCGGCGAACGCGGATTGGCGCTGCGGCCCTTCGGCGCCGGTCTGCTAGTCGACGAGCTGGTATCTCCCTCGATGGTCGCCTTCGTCCTGCTCGTGCTGTCGACGGTTCTCTACGACGGGCTGCTGGCCACGCCGGAATGGGCCGAGCTCGAGCGTGAGCTCGTTACCCTGATGCCGGGCCCCGGCGAGCTGAATTCTCTCGTCGTTCGGACGGTCGGCCTCATCGCGTTCTGGGCGTTGTTTCTCGGTGCCTATCTCGCGGCGAGCGCCGTCATGAGCGCGCTGGCGGCAAGCCGTTCGCCGCTGGAAATGGCACAGGGCTTTGCATTTACCTTGGTCCCGATCGCCATTGCCTATCACTTGGCGCATTACCTCGCGTACCTGCTCACCCAGGGACAGTACGTCGTGCCGCTCGCGTCCGATCCTTTCGGATACGGCTGGAATCTCTTCGGGACCGCCGGATATCGCGTCGACATCGCCTTGGTCGGCGCGCGGTTCGCGTGGTATGCCGCAGTGAGCGCGATCGTTCTCGGCCACGTCGCCGCCGTCTACCTCGCCGACGTCAGGGCTCACCAGATTCTCCGCGTTCGACGCGCGGCGCTGCGTTCGCAGCTTCCGCTGACCGCGCTGATGGTGGCCTACACCGTTGTGAGTCTCTCCATTCTCGCCCAACCGATCGTCGAACGCCGCGCGCCCGCGCGCCCGACGGCAGCGGTGCCCGAGGCCATGAGCATTCCCGAAGAGGCGCTCATTCCCGAGCCTGGGACCGGCCGCCTGCAGGCGATCGGGCCGGGGCGATCCGCGCCATTGAAACTGACCTATCGCGTGCTCGGATCCGCCTTTCACGATGGGACGCGCATGACCGCCGCGGATCTACTCTACGCCTACATGTTCGCCTATCGCTGGGGCGTCCCCGGCGCTGCAAATTCGCATTACGACCCTTCGATCGAGGTGGCGACCGCGCCGCTTAGACAGCGCCTCGCGGCCGTGCGGTTCGCGGGTGTCGATACGGCATCGAAGTCGTTCCGGGTAGGAGACGTCAATTTCGTCCGCGAGCTGTTCGTGATCGAAGTCTATGCAAGCATCGCACCGGGCGA
>Ga0209647_1003860_pt1 | contig 11480 bp, 9 predicted proteins | sample GraSoi_2013_60cm_FD_185827 | JGI IMG/M metagenome (GOLD analysis project Ga0209647, IMG submission 185827) | Grasslands soil microbial communities from the Angelo Coastal Reserve, California, USA - Sample 9_17_2013_60cm (SPAdes) (version 2) | ecosystem: Environmental > Terrestrial > Soil >... | reverse complement strand
ACCGCTCAGCTCAACCGTCACGCCCGCCCCTGGATCTGGGGGCGTCCGCCGCCGCCACACCGCACGCTCCGGCGCCGCTTCATGTATTGCCTTTGAGGAACGACGCACTAGCACGACAACGAGACTTTGAGAGAGGATGTTAGCCAGGGTGAGCCAGCTGCGCGAGGACGCGTGTGCGGCGGGAGCGGTAGGCGGCGACTTGGCGCTGGTGCTGGTAGGCCAGCAGCGCCAAGGCCGCGGGCAGATCGAGGACGGGTTGTGGCAAGGTAACCTGCAGCAAGAAGCGCACGGTACGCAGACTCAGGGGCAGCACCGCCAGCGGCGGCCAAGGCGCGTCGGCGGGGCGGACCTCAGTCTCGTGGCGCTTGGCGGTCCCCCTCTCTCCCCGCCGGGGCGGCCGCGGCAGGGGTCGGCCCGCTACGGGCCATGAGGCGCTGGTGGAGGCGGACCAAGAAGTGGTGCGCCAGGATCACCAGCGTCATGTGGTGATACCAGCCCCGCCAGAAGCGCCGTTCATACTGGTCCATCCCCAGCTCGCCCTTGCCTTCCTCAAAACAGCACTCAATCGGCCAGCGCATGCCGCACACCCGCAGCAGCTCGGCCAGCGGCGTGTCGGCGGCGGCATTCGAGAGGGAGTACTTGAGCTCAGGTGTCTTGGTCTGTCCTGGCACGGGCCGGGGCCGGCGGATCAGCACCCAGACCTCCGGCCCCGGCAGGCCTGCGCGGTACCCGCGGCGACTGGCCAGCGCCCGCACCGCGACGCACTCGGCGACGATCGGGCCCTTGCGCCCCTCGAGCAAGCGGTAGCGCCGCCAGCGCCGGCGGGCGAGCTGCTCGGCCAGGACCTCCAGCGGCACGGCGGGCGGGCTGTCAGGATGCCGGCGGTCGTGCGTCCCTGTGCGCCCACGGCCCGCGGCGGCCCGCGGCGGGAGCCCGGCCCGTGGACGCGCCCGCACCCGCCGGCCGTCGGTCGGCGCGCGCAGCGGCCACACGTGGGTCGTGCGCGGCACTTCGGCCAGGTACCACAGCCCGGCGGCGTCCATCTGGTCCAGCAGCGCCTGGTGGCGCCCAAACCACGCGTCGCCCACCCGCCAGCTCGCGGGCAGCTCGCCCTGCGCCTGCACCTGCTCCACCAGCTCCGCTCCCAGCTCCGCTTTGGTCTGGAAGCGCGTGGCGGCGGGGATGCCACACGCCCGCCCGCGCGCCGCATGGTCCGCGTCGCACCACGCCTCGGGCAGGAAGAGCCGCCGGTCGAGCAGCGTGTCGCCTGTGCGGCTGGCATAGCCCAGAAACACGCCCGCCTGGCAGGTGTCGGTCGTGCCGGTGGCCCCGCACCACTGCGCCGCCGCCCCGGCCGAGTGGTCGCCCCGCTTGGGCACGTCGCTACCATCCAGGATGAGCACCCCATCCGGCTCGCCCAGCGCGGCCGCGACCAGGCGCTGGTGTTCGGCCAGGATCGCGTCGTCGTCCCAGGCGCCCGCGCCGATAAACTGCTGCAGCGCCCGCACCTGGCGCGCGGCGTCCGGCCCGGCGCCCAAGAGCCGCAGGGTCATCGCCTCGACGTTCTTGCGCCGCACGTCGGCCAGCAGTAGGCCGCGCAGATACACCCCCGCCCACGCCCGCTGCTCGCGCCGGGCAAACAGCGGCGCAAAGTGGGCATGGTAGGCGGCCAGTTCCTCCCCCACGTCCGCCAGGTCCTCCGGGCGCAGGGCCACGATTGCCGGTCCGGTGGTGGTGAGATCCGCGACTGGCACGCCGTCAGGGATGTCCATCATGGCCCTCCTGCTACGCTCCAACCGCCTACGTAGACAGGAAAGATACCATATGCGGCACACTAATTTCTCGTTGTCGTGCTAGTTTGGACCCGCCGCCCCCCCGCTCGCTCTCTCCTCCCCCTCCCCTCGCCCAGGAGCCCGGAGCGGGGGAACGTAGGGAGCGGCATGCGACCTCGCCGCCCGTGCTCACCATGTCCTCCCGGTCGCCGTCCTGGCCGCGTGCCCTGCGGTACGTGTAGAGTTGGCTTGACCGTGGAGGGGGCGGGGGAGAGTGGAGGTATCAACGGCCGGTCTCACTCACCTAATGGACCGCTCGTCCGCTCACCTCCTCTCACTTCAGGGTTCGTGGGTCAAGGTGCACATCCTCTCGCAGAGAGGGGCTAGAAGTGGCGTCTTCTTGCTGGGCTGTGCGAGAATGTGGCAAAGGAGAGGCCTTCCCCATGACCGCCCACACTGGTGCGGATGTCGCGCTGGCCACTACCACCAGCGCTGCCAACGAACTGAGCCGACGCATCGAGGCAGGTCTCGACCGCGCCTACCTGGTCGAGATCCTCAGCCGACTTGCTCAGGTACCGACCGACGTCCCGCTCGGGTTCCAGACCTTGATGGAGCCGGACGACCCCAAGCTCGTCCACTACGTGCAAGGTGTACTACGTCCCGAGCTCGTGCGGCTTGGCACCTACGACCTCATTGACGCCCCGCGCAACAATCTGGTCGCCCGTATGGGCACGGGTCAGTCGGGCCGGACGCTGCTCATCCAGAGCTACACGCCGACGCAGCACCACAACCTCATGCCCGACCCGTTCTCCGGCAGGGTTGCCAACGCCGCCGCCTATGGCTACGACGAGCCTGCCGTGTTTGGCCAAGGCGTCAGCCAGAACAAGGCCCATCAGGCGGTCATGCTGGCGGCGCTCAAGCTGCTCCTCGCAGAGGATGTCCCACTGCGCGGGCGCCTCTATTGGGCCATCAACAATGAGGGGCGCAGCAGTCACGCCTGCTCCGCGGCTATCCTCGCCGCACTCCCCGATACGCCCGAGTTCTGCGTCATCCAGGTCGGGACCGAGCTCGCCCTCTCGCTGGGCAACCGCGGCCGCGTCGATATTGACATCCACGTCGCCGGGCGCGCGGCGCATTCGAGCGTGCCGCACGAGGGCTTAAGCGCTATCGAGGGCGCTCACATGGTGATCGAGCGCCTGAAGACCCTGACCTGGCCAGAGCGCCATCCCCTGCTCGGTGGCCGCCACGCCATCGTCTACAAAGCGCGTTACGAGCCGCAGGCTCCCCACACCCTCCCCTCCGACGCGTATCTCACGGTGGATCGCCGTCTCCTGCCTGGCGACGACCCCGATGGGGCTGCCGACGAGATCCGCACCGCGATCGGCGACCTCGCGCCATACCACGTCACGGTCGAGCGCAGGGTGTACATGCTTCCCGCCCTCGTCGCCCCTGAGGACCCTGGGGTCCGCTCACTGCAGGAGGCCAACGTCGCAGTCCGCGGCCACGAAGCGCCTCTCGAATATGGGCAGGGAACGTTCGACGCGGGTGGCCTTACGACGCGCGGCATACCAGCGGTCATGTACGGGGCGAGCGGCCGCGCCGGGCTCACCGACACAGATTTCGTTCCCATCGCCGCGGTCGAGACCGAGGCCAAGGTCCTCGCCTATCTGATCCTGCGCATGCTCACCTAGCTGCCTACCGGCACAGCCGCACAGAGTTGAACATCGCCGCATCCATGTGGAACGGAGAAGAATGATGCAGGAGAGTGGAAGGCGCGCACCGCGATTCGGTCTGAGCTTGCCAAACCGCGCTGTGCTGTTTGGCATTCCAATAAGCGCGCTTCTCGACGTGGCAGAGCGGGCGGACGCCTCAGCGCTTTTCGACTCGGTCTGGGTGGGGGACAACTTTCTGTCCAAGCCACGCCTAGAGGCTATTGTCACGCTCTCGGCGCTGGCCGCGCGCACCCGGCGGGTGCAACTCGGGACGATCTGCTTGGCCAGCTTCCCACTGCGGCATCCACTCCCGTTAGCGTTGCAGTGGGCGAGCCTAGACGTGCTCTCTGGCGGGCGTACCATCCTAGTCGTCTGCAACGGCGGCGCGGCGAGCGCGGGCAAGGCCTACGCCACCGAGCTGGCCGCGATGGGAGTGCAGTCTGTCGAGCGCGTCGCTAGGGTGGAGGAGGGCATCGAGGTATTGCGGCTGCTATTCGGCCCCGGTCCGGTCACCTACCGCGGCAGGTTCTACACGTTCGAGGAAGTCGAGGTGCTGCCCAAGCCCATCCAGCCGCGCATCCCGATCGGCATCGCGGTGAACCCACCCAAGGACGCGGACCCGGCCGTTGAGGAGCGGCTCCTGCGCCGCGTGGCGCGGCTCGCTGACGCCTGGCAGACCGATGGCATCGACCCCGAGGTGTTTCGCGAGCGCTGGGCGCGCATCCAGGCTTACTCGGCGGAGTACGGACGTCCAGGCGCCGTCGCCGATGCCCAGCTCCACCTGATGGTGAACATCAACGACGATGCGGCGCGGGCACATCGGGAGTCCGTCGAGTTCCTGGATCACTACTACGGCGAGGGCGCCGTGGGCGACGAGTTCCTGGGCTACTGGCTGGCCTTCGGACCGCCTCAGGCTGTCATTGAGAAGATCGCGACCTACGTCAAAGCTGGCTACACAACCCTCGTGCTCCGCTTCACATCGCCCGATCAGCGCAGGCAGGTCGAGCGGTGCATGGCTGAGGTGCTGCCGGCCTTCCACCCTGCCTAGCCACGCGACGCGCGGCGTCCTCGCTTGACAACGGCTCAGGCTCCAGCTATAGTTGACCCACTGGATATTGGATCCAATCTTTGGGATCCAACTCGCCAAGGGAGGAGGTCCCCGATGGCAGCGACGTCCCCATCCTCCGCAGCCGTGCCCCACCTTCAACGGTCTATTGGCCTGGGTCGCGTGCTCTTCCAGTCGATCGCCGCAATGGGGCCGGGCGCCAGCATCGTCTTCGGCCTCGGCCTCATTATCCTGTATGCTGGTAAAGCGTCACCGTTCGCTATGCTCGTCGGTGTGCTTGCTGCACTGTGCGTGGCCGGGGCCATCGGCCAGCTCGCGACACGGATCCCAAGCGCTGGGGGTCTGTATACCTACTCCTCGGTCGCGCTCGGCCCCTATGTTGGCTTCCTCGTGGGATGGGCCTATAGTATCCTCTACCTCTTGCTGGTGGCACTCAGCTCACTCAACTTCAGCCTCGTCGCCTCGGACTTCCTGCGCGAATACTTCGGGTGGGTCGTGCCGACGTGGCCACTCGCCTTGCTGGTCGTCCTCGCCACGCTCCTCGCGACCTATTACGGCATCAAGTCGTCGACGGGCGTCACGGCGGTGCTTGGCACCATAGAGGTCGCCATCCTTCTCGTCGTTTCGGTCCTGCTGATCGCGCACGCGGGTGGCGCGAATTCGTTGGCCGTGTTCAACCCGTCCAATGTGCCGGCGGGCACGTCGGTACTGAATGCGCTCTTCCTCGGTGTCGTCTTCGCTATGGCCGCGCTGTCTGGGTTCGAGGCGGCTGTGCCACTCGCCGAAGAAGCTGAACGCCCGCGTCGGACGGTGCCCCGGGCTGTGCTGTTGGCGGCACTCCTGATCGGGCTCTTCTATACGCTTGCGATCTACGCCGCGGTCGTCGGGTGGGGCGCGAACGACCTCGGCGGCTACCTCAACTCGCCCAATCCCTGGCGCGAGATGGCGGGCCGCCTTGGGCCGTTCTTCTCACTCCTGGTGGTGCTGGCTATCCTCAACAGCGTGATCGCCGGGACACAGGCGGGCTTCAACGGCACCACACGCCTCCTCTACGCCATGGGCCGCGCGGGCGTCATGCCGCGGCAGTTCGCGGAGGTTGACCGGCGTCACCACACGCCGCAGGTCGCCGCATTTGTGAGCGCCGCCGTGGCGCTCGCTGCGATGCTCGTGTTCAGCCTATGGTTCGGTGGCGCGTTCAACGGCTTCGTCTTCTTCTTGACCATGGTCACGCTCGTATTGATTTCGCTCTACATCGTCACGTGCGTTGCGTGCATCGTGTATTTCCTCAGGAGCCGCCGCGCTGAGTTCCAGCCGTTGCTGCACCTCGTGATTCCGTTGATCGGGATCGTCATGCTGGTGCCCGCGCTCTACTATAGCGGAAAGGGGTTGGAGTCCCCAGCCAGCTACGCTATCCCAGCTGTGTTCATCTGGATGGCACTCGGTGTGGTGACACTCATCGCCCTGCGCGCGACTGGGCGGGACATCGCGCGGGAACCGGACCGGTGGCTGGCCGAGTCCACGGCGGAGTCCACGGCGGAGCCATCCGCCGTGCACACGCTGCCATCGGAGGGGCGGCCGGCCTGAGGTGGTCTGCCGCACCTGGTTGGACGCACGCGGGTGCCCAACCAGGTGCGGCGGCTGTCGCATGGCGCTGGTGTCGCGGGCAGCGGCAATCCGTGGCGCCCACAGCGTGCGTCGCGTAGGAAGGAGCGTTGGGCCATGACAAATCAATCCTCCGGATGCTGCCAGAGAAGATTGACCCGCGCCACACCGCCATGATCGTCGTCGACGTGCAGAACGATTTCTGCCACGAGGCGAGCGTGTATGCACAGCGCGGTCACAATGTGACCTTCATCCAGGAGATGATCCCGCGGTTGACTGCGACCATCGACGCTGCCCGCGCTGCGGGGGCCCTCATCATCTTCCTGCGCATCGTCCAGTCGCCGGACACCAACTCTGACGCCTGGGAGGCATTGGAGTCGGACGACGGCCCGCGGCTCGTGATGGAGGGGACCTGGGGAGCCGACTATTATGGGCCCATCCGGCCGCTGCCAGGCGAGCGTGAGATCATCAAGCGGCGCCACAGCGGCTTCAACCGCACCCCCCTCGACCTCATGCTGCGCAGCCAGAACATCAAGACGGTCGTCGTGGGGGGAGTGGCGTCCAACGTGTGCGTAGAAGCAACGGCACGCGAGGCGGCCGACAATGACTACTACGTCGTCGTTCTCGGCGACGGATCAGCGGCGGCCCAAAGAGAGTGGCACGAGGCGACCCTTCATACGATCAGTGCGTATATCGGTCAGGTAGCTACCTGTCACGAGGTCATGGATGCCTGGGCAGGCGTCATACCCCAGCAGAGCAGCGACGCACAGCAAGCGGCAGCGGTCACAACCGGACAGGCGCCCACCGGCGCGAAATTGTAACCTGCCCGCCTCTTCCACTGGGATGAGCGGGCGAACACGACAGTAGATGGCGACACAGCGGGGACTTCCGTGACGGATGAGCGCATCCTAGACACAGACGTGTTGATCGTAGGCGGGGGACTGGCGGCGTTGCGCGCGGCACTGGCTGCCGAGGCGTGCGGCCGCCGGGTGATGATGGTCACGAAGGGCACAGCCGGCCGCGGCGGCTCGTCGGCGATCACCTCGGCCGGCTATTCGGCGGCGCTCGGCCAGGCGGATCCGAGCGACAGCCCTGAGCGTCACTGCGAGGATACCCTGCGCGGCGGCGCTGAGATCAACGACACCCGGCTCGTCCGCGTGTTCGCCGAGGAGGCCGTCGAGCGCTTCTGGGACATGGTTGACTGGGAGGTCGAGTTCGAGCGCGACCCGGCGAGCGGCAAGTTCCTGCAACACTCCAGCGGGGACCACAGCAGCCCGCGCGTTGCTGTGTGCGCCGAGCATCGTGGCGTTGGTATGACACTGCCGCTCAAGGCGCGAACGAGCGCCGTGGCGTATGTCGACCGGGTGATGGCCCTCGATCTCGTGCACGACGACTACGGCGTGGCCGGCGTGGTCGGGCTTGACCTGACACGGCGGGAGTTGCTCACGATCCGCGCGCGAAGCACCGTGCTCGCTACCGGCGGGATCGGGCAACTGTACCCCGTGACGAGCAACCCGAGTGACGTCACAGGCGACGGCCTCGCCCTGGCCTACCGAGCGGGGGCAATCCTTGTCGACATGGAGTTCGTCCAGTTCTATCCGTGGCGGCTCGTCAGCCACGTGCACAGTCGCATGCCGATCCAGCCCTCATCCTTCGTGGCAGGCGCCCAACTGCGCAACGCCGCCGGCGAGCGGTTCATGGAAGCCTACGACTCTGTTCGCAAGGAGGCCACCACCCGCGATGTCGCCGCACGCGCCATCTACACGGAGCTCGTCGAGGGACGCGACGTGGAGGGTGGGGTCATGCTCGACCTCTCCGCCATCTCACTGCGCGAGTTCGAGCGGCTGAACCCGCGGGTCGCTCGCTACTTCGCCGACCACCACTTCGACCTGGAGACGAGCCAGTTACTGCTCGCACCCGAAGCACATTATTTCATGGGGGGCTTGCGCATCGACACCGCCGGCCGCACCTCGCTTCCTGGACTGTTCGCCGCAGGCGAGGTGTCGGGCGGCGTCGATGGCGGCAACCGGTTGGATTCGAACGCCATCCCCGCCGGGCAGGTCTTCGGCCGCCGCGCAGGGCAAGCAGCAGCACGGGCGGCGTCTGAGCGCCCGGACTCGCGCGGGCACCTCGATGAGCGTGTCGCAGCATGGCGAGAGCGGCTGCGGAGCCTGCGAGAGGCTCCGCAGAGGGCGCCACTCGACCCGCAGCAGACGAAGCGTTTAATCCGGCAGCTCATGCTCGACTCGGCGGGCATCCTGCGCGATGGCGCGCGGCTGCACCATGGAGCGACGGAGCTGGCGGCCCTTGCAGGACAGCTCAGTGAAGAGGCGCGTCCCGACGCGGAACGGGCACTGGTCGACTTCCTGGAGGCTGAGAACATGGCCCAGGTGGCTACGCTCATCTGCCGGGCCGGCGCGTACCGAACGGAGAGCCGCGGTGCGCATTACCGCGAAGACTATCCGGAGCGCGACGATGCGGCGTGGCGGGTGAATGTGCTCGTCCAGCGTGAGGCCGCCACGAGAGCGCTCCACCTCACGACCCAGCCCGTTGCGTGATTGAGCAGGGGCGCAACTACCATGCCGAGAAGGAGTACCCATGGGAGCGGCCAGCCAGATGAAAGAGCTTGCATTCTCGCGCGAGGAGTACACGCGCCGGCTCGCAGCAGTGCAGGAAGGCATGCGTGAAGCACATGTGGACGGCCTGCTGCTCTTCGACCCAGAGAATTTGTTCTATCTCACCGGGTTCGAGACCGTCGGCTACTCCGCGTTCCAGCTGGCGCTGGTTCTCGCGAGCGGCGAGCCACAGCTCCTTGTGCGCGAGATGGAGCGAGCGGGAGCGCGCCGGTCGAGCTGGCTCACGGCCGAGCCAGCGATCTATGGTGACGACGACGCGCCGGCAGAGGCGGCGGTCGCCCTCCTTCGTACCCAGGGTCTCGCGGGCGCGCGTATCGGGCTCAACACCCGCTCCCGGTTTCTGCCGGTGGACGCCTATCGGCGCTTCCAAGCGGGTCTGGAAACGGCGGACTTCGTCGACGAGCCAGGACTGGTGGAGCGCGCCCGGATGATCAAGTCGCCGCTGGAGGTAGACTGCATCCGCCATGCGGCCCGTTACACCGAGGTGGGCATGGCCGCAGCCATGGATCGTATCCATGCGGGCGCTATGGACAACGAGGTCGGGGCAGCGGCGGCGGCAGCCCTCTTCGCCGCTGGGTCCGAATATCTCTCGGCGGACCCGATCGTGACGGTGGGACCGCGCTCGGGCGTGGCCCACACCACCTTCGCCCGCCGAAGGATCACCCCTGGCGATGCGATCCTGCTCGAGATCGGCGCAGTGCACCATCGCTATGCCGGACCACTCATGCGCTCGGCGGTGGCCGGTCCGCCCTCCGACCTGATCCGTCGTATGTACGACACGTGCGACCGCGCGCTGGATGCGGCTCTCCGCACCATGCGTCCAGGCGTGACCGGAGCCCAGGTGCATGCAGCCTGCCAACAGGTGATCGACGAAGCAGGCTTCGAGCCCAACTTCCGCAAGCGCACCGGCTACTCGGTTGGGGTCGGCTTCGCGCCCGATTGGGGCGAAGGCCACATCGTGCACCTCTCGCGCGCAGCCCAGACGCCCTTGCAACCGGGCATGGTGTTCCACTTGCCACCCGCCCTGCGCGAGGAGGGTGTGGCAGGAGTGGGCTGCTCGGAGACGGTCCTGGTGACAGAGGACGGTGTGGAGGTGCTCACCTCCTTCTCGCGCTCACTCCGCATCTGTTGACCACGATGCAGGGCGGACGAAACGAGGTACAGGAGTGGATGCCATGAAGCCAGCAGGGCAACAGGTACGTTTCGGCGCCGGATTCCTGGGCCATTTGTCGAGCGCGAACGGGCCCACGCAGTTGCGCCTGGCGGCCCAACTTTGCGAGGCCGGTGGCATGGACAGCTTCTGGGTCGCTGATCAGCGCTGGATGCGCGACGTGTACGTCAGCCTGGCCTATCTCGCTTGCCACACGCGGCACGTGCAGTTGGGGTTGCGCGTCACCGACCCTTACGTCCGCCACCCAGGCCTCACCGCCGTCGCCGTGGCTACGCTCGACGAGATCTCCGGCGGCAGAGCGATACTCGGCATCGGGGCTGGCGGGTCAGGGTTCGCGCAGATGGGCCTGGCACGAGAGAAGCCAGCAGTGGCAGTGTACGAGGCCATCGAGTTGATCCGCCTCTTGTGGCGCGGCACGGAAGACGTCGACTATCAGGGTCAGGTGGTCAGTTGGCAGCGAGGCAAGCTCGAGTTCCCCTGCCGGCCGGACATTCCCATCGTCATCGCCGCGCGCGGACCGCGGCTGCTGGAGGTCGCGGGCGAGGTAGCCGACGGCGCGATCGTGGCGACGGGGGTCACGGCGGACGGGGTCGCCTGGGCACATGATCGCGTCCAGGCGGGCGAGCGGCGTGCCGGCCGCCGTGAAGGGACGGTCGAGCTGCTGCACATGACCTACATCTCAATCGACGCCGACGCGGCGCGTGCACGTCAGGCGGTGAAGGCGGGCATCGTCGGGGCGGTTGCGGGTAGCCACCCGACCTACGACTTTCTGCGTGCCAACGGGCTTGAGGTGCCGCCAACGCTCTATGCCTATCTCGACACCGGCGCTCGCGATCCGCAGCGGATCGTCCAGCTGATCCCGGATGCTATGGTCGAGAAACTGGCCATCGCAGGGACGGCGGACGAATGCACCGCCCAACTCCGAGCGCTTATCCGCACCGGCATCCAGCATGTGCTGCTCGCGCCGATTGCCGTCGAGCGCGGCGACGAGCTGAAGCTGCTGGAGACGTTCGTCACGGAGTGCCTGCCCACACTTCGGGAAGCATAGGCGTCGCGAGCATCGTGTGCCGCCGGCTTAGCCGATCCTACGGCTGCACTGCCGCTGGAACAGGCGTCGCGACCGTCTGGAGCGCCGCAATGACGCCCAGAATACGCTCGAGCGCGCGCATCCATCCCGCCTCGTCCTGGGCGAAACAGAGGCGGAAGTGGCCTTCGCCGGCGGGTCCGAACTGGTAGCCCGGGTTCACGACGACCCCAGCCTCCCGCACCAGGCGCGCGGCGATTTCCTGGTCGGACGCGGCCACACCAACCACGCGCGGGAACATGTAGGCAGTGCCCGCGGCAGGGACAACGCGAAGGCGGGCGCCCGCTCCCGCCGCCGACAGGCGCGCCACCGTGAGGTCACGCAGCTGCTGATAGTCGGCGACCCGACGACGAACGAAGTCGTGATCCTCAGCGAGCCAGCGCACCAGCGTGTGCTGGGCATAAGCGGGCGCTCGGAGGGCTGTTACGCTCTGCACA
>Ga0209647_1003856_pt1 | contig 11485 bp, 14 predicted proteins | sample GraSoi_2013_60cm_FD_185827 | JGI IMG/M metagenome (GOLD analysis project Ga0209647, IMG submission 185827) | Grasslands soil microbial communities from the Angelo Coastal Reserve, California, USA - Sample 9_17_2013_60cm (SPAdes) (version 2) | ecosystem: Environmental > Terrestrial > Soil >... | reverse complement strand
GGCGCGATCTCGGTGGCTTTGCCGGGGTAGACATACTTCTTGCGTTTCCGCCGGGCAGCGGTGCCATATTTGTGCATCACCCGCCGGATGCGATTCTTCCCGGTGCCTAACAGGGCGGCCAGTTTGCGATGGCCCATCGTATCATCTTTCTCATGAGCGGCTTCAATGCGCACCGCCAGGGCTTTATCCTGCTTTGGGCGTTTGAGGTGGAGGTAGAGACTACTGCGCGCAATCCCCAAGGCCCGTGCCACCTGGCTTTTATTGATCGGACTGCCGGAAGCACACAGCGTGCGCCCCAGCTCCACCTTCTGCTGTGTGCTCATTTGCCCAACAGTCCGCGGGATTTTTTTAGGATGTCGTTCTGCACCGTCAGCTCGCCAATCAGCTTTTTGAGCTCATCTGGCGACTCGCCTGGTTCATAGCCCTGCGCTTTGCTGCGACTGCTGGGGTCGCGCTGATCGCAAAAGATCTCTGGTCCTTTTTGCTGAAACGCCTGACGCCACCGGCTCAGCATTGAAGAGGAGACCGAGTACTTCCGACAGACCTCTTCGAGTGTGGTGTCCCGCTGTATGCTTTCCAACACCACTTTGAACTTGAACTCCGGCGTATACTGCTTTCGTTTCCCTGCCATGGTGAGTAGTCCCTTTCCTGCTTATCCTCCTGTCTATTTTAGCAGGGACTGGACAAAGTGGCATAACGTCCAATGCCGAAATGATGGAGGATGATCTTGAACATATCTATGCAGAAATTGATAATTTTCTCTATGCTGAGGAGAGGGAAGAGGAGTAGAGAGACAGCGAAGCGACCGACCGCCCGTAATGTAATAAGAACGACCGATCTAGTGGCGAGTAGACCGACCGTTCGTTTTTCAAAGAGTTTATATCATTGCTTATAGCGATGGAGCATCAAGAAAAGATGGACGAAGTAGAGCGGGCAACAAGAGAAGCCCTGAAAGTGGATTTTGACAATATCCCTGACGAACTGAAAGAAGGCAGCCAGTTTGTTAACTGGATTTATGAGCTTGTAGAGGAAGATTTGAAAAAGCCTCCGTTCGACCCGAAGACAGGAAGAGGGGCAAGCGTAAGAAACCCTAACACATGGGAATCGTTTGATGAAACCCGAAGAGCTTATGAAACAGGAAAGTATGCGGGTATAGGATACATGCTCACAGGAGGATTAGTAGCATTCGACATTGACCACTGCATAAAAGACGGACAACTAGACGGGTTTACTAAACGGCTTATAGCCTATCTGGGAACCTACTTTGAAAAATCGCCGTCAGGCACAGGAGCCAGGGGGTTTATTAGAGGACACAAGCCAGGGCTTTTAAGCAGGTCTGGAAATATAGAAGTTTACGAGCAGGCACGCTATGTTACTCTTACCGGACACAGGATATCAAGTGAGCGAGGCATCATATCAGACCAGAAGAAGCTGGATTATGTTTACAGAAAAATCTTTGAGAGGCAACCGCAGGAAAAATCACAGGAAGACCGCAGATTATACAGGCAGCAAAACATAGCCTATGAAAAGCTCATTAAGAAAGCCATAGGCGCGAAAAACGGCAGTCTCTTTGAAAGGCACTGGAACGGCGATCATTCGTTATGGGAAGGGAAAGGAGCCATACACAGAAGCCAATCGGAAGCAGACTTTAGGTTAGTTTTATATCTTCTGTACTGGACTAACGGGGATACGAAGAAAACGGACGAGCTTTTCAGGATGTCATTATTAATGCGCCCGAAGTGGGACAGGCCAACGCAGGGAGATAAGACCTATGGAGAGGGAGTGATCGAAAAAGCCCTATCTTTCTATCTTGCAGGCCGTAACAGGTGATCTTGTCGCCTAAGTAAATCTCTACTATACACCCCCTGTATTCTCTTAAATAACCCTTATGCTACATGTACGCATAAATCTTGTTAGTACCCTTAAATCAGCACTAAGCTAGAGAAGGTTGTTAATGGCGTGTAGTACTATCGAAGGATAAAGCGACTTCGTGCTTTTCGCCAAGTATCCTGACACGTATGCAAAAAAGCCCAGGTAAATCAGACTCCCCAATAGTAAAGGAAAGTTGTTGAATTTACCTAATTCATAATAATAAGGTAGATGAATACATGCAAACAAAAGAGATTGGTAGAGATTAACTCTAATGAAGGAATACTTTTCAAGTAGCTTACTCAATATAAAACCCCGAAAAACGAACTCCTCAATGAATGGTGTTGTTACTACACTGGTGACTATGTGAAAATATGTTGAACTTGCCTTTGGTATTCTAAAATGGGCTTCGGCTAACAGGACAATAAACCATAATGGAATGATTAGCAGAGAATATGCTGGCCTAATCTTGAATGCAAATCTATTTTTAATAAATTTGCCTAAGTTATTCTTCAACAATAAGTAAACGAGTATAGGTATGCACCAGTATGAGAACTTTATGGCTACCCAAATCCAACTTCCAAATAATCCTTGTGATATGTGAACATTTTCCCAATTTCCAAAGATATCATTGTCAAGTATTCTTACAAGAAATAGAAATATGTAAAACAAGATTGCAAAATTAATTGTAAATCTTTTTGAGTTAATGTCCATATTATTTCTTTTCTACCAAGATAACGTAGAAAACTCATGGATTCCTACCTACCCAACATTATATCATCCCTTATTTGACATGAACGAGCGTATCATCATCGAATAAATCATTTCCAAAGGCGGCTGGTGACAGCAACGTTGGTACTACCCCTATTTGGCTTTTGAAGCCATTAGAACAAATTACTTACTCTAGTTCGGGTTTCACCCATTTATGTAATTCCAACCGATATTGCGCTTCGTGAACTTAACCCCATGCTTTAGGAAAAGGCTTACATTTAATGCCTCTACGAGGAGAAACCGAGAACCATTTTCTATAGCCCTAGATTTATTGCCGCTTTGCAGAGCAGACGAGAAAGGTCATCTCAAGAAATAAGATTTTTGCTCCTTCGGAGAAGCGTTTCACGCTGCTTTATGCAGATAAACATGTCACTAAAGAACACCAGCCACATACCCCCCCCCACTGTGTTCTCTTAAAAAATATAGAATTGCCAGGAAGGTATTTTTAGTCTTGGTCAGGCTGTCTTGTTCGTCTTTGCTTTTCAATAAAGGCGTCTAAATCTTTTCTGCTGATCCTATATTCCCTACTACCAATTGAAATAGTCGGAAGTTCCCCACTTTGCACCCAGTTGCGAACAGTCTTTATGCTGACTTTCATGATCTTTGCCACTTCATCAGCGGTAAGCATCTCGTTATCGTCCATTGGGCTTTACTCCACGTTTGTTAGTTAGCAGTATTATACGGGTGTTCCCTTATTGCGTCAATAATAGGCTTGTCTTCTCTTTTTGACACCTGAAGACCTTGACTTATCCCTCTCTACTCGTGTAAACTTCTCTTTGGAAGAGTATGCTAGAGCAATCAAGAAAGGAAGGTAAAAAGTTGACTCTGGTATCTGATACATACCAGAGCCTTGAAAGTTGAGAAGCTAAGAGCCTTACGTCAATTAGGTAGTAAATCACCGGCTTCTCACCTGTATTTAACGCATGTGAGAAACCACCCGTCAAGGAGAAGACACATGCAGACAACAGCACAGCCCTTTGACTTTAGCCTCATTCAGAAAGCCGCACAAGTAGGTATGGTGCCTACTATTCCAGGTTATGAAGTCGTCTTATGGGAAGGCGATTTTTTACATAATCATGGCAAGCTGTTTTGTTATAACACTAAGTGCCTTTGCCATGAAAGCCGCCTGTTAATAGAGATTGTTGCTTATTTTGTTTCTGAGGGTCTACTAACCCCCCAGGAGGCGACAAAATTTGTTGCCGGGAAACTCATTTAAGGGGGAAGAAATGAGTCAGACATTATGGGGAGAAACCAGAACCCGCAGACGAAAACGAAGAAACCACCAGCAAAGAGCTAAAGCCCCATACTCAATAACAGGCTCTAATGATTGCGAGACTTTAGGGCATACCCTCAACCATTGGAGTCTAGCAGGCACAACAACGTGTATGGATTGCGGATCAAAGATATTTTGTCCAACATGTACCCCGAACCATCCTGCCGATGCTAATGCAATCTCCGTACTTTGTTCTCTCCATGAACAGGAAAGCGAGGTAAAAAATGCCGTATGAGCCGACCTGGGGAGTTTACAGGTACATTGACGAGGAAACAAATTTTCCTCACCAGACATCAGGACACAGAGCCAAACAAGTACTGCCGCGAAAGGATTATAACCCCGCTGAAATAGCAAGGCAAGCCCGCCACCAAGCACGGGAAGAAGTGAGGCAGAGGAACCGGCGACCAAACACCGGTATACAGCCAGATGAAGATGAACTGTATGGGAGTGAAGATGTACACCAGCTAACACCCCAAAGCGCGATACAATGGCAGTCAATGAGAACGCATTCAAACGGCACGAACGGTGTAAATGTATATAATGGAAGCCCACCGCCAGCACCGTACCCATATCACGCAATCCCTCCACGACGAACCGCACAGTACCAGCAGCAACCACAGCAACAGCCCTATGGAGAGAATGACGAGCTAGAAACCGAAAGGACGGTGAAGCGGAAACGGAGCGGGTTACATCTTCACTGGTTTGTTGTTTTAGGTATCGGTATGGTGATTGCGCTTGCCCTTGTTGTTGTTGGCAACGCGATTGCTTCTTGGTGGACGATACACCAGGATGATACAACCTACGGCAGACCCAGGACATTCAAGATTGACGCGGTTGTAGGCCATAACGACTCAAGTAGTAATCCAAGCTATTTTGAAGCGATAAACCTAAACCGTCACGTAATTGTGATTGAACTTCCAGGGGGTGATCCTACAAAAGCCCGGATTTATCCTGTTACCACACTTTTCGGAGACGGGCAGGACTTAACACCTGTTACCCTCTCATTTAAAGATGTGGACGGGGACGGGCTTATTGATATGGAAATCCATATCGAAAACCAAACTATTGTCATGATAAATGACAACGGAAGTTTCCGGCCACTGAAAGCCGGAGAGAAAGTACATTTGTAGTGATGCAAAAGGGGGGTTTAATCTCCCCCCTACAACACATTTAGAACGGATGATACAATGAAAGAAACACCAAAGTACGTCAAAGAGGTACAGCAAATCTTGGCAGATATCAACGAAAGCAACGAAAAGGACACAGGGGGGTATGGCGCGACTCCTACACCGGAACATGAATTTGATGTGTATATAGAGGAGTTTGAAGAGGAAGACCGCATCACGCTTATCCGTAAAAAGCCATATGGCATACCAGCAACCCAGGACGAAGAAGAGATCGGACTTGACGACCTGGACACGGCACCCTTAACTAAAAGAGAGACATCGCAACCAGTAACAAACGCATTTATAGGAGCATTATTATTAGGGCTACTCATTCCATTCTTCTGCATAGCACTTCAGCTTTATTTCATTGTAAACCCCTACACTGTCACAGTTTCCTTATTAGCCAAATCACAGCAACTTACGCTTACAGGAACACTTAATTTAGGGCGGGTACTAAACCCTATCACTTTGAGCCAGTCACAGACCGTCCCGACCACAGGACACGGCCATCAGGACGCGAAGAGAGCCGTAGGTTATATCACCTTTTTAAACGGCCAATTTACTCAAGTGACTGTACCAGCAGGAACAACCTTTACAGGCAATAGCGGAGAGCAAATAATAACCGACCAGGACGCTGTAATACCCGCAGCATCGCCAAATCCACCGAGTTTAGGTCAAGTAACCGTATCAGCACATGCCATAACACCGGGAAGCGCGGGCGATATACAAGCTCTTGATATCAACGGCACGTTATCAAGTTCTCTCTTTGTAAAAAATCTCAATGCGTTTACAGGTGGACAGGATGAGAGGGACTTTAAGGCTGTTGCAAAGAGCGACATTGACCTTACTGCAAGCCAGTTGAAAAGTACACTCATTCAGGGCACACAGGGAGTACTACAGGGAGAGTTAAAACAGGGTGAAGAGCTGCAAATGCTCCAATGCAGTCCAACCGTTACACCGGATCACCAGATAGGTCAGGAGGCAATTTCTGTAAAGGTTACAGCTACCGAGACATGTAGCGGTATCGCGTATAACGGGGATGCTCTTCAATCAAAAGTGACGGAGCTTCTAAATAGCCAGGCAATAAAGAAACTTGGGGAGTCGTACAGCATGCTTGAAAACCCGCAAATTTCAATTATCCAGGCAACAGTGAACAGTACACCCCCCACTGTGTCTCTTTCTTTCAAAGCGCAGAGCGCGTGGGTATACGCCTTAACGGGCGCAGAGCAGAAACATATCAAAGAGCTGATTGCAGGAAAATCAAAAGACGAAGCGTTATCGCTTCTTGCGTCACTTCCAGGGATTGAGAGCGTTTCAATGGCCTCAACAGGGTTCGGGGATAATGCCGTGATACCCAAACATATAGAAAATATACGCCTTGCAATAATCTATGTCTAAAGAGAATACAGGGGGTAGTGTGAGTCAGCCTGTAGCGCGTCTTTCATAAGTTGAGCATTTTCCAATAGTTAGGCAAAGTTCAGTAATTTCAGAAAGGACAGAGAATGAGAGACAACTTAAACAGGTACCACGAACTTGCACGAGAGGCCGCAGATTACATAACCAGATTTGTCAAGGGACGGATGCAGCAAGAAATCCAACCAAACCGCCATTTACATGAGAAAGACAGTTCTCAGGTTCATAACCAGGATGAGCATAAGAGAGAGGAGAGCAAATAATGTCAAAACGCACTTACGAGCAGGTACAGGAAGAAACATACTCCCTTTTTAGTTTGCCAAAGTTGCCACTAGAGTTTTTACTTGTTATTTACGCGAGGCAGAGCGCAAAAGATGCACCCATTAGAAACAAAGAGTCTTATGACATGCAAACAGTAAAGCTTGTCGGGTATGGGCAAGAGTTAGGATGGAATGAAGATACTATTATCGTCAAGATAGAAAACAAACGGAAAGATGGAAAGTGGAGAGCAGCATCAGGAACCCTCAGAATAGATCAGCGTGAAGGGTTACAGTCTGTTGTTTGGCTTATTGAAGCGGATGAATGCAAAGCCGTTATGGTGTGGGCAGTTGACAGGCTTTTCAGGCATGAAGACATGGTAGAGCCAGCAGTTTTTGTTAAAATCTGCAAGGAGCATCATTGTATAATTCTTACTCCTGATGATTTCTTTGATTTCAATAACCCCAAAAGAGACGACAGAAGGCGTTTTTTAGAACTTGCACAGCAGGCAGCAGATTATGTTACAAAACATGTTAAAGGAAGAATGATACCCGCAAAATATCAGGTAGCAAGAAGGGGAGATTATGACGGAAGAACAATTCCTATTGGCCTTATCATTTTTGACGGTGAACAAAAACCCCATGAGTATACACCACAAGCCGAAGTAGTTAGAAAACGGATATTTAGAAGGTTTGTTGAGTTAGGGGGACAATTTAACCGTTTGTGGAGAGAAATAGCCCCAGTTCGTGATTTATTCCCTCCATACCCACCTGATGCAATCGGGGTAAAAAGCTGGATGAAAGAAGGCTCCTTTGGGATATCAAGACCTGGACTTGAAGATATGCTGACAAATATTGCATATGATGGAAGCTGGTATTTCAAGGAGAAGGGAAAATCAGCTATTATCATTCCCAATAATCATGACGCTATTGTTCCCCATGACGATTTTATGTTCGCATTTAACCGCATGAGTAAAACAACTTTAACTGGGGAGCCGAATGAGCAAAGACATATGAGACCATATACACGCTTTACCAGAGTCGGAACAGACCCCTACCCTGCTTTATTAGATGGGATTATTGACTCAACACTTCCAAAATATCATGTATACGTCTATCAAAAAGCTAATAAAAAAACTAAAGCTTTCTATACTTTAAGAGGGCCAGAACACGCTTACCTTGACTGTGACCGAATTGCTATAAGTGTTCCGACCTTAGACCGCATCTTTGAAGAAAGACTACAATACCGCCTACGCTATTTTCAGGCAATGGAGGCTGTAAGAGCGTTAGCTGAGCCAAATAAACCGATGGAAGAGAGCATATTTAAATATCTAAAACAGGTTCAAGCAACGATATCCGAGTCAAATGCGGGAGTAAAAGCACAGCTTGAAGAGTATAAATCTGAGGCAGCAAGCCTTGAAAAGACACTGCATTATGGCGCAGCAACGTTAGACGGAACAACAATTGCAAAATTCTCTACAAGACTTGCCAATCTAAATATAACAATCAATATATTGTCCAAAAAGGACGATTTAGCCAGCAAAGCGGAAGGGACATTAAGAAGTAACGCAAAACTTCTTACAGACGCATCAATAAGCTACAAAGAGATGTCGTTTGACAGTAAATTTGACCTCGCAAGACTGGCAACTGCAAAATTGCAGCTTAGTGAAATTGTACCCAGGTGGTTAAAGTTTGAAATAGACTGGTCTCCGTTTTTAGGTGTAACAGTAAGGGATATTGCCTATATCTGGCGAAACAGCGCAGGGGAAGACTGGTCGGATGGAGAAATTGATCTGCTTTGCAGAATTTATGGTGAGGATAGAGATTTTATCTTACGCTCACTTCCTAAACGAACATGGAAAGCAATAAGGCGTATGGCGGTAAGAAAAGGATTAACACGGCATAAGCAGTATATATATTCTTCTATTCAGGAGGATATGTGCTATGAGGATTTGGAAGTTATACGCAAGTTTGAGCTTGAAGACACACAGGATAATTTAGAGGTGCGGGTATGGTGGAAGAAAGAGACAGTGCAGAATTTTGAAGGAAGTCCAAGAAGGTAAAGAGGAAACCAACGCCAATGATACCAATGAAAAGGTAGGAGAGCGCCCAGGTGGGAATGCGATCCTGGCGCGCGATCACGGCAGCGGCGGTGCTGCCTGCTCCTGCTACAGGATGGGATATGCCACCTGCTTCGGATGCCATGAGATGACTCCTTTCTAGGGAAAAAAGAACATTCGACGAAAATAAAATGGTACGCCGCCTGTTTAGTAGTATACAGATTTGCTCATCAATAGACAAGAGCGTGTTCGGCATAAGATGAACCGGAGGTTACCGGCTTCGGGGTCAGGGCTGATGCAAAGTCGGGAAGAAAACAAGGAAAGTGCGAATAAAAAGAAGCTTTCGTAGGTATGAATGGTTGATACCAATTAGCGTTCCGAGTGGTATAATAGAGGAAACGAGAGAGGAAGGAAGAAGACCTGTTTTGGGAACGAGAGTCACACGAGCCGCTGCTCATTATTCACTGGAAGAAGTCAAACGTCGCATGAAAATGGACCCTCGCTTTTGGGTTCGAGAACGCTGGGCGATCATTTACCACGCCTTGATTGCCCCTCGGAAAGCTGAAGAGATCGCCAGAGATATGGGCGTGTCTGTCACAACAGTGCGCCGCGTCATTTCCACCTACAAGCGTCTGGGGCTGGCTGCGATTGAAACCCCAGGCAAGGGTGGACGCCGTCATGAGTACATGAGCCTGGAGCAAGAACGCCGATTTCTGCAGCCCTTTTTCGCTCAAGCTGAACGGGGAGAGATTGCCACCGCCGAGCACATTCAGCAGGCCTTCGAAGCCGAGGGTGAAGCATGAGGTGCATATCACGAGCATCTACCGCCTCCTGGATCGTCACGGCTGGCGGAAACTCGTTCCCCGGCCTCGTCATCCCAAGGCCAATGCGCAAGAACAAGACGCTTTTCAAAAAAAACTTCAAGCAAGCTGTCCAAGCGGCGCTAGACATGCGCGAGCCTACCGATGAGCGACCGGTGCTGCAGATGGCTGAGGATGAAGGTCGCTTTGGCCGGATCAGTCAACCCCGACGAGCTTGGGCTCCCCCTGGCGTCCGGCCGCGATCCCCACGGCAAATCGTGCGTGAATATACCTACGTCTACGCAGCTGTGGCTCCCGCAGAGGGGAAAATGACCTCCCTGATCCTGCCCAGGGCTGATACCGCGATGATGAATCTCTTCCTGGAGCATGTCGCCAAGACCTTCCAGGAGTATTTTATCGTGATGCAGGTGGATCAAGCCGGATGGCACCATGCCAAAGATCGGAAGCGTGCCCGAGAACATCCGCTTGATCCCGCAACCGCCTTACAGTCCCGAGCGGGAGTCCACGTGGAGCATCTCTGGGAACACCTACGCGAAAAGAAGTTCCCTAATCTCGCTTGTTCCTCACTGGAGGAGGTGATTGACAAGGTGTGCGAAGGGCTCACACAACTGGAAGCGGAGCCCAAACGGCTGCGTTCTATGACCTACTTTCCTCACTTTAGAAATGCCTCTTAGAACGCAGGTTGGTATGAAACATAATCATTGCATATCCACGATTATGTGGAATTGCCGCTCGTTGGTCTTAAAAACACCAGAGGAATCGAGCGGCAATTCCACATAACATACAAAGGTCTATTCATGAAAGATACAACAATTTCGGCTTGGCTTGATCTTCCCAACGAAGGCTTGCTCTTTGATTTAGAGGCGCTCTATGCCTGCTTGCAAACCATCCCGGATCATCGTGATCGACGTGGTCTCCGCTATCCGTTGGTCAGCCTGCTCATGGTCGGGGTGCTGGCCAAATTGGCAGGGCAAGATAGTAGTCGTGGGATGGGTCATTGGGCCCAACTGCGCGCCCGTGAATTGAGTCAGCTCTTCCATCTCAAACGCGAGCGCATGCCGCATTACAGTACCTGGAGCCGGGTACTGGGCCATGGCAACGATCCCATTAGGAGAAACGGAGGGGGTGCATTTGCTGGCTCTGTATCATCCACAACAAGGCGTGGTCGTGGCTCAGATGAATGTAGAGAAGAAAGGTCGCGAAATCACCTTTGCCCCCAGCTTGCTCAAGCAGATCGATTTGCGAGGAGTGGTCGTCAGCGGGGATGCCATGTTTGATCGTCGCGCACTGAGTCTGAAGGTGATCCAAGCGCATGGAGATTATCTCTGGACGGTCAAAGACAATGAAGCACTATTACGTCAGGACATTGAGGTGCTCTTCCAGCCCCATCGCAAGCGGGCGGGAACCTCAGCTTGGAATTGACGCGGGGACATTGGGGAATGGAAAATGGACTACACTAGCGTCGCGATAGGACGCTGCACGAGGATCATTCACAACTGCGCATGGGATATGCACCTGAGATGTTGGCCGTGCTCAACAATATCGTGCTTGGACTCTTTGCCAAACAAGGCGAAACCAATGTGGCTCATGCCAGACGCGATTTTGCCTATCATCTCGATAGAACGCTCGCTCGTTTGGCGACTTGAGAGAAAACCTGGTAGTTAACCCGAAGGTTTGTCCACCCACTGAGCGTAAATCCTCCTCAGTGAGCAACAAGTGAGGTAAAATTTTTTACCCCAAGGTTTGCTCGAATTGTGCTCAAGCACTGAGGAACAGGAGAAAAGGTACAGGAGGCAGGAGCGCCTGTCCTTTCTCGTGCCATGCTGGCAGGAGAAGGCTGTTCTGAGGCTCCAGA
>Ga0209647_1003855_pt1 | contig 11485 bp, 6 predicted proteins | sample GraSoi_2013_60cm_FD_185827 | JGI IMG/M metagenome (GOLD analysis project Ga0209647, IMG submission 185827) | Grasslands soil microbial communities from the Angelo Coastal Reserve, California, USA - Sample 9_17_2013_60cm (SPAdes) (version 2) | ecosystem: Environmental > Terrestrial > Soil >... | reverse complement strand
TCAGGTCCGGCGTGCAATTGGCCAGAAAGATCTTGCGGCGGGGGGGCGCCGGGTTGGGGCCTCCGGGTTTGATGGGTTCCCGCAACCGGGTTACCAATCCCGCCCGATCCTCATCGCCCACCAGTTCCAATAAGGAAATTAAATAGTCTGATTCCAACTCTGGAAACTCAGGCAGGCCATACATTAGGGTGACTTTTCGGGTTGGATGCACCTTGAAGAAATCGTACAAACGGCAATCCTGCAGTACGGCTGGAAGCCGGTTTTGCTTAACATCCTCAATCCTCACCAAAACGATCCGTTCCTGCGCCTTTGACGGTCCACCAGCGGCTTCGACAAAGAACGCCAGCTCCTGCTGACACCAGGATCGCTCAAGCCAGCGGTTCGATAAAACGATTAGCAAGATCGCACTGGAGGAGACCGCGTCGCGAAGCTCGTTTTTTAGCGGTCCGATGCCGATTTCTCCCACGTCAAGATACACCTGTGCAGTTTCACCGGACAGTTTTTCTCTCAGCTTACCTTCGAGTCTCTGCTTGAAGGATGAAACCCACCCGGTGAGCGCGTCATTCACCCGCGCGTAAGTAATAAATACGTGGTGTTTATAGGATATCATAGAACTCAATGGTCATTTGACTGCTGCCCATCAAGTGGCAGAAGATCAAATCAGGCAGGCGAATCGCCGGCCTTCATCTACTCACAAAGGAATTTCGAACTTCGAGTTTCATAACTTTTATAAACTCTTTATGGCGGCTTGCGCCTGAGAGTAGTGATCAGTCCAGCATTTCGAATGCCACACAGGTTAGCTTATTCGTAAGTGCACGCTCTTCAGACAGTTAAGCCGTACCATTCGTGCCACTAACCAAGAGAGAGTTAGCGCTCTTTATTCCGTTTTCGGGATGGTAAGTTTCTGTTTTGGGATGGTGGTGCGTCACGCAAAGCAAGCCTTGCCAATCTACGTCAGCCGCAGCCCGCAATGTCCTCGCGAATCAATGCACGGTGATGCCGTTCTCAAGGATTCACTGAACGTTTAGCCGGTTCAGTCTTCATGCTGGCAGCGCCGCCAGCGTGAAAACCTGAGTTCATCTGAAGCGATGTTGAATCTTCAGGCATAACACGATTCGCCTTCAAACGGTTACCGACAATAAGAATTCCGGATTGTCTTCGAGGTCCGTGATGAATGTCCGGCCGATTGCTTCACCGTGTTCAAAACGAAAGCAAAGAACCTCCTTCGACAATCGGCTAGCAACGTAAAAAGCACCGTCCCACCCAAATCCCATTCCCGCGGGACCGTTCAGCCCGCAGGCGCCGGACGGAACCAGTATTGAGCAGATCTTAGTCGCAAATTCAAACCGAGCCACTGAGTCATTGCCGGCATTCCCGATCAGGAGAAAGCAGCTGGTCGGATCCAGGGCCAAATGAACAGGCCTAGAAAGATGCTCGGATTGAATGAGACCGGTGCGGTGACCGGTATCAGGGTCGTAGATTATCACCATATCGGTCTCTCGATCCGCGACGTATAAGTTCGAATCCGGGCCGATAAGAACATCTCGGACGACTCCCACCCCGTCTTTCCATTGCTTTACCGAGGGAACGAAGACGCCGGGTGCAGGTCGGCCAATTTCCCGGATGGCGTCTGGTAACGGCATCGGTAAACCGGGGTACTTGGCATGGGGGCCGTGATACCGCGATACACAGCTGGTATCTTGATTGGAAACGTGAAGATTACCTGCGGCGCAGAATGCAAAGTTAAACGGATGCACCAACTGTGGATTTAGCTCGTGGTGATGGGCCACGAAGACGTCCAGGAAATCGTGCCGCCCTTCAGGGTTAACCTTCCCCGTGAACCGAAGGATCTGGCTAGCCTCCCGGTAGGCGTTAACGACGTAGAGATTGTGGTCTGGCCCGAAACCCAACCCGCGCAACTCGCGCAATTCGACGCGGTCTGGCAGGCTCCTTCGATTTAGTGCTTTTCCCAGCTCTTCGCCCGTTTCGGAATAGACGTAGATGTTATTGCGGGAATTGCGATCCGTCCCGCCATGGAAGCTCAGGTACCAGAAGTTCACGACCGTGGTTGAATGCGTTGAATTAAAGCACGGTGCATGGATTCCGATCAAGACTCGTTTGGTTATGCTTTCGCTGACTATACAAGCGCCGGCCAAAACGATTAGACTCGCGAGCTAGTATGAAAGCTCTGATTTCCCCCGGAACCGGCTCGCAGCGCCGGTTTCTTTTCCTTGCATGCCTTCCGATTATCTTTTTCACCCGGCAGTCGTTTGCTCAAACTACTGATGTTTATGAAGGTTCCCTCGACCGCGGAGCCTCGCGTGGCATGCGCACTGTCGAATTCAGCGTGCCAGGCAATCGGCCACCGGAAATCGGTGTAATACCCAAGCATCTTCCGTTCGGTAAGTACCGAGGCGAGGACGGCTCGAAGGATATTGCGGAAGAGCAGGAGCTCGTCCGGTACGACTTCTACAAACTTGGCAACACTGCTGCGGATGGAGCGGTCGCACTATACCCAAAAGATAAGAGCACCAGTGCGGCGGTCGAACTCTTTGCAGTTCCGGATAATGCTCCAAAATCTGGACCGGAAACGCCGGCTTATTGCACCGCTATTCGGAAGTCGAGTAAGGACTTGGCAAAATTCAAGCAGACGGACAATGCGTTCACCACGACGAGCACGGCGGCAATCCTGGGGTACTATCATGTATCCCGGGTGCTCGGGGATATCTGTCAGATCGAGCCAGCCGTGCTTCGGACGATGGACATCGAACAACACAAGCGCGTCGTGAAGATGGCAGCGGATCTCGGGATCCGCGGGACCGTTCGGAAAAGCTGGGATCTGTTCAATCGGTACTACGCCAACCCGCGCGGTTCATCGGTGGCGCAAACTCTCTTCACCAACGATTTCCTGCAAATCTATGGCGGACTCGAGAAGAATGCTCGCGGTGAAGAACATTACACCGAATGGTTGGCAGTAGGAGCCAATTTAAGCTCAACCCGCGCGTTTCAAAACATGGCGGATTCGCGACCGGTTCAGGCGATCCTCGGTTCACGGGGATTCACCCAATCTAACGTGCAGGCCCTGATAGCGATGCGCGACATGAGTGAAATGATCTTACTTGACTACCTGATGGCCCAATCGGACCGGCTCACCGGCGGCAACATTGGCGATTACGCGACGATCTACTACCAAGATCAAGGACAGATTAAGAATACCCGCAAGGCGGACAAAGTGCCGGCTGGCGCGACGGCGGTAACCGTCAAGAAGTTAATCATTGTCGACACCGACGCGGGGCTACTGAACCAGAACGTGTTCGAGCAGAAGGGTTACCTGAACCGAATATCGCACATGCATCCTGATACGTTCGCTCGACTAGTCGATTTTGCGCAGCGGTGGAAGACCGATCCCTCCGTTAAGGGTTTCTTTCACGAGGAATGTACCTTCAGTAACTCTCAGCTTGCGCGATTCGAAAAATACCTGATGAACGCCGCCACCGTCCTGCAATCGCGGAAAGATCGGGGTCAACTGCGTCTTGATCTATCACTGGACGATTTCTTCGGGTCGCAACCTCCACCCCCGAATTCGTAGACTCAATGCATGGCAGCATACGTGATTTCGGGAACTGGAAATGTTAGACGAAAGTTAGCAATCAGCGCCGGGAACCCGCCGAGGAATCGATCACAGAGCACCCTGCTCACCGGCTTTCACCATTGTTTTGGCGGCTTTATCCACGTGCCATCTATGGCCACGTTCGTGAGGTCGACGCGGGAATTGCTCTGGATAAGCTGAGCGACGCGCTCTGATTCCAGGCGAACGCAGCCGTGTGAGCCAGGGTATTTCGGAACAGACGGGAAATAATGTAGCCCGATGCCTCGCGCACGAACAAACCAGGTGACATAAGTTGCGCGGGAATCGCTGTTCAGTTGGTCTTGGAACCCAGAGACCACAAAGGTTCCTTTCGGCGTGCATTTGCTGCCCGAGCGCCGACTGGTAGCAGTGTCGTCGCAGTTAAGCCCCTTTAAACCAGCGCCCGGCGAACTGCGAAACGGTCCGACCTCCTGCTCAGCCGCCTGCGGCCCTGTCCATGTCAGGGCGACTGTATGATCCGGATCGTCGAGCCGGACGGAAATTTGACTGATGTATGTGTTGGGAAAATCGCTATTGCGCAAAGAAGACGCTGCCGAGACCGTGGGTGGTGCCGCTTGCATAGCTCTGGCTTTTGCCGCCTTGGCCGGCGCCGCAGAAACTTTAGGGCGATCCAAAGTCTCGAGCTTCTTGGCCTCCGCAATTCGCGCCCGAATCGAAGGCACTGCTGCGGTCGTACCGGATTTCTTAGATTCGGCGGGATGACCCGTTTTTTTCGCGGCGGGCTTCGCTTTGGCTTTGGTTTTACCCGGCTTGACACTGTTGCGGGCCTTACCTGTTGAATTGGCTTTTTTCATACCACGTTGGGAGCTCAAGGCTTATCAAAGCATACTAGTTCCCTTTTATTATCATGTGGAAGGACATAAGTGCGTTCGGAACAGATTACGTATCTAATGGTTATGTCGTCGCGACATTTCCTGGTCAACGCGATCCGCACAGTCCCAGAGATACTTATATTTGACAGGTTTCTACTGATTTGACGCGTCGAGGGCGTTCTGTAAGGCGTCAACGAGACTCTCTCGATCCGCTCCAGCATACGACTCAGCCAACTCTAACCCCGTCCGAAGAAACTTGATTGCCTGATCGGCGTTATCTTCACCTTCAATTTTCGCCATACAAGTACCGGCTCGATAGTATGAAACAATGAGATCGCGTTGCCAGCCGGCGTTGAACCTGTCTTGGTCGGCTAGTGTTCGCCGAATGTTCAAGCTTCGTTGGTAGACATCCAGCGCTTCCGGAAACCTGGTTTGCGCTTTCAGCACGTCGCCAACCTTTTCGTAACTCACCGAAAGATCTCGCTGCCAGTCGGCATTGGATTTGTCTTGGTCGGCTAGTGTTCGCCGAATGTTCAAGCTTCGTTGGTAGAGATCCAGCGCTTCCGGAAACTTGGCTTGCGCCTCCAGCGCGCCGCCAACCTTTTCGTAACCGACTGAGAGATTCCGCTGCCAGCCAACGTTTGACTTATCTTGCTCGACTAACCGTTCCGTGATCGCCACCTCCTGCTGGTAGTCGTTTGTTGCCTCCTGTAACTTACCCTGCGCTTTCAATATATCGCCAATCTTTTCGTAACTAACCGAGAGATCTCGTTGCCAATCCGCGTTGGACTGGTCTTGGGTAACTAGTGTTTGCCGAATGCTCAAGCTTTGCTGGTAGACATCCAGCGCTTCCGGGAGCTTGCCTTCCCCCTCTAAAGCACCGCCAACTTTTTCATAACCGACTGAGAGATCTCGCTGCCAGTCGGCATTGAATTTGTCTCGGGAGACTAGCGTTTTCCGCATATTCAAGCTTTGCGAATATGCATCCAGCGCCTCCGGGAGCTTGCCTTGCGCCTCTGCCACGCCCCCAACTTTTTCGTAACTGACTGAGAGATCTCGCTGCCAGTCAGTATTTGACTCGTCTTGTGCAGCTAGTCGCTTCGCGATGGCCAGCTCTTGTTGGTAGACATCGAACGCTTCCGGCAGCTTGCCTTGAGTTCGCAGCACATCGCCAATTTTTTCGTAACTCACCGAGAGATCTCGCTGCCAACCGGTATTAGATTTGTCTTGGGCAGCAAGTATGTGCCGAATCTTCATGCTTTGTTGGTAGACCGCCAGCGCTTCCGGGAGCTTGCCTTGCGCCTGGAGGATACCGCCAACTTTTTCGTAGCTTACCGAAAGATTCCGCTGCCAGCCGGTGTTTGATTTGTCTTCCTCGGCTAGGATTCGCTGGATATTCAAGCCCTTCTGATAAGCGTCCAGCGCCTCCGAAAGCTTACCTTGCGCCTCCAGGACGTCACCAACATTATTATAACTTGCCGAGAGATCTCGCTGCCAGCCGGCGTTGGATTTGTTCTGCTCGGCTAGAGTTCGCTGGATATTCAGGCTCTGCTGGTAAACATCCAGTGCCTCTGGGAGCTTACCTTGCGCCTCCAGTGCGTTGCCAACTCTTTCGTAGCTAGCCGCCAGTTCTCGCTGCCAGCTTGCATTGGACTTGTCTTGCTCGGTGAGGCGTTTCGCTGTCGCCAAGCCTTGCCGGTAAACGTCCATGGCTTCCTGGAGCTTTCCCTGCAGAACCAAGACATCGCCCAGGTTGCGCAGCATCACGTTTTGCTCTTGTAGGCGCTGGGTACTGAGCAAATCCTTTGGCAGCCTCTCCAAGTACTCTTTTGCCTTCTTGGTGACATCATCGAGGATGTTTAGCCGACCAATCGGTTGCAATTTGTCGCGCAGGTCAAACAGCATGAAATTGATCAATCCGTCGGCCTGATCTCGCGCATCGTTGGCTGCTTTCGCCAGAGATTCTGCGTTGTTACGCGCCTTAGTCTCCTGGAACATTTCAACCGCTGACAAGCCAAGAAGAATCAAGGCTGCAACCGCTGCTCCGCCCGCCACAATTGCACGACGTCGAAGCTTGGAGGACGCCTCGCTCTGTTCCTTCGCACGTTTCTCTGCTTCCTGAGCACGTTCAGCTTCGGCCCGGGCCAGTCGTTGAGCAGCGGCAAGTTCGCTTTCTTCCCGGCTGAGTTGTGCTTCGCGGCTACATCCCAGAAACTCAGCTTCTTCGGCGCTTAAATCGTGCGGATGCGAAGCGGCCCATTCGTTTGCAACTGCCAGACGCGCGCCGATGTACAGGTAAGTGGCATCGCAACCAGAGCTTTTCCAATCGCGAACAGCTTCAGTAAGCCGGGTACGCGTGCGCAAGCCTGCTCTGTCCAGGTCGATCCACTTACGTAACTGGGACCAATTCCGAATCAGGGCCTCGTGTGCCACCTCCACAAAAGCATCTTTATGAGAAAGATCGCCTTCAGTGGTGAGCAATGACGCGTCTGCAAGCTTTTGGATGATCTCCTCCTCTGCAGTTGATTTTCCGGACCATGACAGCAACTCCTGCATGGAGGCTCTCCGCTTGGTATCTTCGGTCCCTTCTCCGGGTTGCGTGAGGCGCAGAAAGGTCCGCCGGCAGAGTTCGCGCTCGTCCTCCGAAAATGCCTTTAGGATAGCGTCTGCCCGCCTTTGCAACGCACCTTCCAGCTTTCCAATCTCCTGATAGGCTTTAACGGTCAGGCGGCGTCCTTCGCGTTTGTTCCAGAGTTCCAATAGAGCATGCTGCAGGAGCGGCAGAGCTCCCGGCTGGTTGTGCACGTCTTGCACAAGCAAGTCGACGAGACCGGTGTCGAACTCACAGCCGACCAATTGGGCCGGCCGTTCAATGGCGCGACGCAGTTCGTTATCGGTCATCGGGCCGACGAGAAAATTGTGATCTGATAATGCGGCCGCCAGCTCGGTGTTGGCCGCGCATTTCCCGTAAAAATCAGCGCGCATGGTGATTATCACCAGCGTTTGTCCCTGGGCAACCTTTGCCGCGTACAGAAGGTTAGCCACAAGCGCGCCGCGGAGTTCATCTTTGGTGCAGAGCGTAAAGACTTCCTCGAATTGGTCCAAAAGGAGAACCAAGCGCATGTCAGGCGAATTCTCAGGTAAGGAGCGGCGAACGGTGAGGTGGAATGTATTCTCGCTTCTCTTGAACTCCGCGATCAGATCGGCCAGCGCTGATGCCCCCTGTCCAATATTTACAATCCTGGAAAGCGCCACCGCCAGACTCTCAATTGGGTCCGGCCCCGGCCGGCAGACCGTGACCGGCCAGCAGGAACTGTTTTGGATCTCACCACGCTTGATCGCCGCAACCAGACCCGCGCGGGCTACCGAAGACTTGCCGCTACCAGAAGAGCCGACGATGGCAAGAAAACGATTAACCTGCTGTCCCTCTGTGGCCGGACGCAGTTTATTCAAAAGCCATTGAACCAATGCTTCGCGTCCGAAGAAAAAGGGAGCATCGTCCACATCGAAAACACGTAACCCGCGATACGGGCACTGGCCTTCATAAATGGCTTGCCCAGGGCCAGGTCCGGGCTCGACGCCGCGAATGCCGCACACGAGCCGGTGCAATACCTCCTCTTCATCGAGCGAACTCCGGAATTCTACCCAAGTCGTAGCAACCAGAAAAGTCGGCAAGCTGCTACGCTCCGCCCGCTCTGCGCCCGGGAGGAGAACCGGAATGACGCGGAAAGCTCGGTTACTATCGCGGACACGCCGGTCGATCGCTGCCCGCATCTCCTCGTTCTGCCAGGATCCCACGCCGCTCGGGCCGACAAAGACGGCGCAGGTCTCCGATTCTGCAAGCGCCTTTTCAATCGCTGGCTGCCATGGATCACCCGGAATCAGATGCCACTTATCCAACCAAGCCTGTATCCCCTGTTGGGCGAGCCGGCGCGCTAACTCCTCAACAGCAGGTTTGTCCGCGCTGCTGTGCGAAAGGAAAACATGAAAGGACATCTGAGGAAGCTGCACGGAGTAAAGATTCGCCGCGGACAACTTGTTAACAATTTACCTGTATAGATACTAAAGTCATCATTTCTGACAAACGGCAGAAGCTCGGTCAACTGCACTGTCCTTAACGATCCTGCAAAGCCCGGAGCCAACCCAATGGCGCAAGGCATCAGTTGCGTGCTACCGAGGCACCAACCTCCACTAGCCAGATCCAGCCGGCTGCCTTTTTAGGAATATCGACGGCTTAGAACTACGCTCCGGCGTATCAATATCGGACCGTTCTCCGACCTCCGGTTAAAGAAATTTCGCCGAGGTCAACTAGTTCAAAACTGCGGTGCCAGTCTATGATTTGGCCGACCTAAGAGTCGCGGATCACCGAATAGTCTCCGAAGGTGGTATTTACTTTCCTGGGGCAAGTGCTATGCTAGGGAAGCTGTAGGATAGGCGGAAACTATGAATCCCCCGCGCCTGTTGTTCTTGAGTGTGGCTCTGTGTGTCATACCTTTCTCAGCACTTGCTGAAGATTCGCGTCCTAAGAATTTGATTCGCATGGACCTGTATCAGGAAGGCTACAGAGCCGATCAAGCGAGCGAGTATGTCAAGGCTTTAGAGAAGCTTTCTGCCTTCAAGAAGGTCAATAACACGCGGCTTGCGGCAGCCACAACTTCCGGCGAGATAGCTTTTCGAGATTCGCTGGAGGTCAAGTTAAAACAGCTCACGCGGAAGATTGAACAGAATGCCGGAGCCGGTAAGTCAACGCCGAGCGTTGCTGGTACTAGCAGCCGCCAGCCTATCCCACTGTCCGGTACTCAGACTGCCTCAAATAGTCAAACTAACAAGGGAACCGGGTACCAGTTTTACAAACACACCAATAAGACTCCGTCGAGACTAAACCAATCTAAGCAAAGCGTAAATCACAAGACCAACCAATAGAAGCCATCCGACAATCCGACCTATCGCGTCACGCGCATTGTTATCGAGCAGGCCTTGGACGGATTCACGGACCACAACAAGATTGCAACCTGAGGCATGGAATCGACCAAGGAGGTGGAATTGGTGCCGGTTCCGCCTTCAGCCAATAGATGGCTCTCCCAGCCTACCATATACGCTGGTTACAACTACATTAACTCCAGCGTAAGGCGGCTTTTTGGGGCTGACCCCAGACGCATTCAGCGGTCGTGGGGGCTAACTTTTTCACAAAATACGACATCGTGCTCGGACCGGCGTATACCCACAGCCATCTAAACAGAGATTTAGGTCTGGTAGATTTGCCAACTGGATAGGCCTTGGGAATGCGCCGTATACGTAATTCTCCGTATTCTCAGCGGGGATCCGCTGTGAAATATTACATTGTTAGTCCTCTGTATGGCGGCTTTCGGCACCACGGGATTATTATGGAAAACAGGAAAGGCCTTAGTTCGCGAGGTCTTGCCAGCTCTATGAGTCGGGTTGTAAAAAGAAGGAAATTGACCTTTCAATGGGCACGTCTAACATAAAGGAAGAGTTACCTGCCGGCGGCGTGATTCTCTCAGTTCCCCACTCTGCTTTGATCTCGTCACGGCGCTTGCCGTTCCCTTTATGAGACTATCTAAAGGTTGGTAAGCTTATGGAGGAAATTTGAGCGTATCCAGAAAGCAACGCAGGATTGCCGGCACGAAGAAACGGCCTCAGACGATTCTCCGAGTTTTATGCATTCCACGAGCTGCGGACCGGGCACGGTCTTGACGACCAAGAGAGAAGAAGGGAGCAAATCTACGCTCACGCCGAAAAGATCTCGGACGCCTTCCGACAAGCACGCAAGAAAGACGCGATCGAAGAGACATTCACTCAACCCCGAATCGAACTCGCGATCCGCGGCCCGGATGCGACACAACTCAAAACAATCCCGGCCGATGCTGAGATTTCGGCCGACGGCGTTACTCTGGCCCTCTTCGGACTTACCCTCCCCCAGCGCCCAGTCGCGAGCGACAGTACGTTCCTGAAAACCACTTGGGGGCGGATTCGTGAGACCCAGGCGCCAACTGGCAAACGCGTACTATGGATGGAAAAGATCGAACAGGACATCTGTGACGCCGCGCGCGGTGACGCACTAAAGGGAATGGAGGTTACTTTTCAAAGCGGAAAGAAGATCTACCGGCCGATTCTGGCGCGACACACGCTGTATGGCGACGGTTCGAGAACTTTTTATATTCTGCTGGTCGAGACCCTACCACGCAGGTTTCTTGGACACACCAACACCTCGCTCCTCCTGGCAGGTCTGGTCCAAGCATCTCGGTTCCGCTTTGCCTACCTTGAGGAGTGGGACCGGTACCGACACAGCCGCTTCGATGAAGCCGTGCCTGATCAAGACTTCTTGATCCACTGTACTCAACTCCGATATGACCTGGAGCGACTTGAACATGAAGCCGCGGAGTATGGCCTGCTTGACCGCAAAGCCTTCATTGACGCATATGGCGAATCGAACCGGGCAGTTGCTGAGAGTTTCGGAGAGACCTGGGATCGAGCAAAAGGCGAGCTTTTGAAGACCTTACCTAGTGGCGGGAAAATGACAGAACCGCGCCCACAGGTTCGGGCGGCTATCATTAAATTCTTCCGAGAAATGGCGGCTGAAAATTCCCGGTTTATCGCAGCCACGATCGATGTCTATCGCGGCGAGATCCTGGGTCAAATAAAGGACCACAATCATCCGCTGGACTTCTCGTGATAAAGGCCACAAGGGTCCCAAGTGAACTGGAGCGCCCATGCTTTCTTAAAGCCGTGACTCCGAACTCCATGCCTTATTGCGACCTCGAACCGAGCCAATAGACATGACTAGTCTGATTGGGAATTGAAACTGCGAATCCCCTTGCCTGGAGTTGATCTACAGTCAAGCTGGCGATTGCAAGATTCGCGGCGCCCCCGCTATCAAAAATTAGCTCAACCGCTACCGTCGGTCGAAAACTCACAAGTGCGCTCAGTTCCTTCGGCAGTCGGATTTGTCCAGTGATGCTTTTTCCAAAGCTGAGATTCGCCGCGATCAGAAGCGCCTCGCCCG
>Ga0209647_1003854_pt1 | contig 11486 bp, 9 predicted proteins | sample GraSoi_2013_60cm_FD_185827 | JGI IMG/M metagenome (GOLD analysis project Ga0209647, IMG submission 185827) | Grasslands soil microbial communities from the Angelo Coastal Reserve, California, USA - Sample 9_17_2013_60cm (SPAdes) (version 2) | ecosystem: Environmental > Terrestrial > Soil >... | reverse complement strand
ATCCGCGTTGTGGCAGATCGCTGCGGGAATATACGGGCTGGTCGCCACCGCTGCCGCCGGCCTTTGCAATGCGTAGCAGCGACTGTCCCTGCATTTGCGAGGGAACCGGGATGGCGGCGATTTCCAGCAGAGTAGGAGCGATATCTACGAGCCTCACTCTTGCAGCTACCCGCTTCGCAGCAGGATGGGGTTCTGGGAGTTTTACTACGAGTGGGACGTGGATGGTTTCGTCATAGAGGAAGATGCCATGGGTTTCTTCTCCGTGAGCGCCGAGGCTCTCGCCCTGGCTGGCTGCGACGACAACAGCAGTGGTGGCGTCGAGCCTCTGCTGATGCAAAATTGCCAGAAGTTTGCCGATGGCCGCATCGGCTGCCGCGATGCCGGCGTCGTAGGACCCACCGGCTTGGCGCGGGTCGATCTGAATCCAGAGGAAAAATGGGGCTTGCGCGTTGCGAATTAGCCAGGCTGCGGCATTGGTCACTGCCTGATCCGGGCTACGCTGAGTGCGTGCAGAACGCTGGTCGCTGCTAGCCGCCAAGCTTTGCTTGGCTTGGACCCTTCGACTTCGCTCAGGGCAGGCTCGCGAGGCGCCCGTCCCCACACCTGGTGGCCGAACACCCGCGTCGTAAGTTTGGAAGCCGCGGTCGAATCCCTGTGCCAGCCCGTTCCGTGGGTCGAGATCGAGGGAGCCAACGAAGGCGGCGGTCCGGTAGCCTCCGGATTTCAGAAGCTCCGGAAGGTACGGAAGCGATGACGGCAGCGAACCGCCGATCTCGCTCATGCCCGTGCTCTGTGGGTAGGCTCCGGAAAGAATGGTTGCGTGCGAAACAAGGCTTCCAGGCGCCTGCGCGTAGGCACGCTCGAAGACGATGCTCTCCGCGGCGAGACGATCAAGGTTCGGCGTTAGCGCGCCCTTGGCGCCGAGGAAGCCCACACGGTCGGCGCGGGTGGAGCAGAGCGTGATCAGCACCAGGTTGGGCTTGGATACAGCTGCGGCGAAAGAGAGACTAATAAAGATCAGACTCACGCCGGCAACTAATTTTCGGATCATGACAGTAAGTGTAGAGGCTGCGCCGGCATTGATCAAAAGCGGTGGGCTAATTCTGTGTTGCTCACTAAGAGGCTGCGAGCTACGAGCTGCGCGCTGCGCGCATTCGGTTTGCTTGAAGCTCGTAGCACGAAGCTCGCGGCTCAGCCGCCAGTCTTGACGTCCATCGAAGTCCGCGTACAATCCTATGTACCTGCTCCTCGGATTTCCAGTCTCATGGTGATGTCGTGATCACCACCCATCATTAACCAGAAGACAGCCAGGAAGCCGGACCATATTTTGCAGTGACCGCACCCTTCAGAAGACGTCTTCGTCTGGTATGCCTGCTGGCTTTATGCGCCGCGGGGTTGAGCCTCCTTCTCTGCTGCCAGCGCGTTCGGGGCGGAGCGGTTGGGTCCAGGAAGCTGATCATTCTCGGTATTGACGGGCTCGACCCGGAGCTGCTCACGAAGTTCATGGCGGAGGGCAAGATGCCGAACTTCGCCAAACTAGCCGACCAGGGATCGTTCCGGCGTTTGACGACCAGCATCCCGCCGCAAAGCCCGGTGGCCTGGTCGAACCTGATCACGGGAATGAATGCGGGCGGGCACGGAATTTTTGATTTCATCCACCGCGACCCGAAAACCTTTCAGCTTTATTTCTCCACGTCGCGAGTAGAGGGCCCAAAACATAGTTTTCATGTTGGCAGTTGGGTGATTCCGCTCGGCAGCGGCTCTGCAGAACAGTTGCGGCACGGCAAGGCCTTCTGGGAGATTCTGGACGAACACCGCGTGCCCAACTACGTTTACCGCATCCCGGCAAATTTTCCTCCAATCGCGGCGAAAGGGAAGACGCTTTCCGGCATGGGCACGCCCGATCTACGCGGTACGTATGGCACGTTCACTTTCTACACTGATGATCCGACGGCGGCGGTGGGAGCGGTCGAGGGCGGGGAAGTGGTGCAGGTCGAAGTGAAGAAGAATCGGGTCGCGACCAATCTCATAGGACCGGACAACACATTTCGCAAGAACTCGCCTCCCTCTACCGAGCCTTTCACGGTTGATGTTGATCCTCTGGAGCCGGTGGCGCGCATCGGCGTGCAGGACCAGCAGTTCGTGCTGAAAGAAGGCGAATGGAGTGGATGGATTCCGGTGGAATTTCGGCTCATGCCGTTTATCGGCAATGTGAAGGGGATCTGCCGCTTTTATCTCAAGCAGACGCATCCGCGTTTTCAACTTTACGTCTCGCCCATCAATATTGATCCGGAGAATCCCGCTCTGCCCATCTCCACGCCATCGAGTTATTCACGCGACTTGGCGAAACAGATCGGCGAATTCCACACGCAAGGCATTGCTGAAGATACAAAGGCGCTCACCGCCGGCGTGCTCGACGATAAAGAATATCTGGAACAGGCACGCACCGTGCTCGCTGAGCATCGACGCGCCTTCGATGTCGAGTTTCCGCAATTTCACCGGGGGCTGTTTTTCTTTTATTTTTCCAGCCTCGACCTGAACGCGCACATGATGTGGCGGCTGACCGATCCGCAGCATCCGGCGTACGACGCTGCGCTCGCGGCACAATACGGGTCATCGCTCGAAGAATTTTACGAGCAGATTGATCAGGTGCTCGGCGAGGTGATGCCAAAGGTCGATAACAATACGACGCTGCTCGTGCTTTCGGATCATGGATTTGCTCCCTACCGGCACTCCTTTAATCTGAATACGTGGCTGTTGAACAATGGCTATATCACTCGGAAAGCTGACGCCAGCGGGGATTCGAGCGAGCCCTTCGCCGATGTGGATTGGAGCCGCACGCGCGCTTACGGGTTGGGGTTGAACGGACTTTATCTGAATCTGCGCGGACGCGAACGTGAGGGCATCGTCGAGTCTGGCACTCAGGCCGACGCGCTGCTGCGAGAAATCCGGCAGAAGCTTTTGGCGGTTCGTGATCCGAAGGATGGTTCTCAGGTGATTACGCGAATCGATCTGGCGAGCGAAGCCTATCAGGGGCCATATGCGGGCTCGGGTCCGGATGCGCTCGTCGGCTACAACCGCGGGTATCGCGCGGGATGGAAAACGATTCTGGGGGCGTTCCCTGCGGATGTGCTCGAGGACAACACCAATGCATGGAGCGGCGATCATTGCATGGATTTCACAAAGGTGCCGGGAGTGCTGCTAAGCAACCGCAAGATTGACGCGCAGACTCCGGCGCTGACCGACATCGCACCTACGATTCTGTCTGAATTCGGAATCTCGAAGACGAAGGATATGATGGGGCAGTCGGTGTTTCAGCCGCGCTAGGCGCTGCCGATTAAACTCTAGCGCCGGCATCTGGCCGGCTCTTCTGCTGGCACGGATGTCCGCCGGACAGCCGCCGGGACGGTGGCGCTGCAAATGAAAACGGGAGAAATCATGTTTGGTTCACACAAGGTGAAGATCGAAGGCGAACTGCTGGATAAGGTCAAGCAGTGTTCGGACGCCGCAGGGTACGAATCGATCGACGAATTCGTGATCCACATGCTGGAAAAAGAAACGAAGAAAATCCTGCCGGACGAGAGCGGCACTTCGAAAGAAGAGATACAGAAGCGGCTGCGCGGACTCGGGTACATCGAGTAGCTTGATTGTTCCCATAAAACCGATGGCGATCACTTCTCATGCCGTAGCAATCGCGGCGGTCAATCTATCCCTGGTGATGAGTCCGCTTGCGGTTGTGATTGTTGTGTCGCTGGTCGTTGGATTCCTGATGGTGGTCTTGTTTGGCTACACATCGGATCAGAAGGCAATTGGGATTGCAAAGGATCAACTGAAGGCCCACCTGCTGGCGGTACGCTTGTATCGCGATCAAATTCCGGTGGTGATGGGCTCGTATGGCAAGATCCTGCGCGGCACAGGGCGCTACCTGAAACTCGCATTCAAGCCGCTGCTGTACGTCATCATTCCAATCACGTTGCTGATGGTGGAGGTCGATCGCTATCTGGGTGCAACACCGATTCCTCAGAATGCGCCGTTTCTTTTGACGGTTCACACGACCGGCGGCGATGCGCTGAATGATGCGATGCTCGGACTTCCGCCCGAGGTCACGATTACCGCGCCTCCGGTGCACGTTCCTTCAGCAAATGAAATTGTCTGGCGGCTGGCCGGCTCAAAAGAGGGAAAATATGAAGTGAAAATCATCGTGGCCGGACAGAGCGCTGCGAAGGCTATTTGTGTGGGAGGAGACCTGCAGCGAATTTCGACTATCCGCTTGCGTGGGCAATTCTGGGAGCGTATGTTCTCGTCGGCAGAGCCAGCGTTGCCGGAGAATAGTGCGATCGAGTCCATTTCGGTCAATTACCCGGATCGCAATATCGAGATCGCGGGTTATGGCATGAACTGGATTTGGCTGTTCTTCATCTTGTCGATGGTTGCGGGGTTTATTTTCAAGGAAGTTTTGGGGATTCAAATATGAATAGATTGTGTGGGGCGGACACTCCCTTCGGCTTCGCTCAGGGCAAGCTTGTCCGCCTGCTTGGAGCCGGTATCAAGCCGCGTGACGGCCGGGGACGCCCGTTGCTTGATCGGGAGTGCCAGCGTTTCGCGGGCAGGAGTGCCCGCGCCACACGGTTCCTGCTGATTGCGCTCATTCTCATGCCCTCGCTTGCGCATGCCTACGCCGGTCCGGGTGCGGGATTTGCGGTGCTGTCGTCGTTCTGGGCGATCTTTGTCGCGTTTCTCTATTCATTTTATGCGCTGATGACTTGGCCGTTCCGGCAGTTGTTCCGGTTTATCCGGCGGCGTAACGCATATGGAAAGGCGACGTTTGAGCGAGCGGTAATTTTGGGATTCGACGGCATGGATCCGGAACTTGCTGACCGATTCATGAACGAAGGCAGGCTGCCCAACCTGGCGAAGTTGCGCGACAAAGGAACCTTCAGCAAACTGCGCACGACGTTTCCGGCAATTTCTCCGGTGGCGTGGTCGACATTCATGACCGGGGTGAATCCGGGCAAGCACAACATCTATGATTTTCTCGCCCGTGACACCAGCAATTATCTGCCTTATCTTTCGTCGGCTGAAATCAAAGGGCCGAAACGGCATATCAAGATCGGTAAATATTCCATTCCGTTCGGCAAGACGGAAATCAAGGCGATGCGCAAGGGCACACCGTTCTGGCACTGGCTGGGCAATGCGGGAATTTTCAGTTCCGTAATTCGAGTTCCGGTAACGTTTCCGCCGGAGAAATTTCAAGGCGTGCTCCTTTCCGGGATGTGTGTGCCCGACTTGAAGGGCAGTCAGGGCACGTTTTGCCTGTGTACGACCCGCATGTCCAGCGACAAGTTTCGCGAAGGCGGAGTGCGCGTGCCCATCGAGCGCAAGAACGGTGTTTGCCGTTCCTACATTCCGGGGCCCGACAGTCCGTTGGCGGAGAAAGCTGGCACTGAACTGCGGGTGAATTTCGAAATCCGTCCGGAAGCGGGATTAAAGTCCGCGCGCTTCGTCGTTGGTTCTGAAAAGTTTACGTTGAAAGTTGGGGAATACTCCGAGTGGATTCCGGCCGAATTCAAGGCAGGCATGGGCTTTACGGCGCACGGCATTTGCCGCTTCTATCTCAAGGAACTTTCGCCGGAAGTCGAGGTCTATGTTACGCCGGTGAACATCGATCCTGGGCATCCCGACCTGCCCATCTCGCACCCCGTGACTTACTCCATTTATTTGGCGAAGCTCTTTGGACCCTATGCGACGCTCGGCCTGGCGGAAGACACGTGGGCCCTTAACGAGCACGTGCTCGACGATGATGCCTTTCTGGCGCAGGCTTATGGCAATCATGAAGATCGCGAGCGGATGCTCTTTGATGCGCTCGAAAAAACGAAGCAGGGGCTTTGCACGTGCGTCTTCGATACGACTGACCGCGTGCAGCACATGTTCTGGCGCTATCTGGAAGAAGATCATCCGGCGGCGCGCGATGTGCCACACAGCCAGCATCCCCCGGTAATTCAGGATCTGTACGAACGTATGGATCGCCTGATCGGGCGCGTGATGGAAAAAATCGATGAAGATACTTTGCTGATGGTGATCTCCGATCATGGATTCAAGTCGTTTGCGCGCTGCATGAACCTGAATGCGTGGCTGCATCAGAACGGATATCTCGCGCTGAAGGATGGCAAGATCGAGAGTGGCGACTGGTTCGAGGACGTGGATTGGTCGCGTACCCGCGCTTACACCATGGGTCTTAACGGACTTTATCTGAATATTCAAGGCCGCGAGAAGCAGGGAATTGTCGACCCCGACACCGCCGACGCGTTGAAAGACGAGCTGCAAGAAAAACTGAATGGGCTGGTCGATCCCGCATCGGGCGCTGTGGGGATCACGGGCGTGTTTATTGCCGACAATGTGTATCGCGGGCCCTATACGGAAAATTCACCCGACCTCATTGTTGGCTATGGCGCCGGATATCGTGCGTCGTGGGATTCGGTAATGGGAAAAGTTACCGGGCAGATTTTCGAAGACAATATTAAAGCTTGGAGCGGCGACCACTGCATCGACCCGAGGCTCGTTCCTGGGGTTCTGTTTTCCAGTCACAAGTTCATCGAAGAGAAGCCGGCGATTGTGGATGTGGCGCCGACGATCCTGAAACTGTTCGGCCTCGCGCTGCCGGCGCATTTCGACGGGAAACCATGGACGCTGGCTCCTCAGACTAAATCTTAACCACAGAGGGCACAGAGATGCACAGGGGAAGGGCTTTGATTTCCTCTGTGCTCCCCGGTGTCCTCTGTGGTAGTCGCTCTCTACTTCCCAAACATCGGATAGTGACTCGCCGCGCCCATCAGGAACAGCATGGGGAACGACAACACAAAGTTCGCGCGCGAGGTGAGAAAGGCCTGGCGGGCCAGATATTTTGCCTTGTCTGGTATCGGTGTGGCGTTGGCCGCGTTGTCGGCGGTCCACTTAATGATTTTTTTCTGCGCGCGCCAGATTACTCCCCAGACGTTCAGCATCATCACCCAACCCATCCCGCCGCCGATGCCGATGGCGAGCAGGCGGTTGCTCTCCCAGCCATGATCGTTGAGCCGCAGAAACAGGCAGGAGGCCGCGAACACGATTACCGTGTAGACCACGGCTAGCACCAGACCTTTGTCAAGCGCGCCTTTACCGGGAATCTGGCAGGCATACATCAGCCCCCAGGCGACAGTCCAGATCGCCAAAAAGCTTCCCATCGTCGCGCCGGCCGATCCCCCTCCGTTTCTGGCGTCGGATCCTACAATGCTGCCCCAGTATGCCATGCCCATGAGTACGGTCAACACCGATCCCCAGCGAAACCACCACAGCGCGCGCGACATCAGGCTGGGCAGGACCTTGCTTTTGGTGGCGGGATCGAGTTCCTTCATGAAGGGAACGTTGACCAGATTGAAGAAATACAGCAGGCCCAGCCAGGTTATACCGCCGACAAAATGCAACCAACGAAACAACATGAGAAGGTTTGTCTGGAAGTCGGTGGGTAGGCTGATGTCGGTCAAAGTCAGGCTCCTTATTCTGAAACTGGGTTTCGGGAAGGTCCGATTGTAGATGGCTGGGGTGGGAAATGAAACCCGGTCGAGTTTTTGGTGTGCAGAAATGAGCCGTGGGGCAGGCGATGACGCACAGGTAGCGTCACAGAATATTATGAGCGGGAAGTTGAAAAGCGCGAGACAAGGCCGTATTGTAGGAGCCGACAGGATGAGAGCTGCGCCGATTGCCCTTCCCTGTGTTCGCGGCGCAGCATCGAACCCTACAGGGAGATCGGCAAATGGAAGCCAAGCCGGCACAGCAGAACATTCAGGATTCCTTCCTTAACACGGCACGAAAGGAACGGCACAATATTACGATCTATCTGGTCAGCGGCGTGAAGCTGACGGGTCGTATCCGATCGTTCGATAAGTACTCAGTGGTATTAGAAACCAGCAACCAGGAGCAACTCATTTTCAAGCATGCGATTTCGACTGTAGTCATTTCGCGCGCAGCCCACAGCCACATGGATTCGAAACCGACCGCGGTGGCATCCCTCGCAGAGGCGTCCATTTCGAGTCCCGTTTCCGGCACCGAAGGATGAAGTGAGTTTGCTTGCGCCGAGATGACTCCAGACTGAGCGGCCGCGGCAGTTCGCGGAAAGAGCCCAAGGCAGTACTGAATCCATCGGAGCAGCAGGAACGGGCGTTCCTGGTGGGAGTGGAGTTTCGCACCAAAGGCCGCGCTGGTGCGAGTCACGCAGGAAAGACAAGTTCTGCAACCATCCCTCCGGGCGCGCAGGCGGCGCGAGATCAGGCCACCAGCGTGGCCGCCTCGTCGTCGTCCTCGTCCTTGTCTCCTTCCCTGCCGACCGCTTCTTCAGATTTCAGCTCTGAGGAGTCGCTCGACGAACTGCGTTCGCTGGCGGCAAGCGCGGGTGCGCAGATTGCCGGCGAATTCACGCAGCGCCGCGACCGGCCTGATCCAGCCACGCTGATCGGCAAGGGCAAGCTGGAGGAAATTGCGGGCGCGGCGGCTTCGGTTTCCGCGGATGTAATTCTGTTCGATCATGACCTCTCGCCTTCGCAGCAGCGCAACATCGAACGCGTCGTGCATACGCGCGTCATCGATCGCACGCAACTGATTCTCGATATTTTCGCGCGGCACGCGCGCACTCGTGAAGGCCAATTGCAGGTGGAACTGGCGCAGCTCGAATACATGCTTCCGCGGCTGGCGGGGCGCGGCGTGGAAATGTCGCAGCTCGGCGGCGGAATCGGCACGCGCGGACCGGGCGAAACTCAGCTGGAGACCGATCGGCGAAAGATTTACCGTCGCGTCCGGCACATGAAGCAACAAATCGAAAATGTGCGCCGCATCCGGGCGCAGCAACGGCAACGGCGCGAATCGGTTCCGGTAGCTACGGTGGCGCTGGTAGGGTACACGAACGCGGGAAAGTCCACGCTGTTCAATGCCCTTACGAAGTCCAACGTGACGGCGTCGTCGCGCATGTTTGCCACGCTTGATCCGACGATCCGAGGCGCTGAATTGCCCTCAAAACGCAAAGTTCTGTTCTCAGACACAGTGGGTTTCATCCGGCATCTTCCGCATACGCTGGTGTCGGCGTTCCGCGCCACGCTCGAAGAAGTACAACGCGCGACACTCATCATGCAGGTCTCGGATGCCAGCAGTCCGGTTTCTGCTGAGCAAGATGCGCAGGTGGAGAGTGTCCTCAAAGAACTTGAAGCTGACAAGAAGCCGCGACTGAAAGTGATGAACAAAATTGACTTGTTGCTTCCCAAACAGCGCGAATCGCTGCGCGACAGCGATCTCGGTGACAACGATCAGATCATTCATGTCTCGGCGGCGAAAGGGATCGGATTAAGCACTCTGCTCGATCGCATCGATGCCGTACTCGAAGGAGACCGCCCTGAACGCGTTCGCCTGCGCATACCGCAAAAAGAGGGCAAGGTTCTGGCCCAGTTGCAGGCCGGCTCGCGAATCTATTCCCGCCAGTATCAGGACGGGTTGGTGGTGCTGGAGGCGGAAGCGCCTGCCTCGCTGCTGCGCCGCATGCGGGCGTGGGTGGTGGAGTGACCGATGAAGTGGCCTCGCAGGAACAGGGGCCTTGGAAGGAACTTGTCAGAGCTGACCGCTTTGGTATGACATAGAAGCCATGGGACTCCGCATGGCGTCGAGGATGACTTTCGGCTTGCTCGTTTTTCTGACGATTCATTTGGCTGCGCAAGAGCCGTCGAGCGCCGCTTCGCAAGTCCGCAAGCTGGAGGAAAAATGGACCGCAGCTTACAAGGAACGACAGATCGATCTTCTGGCTTCGCTCCTAGCCGAGGATTTTGTGATCACGGTTGAGGATGGCAGCACCTACAGCAAATCGGGTTACATTACGCACAGCGCCGATCCATCGGTTCGGGTAGAGGTCGCCGAATTGTCGGACCTGCGGGTGCGGGTGCGTGGCGACGTCGCTGTGGTGACGGGCGCGTATCACGAGAGGGGAACTTCCAACCGCAAGCCTTACGAGTATCACGACCGGCTGACCGACGTCTGGGTCAAGGCCGGGAACGCCTGGCAAGTGATTGCCTCCCATTACAGCGTCCCGTTGAAATAGTGAGTCCGAGGTTCGAGTCTAGTTCTATGGCTTCCCGAACGGGTTCTCCAGAGACTCGCTTTGCGGGGTGAACAATTCTGCCCCGTCTTCTGTAATGTGCATGTCGTCCTCCAGACGGATGCCGAATTCTCCACGGATGTAAATGCCTGGCTCATCGCTGAAGGTCATCTCGGGCTGGAGTTTTGTTGAGTTGCCGCGGACCAGATATGGCCACTCATGGCCGTCCATGCCCATGCCGTGTCCCAGGCGATGAGTGAAATATTTGTAATCGGGACCATACCCTGCGTCGGTGATGACTTTGCGCGCTGCGGCGTCCACGGAACCGGCTTCTACTCCGGGCTTTGCCGCTGCAAGCGCGGCGCTCTGAGCTCGATGCACGATGTCGAATACCTGTTTCATTTTGTCTTTCGTTTTGTCAGGGGCTTTGCCGAGTACGAACGTACGCGTGATGTCGGACGCGTAGCCTTCCACCGAGCAGCCGCCGTCAATCAGCACGATCGTGCTTTCCCGAATTCCCTGAGGCTTGACCGAGCCGTGGGGGAAAGCGGAAAACTCGCCGACTTGTACATCGGCGCCGCCGTCGAATCCCAGTTTGCGGTGCGCCGCTTCCAGCAGGTTCTCGACATCCCGCTGCGTCATGCCAACTTTCATCGAGCGGTAGGTTGCCTCGTAGGCGGCGAGCGTGACCTTCGATGCCAGCCGCATGAGGTCGATTTCGTGCCGGCTCTTGATCATGCGGCAGCCGGCGGTGACCGGAGTCGCGCTCGTAAACGTCGCGCTGGCTGCGGCTTTTTTCAGGTTGTCGCTGAAGACAAACTTTACCGTCTCCTCGACGCCGATCGTGCCGCTGGCGATTCCGCGGTCGCTGAGGCCTTGCGCGACGCGGGCGTAGGGGCTCTCGTCTTCCTGCCAGACACGGAGGTCGGGCTTGCCGCCATCGGGTGATTGGGCGATCTGCTCACGCGCCCGGCCTTCTTCGAACGCCGGAGAAACATAAAACGCTTCGCCCTTGGCGGGTAACACCATGGCAAAGAGGCGTTCTCCACCCTCCCAGCGTATGCCGGTGAAGTAGGCAAGGGATGTACCCGGGGTGAGGACGATGGCGGAGAGGTTGTTCTCGCGCATCAACATCAAGCGGCGAGCTTTTTCCTGGCGTCCGGCGCGCTCTTCGATAGTGATGGGCTTGGCTTCTCCGCGGAGAGTACGAAGCGCGGCGATGGCTGGCGGGAGAGACTTATCAGCTTCGGCCGCGTGTGCTCGCGTAGGTAAAGCTACGCTAACGCCGACGGCGAGAGAACCAGTTTGCAGAAAACGGCGGCGCGAAATCATGAAGGCTCGGAGAATGGATGACGCATTATGTAGAGCGGCAGATGAG
>Ga0209647_1003853_pt1 | contig 11486 bp, 10 predicted proteins | sample GraSoi_2013_60cm_FD_185827 | JGI IMG/M metagenome (GOLD analysis project Ga0209647, IMG submission 185827) | Grasslands soil microbial communities from the Angelo Coastal Reserve, California, USA - Sample 9_17_2013_60cm (SPAdes) (version 2) | ecosystem: Environmental > Terrestrial > Soil >... | reverse complement strand
TTTCTCCTTCATTGCGGTGGTAATCACCGCCAGTGCCTACGCGCCCAAAGTCTTCGGCGAACACAACCCGAATATCGCTGTAGCCCTGGGAGGTATCATTGCCGCCGGCGTCGTCTATGCGGTCATTGGTCTCATTGTCATGTTTACAGGCTACAAGTGGATCGAGTACCTGATGCCGCCAGTGGTGACAGGTACAGTCGTGATGGTAATTGGGCTAAATCTGTCGACGGTAGCGATCAATAATGCCAGCGTCAGCCAGTTCGATGCTGTGATGGCAATTGTGACAGTGCTGGCCGTTGCGGCCGTTGCAATCTACGCTCCAGGAGCTTTGCGCCGCCTCCCCATCCTGCTTGGTGGCATAATCGGCTACCTGATTTACCTGCTGTTTGCAAACGCCTTTGGCTATGGAACAGAGATTAAATTCGATAACGTGGCAAATGCTGCCTGGGTCGGGCTGCCAAAATTCACAGCACCTACGTTCAATGGCAACGCCATAAGCCTGATAGCTCCGGTAGCAATCATCCTTGTGGCAGAAAACCTTGGCCATGTCAAAGCTGTAGCAGCAATGACCGGGCGCAATCTGGACAAATACCTCGGACGTGCTTTCTTGGGTGATGGGGTTGCAACCATTGTTAGCGCATCAGGCGGGGGGACTGGTCTGACGACGTACGCAGAAAACATAGGGGTTATGGCCGTGACCCGCATCTATTCCACTGTGATCTTCCTTATCGCGGCACTTGTCGCAATTCTCTTGGGGTTCTGCCCGAAGTTCGGTGCGTTGGTTGCTACCATTCCGTCAGGCGTACTCGGAGGGTTGACTATCGTTCTTTTCGGCCTGATTGCAGCTACCGGTGGTCGCATCTGGATACAGAATAGAGTTGACTTCTCCAAGACTCGCAACCTGATAACCGCCGCCGTGGGTCTGACTATAGGGGCAGGTATGGTCAGTGTACCTAACCACAATGTCAATTTTTTACTGACCATCGGCAACTTCAGTATCGGGGGTATCGGTGTAGCCACCTTCAGCGTCATCATTCTGTACCAATTGCTGCGGGAGCGCAAGCCCCAACCCGAAGAGGCTGTCACTGCTGACTCTGCGGTTGGCTTAGACCCTGCAGCGGAGACCGATGTAGGCCCGGAGGCTGAAGCCTGAGTCCGGTGTAGGTGAATGCGTTAGAATCTGAGTGGGTAACATTGTACAGGGTAGTTTCCGCTACCCTGTATTTTTTTATATTGTACAAGGGGGCAATAAAAGATGGAGAGCCGTTGTCTGGACATGAGAGCTGAGAAGGCGGTGCAGCAGCTGACAGGCGAGGAATGCCCCCCCGTCGCCTCCGCTTCCACCCCACCCCGGCTTACGCCCCCAACTCGTCGAAAACGCAAGGCAAAAGCCAAGAAGCTCCTCCCGGTACACTCACTCCACCCGCTACCTTCCGGCAGCTTCACCACATCTCAGAGAAAGCGGTTGAAATTGCTGCGCGGCGGAATAAACTCGCAGTGGTGCGCGGCGCTGTCTATGGCACAACAACTGGGTATCCACGGGGGCGCTCACGGAGACGGCCGCAGATTACTTTCCACGTTTCGGCTTCCACCATATTGAACGGGTAGCTGCCTCGCCCGCCATTCACCACTCCGTGGAGCGGACGAGCACTGTTCAGCCTCGACGCAAGCGATAGTTCTCCACCTGCAAGCTAGCGGTCTTGCATGGGATGAGACATACTATCGACTTCCTAGTAAGGTGTGCGCGTCCTCGCCAGGGCAGGATGTCGCTGTACACCTTTTCGCGCATAGAAAATCGCCTGCTTGCTGACTCCATCGCCGCTTGCCGTGAAGCGGCCTGTCGTGAGCCAACAGAGAGACGGTTCGTACAAAAGAGCGGGGGATGGGGCTCGAACCCGCGACAGCCTGCTTGGAAGGCAGATCGTCGCAATATCACCGCTCGCTTCTTCTCGTCGAGCTTTAGAAGAGCCTTCACCCATCGCACACGCCATCCAAGCAGCACTGAGGCAGATGGTCGCGCGCGTTGGGAGGCAGATGGTTATCTGCTTTCCCTCCCATCATACCCTCTTCTTCGCAAGAATGCAAGCAATTTGGGAAAGATGTTCTCTATGAGCCTGTTTGGCAAGGATCACGAGGCTTTTTCAAACGCCGTTTTTGCGAACGGATAGCCCATGTAGCCAGGACAGGGAGGCAATCTCGGGCGGGGCTTCACCCCATAGGCGTTAACTTAAGCACTTGAATAACTGAAGAAGAGAGACGAGTCAGAACCCGCCAAGGCCAAGCGGAGCAGGAGTTGACGACGGATGCGACTCTCCTGATGGTCGCGTTGGCGTCTGCGACTGCACCGAAAGCGGAGCAGGGAGGGCAAGCAACTACGCAGGCGGGCACCCACGGGTCGCGCAACGAGCTAAGCTCAAGTAAATGAGCATGCAGAAGACTACCATTGATTCTGCATCAGAATATCGGTCGGGAAGCGCACTAATCATCGAATGGCGCAAATACAAGGAAAGCGGCCAGGGCAGGCGGAATCGAGGCAAGAAACACCATCCACGACAATCGGTGAGGTCAGGCAGTGGCAAGGAGATCAAAGCCAAAGGAAGAAGCAAAGGTGTCCGGGAGTCCGTGAAGTGTGACGACCAGTAGGGGTGCGTCCGATGGGCGGGCATTGCGCGCCAAGCGCTGGTCCCAGGACAGGCGCCAATGTGCGCGCTCAGCTCGGGTCAAGACACGCCTGGCGGGATCGGAGGAACTGGCGATGGTGAGTGCCTGGGTCAGATCGGTCAAGATCACCGTTTCGCGACGGATAACCTTGAGCCAGTCGCGCCGGATGCTGCAGCGTGGCCAGTCTTTCCACACCACGGGAGCAAGAGGTGGTGGGTGGGGCACAGCTTCAGATGGAGGGGAGACGGAAGTGGAAGAGGAATCGATCGGCCACAACACGGTGCTCACCCGTCGCGGTTTGAGCGTGGTGGTGCTTTCTTGACATTGTGCACGTAAGGGACAGGCACGACAATGGCCGATGCGTGCAGCATACAAGATCCGCAGGGAACCATCTCGTTCGGAGCGCCGCTCCTGGGGATAGAGTGGGTGGTTGGCTGGACAGCGCAGCGTTCCATCGGGTTGTGGAGTAAACGCGGAACCGGGGAAGCCATGAGTAAAGGAAGGTCGTGCGAATTGCGGAGGACCATAGATGACCGCAGACGTGGGCTCGTTCACTGGTCCAGGCTCATCGGTCGAGGAAGATTGAGCCTCACGCGCGGGAGCAAATTCGGTCGTGCGCAGTCTGGATGGAGAGAGCGTTTGCCCTAACTCCAAGCGGAGGTTCCAGATCCATTGAGCAAGGATCTGGGCAAACTCCTGGCCACACGGAGTATGAGAGTACCAGCGATCCGACTCTTGCTCGTCGTCTTCATCGGCCAGCACTGTTTCAAACGAGCCACGATGTAGATAGAGATCAAGGACATCCGAGGCGGTAAATGCGGGGGAGGGAGGGGTACTGACAAACAACTCGTAGACGGTGCCATCTCGCTCGACGCCGACCGCAGGAGAAGAGGACGTAGCGGGATATGTGGCCACTACCAGGCGCACCTGGGGTCCAGCAGGCGTCAAAGGGACGGCGGGGCAATCGTAAAGTGCTCGGGTCATGCCGCTTTCCGGATGGGTGCTCACCTGGTCTGGAGCATACAGAAGCCGCTGCCGGACGACTTCCAGATCCAGCAGATGATAGGCACGACTTCTGGCAATCACGCCCAGACCAGCCGAGAGCGCATCAAGGAGCGGAGCCGCATCGCCATACAGGCCATCTAACCGCACAAGAACGGTAGAAATGGAGAACCCAAGGTGTGTTGCATAGCTCGTGATCACCTGAATGGCTCGCCGCAGTTCACCTCTGTAATCCCCGTTGCCAGGTCCGCCAAACGTGCCGAGAAACTGATGCGTATGTGCCTGAAGCACAACAGTACGGGTACGAACGACTTCTCCCCGCTTGCGCCCAGTGTAGCCCGGCTCGCAGACCCGATCAAACCGGCGATGGGGAGCAGGTAAGGCGTCCGTCTGTGGCAATGCTCGTTGCCGGGCCGCTTGTCGGGTCCCATCCACGTCAGTCACGATCCATTGCCCGCCTGTTCGGTCAAACAAGCCACCAGGAGAAGGAAACGGTTTGCGCGCCAGCAGATCCTTTTGAAAGAGGGTCCGGAGCGCTTCCACACAGGTCTGATTAAGCGACGCAAGAAAACGGGACAGGGTTGAGCGATGAGGCAAGCTGTTGCGGCCAAAGAGGGCCATGAACGGTTCAGCGAACGGGACAAGCCGTTCGTAAAACGCGAGCAAGGTCGGCTCCCCCGAAAGAATATAGCCAATGAGCACGGCAACGAAATCGATCAGATCGTAATAGCCAAAGCGAGCGCGAGCGAAGCGCACCTCTTCCTGAATGGTTTTCAGGATACCAGTATGTGTGAGCACCTGAGCACAAGCTGCCACCTCTCCCATCCAGGACGGCATGGCAGGTCTGGATTCCGGCGTGATCTGGATCGTTACAGAAGAAAGCGTCATACAACGAGCAGTCCTTTTTCGGGAGGGAGAAGGTCCCTCAACGAGATCAGCCTCGAAGAGCTTGCTCAAAGAGCCGAACGACATTTCCCATGCCATCCTCAGATCGGATGCGCTCTCCCACGGTTGCTGCGCGCTGTCGCATGGTCTGATCCGTCATCATCGTGGTGATGGCCTGCGAAAGTCGCTCCGCGTTCACGTGCGTTTGCTCAATCGGCTCAGGACCAAGACCACGCTCCCAGATCTGTCGTCCCCAGAAGAATTGATCGCCGATAAAAGGCACAATCAGCGAGGGGAGACCAGCCCGTAGCCCAGCCCCCGTGGTGCCAGAGCCACCATGATGGACCACTGCGGCAACCCGCGGAAAGAGCCAGTCATGGGGAACGGCATCAACGGCGAACATCGTCTCGGGCAAAGACAGGTGCTTGATCGCTCCCCATCCCGTGAGCAGGATACCTCGTTGCCCACTGCGCCCGAGCGCGTGGATGATCTCTTCCGTCAGACCTTGTTCGTCCGCTCCCCTCATACTGCCAAAGCCAATATAGACCGGCGGCGGCCCGGCCTGGAGAAACGCTTCTAGATCAGCAGGTGGGGACCAGGTTTCCCTGCTGTCCAGGAACCAGTAGCCAGTGACCTGGCAGAAGTCGGGCCAGTCTGCTGGACGCGGCAGCACATGCTGACTAAACCCATAAAAAATCGGCGTGTGCTCCCGTCGCATTTGTGCCAGAGGCGAACGCAGCGGCGTGCCCAGAAAAGCATGCACGGCTTTGCCAATCGATCCTCGGTACATGGGCCAACGTATCCGCTCCACGACCTCTGCTGACAAGCGATTGTAGGAGGACGCAACCGCTGCCAACCAGCTCGGCGCTGGAGGGAAGAGGACACTGGGAAACTCCCTGGTGGGCGAGAGGGGTTGGACATACGCCGCGAAGGCGGGAATCCCACGTTTTCGCGCAAACGGAATGCCGACATAGACTCCCAGCACGCTCAGCACCAAGGCATCCACATCCTGAGTAGCCTGCCAGGCTCGTTGCACTCCTTCTTGCAGGAGTGGCTGTGCGATGCGGAGCGCCTGGCGCATAAACGCCATCTGGCGAAAGAGCGCGATCCGGCGGGCGTCTTGTGCCAGCCCGGCCTCCTGCATGACCTGCTCCATCACGGTGCGTGGGTCCACCCCAAGATCCGCAAACTCCAATCCTTCCTCGCGCACTGCATCAGCAAAGGTTCCGTGAGTGAGCAAACGCACCTCATAACCAGCCCGTTTGAAGGCAGTTCCCAGAGCGATGTAGGGCTGAACATCGCCTCGGGAGCCGATCGTAATGATGCCAATCCGCATCGTCGTCATCTCTCTTGTTGTTTGTATTGAAACGCAAGCACTGTTCAAAACAGAGATCGCTCCGAACGTCCGATATGCCTCATCCCTCTGAAAGGAGCGAGAGGGGAGTTCGTACCAGGAAAGAAACCCAGCCTTGCGTTACGTTTTCTGCTTCGCAATCCCTCTGAGAATCGCCTGGGTGAGCAGGTCTGGTACGTTCTCTGACTGGTTTGGCTCGACCAGAGCAAGCACGGTCAGGTGATAGAAGAGGGGACCGGCGAACATATCTGCCAGGATGGTGAACGGCAGATCCTCTCGCAGTTCTCCGCGCTCGTATGCACGAGCGATGAGCGCTTTCAGCCGGGCCATCCGCGAGCGGAGAATCTCCGTTTGATACATTTCCAGCAGCTCGGGATGGCTCGCAATCTCTGCGACGAATCGCGGCACGATCTGCCCCGCAGGTGAGGCGATGCTGGCCCGATACGCCTCTCGCAACAGCACGCGCAGATCCTCTTCGAGACTGCCTTGGTCTTCCATCGGCGTTTCGTCGGAAAGCTCGTGCAGCACCTCTCGAAGCAAGGCCAGCTTGGAGTCCCAGCGTCGGTACAAGGTGAGCTTGCTGACGCCTGCTGCTGCGGCAATCGCCTCTAGACTCATCGCCTCATACCCGCGCGCCACGAATTCCCGCAGCGCAGCCTCCAGTAAGGCGCGATGGGCTGGCTCGCTGCGCGGTCGTCCACGTTTGCGTGGCGGAAGAGATGATTCTTGCATGGTTCTCCCACTCCTCAGAGACGCTCTCTTTGTTCTCCCGAACTTCTCACTGGTCGTCTGACAACCAGTATTTCGGAATGACGCAAGCAAGATCTGAACAACATGTTCACAGGAAACACTGCTTGCTTGTTTTTGCTTTCATAGGCACGACACTCTATTTTGTAGACGCTAGCGTCTACAAAATATATACCACAAAAAATTTGTGAACGCAAGTGTCCACAAAATTAAAGACGAAAGATGAGGCGAAGGAATGGTTCGGTGGAGCGTGCGTGGAGGTCGTCATCGGGCTTGCATGTCTCATGTGGGATTGCTCCAGTGAAGCGACATATCCACGAAGCCGAAAGTCAAAGAGGGTTCGTGGTCTTGTGATGCCGTTTTATTCCCTCTTCCCTTCTTGCCGAAAGCTCGTTGCGCAACCCGTGGGATAGGAGGGGCGTTTGACAGGAAGGCTCGCCATTGTTCTCAATTGAGCAGGCAGCGGTGTAACCTGCTCGCGTATAAGCCATTAGGGAAACGTGTGCTCCCACTCTCACGACGGCGAGGGGGTACTTGAGCAACCTAGAGTATTTGAGAGAAGATCTGCTCACGTGCGTGTAGTGGATCTTAGGAAGATGAGGCGACCATGAAACAGGTTCATAAACGAGTATTTTGGCTGGCATCTCTCCTGCTGGTTGTGGCCGCAATGACCGCGATTACAGCACTGCCCGGGACGCAGACAACGACGACGTTTGCCCACGACAGTCGTCCTCGGACACCAACGCCCACACCGACCACGCCTACACCCACACCGACCATACCCCCGCTTGTGATTGATACAACGTCGCTTCCGGACGGAAACGTAGGGAATAGCTATGACGCCTTCGTTACCGCGAGTGGTGGCCAGGGGACGCCTAAGCTATGGAGTGTGATCGCAGGGAAACTTCCGGACGGACTGACAATGGCGAGCTTCTACGGTGTCCAATCGACCATCATTTCCGGCACTCCAACGACACTCCAAACGACCACTTTCACGGTGCAGGTGAAGGACAACACCCCCCGCCCCCTCTGGTGATCACCAGTCCCACCCCACCGCCAGCGACCGTCGGAACTTCGTACTTCACCAACCTCTTTGCGAGCGGTGGAGTGCAACCCTACACCTGGTCGATTACGGCGGGACAACTGCCTCCCGGCCTTGCGCTCGTCAAAGGATCGAATGGAGGGACCACCATCAGCGGCACTCCGACAACGAAAGGAACGTTCACGTTTACCGAGACAGTGACGGATAGCACAGGCGCACAGGCCTCCCAGCAGTTCAGCATCACGGTCAACTGACCGGTCCTGTCAGGATTCGTTCCCCGTAGGTCGTTTTCCGTCAGACACCAAGGAGGAAGAAGCATGAATCGTTCTGGATGGCGGTCGCGCCTGGTCGCACTTCTCACCGCCCTGATCGCCGGTGTCGGTCTGCTGAGCCTGAGCACAGCTCCCACCTGGGCTGCAGCAGGGACCGTCACCGAGTTCAATGTCCCCTCTGGCACGGCTTTCGGCATCACGGCTGGGCCGGATGGCAACCTCTGGTTCACGGATAGCGCCGGCGCGATCGGGCGCATCACGCCCAGTGGCAGCATCACCTTGTTCCCCGTGCCCGCGAGTCGGCCTGAGGGCATTACCGCCGGACCAGATGGCAACCTCTGGTTCACCGACGACGCTGGGACCACCGCCAAGATCGGGCGCATCACCACCGCGGGCAGCTTCACCGAGTTCCCCTTGCCCAAGAACTGTGCGTTCGAGTTTGCGGGCCTTTAGGCATCACGGCCGGGCCGGATGGCAACCTCTGGTTCGCGGCTCCAGATGTGAACGCCATCGGGCGCATCACCACCGCGGGCAGTTTCACCGAGTTCCCCCTGCCAACGACCTGTGGGTCCTCTGCTGGCTGTGGGCCTTACGCCATCACGGCCGGGCCCGATGGCAACCTCTGGTTCACCGAAGCGGCGAACGACGTTGGGCGCATCACCCCCACGGGCAGCTTCACCCAGTTCCGGGTTGGGGGTCTGTGTGGCCAATGAGGGCTGCGAGGCGTTCGGCATCACGAGCGGGCCGGATGGCAACCTCTGGTTCACCGAAGGGGCTGCGGACACAACGGATACCATTGGGCGCCTGACCCCGGCGGGCAGCTTCACCGCTTTCCCCCTGCCCACGGACGGGTCGGACGGGAGCAGGCCGCGGAGCATCACGGCCGGGCCCGATGGCAACCTCTGGTTCACCGAGGAGCTCGCAGGCGAGATTGGGCGGATCACTACGAGCTAGTGCGTAAGGGCAAGCTGCGGCAGCCGAGCACAAGGCAGGCGGATCCTCTGTTGGCCTTGCGCTCCTGCCCAGGCAGGCGGCTGGATGGAAGCAGCTCCTGGCAATGACCTGCCCAATAACCATCATGGGCAGGAAACGGTGCAGGTGTGGGACGTAGTGTGGTCGCCTGATGGCACACGTATTGCCTCAACAAGCGAGGACCAGACGGTGCAGGTGTGGCAGCTATCCAGGAAATGAAACTTTTTGCCGATCTGCGCAACTGAAATGAGACTCACCCAGTTTGCGCGAGTGGCCCCAGGGAGTGAGCCTTTTTGATGTTTGCATAAGTAAAATGAGACGCAACCAGGTTGCGTCGATTGCTGCCAAAATAAGTACGAAGCTGCTCCCAGACTGCCATCACCAGGCATCTTCCGCTTGGCTATGATACCTGAGCTTATGCCATTTTATGCCATTTTAGATGTGCACTTCTGAAAAAGGCTCACTCCCTGTGCAAGCCCGCCAGCAGTACGATTGTGTTGTTGCAATTGTGCAGTATGCTGACTTACTGCGTCCCGTGGTCGATGCCCATCCCGAGGGATTCTGCAAACTGATCGTCGAACGCCGTCGCTATATCCTGAGGACGCACGTCATAGGGGAATACTCGGTCGAAATCATCCAGATGGTGGCAGCCTGCATGGCAAGCGGCATGAGGGTCGAGCAATTGGCTGAACTGCAACTGGCATACCCCACCTTCACGGAGGCTGTAGGGATGGCGGCACAGAAGCTGGTTCGTGAGCTGGGCCTGGCACCATTGCCACAGTTGTGGAGCGACATCAAATCGCCCCTGTTGAACTATCCCGGTGAAAATATTCCAGGTAGCCGGCACAGGTGATGCCGGGCGGAGTAAGCGCATGTAACACGGTTTTGAGCCGGCTGCCAGAGCGACTGGCAAAACTACAAGAGCGAGGGCTCACCGCGCATTGGTGATGCCCTCGCCTGTACTGTTCGCGCTAGATTCTTTAATTTCCCTTGCAGGCCCTATGTTGGCTTCAGATGGCTAACTGCGAACGCATGGCCTTGTTTAAGGCGTCATCCAGGTGATAGCAGGCACTGATCAGCGAAAGATGGGTGAAGGCCTGGGGGAAATTTCCCAGTGCCACGCCCGTCGGCCCGATCTCCTCAGAGTACAAGCCGACATGGTTAGCATAGGTCAGCATCTGCTCAAGGGCCTGGGTCGCTTCATCGAGACGGCCGGCAAGCGCGAGGGCATCAACCAGCCAGAAACTACAGATGTTGAAGGTGCCTTCATCCCCGGCCATGCCATCGTCTGCTGCCTGGTCAGTCCGATAGCGATACACGTACGGGCCGCTGGTCAGCTCTTTGCGAATGCGATCAATCGTGCGGAGCATGCGCGGATCTGAGCCGGTTGTAAAGCCTTTCAAAGAGATCAACAGGGCGCTGGCATCGACGGCGTCGCTGCCATAATATTGCACAAAGCTCTGTTTCTTCTCACTCCAGCCCTTCTCCATCACCTGCGTGTAGATGTCGGCGGCGGTCCTTGTCCAGGTACCGACGGGCGCGGGCAGGCCCTGCTGACGAGCAATGCGCAGGGCGCGATCAAAGGCCACCCAGCTCATGAAGCGTGAATGCACAAATTCCCTGGGGCCGCCGCGCACCTCCCAGATCCCCTCATCGGGATTCTGCCAGTTCTTGCCGAGCCAATCGAGGATCTTCACCACTTTCGTCCAGCCCTCATAGTCCAGACCTCTATAGCCGGTGCTGATGTGGACCGCATCCATCAGCTCTCCATACACATCGAGTTGTCCCTGCGTGTAGGCCCCGTTACCGATGCGCACCGGCCGGCTCCCGCGGTAGCCCTCCAGGTGATCGAGGTCATGCTCCGGCATATCCCATCCACCATGAATGGTAAACATCGGCTGCATGGACCCGCCAGGTTTCATTTCGTCGATGCGCGCTTTGAGCCAGATCGCGAATGCCTCGGCCTCCTCCGTAAAGCCGAGCGTGAGAAAGCTATCGAGGGTGAAGGCCGAATCGCGCAGCCAGGTAAAGCGGTAATCCCAGTTGCGAGGGCCGCCCAGGCTCTCCGGCAGGCTGGTGGTGCCGGCGGCAATAATCGCTCCGGTGGGAGCATACGTCAGCAGCTTTAAGGCCAGGGCCGAACGCTGCACCATTTCTCGCCAGCGTCCCTGGTAGCGGCACTGCAAGATCCAGTTTTGCCAGTACCGTTTGGTATCGTTAAACACACGCTGGTAATTTTCTGGCGAGCGAGGAGGTGGCGCAATATCCTGCTTCTGAGCTGTTTCCAGCACAAAATACGCCCATTGATCCTCTGGCAGGCTAAACGTGGCATGCACACCTCCCTGGCCATCCTCCTGCAAGGGCGCAGTAGCTGACAAGGCCAGGCTCAGGCTGGGGCTGCGGAAGACCGCGCCCCTCTCCGAGAGGATCACGGCATGCTCGTCGCGCGCATAGTTGAAGGCCGGGCGGCAGGTCATTTCGAAGGCAAGTGAGCCGCGTAAGACGTGGACGGCGCGGATGATAAAATGCTGATAGGTGAGACTGCTGCTCT
>Ga0209647_1003851_pt1 | contig 11489 bp, 11 predicted proteins | sample GraSoi_2013_60cm_FD_185827 | JGI IMG/M metagenome (GOLD analysis project Ga0209647, IMG submission 185827) | Grasslands soil microbial communities from the Angelo Coastal Reserve, California, USA - Sample 9_17_2013_60cm (SPAdes) (version 2) | ecosystem: Environmental > Terrestrial > Soil >... | reverse complement strand
GTGCTTGAGCTGGCGCACGCATACCAGAAGCAGACGGATTGGCATAAGAAACGGCCGAAGAATATTGACTAGCGCCTGGAGCGAAGATGACGATTTAACTGCTCCGGCGGATTCAGTCATGAACCGAACCCGCCGAAGACTACGAGACTACTGGCAAGCCGCCTTGAGGATTGCCTCAGGCGGGGCTGTCTTGTGGGAGGAAGACTCGAAGCTCCGGGTGAACCACTCGGCTTCCGGGTTTTGCTTGCGCGCGCAACATGTGATGAACGGATCGCAGCTTGCGCCACCGCAGTCGGCAGAGGTCGCGCAGGGAAAGCCGCAACTGCAGCGGCAGAATCCTCTCCTCTTGGGAGCGGCGGCCAGGGTGTCGGGCTGGGACGCCAGGATCTCAGCTTGTGGAAGCGAGATCAAGGTTTTGATCGAAAGATCCGGCATCAGGTACGTCCGGAGAACGGGAGCGCCGGTTGCGGGCTGGGAGTTGGAATCAGGGGTTGCAGCGACCGCAGCAACTCCTGCCAGAAGAAGAATAAACACCACGAACAAGGTTTTCGACATACACAGTGTCCTTCCTAAGACCGCATTAAGCGGCCTTTGCCGAAATTTTAGCTCCCGGCACAGGATAGTGGCGGCGCAAAATTCCCTTAGAGGAAGGTTTCCCGTTTTGAAACTATTGTTCCCAGGGCTGTGCGACACGGTATTTTGTTCTCGCCCTTCCGCCCTTCAGCCCTTCATCGCCACCGCCAGCCCATCCCTCAGCGGCAGGATGGTAGTGAAGAGTTCCTTCATGGCGTACAGGCGCTGGTTGAATTCCTGAATGGCCTGCGTGTTCCCATCTTTGGGGTCCTTTTCGGTAACGCGGCCGGACCATAAGACGTTATCGGTGATAAACAGGCCGCCACGGCGGAGGCGGCTGGGGACGAGCGGAAGAACGCGGGGGTAATACTCTTTGTCGACGTCGTTAAAGATGATGTCGAATTCCTGCTTTTGCGCCGACAGTTGCTCCAGTGCATCGCCAACGCCGATGCGGATTCGGCCGGCCACGCCGGCGCGCTGAAAGTAGCCACGGGCTTCGTCGGCTTTTTTTGGGTCGCCGTCGGTGAAGAAGACTTCCCCGCCCTCGCCCACGGCGTGCGCCCACCAGAGCGTTGAGTATCCAATGGCGGAGCCCAACTCGAAGACTTTCCTGGCGTTGATGAGGCGGGCGTACTGGTAGAGCACGCGGCCAACGGCTGGCCCGACGATTGGAATATCTCGCTTAAGCGCCTGCGCTTCCATCTCCTGCAGCACGGCATCACGCGGCGGAAGGATGGAGAGCATGTATTGGTCAACGTCGGGTTCGGTAATTCCAGGCATCAGGATCCTCCGCATGTTATAGCGTTTGACGGACGAAGACCGTAGTTAAATAACGAAATTGCCGTCATCCTGACTCCGTCAACGAGGATGCGCATTCACCAGCGTCCGAATAGAAGCGAGAGAACTTGTGCTTTCGAAAGCACGTTATGGGAACGAAAACGCAAGGTCCCTCCGGCCTACTCGCACGCTCGAACGAACGCGTGCTCGCTTGACGGCCGTCGGGATGACGATTTTGTGACTAACAGCACTCTTTGGTTCTCAAACGTACTAAAGGCCCACGACACGAAAGATTCCTGGATCGACGATTCGCAGCCCGAAGAAAGATACAGGCGCATTACGAAATTGTCTCACCCGGCTTCATAGTAATTAATTCAGTCGTCACGCCGCGGGCCTTCAGTTCTTTCTGGAACGCTTCCGGTGTCCCGGTGAGCACTGGGAACGTAGCGTAATGCATGGGAATTACGGCTTTGGGTTTGAGCAGGCTACATGCGTATGCGGCTTCTTTGGGGCCCATGGTGAAGAGGTCGCCGATGGGCAGCATGCACAGATCAGGCGCGTAGAGTTCGCGGATGATGGCCATGTCGCCAAAAACGTTGGTGTCACCGGCGTGGTAGAGCTTGAGGCCGTTCTCAAATTCAATGACAAAGCCGCAGGGCTCGCCGCCGGGAACGGACGTGCCATCGTCATCAATGGTGTTGGAGTGATTGGCGCTGACCATGCTGACCTTGATGTCGCCTACCTGCTGCGTGCCGCCCTTGTTCATAGGCGCGATCTGCTTCGCGCCCTTTTTCTGCACGAAGACACACAACTCATACATGCCGACGACTTTGGGATTGTGCTTCTTCGCCAGATCCACGGCGTCGGCGAAGTGGTCACTGTGTCCATGCGAGATCAGCATGTAGTCCAGCTTGTCGAACGACTTTTTGTTCGTGGGTGTAGCAGGATTGCCGGTCACCCAGGGATCAAGAATGATGTTTTTGCCGCCTGGCGTAACAACCAGAAAGGTTGCGTGTCCTAACCAGGTGATTTTGAGGCCGTTGAGGTTCATGGGTCTTTCCTTTTCGCAGTTATTTTAGCTGTTCATCGCGTTGCGTTGGGTAAGCAGCTTTTGGCCGTTGGCTTTCGGCTTTTGGCTCTCGGTACTTGGTATTTTGGCAATTTTCGTATGCCTTCGGCACCATGACTATGAATCGAGAGCCTGATAATTCGATGCCCGTTGCACAGGATGAATCATCAGAACGTTGCTGCGATAGAGTCGGAGGCCAATTACCAATTACCAAATACCCTGTCTCTAGCTCCCGCTTCCTTTCCACCCTCTATATCCGCCGGCAAGCGACATAACGTTCTTGAAGCCCATGCGCTTCAGCGTCTGCGCGGCCAGGGCGGAGCGTCCACCGCCACCGCAATAGCAGACGATTGGCTGGTCTTTGTCGGTGGTGATGGTGTCGATTTTGTGTTCGAGCTGCCCGCGGGGCAGCGTCTCCGCTCCGGCAATGGCGCCTTGCGCGACCTCGTCGGGCTCGCGGACGTCAATGAGAGTGAAATTCTGCTGCGATTGCTGCATCTGTTTGAGCTCGGCTGGATCAATCTCTTTGATTTCGCGCTTGGCTTCGTCGACCAGTTGTTTGTATTCGGGAAGCGGCATCGGACAGGTCACTTTCAGAACAGAAGATTCTAAAACAGCCGTTGGCCTTTAGCCATTCGCCTGCAAACCTACTGCAGATGGTCGCGGATAAACGAAATGAGCTAAAAGCCAATTGCCAATTGCCAAGGGCTAATGAGAGAATCCCTTTTCCAAAATGCAATCGAAAATGGAAGTGCTCATCTCTCGCGAACAGATTGCCGACGGCGTAGCCAGGATCGGCCAGGAGATCACACGCGACTACGCTGGAGAGTCAGTGATCCTGCTGGGCGTTTTGAGAGGCGCTTGCCTGTTTCTGGCTGACCTGGCCCGGCAGATCGAGTTGGATGCAACGTTTGATTTCATCGCCGTGCGCAGCTATGGGACAAAGAAAGAGAGCGCCGGAGAAGTGCAGTTGATCAAGGACGCTACCGATCCGCTGGAGAACAAGAATGTGATTCTGGTGGAAGACATTCTGGATACCGGACTGACGTTCACCTTTCTGCGTAAGCTTCTTCTGGCGCGCAGGCCGCGCACCTTAAAGCTTGCCGCGCTGCTGGACAAGCCGTCGCGCCGGCAGATGCCGGTGGAGGCGGACTATGTGGGCTTTAAGATTCCGGACAAGTTTGTGGTCGGCTATGGGCTCGATTATGCGGAGCGCTTTCGTAACCTGCCCGATATTTGCGTCTTTTCGGAAGACGCGGGAAAGTAGTGGTAGAATTCGTTCTGGATGTCACAGGTCCTGTCAGATCCTCAGGTCAGTGTTCGGAACTGGCAAGCCGTTGCCGGCTTCATTGACCACACCCTACTCAAATCAGAAGCCACGGCGGAACAGATCACGCGCTTATGCGAAGAAGCGGCCTGCTTTAACTTTGCCGCGGTCTGCGTGAATCCGTGGTGGATTGGGCTGGCTGTTTCCGTCCTGCACGGGACTCCGGTGAAGATTGCCACGACTATCGGTTTTCCGCTGGGCGCCAACCACACCACGGTCAAGCGCTTTGAAGCGGCTGAAGCTGTTCGCCTGGGCGCGCAAGAGGTTGACATGGTGATGAACATTGGCGCGCTCAAGTCGGGGGACCGTAAGGGCGTGCAAAATGACATGATTGCGGTGGCGGAAGTGGCCCACGCCAGCGGAGCGATCGTTAAAGTAATACTTGAAACACCGCTGCTGACGCTGGAAGAAAAAATTCTCGCGTGCCAGCTCAGCCTGGTGGCCAAGGCCGACTTCGTTAAAACTGCCACCGGGTTCTTCGGCGCGGCCACGCCGGAAGATGTCTCGCTCATGCGCGGCGTGGTGGGTAACCAGGCAGGGGTAAAAGCTTCTGGCGGAATTCGCACAGCGGCCAACGCAAACGCGATGATTGCCGCAGGCGCCAATCGGCTGGGAGCCAGCGCCAGTGTTGCCATCGTGCGCGAGCTCGGCGCGCCGGAATTTACGCCGCGCATAAAGACTTAAACCCGCTCAGAGCTCACAGGCATCTGGGTTGTCATTTGTGTAACGGATTACGGACATTTTCTTTCAACCTTTCCTGCGCTTCTTCGTCACAATGGATGTTCAAACATTCGCAGGAGGCAAAGCGGACAGATGCGCAAATCTCTCTTCGTTTTCATGTTTCTTCTTTTTTCGATCGGCAGCCGGGCCCAGCGGACTCGTGGCATGAGCCATGAAGGTTCTTCGGGTGACGTCTTCCTGGGTTACTCTCTGCTCAACGGTGACACACTCTCTCACGGCAGCGGATGTGAAGCCGCGCTCACCGGCAATCTGAATGACTGGCTCGGCCTGAAGGCGGATTTCGGCGGCAATTACAAATCGACCAATGGCATTGGCGCCCGCGAGTACAACGTCCTGTTCGGCCCGCAGCTCATGCATCGCGCGGACAAGCTGCACTTCTTTGTCCATGGATTGGTGGGCATTGCCCATTTCAGCGCCGACGTCGGCCCCAGTGATACCGGCGCGGCCTGGACACTCGGCGGCGGCGTGGACTATGACCTGAATTCCAACTTTGCTTTCCGGCCTATACAACTCGACTATCACGGAGCTCACGTCTTTTCCAACACGCAAAAAGACGCTCGCTATTCCGTGGGACTTGTCTATCGGTTCAAATAAGAACTTTCAAATCGCGATGGCTTGGCCGCTCCGGAAATGCCGAGCGGCCGAGCTTTTCGCTTGATCGGCGCTGCCTCACCGCGCGCGATCTTACTGTTATCATCAATATTGCACCCTATGGTTACTTCCCCACAGTCTCAGCGCGTTGATATTGAGTCGCTTCTGATCGAAGTGGCCGACGTGCTCAACACCACGCTCGATCTTGACACACTGCTCCAGCGTGTAGCTGAGGTCGTGAAACGCGTCATCGACTATGAGATTTTCTCTATCCTTCTGCTGAATGAACGCGCCCAGGAGCTGCGCTTCCGCTTCCAGATCGGACATCTGCCTGAGGTCGCGGAGAGGATCCGCGTCAAGGTAGGCGAAGGCGTGACGGGGCAGGCGGTGAAGGAGCGCCGCGCCATTCTGGTTGACGACGTTTCCCAGGACAAAAACTACATTGAAGCCGTTCCGCGTGTGCGTTCCGAACTGGCGGTGCCGCTGATCAACAAAAACAAGGTGATCGGCGTAATGGACCTGGAAGCGCGCGAACGCGGGTATTTCAAGGAAGAGCACGCGCGTGTGTTGTCGTTGATCGCGTCGCGCATCGCCGTCAGTATTGAAAATGCGCGGCTTTATACGCGGGTCGTCAAGCAGGCCGGGACGCTGGCGTTGCTGAATGAGATCAGCCGTGATCTCACCTCGATCCTGAACCTTGACCAGCTGCTCAAGCGCATCGGCGACCTGCTCTCCAAGGTGATCGATTACCAGATGTTCTCGATTCTGCTTCTGGATGAGAGCAAGCAGAAACTGGTACACCGCTTTTCCGTGCGCTTCAAAGAGAACATTCAGATCAAGCATGACATCCCCGTGGGGCGCGGCCTGGTGGGCGCTGCGGCAGAGACAAAAAAGCCCGTGCTTGCGCCCGATGTTGCTCGCGATCCCCGCTACATCAAGGCCAATCCGGAAACACGTTCTGAGCTTTGCGTGCCTCTCATCTATAAGGATGAGGTTATCGGCGTGCTTGATCTGGAGCATACACGCCGCGGATATTTCACTGAAGATCACGTGCGCACCGTAAGCACGCTGGCCGCACAAGTGGCCATTGCCATTGAAAACGCGCGGCTCTATGAGCGTATTGCGCGTGAAGAGCAGCGCATGGAGCGCGATCTGGCAATGGCGCGTGAGGTTCAGCACCACTTGCTTCCTGCTACCTCTCCCAGCATGGCCGGCGCCGAGGTCGCGGCGCGCTTCAACCCGGCGCATGCCATTGGCGGCGATCTGTACGATTTTCTCGATTACACGCTTCCTCGCGCCTGCATTGTGGTGGGTGATGTAAGCGGCAAAGGCGCTCCGGCAGCTTTGTACGCCGCATTGGTCAGCGGCATCTTGCGCAGCCTTGCCCGTGACGAACCTAACCCGGCGGAGATGCTGAACGCGGTCAATCATTCCCTGAATCACCGCCGTCTGGACGCGCAATACCTGGTGTTGACCTGCGCGCTCTGGGACGACGAGAAAAAGACCATGCGGGTGGCCAATTCCGGACTTCCCCGCCCCATTTTCTGTCGCGACGGCCACGCCCACATGATTGAAGCCGCCGGACTGCCTCTTGGCATGTTTGAGGATGTCTCTTATGACGAAATCACCATCCACGCCAAGCCCGGCGATATATTCGTCTTTTTCAGTGATGGCATCGTCGACGCCAGCAATCCCAAAGACGAGCAGTTTGGACGCAGCCGTGTAGAACAGGTCATCGACAAAAACGCCCCCGGCTCGGCCAAGGAAATTGTGGATGCCATCTTCAGCGCGGCAGACGAGTTTGCCGCGGGCCGTGAAGTTTTTGACGACCAAACTGCTGTCGTACTCAAAGTAAAGTGAGCAGCTCCTCTCGGTCTTCCGATCTTCGGGCCTTGGCCGTCCTCCGCGTCTCCGTGGTAGGGGTTGGCTTTCCCCGATCCGCGGATCATCCGTGTTGATCCGCGGTAAGGTTTTTCCTTTCCCCCGATCTCGGCGATGACGTGCGATCTCGGCGATTCCGGGGTCCCCAGATCGGGCCGTTTTCGCCCGGCTGGGGTGGGATTCCGGCGATAGCCGCGCTCTGCGCGGCACCCCCTACCCCCTCCCTATTCATCCCAAAGTATCCCAGTTTGGCGTGGGTTTGTCCCAATCCACCACCTCCGACTCTCTTTGCCCGACCGGGGCCCCCGGCGAGCCCGGTTTTTGGCTTGCTGGGGTGGCTGGGCGTCCTTTGCGGTAAATGATTCTGCCAGCGGTACGTTTTTCTTATCAGTGTCATCAGCGTGAATCAGTGGTACGCCCCCTTCCAATCCGCGATCATCCGTGTTGATCCGCGGTAAGGTTTTCTTTTCCCCGATCACGACGATAACCGGGGACCCCGGCACGCGCGTTTTTCGCGTGCTGGGGTGGGATGTCGGCGATCACGCGCGATCACGGCGATCCTCGCTAAATCGCTTCATTTTGTGTTTGGCTGCAGCTTGAGCCCAGCTTAGGTTAGCGCAATTTTCGCCGCGAAGGAAGCACGAAACAGTTCATCGTCCTTCTTCCTGCGGCGTGAGAATCCGGCGGCACACCCGTGGCCATGTTGCCCATGACTTCTGCTCAAATGCCGACCGTCAGATCGGCCATTTTCCGTTAGCCAGGAATCGGTACATTGGCCAAAAAGGAAAATCTGCCCTAACCAGCTGTGCAGCGCAGGTAGACAACCCAAAGCAGCAGAAATGTGGTTCACCGCCTAGTTCCTGCGTGTTCGGCAAAGCTGGCTTCAACCTGGCAGAGCACATGCTTCGGGACCAGGTGCTCTACCCGGCATTCCTCTCGGAATCCCTTTTAGAATCAGCAGCCGCAACAACCATGGGTGTTGAAGCCTGTTGAACTGCGAGGCATTCGCAGCTACAAAATCGTCTACAGCGCTAACTGGCGGGCCTTTCGAGTCTGCTAACGCATTGATTTCCAGGCCGATTAGTGAAGGATTTGCAGGTCGAGCACCTGGGTTTGCACCAGGGGACCGAGGTTTGGCAGAGCGGTTCGCTGTTCTGTGGGCAGAATCGACAGACAATCTTACTTCCGGAGTGGGCCATCATACGGCAGGTATTCCACTGATGTGAGCATCCCGCAGAATCGCTTCTGCTATGCCGGCCTGTCTTGTCGGGATCAATCTCCATGACCCAATCTGGATTACTTCCGGTTTGCCGACTACACGGGAGTTGTAGCGCGGCGGCTCGAATATAATGACGAGTGCCCTCGCCTGAGTACTTATCCTTTGACTTATGCACTGGTTCTTACGAGGGTTGAATTTGGCAACGACTTCGCTTAGGGGTCGCATGAAGATGACTGTCAACGCCGACAGTGAACGGTTCCAGAGCGGCGCGAACCAGTATGCCGTCTACCTCGAGACGCCTGAGGGCCGCTTGCGCTCCGACTTGGCTTTTGCCAACCTGCAAGATTTTCTTCCCTTGCAGGCCAAATCTTCGTTGTGTGCACTTGATCTCGGATGCGGCCCGGGAGCGACTGCCATTCGCCTGGCGCGACTTGGCATTCACGTCACGCTGCTGGATTCCTCTCCAGCGATGCTGAATATCGCGAAGCGCGCGGCACGGGAAGCAGGGGTCACGGACAAGGTCGTACTTCAACACGGCGACGCTGCCCAATTGGCCGATTTGTTCCACACGCGATCGTTCGACGTAATTCTTTGTCACAACATCCTGGAATATTGCGACGATCCGAGTGCTGTGTTGCGCGGTGCGGTCCGCGCCTTGCGGGATTCATCGGCTATATTGTCCATTCTCGTACGTAACCAGGCAGGCGAAGTATTCAAGGCCGCTATCCAAGCGGGCGATTTGGCTGCAGCGGAAAATGGCCTCGGCGCTGAGTGGGGACAAGAGTCCCTGTACGGAGGCAGGGTGCGGCTATTTACGCCAGATAGCCTGCGAGCCATAGTGGCAGAGGCGTCGCTGGCGGCGATTGCCGAGCGAGGTGTACGCGTGCTGGCAGACTATTTGCCGCCGCGGGTTTCCCGCAGCGCAGACTACGAACGGATTTTTGAACTGGAGCGGAAGCTGGGCAGCCGGCCAGAGTACGCCGCAATCTCCCGCTACATACAATGCCTGGCACGTTGGGTGAGTTCGGCGGCGGAGGACGGTGCGTGACCAACATCCCTGTCGAAGTTCCGGGCACGGCATCCAGCGCGCAGGCGCCTGATGCCACGATTGCGCTCGGGCTCGGGCTCACCAACGAGTGTAACCTCGCTTGCGCTTTCTGCTACCGGGACCCAACCCGCACTGATCGCCTCTCTCTGCATCAGGTGAAGTCTGTCATGGAACGGCTGCCGGTCCGCTCGGTGAATCTGGGCACCGGTGAGAACGGCATGCATCCGGACTTTAAAGCGATTCTGGCGTACCTGCGCAAAAAACTCATCAAACTTACGATCACTTCCAACGGCTACAGTGTTGCTGTGTTGGAAGACGACGAGTTGCGCGCGTTACCCGACGCAGGCGGAACAGGATGCACAGCGCGGAAACGGCAATTGGGATCTGGTTCACCGGCAAGCAGAACGTTGTGTAAGGCTCGGAGTGCCTGTAACCATCATCGCGGTCATGATGAAGGCGAACTATCTGCGTCTAGCGGAGGTCGCGCGAGTCGCCAAACAGTTTGACGCTCCCCTGCGTGTGAACGTGTACCAGGCGGTGCGATCCGACCTGTATTCGTTGTCCTACGAAGAGTATTGGGAGGGTTTCCGTGCGCTCTTTGCGGAAACGGACGTGATCGCCATTGGCGAGCCGCTGGTTCGAGCGATGGCGGGCCTTCCGCCGCGAACCGGCGGATGCGGCGTCAGCACGGTGCGCGTGACTCCACGCGGCACAACTCAGCCTTGCGTCTATTGGCCAGGATCGGGGGAGCCACTGTCGGATTTTATTTCGATGGGGCTCGACATTCTCGACTCCGTGCCTTTCCGCCAGGCGCGCACGCTTCCCGACGCGTGCCAGCCCTGCCAGTTCCGGGACTCATGCCATGGTGGCTGTGCCGGACGTCGACGCCTCCAGGGCGCGCTACTAGAGCCTGACTACTACTGTCCGATCGTTCGCGGGGAGCGCCGCAGCCTTCAGGTCCGCATGGCCGAAACCCGCGACCTGCCCAAGCTGAGCAGCTCCTGCACAACTATCGTGATGGCACGGAGTTGAACATGACCCGTCTAATTCTCTCACGCAAAATGGCCAACCTATTATTCGCTGCGATCATTTTTGTCCTGGCGCAGTTGGTTTTCACGTTCTCACATTTCGCGGGCGCACCGGTTTGGGCACAAACAGGCACGACCAATGCTCAACCTGCGCCGCGCAAGACGAGTCCACCCTATACCGGCGATCTGTCTATTTTTGAAGATAAAGACCGGGACAAGAAACTACAGGTCCAACGCGTCATGGACATTCTGGGCATCAGGGAGGGCAGCCATGTTGCAGATATTGGGGCCGGGTCGGGCTGGTTTGCAGTTCGCGCGGCCAAGCGTGTGGGAAATACTGGAATTGTCTACGCCGTGGACATCAATCCAGAGTCCATTGCTTACATAGGTCGGCGTACTCAGCGGGACGGCATTCGCAACGTAAGCTCGATCCTGAGCAAAGAGGATGATCCCAGACTGCCGCAAAGCAGCGTTGATTCCGTACTGCTGATGAAGACCTATCATGAGGTCGCGCACCCCGTGCTCCTGCTGGAGAACTTGCGAAAGTCGCTGCGCCGCGGAGCAAAGATCGGCATCATCGATCGCAATGGGAAAGGCGATGATCACGGCGTCTCTCGTGATGTGGTCATACAGGAAGCCGCACAGGCCGGTTATCAATTAAAAGAACACTACGACTTTGTGAAGGGAGACGGACAAGACTATTTTCTCGTCTTCCGCGCGAACTCTGCACCTAAGTAGCCTAGAATGCCTGCAATCTGTGCGGAAACGAGATCAATGGGCGGCACGAGTCCGCCCGTTTCCTATTGCGCCTTCATCTTTTATTGCGCGTTAACCCAGGTGTCTGAGCCCGTCAGCTTGACGGCCACATTCGAGAAGGTAAGCACCAGCGGCGTGCCATCCGCCGTACCGTGGTGGTCGGTCGAGACGAGAAGTGGACCCGCCTTCTTATAGCCTGCCCACGTCGCCACGACGGCATTCGGCTTTGCGCTTCCACCGTGGTGAAAGACCATTTGCTGCACTCGGTTGTCAGCACCGACATAGAGTTCCCAGGTATCGCCGGGCGTGTAGCCAATATTCGAAGGATATTTCACTACAACGTGCCTGGCAGAGCCCTTGCCTGTCGGCAGTTTCTGCATGCCTTTATCCTCAACAGTGGCGCCAGTGTCCCAGACGGCATGAAAGGGGAAGACCAGCCAATACTGATCGTTGATGAAACCCGGGTCGATTTCATTCTT
>Ga0209647_1003849_pt1 | contig 11490 bp, 7 predicted proteins | sample GraSoi_2013_60cm_FD_185827 | JGI IMG/M metagenome (GOLD analysis project Ga0209647, IMG submission 185827) | Grasslands soil microbial communities from the Angelo Coastal Reserve, California, USA - Sample 9_17_2013_60cm (SPAdes) (version 2) | ecosystem: Environmental > Terrestrial > Soil >... | reverse complement strand
GAAACGGTTGAGCGCGGCATCGCCCGCGACGGTTATAAGGTGTTCGACTGTGCGGGAGAAGAAATCGGCATCGTGACGAGCGGTTCGCCTTCTCCGACGCTTTGCAAGAATATCGCGTTGGCATACGTGCCGCCGGAATTTGCCGCGGTCGGAACGCTGCTTTGCGTCGAGGTTCGCTCACAACGAATCAAAGCACAAGTGGTGCCGACGCCGTTTTACAAGCGAGCAAAAAAAACCGTACCGCAGGCAGTTGGTTCCGCGTAAGCGTTTCGGAAAAAACCAGAGAAGGAGCAGTCCGATGGGATATCCAGCGAATTTTCGGTACACGAAAGAACATGAATGGGTGAAGGTGGATGGCGGCACTGCGACAATCGGCATCACCGATTATGCGCAGAGCGAGCTGGGCGATGTCGTCTTTGTTGAGCTGCCCAAAATCGGCGCGAAGCTCGAAACCGGCAAGTCGTTCGGCAATGTCGAATCGGTCAAGGCGGTCAGCGAAATTTATGCGCCAGCGACCGGCGAAGTCACGGAAGCGAATGCCGAGCTGGCAAACAAACCTGAATTGCTCAACTCCGATCCCCACGGCGCGGGTTGGCTCGTCAAAGTGAAACTCGCGAATCCCGCGGAGCTAAACGGCTTGATGGATGGCGCGGCATACGAAGCCTACATCGCGCAGAAGGGCAAGGAAGCCTCGGCCTGATGCGTTACCTCCCCAAAAGCCCCGCCGAACGGCAACAAATGCTTTCGGCGATCGGCGCAAAATCCATCGATGAACTTTTTGAATGTATTCCGGAGCGTTACCGCTTGCGCGAAGCGCTGAAGCTGCCTGCGGCGCATTCGGAGGCGGAAGTCATTTCCTATTTCAAAGACCGCGCGAAAGAAAATTCGTTCGGTTACTCGAGTTTTCTCGGCGCCGGTGTTTACAACCACCTGCGGTCCGTAATCACTGACACGATTTTGCTGCGCGGCGAATTCCTGACGTCCTACACTCCATATCAGGCAGAGATTACGCAAGGTACGCTGCAGGCTATTTTTGAGTTTCAAACGTTGATGTGCCAGCTCACCGGCCAGGAAGTCGCGAATGCCTCGATGTATGACGGTTCAACCGCGACGACAGAAGCGGTACTGATGGCGGAACGGCTAACCGGACGGCGGCGCGTGCTAGTGGCCAAATCGTTGCACCCCGAATACCGCGACGTCCTGAAGACCTACGCGAAGAACTCGGGATTGACGGTCGAGGAGATTTCCTACGGCGCAAATGGAAAATTAGACAGCAAGGCGCTGCAGGCAACGTTGAGGGACGACGTGGCCGCAGTTGTTGTGCAATCTCCCAATTTCTTTGGCGCCATCGAGGATATCGCGGCGGACGCGGACGCGGTGCACGGTGCCGGTGCGTTGCTGGTCGTCGCGATCGCGGAAGGTGTTTCGCTCGGCGCGTTGAAGCCACCCGCGGAAGCCGACATCGTCGCAATGGAAGGCCAGAGCTTCGGTCTTGCGCCAAGTTACGGCGGCCCATTCGTCGGCGTGATTGCTTCGCGCGATAAATTTGTTCGCCAGATGCCGGGCCGGCTAGCCGGACAAACGACCGACACTGAAGGGCGCCGCGGATTTGTCCTGACGCTTGCCACTCGCGAACAACACATTCGCCGGGAGAAAGCGACGTCAAACATTTGTACGAACCAGGCTCTCTGCGCGCTGGCGGCAACTGTTCACTTGACGCTTCTTGGCAAGGAAGGTTTGCGCGAGATGGCGCACCAGAATCTCTCGAAGGCGCGATTCGCCCTGAGCGAGCTGGAGAAAATTCCCGGAGTGAAGCGCAAATTCGACGCGCCGTTCTTTAACGAATTCACGATCGAGCTCCCGCGGTCAGCACGCATGGTAAACGCTGAGTTGCTAAAAGAGAAAATCGTCGGGCCACTTTCGCTTGGATCACTTTATCCGGAGCTGACTAAAACGGCGCTTGTCTGTGTCACCGAAACAACGACTCGCGCGGAAATCGAGCGCTTCGCCGTTGCAATGCGCCGCGCCCTGGAACAGCCGCTATGAACAGCAAGATCAACAAAGCTTCACGCCACCCTTCGCAGAACGAAGGCTTGATTTTTGAGAAATCGTCGCCAGGAAAGCGCGCATTCGAGTTGCCGCCTCTTGATGTCCCTTCCGCGAATGCGTCCGCCGAACTCGGCAAATACCATCGCGCCGATGGCGTTGCTGGATTCCCCGAAGTAAGTGAAATCGAAGTTGTTCGCCACTTCACGCGCTTGTCCACATGGAACTACGCAATCGACCTCGGCATGTATCCGCTTGGTTCGTGCACCATGAAGTACAACCCCCGCGTCAACGAATTCGTAGCGCGACTCGATGGTATTGCCTCAGAACATCCGTATCAGCCGGATGACCTTTCGCAAGGCTGCCTGAAAATTCTGCAGCTCCTGGAAAAATGCCTGCTTGAAATCACGGGCATGGATGCCATCACGCTTCAGCCGGCCGCCGGCGCCCAGGGCGAACTCACGGGCCTTCTCCTGATCCGCGCATATTTGGAGCGGCAAGGCAATCCGCGCAAAAAAGTTTTGATCCCGGATTCGGCCCATGGCACGAACCCTGCGACTGCAATCATCGCCGGCTACGAAGTAGAAAACATCAAGAGCGAATCGCATGGCCAGATCGATGTCGAAAAACTTCGCGAACTCGTGACGAAAGATGTCGCCGCGCTGATGATTACAAACCCCTCGACGCTCGGTATCTTCGAGGAGCGGATTCCCGAAATCGCCGAGATTCTCCACGCCAAAGGCGCATTGCTCTACATGGACGGCGCGAACATGAACGCGCTGACAGGCATCACGCGCCCGGGTGACCTCGGCGTGGATGTAATGCACCTGAATCTTCACAAGACTTTTTCCACGCCGCATGGCGGTGGCGGTCCCGGCGCGGGACCCGTGGCGATGAAGAAAATCCTCGAGCCGTTCAAGCCCATCCCGGTGCTCGTCGAAAAAGAAGGCGGCAAACTCGCTCTCGATTCGCGCCGTCCAGACTCTATCGGAAAAGTTCGCGCCTTCACGGGCAATTTTGGCGTTCTGGTTCGCGCGCTTGCCTACATTCTTGCGTACGGTCCTGGCGTTCGCCAGGCGACGGAGGATGCTGTGCTCAATGCGAATTACATTCGCAAAGGACTTGAGCGGGCCTTCGACCTGCCCTATTCCCTGCCCTCGCTGCATGAGGTAGTTTTCAGCGACGCGATTCAGAAGCGCAATGGCGTTAATACGATGGATATCGCCAAACGTTTGATCGATTACGGCTTTCATCCGTACACGACGGCGTTTCCTCTGATCGTTCCCGGTGCGCTGATGATCGAACCAACCGAATCGGAATCGAAAGAGGAGTGCGATCTCTTCATCGAAGCGATGAAGTCTATCGCGGAAGAAGCGGCGACGACTCCCGACGTTGTGAAAAATGCGCCGCATACCACACGGGTTCGGCGCCTCGACGAAGTTGGCGCCGCTCGCAAGCCCATTCTCCGGTGGACCACCGGTGCAACCACGAAAGCGGCTCGCTAACGTTCTTCGGCCGCACTCCACAAAGTCTGTTCCCTACAAGGGCACCATGCACCGTTGAAACCCCGTCTGGGCAGTCCGTCACTGTTAAACTGGACCGTAAGTTGCATTACTGGTTGCCCGGACCTCAATGAACGCCGCCCTGGACGCATGGTTGCCCAAATCTGTACTCCTGCTCCGGAACTACGATCGCCACAAATTCGCATCTGACCTCATCGCCGGCGTCACGGTCGGCCTTGTCGCGCTCCCACTTGCCATGGCGTTCGCCATCTCGTCGGGTCTATCGCCGCAGGCTGGCCTCTATTGTGCTGTCGTTACGGGATTTCTGATTTCCGCGCTAGGCGGTTCGAAGACGCAGATCGGAGGCCCTACCGGAGCGTTCGTCGTGGTTGTCGCGGGAATCGTCGCGAAGCACGGCATTGATGGCCTGTTCGTGTGCACGATGATGGCCGGTGTCCTGCTCCTCTTGCTCGGCGCGACCGGCATGGGTACTGCCGTCAAATATTTCCCTCGACCCGTGGTCGTGGGTTTCACCAACGGCATTGCCATCCTCATCGCGAGCACGCAAATCCGCGATTTGTTCGGTCTCCGCATGGACACAGTGCCGAGCGATTTCTTCCATCGTATGGCCGCGTTGGGCCGCTCGTTCTCCACGTTTAATTGGCGCGCAACACTTCTCGCCGGAGTTTCGCTCGTCATCATGATTCTCTGCCTGAAGTTCGCTCGCAAAGTTCCGGGCGCTATCGTTGTGTGCTTCGGGGCAACGGCGGCCGTCGCGGCGCTGCATCTCAACGTCGAAACGATTGGCTCACGCTTCGGTGGCATTCCAAGCGGCCTGCCGCACATTACCTTGCCCGCGCTTCATTACGACACGATGCGTCAGCTGTTTTCCGCAGCCTTTACCGTAGCGATGCTCGGCGCAATCGAGTCGCTCATGTCTGCTGTCGTTTCCGACAAAATGTCCGGCGACAAGCACAATCCCAACGTCGAGCTGATGGCGCAAGGCGTCGCCAATATTTTATCGCCACTGTTCGGGGGCTTGCCGGCGACCGGCGCCATCGCTCGCACAGCAACAAACGTCCGTGCGGGCGCAAAAACGCCCGTCGCGGGCATGATTCACGCCTTCACCCTTCTCGCAATTCTGATTTTCGCCGCGCCACTCGTCAAAAACGTGCCCTTGTCCGCACTGGCCGCTATTTTGCTCATGGTTGCGTACAACATGGGCGACTGGGAAGAAATACCAGAAGTCCTCAAGCTCAGCGCAGCGGATATTGCGGTTTGGCTTCTAACATTGACTCTCACCGTCGTGGCGGATCTCACTTTCGCGGTGGAAGTCGGCATGGTTCTCGCTGCGCTCACCTTCATTCGTAAAGTTTCCCGGACAACGACCGTCGCGCGCGTCACTCAGGATTACGTTGAAGACAGCCGGATCCACGTCCTACAGGGCAAAGATATTCCCTCGTATGCCGCCGTATTTCGCGTGCACGGACCATTTCTCTTCGGCGCGACGGATAAGTTTGACGAAATTTTGCGCGGCATGAGCAATTTGCCGCCAATTGTGATCTTGCGCCTGCGCAATATGACTGCCATCGACGCCACGGGCCTCGGTGCTATCCGCGAACTTGCCGACGAAGTTCAGTCCACCGGCAGGACTTTGCTTCTTTGCGGCGCACGTGAACAGCCTTCGCAATTGATGCAGCAGTCGGAGTTCGAACGCCACGTGGGAAAAGAAAATATTGTCGCGAGCATAAACGATGCGATCCGGCGTTCGAACGAACTTTATTCGTCGCAATACGCCTCAGACGCGCGGTGGCAGGCCTGACCGGATCGCTTTCTTAAAACATATTCATCCTTCCTTCACGCTGCCGACACGCGCCGTTCTTTTGTCCGTAACACGTCCCGCCTAGCGTTATCTCCCGTGTTGCTGCTTCCAGGCGGTGGTATCCAAAAGGAGAATGGATTTGAAACTACGATTGGTAATTCTTGCGCTGGGTCTCGCTCTGCTCTGCACTCTTCAACCCAGTTCTACGCGTGCCAACGACGAACTTGGCCAGAGTCACAAAGTCAAGCGGGTGCTGCTCATTAGCATCGACGGCATGCACGCAGTTGACTATGAAAATTGTGCTGCGTCGAAGACTTGTCCGCATCTCGCCGCTCTAGGCGCCACCGGAGTGCACTACACGCGTACGACTACCTCCAGGCCGTCCGACTCTTTTCCCGGGCTGATGGCAATCGTCACCGGCGGAAGTCCGTTCTACGACGTAGCTTACGATCGCGTTCTCGCACCACCGAACACCATGACCGGTAACGGACTGCCCGGTGGGACCTGCAATATGAACCAAATCAATGGAACGCAAACCGAATATGAGGAAGGCAACGAAATCGACCAGAGCAAGGTGAATGGTGGATTCCCGGGTTACTCCACGATTGACGGCGGCGTCAAGTCGATCGATCCCAACAAGCTGATTCGAGATCCATTTAACAATTGCAAACCCGTTTATTCCTGGAACTTCGTTCGCACGAACACCATCTTTGGTGTGATCCATGCATCGGGCGGCTACACAGCCTGGTCCGACAAGCACGCAGCTTACGCTTCGGTTTCCGGGCCTACGGGCACCGATCAACCCAGCAACTTGGACGATTACTATTCGCCCGAAGTGAACTCTCTTCAGATTGTGCTCCCTGGCCTGAAGACGGCAGCGCTCAACCCACAATCCAGTTTTGATTGTGGCGCGCTCGTTCCCAATGGCGATGACTGGACCACAGACTTCGATGCAATCAAGTGCTATGACCAACTGAAGGTCAACGCCATTGTCAACGAGATCAAAGGCAAGACCCACCTCGGCTCGAGCAATGCTCCAGTTCCGGTTATTTTCGGCATGAACTTTCAGGCGGTTAGCGTCGGGCAGAAACTAATTGAACCCAAATCCGCCACGAGAACGGATGCAAACACTGGCGGCTACGAGGATGCCCAAGGCACCCCTCGGCCCAAAATGTTGGCGGAGATTCTGTTCGTGGATGCGGCGATCGGTCAGATGGTTGACGCGCTCAAGCACGAGGGTCTCTTCGATTCGACCACCATCATCGTCACGGCCAAACATGGCCAGTCGCCGATCGACCCGAACCGCTTCTTCCCCATTCCCGGCAATTCCGGCAACAACGGTACGCCGCCCTCCGGGATTATCGGAAATCTTCTCCCGACAGTTTACAGCGACCCAAATAACGGCCTCGGCTTGGCCGAAGATGACATCTCCCAGATCTGGCTGGCCGATTCAAGCCGCACCGGAGACGCGGTAACGGCTCTGGAAAATGCCTCGACGGCGATCGGACTTGGCCAGATTTACTTCGGCGCCTCGCTCAACGCCCTCTTCAACCCGCCAGGAGTGCCTGAAAATCCCGGCCCGTGCTGCAAGCTTCGGGAAGGGGGAGACCCGCGTACTCCTGACGTCGTGGTGATTCCAAACGTCGGCGTGGTGTACACCGGAAACCTGAAGAAGCAATCCGAACATGGCGGCTTCGCATGGGACGATACCAACGTGATGCTTCTGGTATCCAATCCCCATATCGAAGCACACACCGTGGACAGTTTCGTGGAAACCGCTCAAGTGGCTCCTACCATCTTGAAGATCCTGGGACTGAATCCGAGTTCCCTCGACGCCGTAAGACAGGAAGGCACACCGGTTCTGCCATTCCTATTCGACGGCGGGGCTTCCGGCAGCAACTAAACGCTGGCACTCACACCTAAGCGGAAAAAAGGCGGCTGCCTCAGGCAGTCGCCTTTTTCCTTCCGTGAGTAATTATTCTGCTGAACTTCTTCTACTTGAATCGCACGCTGTCCAGAATATCTCCAAATGCTTTGTTGTATTCGTGGAATTCCGCGGCCGGCGCCGTGCAGACGAAATACACGAGGCCCGCGGGCCGCACCACCGTAATAATCCAGTCCGTCTCTTCTCCGCCCGCGGGAGAGTCATTGCTCAAATAAGTCGAAAGCGCGGGTTGGCCATTTAGCCGCACTCGCGCCGACTGCCGCGTCACTTTCATGTTCGGATTCGACTGCTGCAGGCCCGAAACGAGCTGCTGAGTGGCCGAATCCAGCGCTGTCGCCGCGTCGCCATTTTGTAAAGGTGACGTTCCCAACGTCAGTCCGTATGCCAGCGCGCCATGCCCGCTGCTGTCGTTGCCCACACCGCCGTCGGGCGCAAACGCCAGGTTATTCTCGTCGCCGTATTTCTTCCAATTGTCCGGAACTTTGAGCGTGTATCCCGAAGCCTGATACGCCGAATAATTGCTCGATGGCGCTTGCGGCTTCGAAATCGTCCCTCCGGTGGCAGCCCCGCCCGGCGCAGCCTTCTTCACGATCGGAAGATTCATCACTTCGCGCTTCGCCGCTTCAAACTCCTGCGAATCGCGTCGCGCGTTCGGCGGAGTTCCGCCAAGTTTCTCGATTTCCTGATCTACTCGCTCCACGCGATGGTCAGGACTGGGGTGGTCCGAAAAAAATTCCGGAGGATTCTTGCCTTTGGAGTCCGCTTCCAGCTTCTCAAAAAACTGCGCCATCGCTCGGGGGTCATAGCCCGAATCGTACAAAACCTGTGTGGCGCTGATGTCTGCCTGCGTTTCCGCGGAACGCGAGTAGCGCAAAAGCACTCCGCCCGCGGCAAACGCCCCGAGCTGTTGCATCAGCGCGCCGCTGACGCCGCCGCCAAACAATCCACCGACGATACCAAGTCCGCCTTGCGTTAGCTCCGCCTTGCTCGCCTGGTTTGTGCCGTGTCGCAACGCTACGTGTGAAATCTCATGGGCCATCACCCCCGCGAGCTGTGCTTCGTTGTCCGCGACTTCAATCGCTCCGCGATTCACGAACACATAGCCACCTGGGAGCGCGAAAGCATTGATTGAGCGGTCATTCACGCAATGAAATTCCCAGGGATATTGCGCGCCATGTGTGTCCAGATGCGCCACAAGTTTCATGCCTAGCTCGGTCAGATAAGCATCCACCTTCGGCGCATTGCAAAGAGGTAACAGTCTTTGCGCCTGCACCGCATTTTGCTTCCCAACAGAGATGTCTTGCTGTACTGAAAACATATTCCAGCCTGGTTTCAATTGAGTCCGTTGGGCGAAGGCCCCGGGCGCGGCCAACAGGGCCGGGCTGGCGCAGCAAGCTGCCATTCGCAGCATGAACATCGCGCGATTTGGAATGCGGCGGAACATGGGGCCTCCCGAGGGCTCAGCACCTTTACTGTAGCGCGGCGGCCTCAAAAAGAAAAAGGCCCGGGCAGTGTCGCCCGGGCCGGTATAAACAAATATTTTTTCTTTAACGAGCCATGCGCGGTGCGGGCTCCGGGAGCCGCGACGAGGACGGTTCGTCTACCGTCTTGCCGCTCTTCGCCTGCGCTGCTTTCACGGGGACAACCGGCTCGACTTTTCTCACCGGCACCGAAAGGTTTTCGCCTTCCCGGGTAAAGGTCAGGCCTTCCTGCTTTTTGTTGTAGTCGATGCAAATCAGATCGCCCAGGTGAACTTGCTCGGTTGCCAGCAAATTCGCCAGCGGATAAACAATGTGGCGCTCAATCGCGCGTTTCAGGTGCCGCGCACCATATCGTTGGTCCGTCCCCTCTTGCAATAAGAAGTCGCGCGCCGCACTCGTCACGCGGAACAAGAATTGTCCGCGCGCCGTTTCCAGCACGCGTTGCTGAACCTGGCCCAGTTCGATTTCGAGCACTTCTTCGAGCTGCGTTCTCTGCAACGGATGGAACACCACCACTTTGTCCAACCGGTTCATAAACTCCGGCGAGAACTTCCGCCGCGCCGCTTCCACTGCCGTCCGCTCAACCTTCTCATCCAACCCCGCTATCGGCTTGTCCTTCGGCTGAACGAATCCCATCCCGCCCGACATCAACTCCGTAATCTCTCCGCCACCCAAATTCGATGTCAGAAAAATCACCGTCTGTGACAAATCCACGCGCCGGTTATCGCCCAGCGTCAAAGTCGCTTTGTCCAACATGCCGAGCAACAACTGCCACAGTGCATCGCTCGCCTTTTCAATTTCATCAAACAGCAGAAAGCTCAGCTTCAGCTTGTCCGTATGATTCGCCGCCAGCGCTTCTTGCGTAATCAGAGGATGCGTCTCGCGATGTCCCAAATATCCTGGCGGTGAACCAATCAACTTCGCAATTTCATGCGAGTGCTGAAATTCCGCGCAATCTACCTTGATCACCGCGCGCGGATCACCAAACAATATCTCCGCTGCCGCTTCCACAATCCGCGTCTTACCAGAGCCAGTCGGTCCGAGAAACAACAAGTTCCCCACCGGCCGCCCCGGCGAGTTAAGCCCGGCGCAGAACACCTGGTACAAGTCCACCAGCGCCTGCACGCCTTCCTCTTGCCCCACGATCTTTGCACGCAGGTAGTTCTGAAACTCACGAGTGTCATTACTGCGTATCGTTGGGTCCAGTTGCTGGCGCGCGGCTGCCTTCATCGAAGTTTCCTCATGATCGCCGGTCTGGCACGAGCGAATCCTGCGTCTCATTCACGCATTAGCCCTAAAACAAAGCATGAGGAGTACCATCCCGAACACCAAGTACAGCGCCTGTGAAGGCCTGCAATCTCAATAAGATACAGATTTTAAAATTCCGGCAGTTGTCTCACCGCGTGAGAATCTGTTTCAAGGTAGCGCAAAGTGAGAGAGCTGAAACAGTTTGTGGCCTGCCAAACCTGACGAAAAAGGGCCCGGACTTAGCTCGCGCCCTAAAGCGATACTTTAAGAATTGTCGGTTTACCGCAGGTGGATCCTCGAGCGACTCGGCTAGCGGTCTGTCTTTTTTCGGCTGCTTGGCGCTGGCCCCGGGCCCGCTGCAGGCGCTGCGGCGCGCGTCTTGCGCTCTTCGGCGACCGCCTCCGTTGGCAAGTCGACGGGACGCCCATCTTGCGCTTCCGTAAGTGCCGCTGCCTTGGCGGCTGCCAGTTGCGAAGCGGTCTCCACTAACGCGCCTTCGCTTTCCCGAACGAACGTCAGCTGTTTGTGTTCTCCGTCCCAGTCAATCTTGATCAAATCGCCCAGGCGCACTTGCTCGGTTGCCAGCAAGTTCGCCAACGGATAAACGATGTGACGTTCAATCGCGCGCTTGAGGTGACGCGCACCATATCGTTGGTCGGTTCCCTCTTGCAATAAGAAGTCGCGAGCCGCAGGAGTTACTTTGAAGAGAAACTGTCCGCGCGCCGTTTCCAGCACTCGCTGTTGAACTTGCCCCAACTCAATGTCGAGAACCTGCTCCAGTTGTAGCCTTTGGAGTGGGTGGAACACCACCACTTTGTCCAGCCGGTTCATAAATTCCGGCGAAAACTTCCGCCGCGCCGCTTCCACCGCCGTCCGCTCAACCTTTACATCCAGGTCTGTCGTCGGCTTGTCCTTCGGCTGAATGAATCCCATCCCACCGGACATCAATTCCGTAATCTCTCCGCCACCCAAATTCGATGTCAGAAAAATCACTGTCTGTGAGAGATCTACTCTCCGGTTGTCGCCCAGCGTCAAAGTCGCTTTGTCCAACATGCCGAGCAACAACTGCCACAGCGCATCGCTCGCTTTCTCAATTTCGTCGAACAGCAGAAAGCTCAGTTTTAGTTTGTCCGTATGACTCGCCGCCAACGCTTCTTGCGTAATCAGCGGATGCGTCTCGCGATGTCCCAAATATCCTGGCGGTGAACCAATCAACTTCGCAATTTCATGCGAGTGCTGAAATTCCGCGCAATCCACCTTGATCACCGCGCGCGGGTCGCCAAACAATATCTCCGCCGCTGCTTCCACAATGCGCGTCTTGCCTGAGCCGGTCGGCCCGAGAAACAACAAGTTCCCCACCGGACGCCCGGGCGAGTTCAGCCCGGCGCAGAACACCTGGTACAGGTCCACCAATGCCTGCACACCTTCCGCTTGCCCCACAATCTT
>Ga0209647_1003848_pt1 | contig 11491 bp, 11 predicted proteins | sample GraSoi_2013_60cm_FD_185827 | JGI IMG/M metagenome (GOLD analysis project Ga0209647, IMG submission 185827) | Grasslands soil microbial communities from the Angelo Coastal Reserve, California, USA - Sample 9_17_2013_60cm (SPAdes) (version 2) | ecosystem: Environmental > Terrestrial > Soil >... | reverse complement strand
CCAGGTTTTTGGCCTTTCCTCCCGCCTCGAAATGCCGGCGGGCGATCGGCCCGCAGGTCAGTCTTTGCCGCGACTCACTGGCGCACCACGCGTCGCGCCGCTCATTCGCGAGCGGTCAGCAATCTCTTTGGCGGTGCGGTTCATCGGCTGGCTTTCTGAAACGGGACGCGGAGTATAGCAATGACGGGTGGGTATCATCCACCGCGTGATCCGCCTTGTGCCGATGAGCCCACCTCAAGGCCGGTGACTGCGAACCGGCCGATGCGCTGCCGAAGGCGCAGGCCGATTACGACGAGCTGCTGCCCGAGGGCATACGCACCAAGCACCAGCACTTATTCAGGCTGCGCGACGACGCGCTCGCGCGTGACATCGGCATGCTCTGGTTCGCCTTCAAGCAGGGCGCCAGGCACTGGCGGGCTTCGAGCAGCTCGCCCGCGACATGGGCGCGCGCAAGGTCGCGTTGAACGTCTTCGGCTGGAACGTGCCGGCGCGAGCGCTGTACGAGAAGGCCGGCTACCAGGTGACCGGCATCGGCATGGGCAAGGCGCTCGGCTAAGGCGCCGTCCGTCCTGCACCGCGCCGGTTCGATCCCCCAAACCGGCGTTTCGTCGCATCGCCATTGTCCGGGCATCGGCCGCCGCCTAACCTGCCGTCCATCGAAGCCGGGAGAACCACCGTGACCTCAAGAACTCGCCTGCTGTCCCTTACCGTCGCCATCGCCATCAACGGCGCCGCGCTGGTCGGCCTGCATCACGTGATGGCCGACGGCGCCGAGCGCGCCGAGCTTGCGGCGGGTGAGATCGAGCGCGTGGTGGTGACGGCCCCGCGCGAAGACGCCGAGCTCGCCAAGAGCAACTGCCCGGCGCCCAAGACCCTCTGAAGTGCGATCATTGATGCGCCTTGCCGACCGCCCGCGCCATCATCGCCGAAGACGAGCCGCTGCTGCGCGAGGAGCTCGCCGAACTGCTCGGCTCGCTCTGGCCAGGACTCGACATCGTCGCGGCCACCGCTGACGGCATCGCCACGCTCCAGGCGCTGGAACAGCACGCCCCCGACATCCTGTTCCTCGACATCAACATGCCGGGAATCAACGGACTCGAAGTGGCGCGCCAGGCGAGCGGCCGCTGCCACATCGTGTTCGTCACCGCCTACGACCAGCACACCCTCGCCGCCTTCGAGCAAGGCGCCGCCGACTATCTTCTCAAGCCGGTGCAGCCGGCGCGCCTCGCGACCACGGTGGCACGGCTCAAGGAGCGCATCGGCCGGCCGGCGCCCGCGCTGGAGGGCTTGCTGCGCGACCTCGGCGCCGGCAATCGTGGCTTTCTGCGCTGGATCAACGCCTCGCAGGGCCAGACGGTGCGCGTCATCACGGTCGATGACGTCTGCTACTTCCAAGCCGACAGCAAATACACGCGCGTCGTCACCCCCGAGGGCGAATCGCTCATCAGGAAGCCGATCAAGGAGCTGTCGCTGGAGCTCGATCCCTCCGCCTTCTGGCAGATCCATCGCTCGACCATCGTCAACGTGCATGCGATTGCCGGCGTGGTGCGCGATCTTCGCGGCCGTACCCTGGTGCGGCTCAAGCGCCGCGAGGAGCTGCTTCAGGTGAGCGACGCGTACACGCAGCTTTTCCGGCAGATGTGATGCAGCGCCTCCTCAACGGCATGTCGTGGGGCGCGCTCGCGATCGTGGCGGTGTTCTGCGCGCTGCAGGCCACCGAGTACGTGCTGACCCCCGCGAGCGGAGTGATCGGCCTCGAGGCCGGCGAGGTGGCGCTCAGCTGGCTCTCGCGCCTGACGGTGTTCCTGGTCACCGGGGTCACGATGCTGGTCACGGCGCTGATCGTGCTCAACGCCGCCGGGCGTGCCGGGCGCGAGAACTCCGGCGTGGCCGTGCTTGCGGCGGTCGTGGCCTGCGTGGCCGCCGCCATCACGCGCTACGCGATCGGTGCAACACCGGCGTCGGAAGGCGCCGCCTTCATGCTGCTGGTGTTCCTGTCCTGGATTGGCGCGGGCGCGATCCTGGTGACCGGCTACGTTTCCTACCTGCGCACCCAGGCGACGCAGGAGGAAGCCCGCGTGGCCGAGTTGCGCCGCGGCGCGCTCGAGACCCAGCAGCTCGCCAGCCGGCTGCGCCTGCTGCAGGCCCAGGTCGAGCCGCATTTCCTCTTCAATACCCTGTCGAACGTGCGCCGCCTCTGCCAGAGCGACGCCGTCGCGGGCCGCGCGATGCTCGGCCAGCTCGCACGCTACCTGCGCGCCGCGCTGCCGAGAATGCGCGAGCAAGAGACCACGCTCGGCGAGGAGATCGATCTCATCTCGGCCTACCTCGGGGTGCACCAGATCCGCATGGGCGCGCGCCTGGAAACTTCGATCGATGCGCCCGCGCCGCTGCTGGCGGCGCGCGTGCCGCCGATGATGCTCGCGACGCTGGTCGAGAACGCGATCAAGCACGGCATCGCTCCCTTGGCGGAAGGCGGAGCGATCCGCGTGAGCGCGCAGCGCTCCGGCGACACGCTCGCGCTGACGGTGGCCGATACCGGCCGGGGGCTCGTCGAAGGCTCCGGCTCGGGCGTCGGCTTGGCGAACATCAGGGCCCGCCTCGCGACGCTCTATGGCGAGCGCGCGGCGCTGCGGCTCGAAGCCAACTCTCCGCGCGGCGTGGTTGCGCTCATCACCCTGCCCCTGTCATGAGAATCTTCAGCGGATTCGGCAAGCGCCACGTGCTGATCGCGCTGGTTTTTTCGCTCGTGATCCAGCTCACCCATCTCGGGTACGCAGCGCTCGGCAAGGACGATTTTCAGCCGGTCCGGCTGCTCGCCTGGGCCGTCATCTACTTCTTCATGGTGGTCCTGGCGCTCGCGTGCGCCGTCGCCGCCGAGAACCTGCTCGGCGAGTCTGCGGGAACCACGCTGCGGATCGTGCTTGCAGTGCTCGCCGCGGCCACGGTGACGTCACTCGCGGTCGAAGTGCTCCTTTACCTCCTTCCGCACTCGCTTGCGATGGCGCTCGAGGGCAAGGAAAGAACCGGTTACGTCAACGAGTTTCACCGCATCGCCACCGGCTTCAGCATCGCAGCGGGATGGTCGATGCTGCTGATCCCGATGTACACGATGCTGCAGTCCAGCCGGCGCGCCACCGAGCGCCTGCACGCGATGCGGCTCGCCGCGCTTGCCGCCGAGCGCCGGGTGGTCGAGGGCGACCTGCGCGCGATGCAAGGCCGGGTCGATCCGGAGCTCCTGTTCGACAGCCTGCTCGAGGTCGACCACGCCTACGCGCGTGGAGTACACGCCGGGCAAGAGGCGCTCGACGCCCTGATCCGCTTCCTGCGCGCCGCGCTGCCGAGCGACGCCGCGGCAACACCCACCGTCGCCTGCGAGCAGGAGCTCGCCGAGGCCTACCTTGCGCTGATGGCAAGCCGCGCCGATCAGGGCCCGCGCCTCGACATCTCGGTCGCACCCGAGACGCGCGCGCTGCCGATGCCGGCGATGCTGCTGCTGCCGCTGGTGCGCTGGGCGCTCGACGGCCGCTCCGCGACCCGCCTCGCGATCCGCGCGCGGCGCCGCGACGCCGCGCTGGAAGTCTCGGTGAGCAGCAATTCGCGCGGCGATGCCAACGCATCGGAGTCGAACATCGCCGTCGTGCGCGAGCGCCTGTCGCGCCTCTTTGCCGGCCAGGCCAGCCTGGACGTGAGCGTCAGCGCCGATGCACGGCAGGCGCGCCTGCTAATTCCCGCTTCGTAGACCCCGCGGGATCGCGGCGAGCAGGTTCCTCGTGTACTCGTGCTGCGGCGCGCGGAAGATCGCTTCCGGCGTGCCGCGCTCGACGACCTCGCCCGCGCGCATCACCAGCACCTCGTCGGCCATGTACTTCACCACGGCGAGGTCGTGCGAGATGAAGACGTAGGCGAGCCCGAGGCTTTCCTGCAGGTCGAGCAGCAGGTTCAGCACCGTTGCCTGCACCGAGACGTCGAGCGCCGATACCGGCTCGTCGCAGATCAGCACTTCGGGCTCGACCGCGAGAGCGCGCGCAATCGCGATGCGCTGGCGCTGGCCGCCGGAAAACTCGTGCGGATAGCGCTCCATCGCTTCGCGCGGCAGGCCGACGCGATCGAGCAGCGTGCGCGCGCGCTCGTAGCGCTCGGCCTCGCTCGCGCCGAGCCCGTGAATGCGCATCGGCTCGGCAAGCGTGCGGCCGATCGAGCGGCGCGGGTTGAGGCTCGCGTACGGGTTCTGGAACACGATCTGGATGCGGCGGCGAAACGCCAGCATCTGCGCCGCCGTCAGGCCCAGCAGCTCGGTGCCCTCGAGGCGCGCCTCGCCGCCGCTCGCCTCGACGAGCCGCATCACCATCATCGCCACGGTGGTCTTCCCCGAGCCGGACTCGCCGACCAGCCCCACCGTACGCCCGCGCGCCACGTCGAATGACACGTCGCTGACCGCGACCAGCGACTTGGCGCGGAAGAGCCCCGTGCGCAACCGAAACTCCTTGCGCAGGTGCTTGGCTTCCACGACCGGTGCCCCAGGCGCGGGGCGCTCCAGGGGTGCGGTATTCAGGTGAGCGCTACGCATGAAATCGTCGATCACCGGCAGGCGACGCGGCCGGCTATCCAGCGGCGGACGGCACGCGAGCAGCGCGCGCGTGTAGGCGTCCTGCGGCGCGCGGAAGATGCGCTCGACCGGCCCGCTCTCGCGCACCACGCCGTCGCGCATCACCACCACGTCGTCGGCGAGTTCGCCGACCAGGCCGAGGTCGTGGCTGATGAAGAGCACGCTCATCCGATGACGGCTGCGCAGCCGCGCGATCAGCTCCAGGACCTGCCGCTGGACGGTCACATCCAGCGCCGTAGTCGGCTCATCGGCGATGAGTAATTTGGGCTCATTGGCGATCGCCATCGCGATCATCACGCGCTGCTGCTGGCCGCCCGAGAGCTCGTGCGGATAGGCGCGCAGGCGCGCGCGTGGCTCGGGAATGCCGACTTCGTCGAAGAGCTCGGCGGCGCGCTCAAGCGCATTGCGAACGCTCAGGCGGCGATGCAACCGCAGCACTTCGGCAACCTGCTCGCCGACGGTGAGCACCGGGTTGAGGGAGCTCATCGGCTCCTGGAACACCGCGCTGATCTCACGGCCACGCAGCGCGCGCATGCGTGCGCTGCTCACCGTGAGCAGGTTTTCGCCGGCGTAGTCGACGCGGCTGGCGGGATCGACCACCGCGTTCTCGGGCAGCAGGCGCAGGATCGACATCGCCGAGACCGTCTTGCCGCTGCCCGACTCGCCGACCAGCGCGAGGGTCGCGTTCTCCCGCACTTCGAAGCTCACGCCGTGCACGACCTCCAACGAGGTCCGTCGGGTAACAAACGACACCGTCAGGTCGCGGACGGAAAGCAGCGCGCTCATCGCAGCTTCGGATCGAGCGCGTCGCGCAGGCTGTCGGTCAGCATCGAGAACGCCGTGAGGAAGATCGCCATAAACACGGTGGCGGCGGCGAGCTGCCACCATTTGCCGATGACGAGTTCGGTCTGCGCTTCCGAGAGCATCGTGCCCCAGGACACCATGTCGACCGGCACGCCGAGCCCGAGGAAGGAAAGGATCACCTCGACCTTGATGAAGGCCACCACCAGCAGCGAGAGCTGCACCAGGATCACGTGGCTCACGTTCGGCAGGATGTGCACGAACATGCGCGAGGTGGCCGAGGCACCGATCGCCTGCGCGGCGAGCACGTATTCGCGTGAGCGGTGCTTCATGTACTCGGCGCGCACCAGGCGATACATGCCGGTCCAACCGGTGACGGCGAGGATGATGACCACGGTCCAGATGCCGCTCGCGAACCAGTTGGCGAAGGGGCCGCTCCTCAGCACCGCGGCGAGCGAGAAGATCAGCAGGATCGACGGGATGGAGGTGAAGACGTTGTACAGCCACTCGAGAACGTCGTTGACCCAGCGACCGTAAAACCCGGCAAAGGCGCCGAGCAGCGTGCCGATCACGCTGGCGCAGAGCGCAGCGGCCACGCCGACGGCGATCGAGACCTGCGAGCCCTTGATCGCCTTGGCGAGCACGTCGTGGCCCCAGCGGTCGCCGCCCCAGGGCAGCGTCATCGCGCGCTCGGGCTCGACGGTCCTGAGCGCCTGCGTGCGCCGCTCCCATTCGGAATATTTCGGCGCGAGCGGGTCGACCTTGCTCAGGTCGGGCGCGACGCCTTTGCGCTCGGTCTTCTTGCGCAGTGCCGCCTCGAGATTGGGGCGCTCGCCGAGAAAACCCGGGTTGGCATACGGCACGCCGACTTCCTGACTCCAGCCTCGCGCCAGGATTCCGGCCGCCGCGAACAGGATCATGAAGAGATACGCGGCGACGATGCCGAGCGAGACCGCGCCCGCACGGTCCTCGCGCAGCCGGCGCCACAGCGCGCTCCAGGCGTTTTCCGGCGTGAGGTCGAGAATCGCCGCCATCAGCGCAGCTGGATGCGAGGATCGACCACGCGATAGAGGATGTCGGCGCCGAGGTTGATGAACATGGTGAGCACCGCGAGATACACGGTGAACGCCTGGATCACGGGATAGTCGCTGCGATTCACCGCGATGTAGATCTCGCGTCCCAGGCCCGGGATGGAGAAGAAGATTTCCAGCAGGAAGCTGCCGACGAAGACGCCGGGCAGGAGCAGCGACACGTTGGTCAGCACCGGTACCAGCGCGTTCGGCAGCACATGCCGGCGCAGGATCGCCGGCTCCGACAGACCTTTGGCGCGCGCCGTGCGCACATAGTCGTTTTTCGTCTCGTCGAGAAAGAACGAGCGATAGAGCCGGGTCTGCGGCGCGAGGCTCACCAGCGTCGCGAGCAGCACCGGTAGCGGCGCGTACACCACCAGGTTGCGCCAGAAATCGTCGCTCCAGCCCTGCACCGGGAACCAGCCGAGCTCGAAGCCCAGCAGATACTGGCCGACGATGATGTAGACCAGGAACGAGATCGACATCGCCGCGACGCACACTGCCATGATCACGCGATCGAGCAGCCTGCCGCGGTAGTAGGCGACCAGCATCGCGATCGGGATGGCGAGCGCCACCTCGAGCAGCAGAATGGGAACCGTGATGGTCAGCGTCGCCGGCAGCCGCGTGAGGAAGATGTCCGAGACCTGCTCGCGCGTCATCCAGCTCTTGCCGAAGTCGAAGGTCAGGATTTCGCGCAGGAAGATGCCGAGCTGGACATACCACGGCCGGTCGAGGCCGAGCTCGCGGCGGATGGCGTCGATCTGCTCGGCGCTCGCCACCTGGCCGGCGAGGATCTGCGACGGATCGCCGCCGAAGAACTTGAACAGCAAAAACACCAGCAGGATGACGCCCGCCAGAGTGGGCACCATCTGCCAAAGCCTGCGTAAGATATAGGCCGTCATGCTGCGAGCCGCGATTCTAGCCTTCGCGCTCGTGTCGTCCCCAGCGGCGGCCGAGAAAGTGCTGCGCTATGCCTTTCTCGTCGCTGAGACCGGCTTCGATCCGGTGCAGATCAACGATCTCTACTCGAGCATCATCATCTCGCAGATATTCGATGCGCCGCTCACCTACGATTACCTGGCGCGGCCGTTCAAGGTGAAGCCGAATACCGCGGCCGCGCTGCCCGAGGTGTCGGCGGATGGCAAGGTGTGGACCCTGCGCATCCGTCCGGGCATCTACTTCGCCGACGATCCGGCCTTCCGCGGCAAGAAGCGCGAGCTCACCGCCCAGGATTACGTCTATTCGCTCAAGCGGCATTTCGATCCGAAGAACAAATCGCCGAACTTCTACATCCTGGACAAGCGCGTCGTCGGCATGGAGGCGGTGCGAACGGCCGCGCTCGCCGGCGGCAAATTCGATTACGACCGCGAGGTCGAAGGCCTGCGCGCGATCGATCGCTACACCTTCCGCATCACGCTCACCGAGCCGATGCCGACCATGCAGTACCACCTCGCCTATTGCAATCTGATCTGCGCTGTCGCCCGCGAGGTGATCGAGGCCTATCCCGATCGCTCGATGGAGAAGCCGGTCGGCACCAATGCCTATCGGCTGACGCAGTGGAAGCGCTCCTCGCGCATGGTGCTCGAGCGCAATCCGAATTACCGCGAGCATGACTACGACGCCGAGCCACCGGCGGACGATCCGGCGGCGCAGGCCATCGCGCGAGCGATGCGCGGCAAGCGTCTGCCCCTGATCGATCGCGTAGAGGTGTACGTGGTCGAGGAGGCGCAGCCGCGCTGGCTGGCATTCCTCAACGGCGAGCACGACCTCATCACGGCGATCCCCGCGGATTTCGTCAACCTGGCCGTGCCCGAGGGGCGGCTTGCGCCCAATCTGCAGAAGAAGAAGATCCAGATGCACCGCACCAGCGAGCTCGACTTCACCTTCGCCTACTTCGGCATGGAGCACCCGGTGATCGGCGGCTACACGCCGGAGAAGGTGGCGCTGCGCCGCGCGATCGCGCTCGCCTTCGATGCCGACGAAGCGATCCGCGCCATCTATCGCGGCCAGGCGATTCCCGCCCAGTCGACGGTGCCGCCGGGCGCCTTTGGCTTCGACCCCGATGTCGCCGGGCCAATTGCGGAGTTCAATCCCGCCAAGGCGAAGGCGCTGCTCGACATCTTCGGCTACGTCGATCGCGATGGCGACGGCTATCGCGAAGCGCCCGACGGCTCGAAGCTGGTGCTCGAGATGGCCACCACGCCCGACAGCCAAGGCAAGCAGACCGACGAGCTCTGGCACAAATTCATGGAGCGCGTAGGGCTACGCATGGAGTTCAGGAAGGCGAAATGGCCCGAGCATCTGCGCGACTCCCGCGCCGGCAAGCTGATGATGTGGAGCCTGGGCTGGATCGCCACCGATCCGGATGCGGATGACTTCTACGTCATCCTCTACGGCCCGAACAAAGGCCAGTCGAACCAGTCGCGCTTCGACCTGCCCGAGTGGAATGCGCTCTACGCCAGGACCAAAGCAATGTCCGATGGGCCGGAACGCAACCAGCTGTATCGCGAAATGGACAAGCTATTCTTCGCCTATGCTCCGATGCGCCCGATCGGGCACCGGCTGATCACCGGCCTGGCGCATCCCTGGGTGACGGGCTACCGCCGCCATCAGATCCTGCGGGAGTTCTGGAAGTACCTGGATATCGACGAGTCAGCTCGGCCATCACGGCAGGCTCGAGCAGCCGCGGCGGCAGCAGGCCCTGCGCGATGATGAGGTCGTGGAACTCCAGTTGGTCGAAGCGCGGCCCGAGCGCGATCTCGGCCTTGATGCGCAGCTCGCGCAGCCGGCTGTAGCCGTAGAGGTACGACACCGCCTGGCCCGGCGCGCGGAACGCGTAGCGATCGGCTTCCTGCTGCGCCATCGCCTCTGACAGCGTCACCTCGCGCATCAGGTAGTCCTTCGCCGCCTGCGGCGTCATGCGCCCGAGGTTCACCATGGGGTCGAGGAACGCGCGCGCGGCGCGCATCAGGCGCAGCTGCAGCGCGAAGAGCTGCCCATCGGTGGGGTAGTACGGCAGCATGATCGCTTCCGCATAGAGTCCCCAGCCCTCGGCGTTGGTGCTGTTCCAGGCGAACACCGCGCGAGCGAGCGAGACGCCGCGCTCGACCATCGCCGCGAATTGCAGCTCGTGTCCGGGGCGCGCCTCGTGCGCCGTCAGGCTCCACGCCGCCGCCGGCGCGGTAAAGTCGTCGGCCGCCGCGCCGGACTTGGCGTTGGGATTGCGCAGCGGCAGCACGAATTCGCCGACCTCGCCGCGGTTGCCGACAAGACGCGGCGTGTTGAGATACGGCGCCGGGATGGCCGCCGATTCGGCCTCGCTCGCGAGCCGGATCGAGGCCGGGCGCTGCGGCAGCGTGACCAGCCGCTCGCGCGCGATGATGCGCTCGATCTCGGCGAGGCGCTCGCGGTACAAGGGCAGGATGCGATCGGGCGGCACGACCTCGCGCTTCAGCTCGCGCAGCACCTCGCGATAGTCGGATGAAGCGAGCTTGCGCTCGCGGGCGATCTGCCCAGCAAGCTGCGCCATCTCGTCGCGCACTTCGGCGAAGGTCGTGGTGCCCAGGGCGATCGCCTGCTCGGGCGAGATCTCGACGCCGGCGCTCTTCAGGCGATCGGCATAGAGCTCGGGCGGCAGCGCAGGGGTCGCGCGCGCATGCGGCAGCACGTTCGCTCGCACCCACTCGCAATGTTCGCGTAACTGCGCCGCGAGGCGCTCATGCGCCGGCTCCCAGCCCTGCATCTTGCTCGCCTGGAAAAGCTGCGCCATGCCGGCGACATAACGCTCGCAGTTATGGAGCTGCTGCTCCACCTCGCCGCCATAGGGCCAGAGGAGGCGCGCTTGCGCGCGCTCGGCGGTGCGCTCGCGTGCGAGCTGGGCCGCCGGCGCGCTGCCGGGCTCCAACCCGGCGTAGCGGCGCAGCCGCTCGATGGCGTGCCGGCGCCTCGGTTCCGGATTGCGCTCATCGAGCAGCACCCGCAGCCCCTCGAAGAGCTGGCGAGGCAGATCGTCGTAGGGCACGAGCAGGCGATATTCGAGGGCATTGGTGCGCCGGATGCGCTCGAGCGCATCGATGACGAGATCGAGATCCGCGCGCACGCGCACATCCTTCTCCGTATCCTTCGCCGCCGCCACGCGTTTCAAGGCCGTGGCAAGCGCCGCATCGATGCGCTTGACGCGGCCGGGCCTGCGATCCATCACCGCGCCATCGAAGCGCTCGACGCCGATCTCGGACATCCACTCCGGATAGAACGCGCCGAGGGTCTCGAATACCATCGCGGTATGGCGGTCGCTGCGCTCGATCCAGGAGCGGTCCTGGGCAAGCGCCGCGCCAGCAACCGAGGCGATGAACGCGAATACCGTGATCCGGATGGAAAACCCGCGCGACGAAGGCGTGAGGCAGCTCATTGCGGCACTCGATGACTATTTGAGCTCATTGTATCCACCCGAGAGCAACCATTTCCTCGACGTCGAGCAGCTCGCGGCGCGCGAAGTATGCTTCTTCGTCGCGCGGCGTGACGACGCTCCCGTCGGCTGCGGCGCGCTGCGCATCGACCGCTCCGGCTACGGCGAACTGAAGCGCATGTACGTCGCCCCCGAAGCGCGCGGCCAGGGCGTCGGCCGCGCGCTCCTCGCCCGCATTGAAACCGAGGCGGCACGCGAGGGACTGGCGTTGTTGCGTCTGGAGACCGGTATGCGCCAGACCGAGGCGATTGCGCTTTATCGCAGCTGCGGCTACGTCGACTGCGGGCCCTTCGGCGAATACCAGACCGACCCGCTCAGCCGCTTCATGGAGAAAAAATTAACCCTTAGGTGAAGGGGTCAGATCTTGGATTGATGCGCGCCATGCGTGATTTCAAGACCTGACCCCGGCTGCTCAAGCGTAGACCGGGAAGCGGGCGCAGAGCGCCTTCACTTCGCCGGCGACGCGCTCGAGGTTGGCGTTCTCGTTCGGGTTGTCGAGCACGTCCGCAATCAGGTGCGCCAGCAATTCGGCCTCGGCGTGCCGGA
>Ga0209647_1003846_pt1 | contig 11491 bp, 10 predicted proteins | sample GraSoi_2013_60cm_FD_185827 | JGI IMG/M metagenome (GOLD analysis project Ga0209647, IMG submission 185827) | Grasslands soil microbial communities from the Angelo Coastal Reserve, California, USA - Sample 9_17_2013_60cm (SPAdes) (version 2) | ecosystem: Environmental > Terrestrial > Soil >... | reverse complement strand
GCGATCGGTCATGCCGGCGACCGGCTCGTCGAGCAGGAGCAGCCGCTGGTCCTGGATCAGCAGCATGCCGATCTCCAGCCATTGCTTCTGGCCGTGGCTCAAGGCGCCGGCGATGCTGCGCTCGCGTCCGGCGAGGCCGATGGTGCGGATCATCTCGGCGATCACGTCGCGCTGCGCACCGGCAAGCTTGGCGAGGAGGGTACGGCCGATGCCGCGCGGCCCGGCCTGCGCCAGTTCGAGGTTCTCGAACACGGTTAGGTTCTCGAACACGGTCGGCTTCTGGAATTTGCGGCCGATGCCGAGATTGGCGATCGCCGCTTCGTCGAGCCGCGTCAGATCGTGGCTGCCGTCGAAGAACACCGTGCCGGAATCGGGCCGGGTCTTGCCGGTGATCACGTCCATCATCGTCGTCTTGCCGGCGCCGTTGGGGCCGATCACCGAGCGGATCTCGCCGGGATCGACGATGAAGGACAGGCCGTTCAGCGCCTTGAACCCGTCGAAGCTGACGGTGACGCCGTCGAGGTAGAGCAGCGGCGCGGTCTGCGCGTCGGCTCCCGGCACGGGCTCGGCGCTCATGGCGCCCCCTCCTCGCCCGGCACGGGCGCCGGCGGCGCGCCGCGTCCGCGCAAGCCGCGGAGCTGGCCGGTGACGCCGAGAATGCCCTTGGGGAAGGCGAGCGTCACCAGCACGAACAGCGCGCCGAGCACGAACAGCCAGGCCTCCGGGAGCGATCCGGTGAGCCAGGACTTGGCGAAATTGATCGCCACCGCGCCGATGATCGCGCCGAGCAGCGTGCCGCGGCCGCCCACCGCCACCCAGATGGCGATCTCGATCGAATTGGCGGTGGAGAACTCGCTCGGATTGATGATGCCGACCTGCGGCACGTAGAGCGCGCCGGCGATGCCGGCCAGCACGGCCGAGACGGTGAAGACGAAGAGCTTGGCGTGATCGACGCGATATCCGAGGAAGCGGACCCGGCTTTCGGCGTCGCGCAGCGCCAGCAGCAGGCGCCCGAGCTTCGATGCGACGATGAAGCGGCAGGCGAGATAGCCCAGCCCCAGCGCGATCACGGAGGCGATGTAGAGGCCGCGCCGGGTCGAAGCGGCATGCAGGTCGAAGCCGAAGACGTCCTTGAAATCGGTCAACCCGTTATTGCCGCCGAGACCCATGTCGTTGCGGAAGAAGGCGAGCCACAGCGCGTAAGTGAGCGCCTGGGTGATGATCGAGAGGTAGACGCCGGTGACGCGCGAGCGGAAGGCGAACCAGCCGAAGACCAGGGCGAGCACGCCGGGCACCAGCACCACCATGAGCGCCGCGAAGGCGAAATGGTCGAAGCCCCACCAATACCAGGGCAGCGCCTTCCAATTGAGGAACACCATGAAATCGGGCAGCTCGGCGTTGGCGTAGACGCCGCGCGTGCCGATCTGGCGCATGAGGTACATGCCCATGGCGTAGCCGCCCAGCGCAAAGAAGGCGCCGTGGCCGAGGCTCAATATGCCGGCATAGCCCCAGATGAGATCGAGGCTCAGCGCAAGCAGCGCATAGCAGAGGTATTTGCCGAGGAGCGGCACCAGGTAGTCCGGCAGTTGCAGCGCCGAGCCCGCGGACGGCAGCGCATTGAGCAGCGGCACGCCGATGACGAGCGCGGCGCCGAGGCCGAGGAACCAGGCCCAGCCGCGCGGCGTCAGCAGGCTCGACGCACCCGGCATCGCTCAGCTCTCGGCGGCGCGGCCCTTGAGGGCGAAGAGCCCGCGCGGCCGCTTCTGGATGAAGAGGATGATGGCGACGAGCACGACCACCTTGCCGAGCACCGCGCCGGCGACCGGCTCCAGCAGCTTGTTGACGATGCCGAGGCTCATCGCGCCGGCGAGCGTGCCCAGCAGGCTGCCGACGCCGCCGAACACCACCACCATGAAGCTGTCGACGATATAGATCTGGCCGAGATTGGGGCTGACATTGCCGATCTGCGACAACGCCACCCCGGCCATGCCGGCGATGCCCGAGCCAAGACCGAAGGTGAGCGCATCGACGCGCGCGGTGGCAATGCCCATGGCGGCGGACATGTCGCGGTTCTGCGTCACCGCGCGCATGTGGAGGCCCAAGGTGGTCCGGCGCAAGAGGAGGGCGAGAGCGCCGAGCACGGCGAAGCAGAAGATCAGGATGACGATGCGGTTCCGGGTGAAGGTCGCGCCGCCGATCAGGGTGAAGCCGCCGGTCATCCAGGACGGGTTCGCCACCTCCTGGTTGGTCGCGCCGAAGATGCTGCGCACCAGCTGTTGCAGCACCAGGCTCACCCCCCAGGTGGCGAGCATCGTCTCCAGCGGGCGGCCGTAGAGGAAGCGGATGATGCCGCGCTCCAGGGCTATCCCCACCGCCGCCGTGGCCAGGAAGGCGACCGGCACGGCGGCGAGGAGGTAGCCGTCGATCCATTGCGGCGGCAAGAAGGCGCGGAAGAGCTGCTGCACGACGAAAGTGCTGTAGGCGCCGAGCATGATCATCTCGCCATGCGCCATATTTATGATGCCCATCACGCCGAAGGTGATGGCGAGGCCGATGGCGGCGAGCAGGAGAATGCTGCCGAGGCTCAAGCCTTCGAACAGCGTCACGGCGAAGCCGATGAGCTTGAGCCGCCCCTCGACCGCGCTCAGCGCTGCGTCGATGGCGCGGCGCAGCTCGGGATCGAGATCGGCGGCGTCGCGCTGCTGCGTGAGCACGCTGCGCACCTGCGGATCGCTGGATTGCGCCAGCTCGGCGACCGCGGCGAGGCGCTGCTCCCGGGAGCCGCTGCCGACCCGCGCGGCGGCGAGCGCGAGCGCGAAGGCCGCGCGCACCTGCGGATCCTTCTCCGCGGCGAGCGCCTTCTCGAGCGCTGCGCCGCCATCGGCTGCCGGATGCTTTAGCGCCTCCTGCGCCGCGCTCAGGCGATCCTGCAGCCTGCCGCCGACGAGCGTGAGGCTGCCGAGCGCGGCGTCGATGGCGCCGCGCAGCCGATTGTTGACGAGCACCTTGTCGAGCGCATCAGCGGCGGCCTCCCCGAGCGGAGTGCCGTCGAGCGGGTCGAAGGTCTTGAAGTGATCGCCCTCGGGCTGGGCGAGCACGACGCGATGATCCGCGGTGACGTAGAGCGCACCGTCGTTGAGCGACCTGAGCACTGCGACGGCCCGGCCGTCGCCCAGCGCGCCGATATCCTGCACCGCCTGGATCTTGGCGGCGAAATCGTCGGCGCCGAGCTGGTCGACCAATTGCTTGAGATCGGCCGCCGCGGCGAGCGACGGCAACAGCAAGAGCGCGACAAGCGCCGACAGGACGCACCGGAACATCACGATCCTCTCGACCAATCCCCCGAGATTGGTCGGCCGGGCCCGGCGATCGGGGTGGCCAGACCCGGCCGTTCCTCCACCCTAGTTCACGAGAGTCTTGTACTTGGGCTCGGTACAATTCCCGCAAACCCAGGGGAAGCTCCAATCGGCGACCTTGCCCTTGTCCTCGGGCAGGTAGGGGCTCCACGCGTCCGCCTTGATCGCGTTCTTGGTCTGCCAGACGATGTCGAATTGGCCGGTGGGCTGGATCTCGCCGATCATCACCGGCTTCGACAGGTGATGGTTGGTGTTCATGACGGCGATGAAGCCGGACGGTGCCTGCACCTTCTGGCCGTACATCGCCTGGCGCACGGCATTGACGTCGGTGGTGCCGGCCTGCGTCACCGCCTGAGTCCACATCCTGAAGCCGATATAGGTCGCCTCCATCGGGTCGTTGGTGACGCGCTTGTCGTTCTTGATGAAAGCGTGCCACTGCTTGATGAAGGCCGTGTTGGTCGGGTTCTTCACCGACTCGAAGTAGTTCCACGCGGCGAGATGGCCGACGAGGTTCTTGGTGTCGATGCCGGACAGCTCCTCCTCGCCGACCGAGAAGGCGACGACGGGGATGTCGGAGGCCTTGATGCCCTGGTTGGCGAGCTCCTTGTAGAAGGGCACGTTGGCGTCGCCGTTGATGGTCGAGACCACCGCCGTCTTCTTGCCGGCGGAGGCGAATTTCTTGATCGCGGCCACCTCCGTTTGCCAGTCGGAGAAGCCGAAGGGCGTGTAGTTGATCATGATGTCCTCCGCGGCGACCCCCTTCGACTTCAGGAACGCCTCGAGGATCTTGTTGGTGGTGCGCGGATAGACGTAGTCGGTGCCTTCGAGCACCCAGCGCTTCGCCTCGCCGCCTTCCTTGCCCATCAGATACTCGACCGCCGGGATCGCCTGCTGGTTCGGCGCGGCGCCGGTGTAGAAGACGTTGTTCGAGCTTTCCTCGCCTTCATACTGCACGGGATAGAAGAGCAGGCCGTTCAACTCCTCGAAGACCGGCAGCACCGACTTGCGCGACACCGAGGTCCAGCAGCCGAACACCACGGCCACCTTGTCCTTCTCGATGAGCTCGCGCGCCTTCTCGGCGAAGAGCGGCCAGTTGGAGGCCGGATCGACCACCACCGCCTCGACCTTCTTGCCGAGCAGCCCGCCTCGCTTGTTGACGTCGTCCACCATCATCAGGACGGTGTCCTTGAGCGTCGTCTCGCTGATCGCCATGGTGCCGGACAGCGAGTGCAGCACGCCGACCTTGATCGTGTCCTCCGCCTCGGCCGAAGCCAGCATCGCCGAAACCGCCATCGCGCCGGCCATCGCCAGCGCCCCCGTGAATTTTCTCTTTTGCATTGGCCACCCCTTTGCCCGTTGAGCCGGCGGGATCCACGCCGCTATCGGCCAAAGGGGCAAGATTCGGGCCAAGCCGGCGATGCGCTTGATCGTCCAGCGGCTTGGTCCGAATGCCAGCGGCGCGAGTGTCTGGCCTTGCCGTTGCTGGGTGTTTTTTGCTCACGCTGCCTAACAAATGATCGGCAAGGCCACCGGGTTGCCCCTGGAAGCGGCACTGGCGAACGGTGGGGTAGCGCATCCGGCGCTTGAAAAGCCCAGCCCTTTGTTGCAGCGAGGTAGCGCGCATGTTGAGATGCACGGACAGCGAAAAGGCTGGGGCAACGCGCCGCGCAGGGGACGGCTCGGCAGCGGAGGGGGCGGCTTGGTCGATCTGACTTGCAAGTTCGACGTGCTGGTGGTCGGCGGCGGCAACGCCGCGCTGTGCGCCGCCATCAGCGCGCGGCGATCCGGGGCCTCCGTGCTGGTGCTGGAGGCGGCGCCGCGTTTCTATCGCGGCGGCAACACCCGCCACACCCGCAACATGCGCTGTGCCCATGACAGCGCCACGGAGACGCTCACGGGGCCCTACACCGAGGAGGAGTTTTGGGACGACCTGCTGCGCGTGACCGGTGGCCACACCGACGAGGATCTCGCCCGCTTCATGATCCGCCAGTCGAAGGAGATGCTGCCGTGGATCGCCGCGCAGGGCGTGCGCTTCCAGCCCTCGCTCGGCGGCACGCTGAGCCTGGGGCGGACCAATTCCTTCTTCCTCGGCGGCGGTCGGGCGATGCTCAACGCGCTCTATCTCACCGCCGAGCGGCTCGGCGTCGAGGTCGCGTATGACGCCGAGGTGGTCGCGCTTGAGATCGATGCCGGCATGTTCCTGTCGGCGACCGTGGCGCGGGGCGAGGAGCACATCGTCGTCCGCGCCGCCACGCTCGTCGCTGCTGCCGGCGGCTTCGAGGCCAATATCGAGTGGCTGAAGATCTATTGGGGCGAGGCCGCGGACAATTTCCTGATCCGCGGCACGCCCTACAACCGCGGCGGGTTGCTCAAGACCCTCCTCGACCATGGCGTGGGTCAGGTCGGCGACCCGACACAGTGCCACGCCGTGGCGATCGACGCGCGCGCACCGCGCTTCGACGGCGGCATCATCACCCGGCTCGACTGCGTCGTCTTCGGCATCGTCGTCAACAAGCACGCGCAGCGCTTCTACGACGAGGGCGAGGATGTCTGGCCCAAGCGCTACGCGATCTGGGGCCGGCTGGTCGCGGCGCAACCGGACCAGATCGCCTACATCATCTTCGACGCGATCTCGCTCGGGCTCTTCATGCCCTCGCTCTACCCGCCCATCGAAGCGTCCAGCATCGGCGGTCTCGCGCAAAAACTGGGCCTCGACAGCGACGCGCTCGAGCAGACCGTGCGCGCCTTCAACGCCGCGGTGCGGCCCGGCACGTTCGACCACACCACCCTCGACGACTGCCGCACCGAGGGGCTGCGCCCACCCAAAAGCCATTGGGCGCGGCCGATCCAAACGGCGCCGTTCTACGCCTACCCGGTCCGCCCCGGCATCACCTTCACCTATCTCGGCACCCGCGTGAACAAGCAGGCGCGCCTGCTGATGGCGGACGGCAAGCCTTCGTCCAACATGTTCGCCGCCGGCGAGATCATGGCCGGTAACGTGCTCGGCCGCGGCTATGCCGCCGGCATCGGCATGACCATCGGCAGCGTCTTCGGCCGCATCGCCGGAGGGGAGGCCGCCGCCAATGCACGCAACTAACGCTCTCGCCGAGGCGGACCGCCTGATGACGGTCTGCAATGCCTGCCGCTATTGCGAGGGGCTCTGCGCCGTCTTTCCGGCGATGGAGATGCGCCGCGCCTTCCCGGATGGCGACCTCCACTACCTCGCCAATCTCTGCCACGGCTGCGGCGCCTGCTATTACGATTGCCAGTTCTCGCCGCCGCACGAGTTCAACGTCAATGTGCCGCGCGTCCTGGCGCAGGTTCGCGCCGACTCATACCGCGCCTATGCCTGGCCGGCGGCCTTCGCGGGCGTGTTCGAGCGCAACGGCCTCGCCATCGCCGTCATCGCCGCCTTGTGCGTCGCCGGCTTCCTGCTGGGCTTCGCCGCCCGCAATGAACCCGCGGCCTTGCTCGGCGCCCACGCCGGGCCCGGCGCCTTCTATCGGCTGATGCCGCACAAGGCGATGGCGGCGCTGTTTGGCGCGGCGCTTCTCTATGCGGTGGTCGCGCTCGCCATGAGCCTGCGGCTATTCTGGCGCGACATCGCGCGGCCGGGAGAGCCGCCGACAGACCTGCGCTCGCTCTGGCAAGCGATCAAGGATGCGGGCCGGCTGCGCTATCTCGACGGCGGCGGCGGCGGCTGCATGAACGACGACGAGCGCCCCGCCGACCGGCGGAAGCTCTATCACCACCTCACCGTCTACGGCTTTCTGCTGTGCTTCGCCGCGACGGCGGTGGCGACGCTCTATCACTTCCTTCTCGGTCGCGAGGCACCCTACCCCTGGTACGACCTCCCGGTGGTCCTCGGCACGCTCGGCGGCATCGGACTGGTGGTCGGTCCCGCCGCCCTGCTCGCGGCGAAGTGGCGGGGCGATCCGGCGGTGCAGGACGAGGGTCGCCGCGGCATGGACGTCGCATTCATCGCCATGCTGCTCATGACCGGCATCACCGGCCTGGCGCTGCTGGTGTGGCGTGAGACGCCGGCGATGGGGCCCCTCCTCGCGCTCCATCTCGGCGTCGTCTTCGGCTTCTTCATCACCATGCCCTACGGCAAATTCGTGCACGGCCTGTATCGTTTCGCCGCGCTGATCCGCTACGCGCAGGAGCGCCGCGTGCTACGGACGCGGGAGGATCAAGCAGAGGTGTAAGGACCGGGATGCCGACCGTCGCCTCGGCCTCCTTGGCCCCGGAAACTACTCGGCGGTTTCTTCGTGGGAACGGCACAAGCACATCGCGCATCGCGTCGCGCACGGCGCTGTCGCGGCCATGCATGCCATGCCGGCGTCCGTCGCTGGCAGTGCTTCGATGCCCTTTACGACGCTACTTCGACGCCCCCTGGTGCTTCTTCCACCACGTCTCGAGTCCGACTTTATCGAACGTCTCTGGATCCGGTTCGGAGCCAGAGATCGCCCGATCCGCTTCGATGTTTCGGATAGACGTGCGGTCGGATTGGAAACGCGTCGATGCCTTTTCTTCTGGTCGCAGGGCATGTTGCGGCACGATCGGCGCCGCAGCGTAGAGCTGGCCATCGCTGTCGGCCGCTGGTGCAGCCATGGCGGCAACACTTAGAGATGCGGCAAAGACCGTGGAGATGACGGGCAGGGTCAATCCAATAATCGATCCGCGATTGGTGTCCATAATGCCTCCTGAAATCGCCGGAGATCCCAGAGATACATCGGCTTTGGTTGGCATTATGCGCACGGTTACTTTAAGCAATCGCAAATTTTGCCCCGGGATTTATTTCAATTTAAGGGAAATAATATTTCGCCCGACCTGAGAACTTACTCAGGTCGAGCCGAAAGAGCGCGTTTCGTCGTAAATCGCCGCCGACGTCGCTAGCGGCCCGTCTTATGATCTTACGGTCCCCACAATATGGCGCAGTCCTTCGGCCGGTCGGACGCGCACGTCGGCGCCGGCTTTGCTTCGAGCCAATCAATCGTTGATAAAGATCTCAGCGGCGATGGCGGTAGGGTCGCTGATTCCCGCCGTGACCTTCCAGCTACTGGGCAGAAAGCCGGACGCTGCCGTTGTGCGACTGGTAGACGTCCTTCGACCGGAGGTCGACGGCGTCAGAGACGATCGCCGCCATCAAGGCAATGAAGATGGCAACGCCGAGCCCTGCCAGGAATGCCCTCATGCGCACCTCCCCGTGCGGCGCGATCTCGCTTTGTGCAGGTGTAGCATGGCCGGCCGCCGGTGCTCTACTGCGCCGTCGCGCGCTTGAGGAAGTCGATGAGGTCCGCCCGATCCTTGGCGTCGGGCATCTTCTGCAGCGGCATCTTCGAGCCCGGCGCCACCACCTCCGGCCCTTCGGCGAACAGGCGGTCCACGGTCTGCTCGCTCCAGACGAGCCCGCTCCCGCTGAGGGCGGGCGAGTAGGCATAGCCCGCCGCCGCGCCGGCGCGGCGCCCGAAGAGGTGGTAGAGCGTCGGGCCGGCCTTGGTCTCACCGCTCTCGGTCAAGGCATGGCAGGCGCGGCATTTGCGGAAGAGCCGGGCGCCGCGATCCTCGGCCTCGGCGGCCGGCGATAGCGGCGGCACCGCGCCCGAGAGCTCGTGCCCGTCGCCGACATCCCAGAGGCGCACGACCCCATCGGAGCCGCTCGACAGCAATGTCTTGGCGTCGCGCGTAAAGGCGAGCGCCCAGACCGGCCCGCGCACGGCATAGAGGCTGCGGCGGAGAGCCCCGTCGGAAAGCTGCCAGAGATCGACCGTGCCCTGCGACGTGCCCGACGCCACAAGGGATGCATCGCTCGCGAGGGCCAGCGCCAGCACGGGATCCTCGTGGGCCTCGTAGTGGAACGTCTCGTGTCGCTCGGCCGCGTCCCAGACGCGCACCGTCTTGTCGCTCGATGCCGAGAGGAGGCGGCCGTCGGCCGCGAAGGCGAGCGCGTTGATCGGGAAGCCGTCGCCGGGAAGCGTCGCGGCGAGGCTGCCATCGGCGACATGCCAGAGCAGGATCCGACCGTCGTAGTCGCCGCTGGCAAGGACCGCTCCATCGGGTGACAAGGCGACCGCGTTGACGTTGGCGCCGTGGCCAGCCAGCGCGCTGCTGGCGCCGCTGGCGACATCCCACAGCCTTACGTCATGGTCCCAACTGCCCGAAGCGACCGTCCTGCCGTCGGACGACACGGCGAGCGCCGCCACCTTGCCGCGGTGCCCGCGCCAGCGTGCGGCCGGCTTTGCCGTTTCGATATCCCAAAGTATGAGCGTACCGTCATCGCTCGCCGACACCGCGCGGCGACCGTCCGGCAGGAACAGGGCGGCGTTGACGCCCGCCTCGTGGCCGATGAGCCGAGCCAGCAGCTTCTGCTGCGGCAAATCCCAAACGATCACGGTGTAATCGAAACCGGCGGTCAGGACGCGCGCGCCATCGCCGCTGACGGCGATGCCCTTGACCGGCCCGCCATGACCGATGAGCGCGCCGCCTGCGCTCGCCACCACGACGGTGAGGAAAAAGATGGCCGGCAGGAGAACACGCGCCGCCCGCACCACGATCTACCGTTCGCGGTATTCGCGCTCGGTCAGCGAGCGGATGATCGGGCCGCTGTCGTCGCCGGGCGGGCTGCGGTCGCTGGGCGACGGCAGGTCATAGCCGGCGGGTCGATGCACGAATTGCGGGACGAGCGCACCGGTCTCGGCATCGACGATCAGTGTTGTGACCTTGAAGGCGCCGTTGTCATCGCCGCCTGGATTCATCACCACCACCGCGTAGCCCGCGCGCTCGCCGATTTTCGTCGGCGTCGCGCGCAGCACGGTCACGTGGTAGCGCTCGGCAATGGCGGCTGACACCTTGTCGGGTGCGAGCGGCTCCGCGCCGGCGACACCGAGGCATGCGCTCGCGAGCAGTAGCGCCGCCGCCACTGCAGGGAATCGCGCCATCGATTTGCTGCCGGTGCTCAATCGTCGTCGCCGCTGGCGGGCGAGCGCCGCTCCATCTCGGCGACCCAGAGCTGGTGGTGTTCCTCCGCCCAGTTGCGGTCGACCTTGCCGGTGCCCATGGCGTCGAAGGCGCCCTCCATGCCGATCGTGCCGATATAGATGTGGCCGATGATGAGCGCGATCATCAACAGGCCCATGATGGCGTGCCAGATCTGCGAAAGCTGCGTGTCCTGCAGCGGCGTCAGGTCCGTCGGCAGGCCCAGGCCGAAGATGTTGAGGAAGGCGAAGGTGTGCGAGAACCAGGCGAAGTTGAAGGGAAACAGCAGGGCGAGGCCCGACAGGCTCACCGACACTCCGCCCAGGATCACCAGCCAGAAGACCAATTTCTGGCCCGCGTTGAATTTCTCTGCCGGCGGATGGTCATGCTTGCTGAAGAAACCGCCGGCGCGCTTGATCCACTGCCAGTCATAGCGATTGGGGATGTTCTCGCGCAGCCATAGCACGAACATCAGCACGATGCCGATCATGAAGGCGAAGGCGAGATAGTTATGCGCGAGCTTGCCGAGCCAGGTGAGCCAGGAGAATGCCGCAGCGCCGATGATCGGACGCAGCACGTAGCGGCCATAGAGCATGTTGAGGCCGGTGAGCCCGAGGATGATGAAGGACGCCGCCGTCATCCAATGGGTGAAGCGCTCGATGGTGTTGAAGCGCTCGATCACCAGGCCGCTCCAACCCGATTGGAGCTTGATGCGGCCGCGCAGCGCGAAGAACAGCGCCAGCACGGCGATGACACCGAGCAGAAGCCAGGCGCCCCAGGAGGACAGCGGCCCGTTGCGCGCCGCGCGCCAGTTCTCGCCCTCGGACTGGATGAGCACGCCCGCCTGCTTGTTGGGGATCGACACAGTGCCTTGCACGCCCTGGCGGATCTGGCGCCAGTCATCGGATTTGCTGCCGGCGCCGAGCGTGTCCGCGGTCTGATCAAGCGCGCGCTGCGCCAAGGCCGGTGCGTCGAAGGCAAGCGTACCGACGATGCCGCTGCCGATGGCGAGAGCGAGCATCAGAAAGAGGGCGAGCGCGAAGGCGCTCCAGTCGGCCGCGAGAATTCGTGCAAGCCGCATCGCGGTTTTTCCTCTCAATAATCTCCGTGGCTGGCGCGGCGCTCCAACTCGGTGAGCTGCTTGTCGTCGAGCTTGG
>Ga0209647_1003845_pt1 | contig 11492 bp, 10 predicted proteins | sample GraSoi_2013_60cm_FD_185827 | JGI IMG/M metagenome (GOLD analysis project Ga0209647, IMG submission 185827) | Grasslands soil microbial communities from the Angelo Coastal Reserve, California, USA - Sample 9_17_2013_60cm (SPAdes) (version 2) | ecosystem: Environmental > Terrestrial > Soil >... | reverse complement strand
GACTGGGAGCCGGAGAAGCTGGTGCTCGACTGGAATACCTACCAGTTCGGCAATGGCAAACATGTGCTCAAGATCGAGTTGGGTATTGCCGGCGTGCCGCTGGCACCGCAGCCGGCCACGGATACGGTCGCATTCCATGTCGACAACTCGTACCCGACCACCACGTTCCAGGTGGAGTATCGCAAGAATGGCGTGGGGCCCTTCCACCCGCTGACCTTCCCCTGCCCGGTGGTCAATCGAGGCGCGGTACCGCAGGACCTCGAGTTCCGCGTCACCTTCACCGCATCCGCGAACCATTTGCGCGATGTGACCATGGGGGGCAGCGGTTGCGGCGGCGGCGAGATCAGCTACGTCTCCGGCGCACCCGCCGGCTGGTTTCCGGCGCCGGTGCCCAACCCGACCAGTGTCGCCCATTGGCACGAAACGCCGGGCGACAACTCGGTGGCCATCACCGCCTTCTTCAACCTCGATGCCGGCGCCTTGCAGGGCACCTACTCCTTCGGTGCCTGGGCGGCCAGCCGCGCCTTCAACCCGGCCGGCGGCGATACCGGCCATCTGCAAGTGCCGATGTATGAATACAACCCGTCCGATATCCACACCACGCCGAGTTTCGCCTTCTCAGTGATCAACGCGGATTAGGTCGTACGACAACACATCGAAGGAGTCGGCGTGCGGGGAGTGCATCCTGTTCCCCGCACGCCGGAAAAATTCATGAGCGACTGGGCACCCTGGTTTCGATTCCTGCTCGCCATCCTGGCGACCTGGCGCCTCGTGCGCCTCGTCGCGCGGGAAGATGGGCCGTTCGATGCGATCGTCAAATTGCGTCAGCATGCCGGCACCGGTTTTATCGGGCAACTGATGGATTGCCCCTATTGCCTCAGTCTGTGGATCGCCGCGCCGCCAGCACTGACGCTAGCCGACTCGATCGCGGCATGGGCAATCGCCTGGCTCGCCATTTCGGGCGGCGCCGTCTTTCTCGAAAACCTGCTGGAGCGCCGATCTGCGCCTTCGCCATAAGGCCCCTACGTCCTCACCCAAGGAGAATCGTCATGTCATGTTGCGGACAAAAACGCATCGCCGCTTCAGCAACGCCCGCAGCCATGAGGACCAATGGGACCAATGCCGACAGACAGGCCACCCATTCACCCGCACCGGCAAAACTTCAGCAAGTCACGGTGAGCATCGAACGTTCAAGTCCTCTCGCGGCGCGCCACATGCTGCGTTATACCGGGCCATTTCCGCTGTCGCTGCGCGGACCGCAAAGCGGACGCGTTTATTATTTTTCCGCCACCGGGAGCACGGCAACTGTTGATGAAGGGGATGTCGACGCTCTGCTGCGCACGCAGTTGTTTGTGCGCGACGCGGTCAATTCGTAACACGAAGAAAATCCGTCTTCGCCCAGTCGAGTAGATCGGCAAACCCCAGCATTGACGCGCCTTCCTGAGCATTTTTTGCCCGGAAGGCGCGTCAATGCTGGGGTTTTGCATTTTTTCTGGGAAGCGCCCTGCCTTTAGCGCCCCTCTCTCTCTATATATATCGCAGGCCGCTCACGCCAGTGATCCGTAAGTTGCGCAAAACCGCCCATATTACTAATTTCGGCACCGCCCGTCGCCATGCGGCAACAGGCCACTCCCACCCCCGCGCAGGTTCCCCGCTGTCCCGTACCAATTTATTCACGTAATAACAGGGCATTACGCGCACCGGCGGGCCGGCCGCGCCGGTATGGTTGATGTCCATATTTCTGGCCCGACGGTTGCAGATAACTTGGGGTTGCAGCACGCAAATGCGCTTTCGCGTGCGGTTTTTTCCCGATCCAAATTCACAACCAAGGGGGAACCATGTCAATCCTGGAATCGATGTTCATCTGGCCGGACCGCCCGTTGCCGTCGCTGCTGGTAGTGCTGCTCGCGCTGCTGCCGTTTCTGTACGCGGCTCGCGACCCGGTGCATGCCTTGCTCAGGGGTGCGTGCCGCGCCATCGCCAATCCGCTGCGGCTGAGCGCGCGCTGGCTGGGGGATGCCGGTTTGCGCCTGCAGCATCGCAACCGCGAGGTGCTGCTCGCGCACGGCGGCCATGAAGTGAAGCTGACGATCGAGCGCGAGCTTGAGCGCGTGACCGCGCTGGTACAGCGCGACCTCGAGGGTTACCCGGTGCTGCAGCGCAAGATGATGGACGAGATCACCCGCATCGAGGAAGACTACAAGAAAAGCGGCGAAGTGCCGCCGCCGCCGCCGGAGTGGGTCAAGGCCATCGAAGCCATGGCCAAGGTCAAGCCCGGCAGCGATGGCGTGCTCGAAAGAATTCTCACCGACATTCGCAAATCGATCGACAGTATTTATGTGCTGGTGGTGGCGGAATATCGCAGCGCCTATCAGGCCCGGCACCGCATCCTGAAAGGCTTTCTGCCGTTCTGGCGCTCGGTCGAGCAGACCCTGGGCCGCATGGACCGCAACATCACCAGCCTGCAGAGCAGTGCGGCGAAGATCGATGCCAATGTCCTCAAGCTCGAAAAAATTGCGGCCCGCGACAATGACGCCGCCAATGTGCTCGCGGCTTCGACCGCGACGCAATTTTTTGTCGCCGGCCTGGTGATGCTGATTGCCTTTGGCGGCGCCTTCGTCAACTTCAAATTGATCGCGCTGCCGATGTCGGCGATGGTCGGCGGTGGCGACTACATCACCGCCAACCTGCAGGCCTCCGAACTCGCCGCGCTGGTGATCATCCTGTTCGAGACCCTGATGGGCCTGTTTCTGATGGAAACGCTGCGTTTCACCAGCCTGTTTCCCCTCGGCAACATCACCGAAAAAATGCGCCGCCGCCTGATGTGGGCATCGCTCACCATTCTTCTGGTGCTGGCCGGTTTCGAGGTGGCGCTGGCGGTGATGCGCGACGTCATCATCGCCGCCGATGTGGCGCTCAAGCAGCAACTTGGCGCCGCCGCCGGCGCGGCGCACGTCGAGACCGGCTGGGTCAACAAGATCCCCACCTTCGGCCAGATGATCCTCGGTTTCACCCTGCCCTTCGCGCTGGCCTTCGTGGCCATTCCGCTCGACTACTTCGTCAATGCCGGTCGCACCGTGGTCGGCGCGGCGCTGGAGTTTGGATTGCGCGGATCGGCGCTCCTGCTGCGCCTTGCCGCCAACCTGATCCGGGGGACGGGCAATCTGGCGATCATGCTCTATGACGTGCTCATCTTCGTTCCGCTGGCGATCGAACGCGCGGTGGCCAGCTACCGTGCAGGAAGCGCCCGCAACAATGCCTCGCGCCCCGCCTCCTCTTCCTCCTCTTCCTCCTCTTCCTTATCGTCGCTCGAACAAGCGGCCGTACCCAAGGAGGTGTCATGAAAACGCGCTCGCGTATTGCCGCGCTCGGCCTGCTGCTCTTGTTTGCTGCCTGCGAGCCCAAGACCAATCACAGCCAGGCGGTGTACATGCTCGTCGACACCTCCGGCACCTACACCCGGGAGACCGGCAAGGCGCAAGGAGTGGTGAACTATCTGCTGGGCACGCTCAATCCCGGTGACGCCCTGGCGGTCGGGCGGGTCAAGAGCCGCAGTTTCAGCGAAAAGGATATTGTGGCCAAAGTCAGCCTGGGCAAAGATCCCATGGCGGTCAACGCGCAAAAGCGCGCGTTCAGCGAGCAGATCGCGGAATTCACCAAAGCCACCAAGGACGCCAAGGGCAGCAGCTATACCGACATCACCGGCGGCATCTTGCAGGCCGCCGAGTTTCTGAACGAATCCCAGGCCGGCAGCAAGACCATCGTGATTTTCTCGGATATGCAGGAAGAGCTCGACTACAAGACCGTGCGGGATTTCCCGATCAGGCTCGACGGCATTCACATTGTCGCGCTCAATGTCAGCAAGCTCGACACCGACAACGTCGACCCGCGCCGCTATCTCGACCGGCTGGCGTGGTGGCAGGAACGCACCCGTGTCGCCGGCGCGGCGGATTGGAAAGTCGTCAACGACATGGAGCACCTCGACCGTATCTTCAAGAAGACCGGTTGAGGGGAACGCAGGCCGGGCGCGTTTATTATTTTCCGGTTGAGGGCAGTACGGCCATGCTGAGTGCCGCAGATCTCGTCATTCCAGCGTAGGCTGGAATCCAGCCCTGTGTACATTCAAACCTTTGGAAGGACTGGGTCCCAGCCTACGCTGGGACGACGAGGGTTTGAGGTTTGTAAAATGACAAACTCAAGCATTGGCGCAGAGTTCCAGCCGTTTTTGCTCCGAGAGCCGCGCCAGTGCTTGACTTTGAAATTTACACAACGGGCGTTTCCACCTTGGCCACCACATGGCCGCCGCCGATTTTTTCGTACTCCGCAATCACCTGCGCGCCCACCAACAACAGCGTGGCGGCGATCTCGAAACTCAGCAGCACCACAATCGCAGTCGTCAGCGAACCGTAGACCACATTGACCTGCGATAGCGTGCTGAAGTACCACACCAGGCCGTGGCGAATGATTTCCCACAGCAGCCCCGCGGTGCCGCCGCCGATCAGCGCATGGCGCACCGAGATGCGCCCCACCGGCATGAAATAGTAGATCGAGGAAATCATCAGGATTTCCACCGCCACCGCGATCAGGTACAGCGTCGCCTTCGACAGCCCGCTCAGCGACCAGCTCGCGCCGAACACCAGCAGATTTTCCTGGCCGAAGGCGAGCAGATTGGTCAGCACCACGGTGCCGACAAACAGCGCGAAGGCGATGAAGGCGATATAGCAAAGCGGAAACGCCAGCGAGACCAGCAAGGAGCGCTTGCGCGTCGCTAGGCGATGCAGAAAAATCACCGAGATCGCGCTCTCGAGCACGCGGAAGGCCAGCGAACTGAAAAACAGCAAGGTGCCGAACAGCACCCAGCCCAGCACCGCGCGATGCTCCAGAAACGCCGCCAGCTCGCGCACCAGCGCCGCTGACTGCCCCGGCACCACCCACTCCAGCGCGCGACGCAGCGTCTCGAACAAGGCCGCCTGCTCGACAAAATGCGAGAGCCCGATCACCACCAGGATCAACAGCGGCACGATCGACAACAGGGTGTAATACGCCACCGCGCCGGCCAGCAACAGTCCTTGGTTGGCATTGAAGGCGCGAAACACCTGCAGCGCGAACGCGGCCGGGTGCTTGATGATGTGATTGGTTTCGGGGCTGACTAGGGGGAGGTCGGGGATGGGCATGAAATTAGCTAACGTTGACCGTTATTTTCCAGAATCACGGCGGAAAAATTTGGAATCAACAATTTGCATCATTGTTGCGGTCTCTTATGGCATATGTCATTCGCTATTTTTTCGGCTCAGGTTTGACTGCCTTAATAAATTCAATAAATTTCGAAAAATATTTTTCGTCCTGAAAAATTTGAGTGAGAGATTCAATCGGATGAGCACTATCTTGTTTTTGCTCATACAGGCGAATTGGATTTTCACCAAAATTACGCATGGCCGTCTCTAGCAATTGTTTTGATAGTTCCGCGTCATTTGCTTGTTGGATTTCTTTTTTGTAGGCATCAAATGCTATCGCCGTCGCTGCTTTGTAAGCATAATCCTGCTCAATTCGCGAGAGCATTCCTGAATTGCGCGCCGAAAGCCACCCCAACCAAATGGCAGGTGCAGCAAGAGGCAACCCTTTGAGATAGCTCATCCAATTGAATGCTTCGCCCGGCTTGACCTCTGGGATGTTCTTTGCAACGCAAATGAGCCAGCCTATTGATAAAACAAACGCAAAAATCCAAACAAGGCGCTCCTTTGCCACACTCTTTGACTGAGTAGAAAACGCTCCTGCGAGTCCTTGCCGATTAATATCCTGTAGCGCCTTCTCAAGCTTCTCGTTCGCTTGGCCTAGTAGGATTGTGGATTTACTTATAGAACCATCAGCTACAGTTTTCTTTAATTCGAGCTCAGACAGCAATGCACTCGACGCGGACGCGGATTGATTAAAGAGTTCAGCAATTTTTTCAATTTCTTCTTTCGAGCTTTTGGAGTCGCTATGAACGGCGAGCACATCTGCAGCCGACGCCTGAATTTTTTCCTTTAAGGTTTGTATTTCCTCGAATGCTTTTTCGGCACCACCCTTCGTGCTAACAACAAGCTCCGCGTCCCGACCAATCCTCGTTTCAAATTCTGCGATTTTCTCCGCTAAAGGCGCGGCTTTTTCGATTGAAAGGAGTTGGTCACTAAGATTTGATTGGGCAGCCTTAACAAGGTCCTTTCGCAAGTTCAAGCGACTTTCCGCAACTATTGAAATGTATGGGCTTGCATTTGCTACCCATTGAATAAACCCAGTATTCATTACGAGCCAACTCATTCCATTGCTTCGCGCAGACTCAACGTGATTTCGAATTTCACGCAGTGCACGACCAAGCAGTGCGCCGACTATTCGATCGTCTGTAGCTGATTCTCCTTTGCCTTTTGAATGGGCTAGCGAAAGTGAATTGCTCCATCTCTCAAATAGACTTGAAAAATCATCCGCTGAGAGGTTCGGGTATCCAAACGGCGTAAAGTCGATTTCTGTTGGACGCTGCTGGCGCAGAAGGATCCAAGTATCGTAAAGCGACTTCGCTTCATCTACCGCAGTTTTCATTTAACTTCTCCAAAAAAGCACGCCGACCAAATAATTCTAGGTTTTCACGAGCTATCCTCGCTTTAGAAATTTACAAACTCCAGCATTGACACCGCTTTTCAGCCATTTTTGCCTCAAACCCCGCGCCAATGCTGGGTTTCATTTTCCGGTTTATGCCGCAGCGTCGAGCTTTCGGCTATCCGGGCGATTGGTTGAAGTAATTCGAAATTATCTTAATTTCTTCCGCTTCAAAACTAAGGGGATAGCCTTTTTCATTTATTCGATTTTCCGCAAGCGCGAAGGCAGTCCCTTGATTTGACTTTCGATAGTCCGCCTTGAACTCATCATCAGACATCTTCAGTTCGAGCATGGCCCAGCCATTGATGCCCAAACTTGATTGCATCGCAAACGACTTTACTTTGCTCCTGACTACGTCATCATGGTTTGCGAAGTAAATATGGCGAAGTGCCAATCTATAGCAGATAGCTCTAATGCCATATTCCGTTTCAAATTTCTTTCTTTTTTCGTCATCAGATGCACTCAACATCTTTGATGCAGCGAATACGACTCCCGAAATTATTACGATCCAACCGATTGCTGTTGCCCATGAATTAAGTTGATCAATCATTCAGTTCTCCCAAAGCGTGGCATCAATCAATTTCGGCAATACTCCACCGTCTGCTCCACCATCTCCACCGCAATAATCTCCGGCCCCTCGATCTTCTCTCGAGAAAAACTAACTTGCGATTAAAGAAAAATTATTTGCCTTCAAGATAGCTGAATCAATTGAATAACGTGGTTCACTTCTCTAGCGCCTCGAGCTCCTTCGACAGAACCTGGTGGAGGAACAATCGACCATGCAAAGCAAGCATTTTGTCTTCATTTGAAAACCTAGTCTTTAATCCGTGCACCACCTTTGACCTAAGTTTATAAACTTCTCTCATTTTTTTTCGCGTTACTGCGCGCTGCCCCGATTTTTCGTTCAACAAATAGGCACATCTATCTGCAATTCGCTCTGTAATTCTGTCTTCGTCGGAATCCTCCCCTAGTACTGCTTCCAGGCCTATACAAGTTTTTAAGAATTTAGAAGTCTCTTCATCATCGACGTCTGCATCAAACGCCCATTCAAGCGCACTTCCAAGCGACCGATTTTCAAACGCCGACACTTCCTCCGTCATTAGCTTTACCGGGGTTGCAAGTATCCTTTTAATGTCTTCTTCTTGCGCCGCAGCGCGAACTCGCGGAATCATTAATCCTGGAAGCGGAGCTCGGTCGTTCAGAACCGTCAAACTAGCTAGATATGATGAAGTAACCAGATTTAGTTGAACAAATGCCGCCTTGCTTTGCAGATTGGTTACATCAAGAACAAATGCTCGATGTATTTGCTCTGTACGATTACCGCCCAAAGCATCCGCTAATAACTGCGTTTGCTGAACCGACCTATCTCGATCAAGCACCGTCTTTAGCCTTGCTATTTGCACGGTTCGCTTCAACATCGATAGCCCGTCCTTCATTGCTGATTGGAATAGATATCGGGAAAAGTAGCCCTTTGCCAAAACGCACAAATATGTACTGTCTGGTAACGGTTGGGGCGAAGGCAACAATGCGCCACCAAAATTTCTAAGTGAGTTTTCGGGTCCAGCAAACGTTCGAATTAGTTTCACGGAATTACTTAGGATGGTTTCAGCCTTAATCTGAACTTTTGGCAATGGAAAATTTATTTCATAAGCCCGTGGGATCGTCCCAACAAAGGTGGCAATTTCATCAGCGACTCTCTGAATTTCAATCTCATTTAAATATTGTCGAATTTGCCCGATAGAAAATTTGGCGCTAGGAGGTAGACTTCGCAAAATCATCTCATCGAGGAGAATAGCTACGTCAATATCGGTCAACCATTCACCCTTGTACTTAAGTATGGTTTTTCTCACTGCATCGAAGTTATCTCCCCACGGCGACAAGCCAGTCTCAGTCAACTCCGCCTTGTCCAATGCGGCTAGCAGTTGTTTAGACAATGCGGCTTTGGCTTGCTCGTTATACGTCACTGGCGCCATTACCCACCTCGACAATATTCGACCGCCTGCTCCACCCTCTCCACCGCAATAATCTCCAAGCCCTCGATCTTCTGTTTGGGCTTGTTGGCCTTCGGAATGATCGCGTGCGTAAACCCCAGCTTGGCCGCCTCACGCAAGCGCTCCTGCCCACGCTGCACCGGCCGCACTTCACCGGCCAGGCCCACTTCACCGAATACCACATGCTTGGCCGGCAGGGCCTTGTTCTTGAAGCTGGAGACGATCGCCAGCAGCACGGCCAAGTCGGCGCCGGGTTCGTCGATCTTGACGCCGCCGACGGCGTTGATGAATACATCCTGGTCGAAGCAGGCGATGCCGGCATGGCGATGCAGCACGGCCAGCAGCATGGCGAGGCGATTCTGTTCGAGGCCGACCGAGAGGCGCTTGGGGTTCATATGCGCTTCATCGACCAGCGCCTGGATTTCCACCAGCAGGGGGCGCGTGCCTTCCTGCGTGACCATCACGCAGCTACCGGGCACATTGTTGCTGTGCTGCGAGAGGAACATGGCGGATGGGTTGGTGACTTCGCGCAGGCCCTTCTCGGTCATGGCGAAGACGCCGATTTCATTGACCGCGCCGAAGCGGTTTTTGACGGCGCGGATCAAGCGGAACGAGGAATGGGTATCGCCTTCGAAATAGAGCACGGTATCGACCATATGCTCGAGCACGCGCGGCCCGGCGAGCGCGCCCTCTTTCGTCACGTGGCCGACGAGGATGATGGTGGTGCCGGTGGATTTGGCAAAGCGCGTCAGATGCGCGGCGCACTCGCGCACCTGCGCGACCGAGCCGGGCGCCGAGGTGAGCGCGGCGGAATAAACGGTTTGAATCGAATCAATCACCGCGACCTGCGGCTTTTCGGCGGCGAGGGTGGCCTGGATTTTTTCGAGTTCGATTTCGGCCAGCAGCTTGACGTCGTGCGTATCCAGCGCGAGGCGATTGGCGCGCATCGCGATTTGCTGCGGCGATTCCTCGCCGCTCACATACAGCACGCTGGCAGATGCCGAGATCGCGCACAGCGCCTGCAGCAGCATGGTCGATTTGCCGATGCCTGGATCGCCGCCGATCAGCACCACCCCGCCGCCGACCAGGCCGCCGCCGAGCACGCGATCAAACTCGCCGATGCCGGTGGCGAGGCGCGGAATGTCTTCGGTTTTGACCTTGCTGAGGTTCAGCACATGGCCGCGCTCGGCGTGGACGCCGGCCAGCGTGGCAAAGCGATTGCCGCCGGTAGTGGCCTCGGCGACGGATTCGATCAGCGTGTTCCAGGCATTGCAATGCGGGCACTGGCCCTGCCATTTCAGGGATTGCCCGCCGCATTCGCTACAGACGTAGATGGTTTTTGCTTTGGCCATTTTTGCTCAGCACCCGGTGGTTGTAGGTTGTCGCCGCGGATTTAGTCCGGGGCCCAATTTTTGGCGGCACTTCGTGGAGGCAAAATTGGATCTCGGCCCGACAACCAAAATGAGCCGGGATGACAGTGATTATTTGACCTTGGTCGATCCTGGATCGCAGCGAAGGCGCCATCAGTGAAACCTGCAACATGCGCCTGCAGGATTCCAGGTTTGGCCGCACCGTCAATCCACTTCCACCACCGGCACCCGCGGCGCCAGCGCGCACATCAGCTCGTACCCCACCGTGCCGGCGGCCTTGGCGACATCGTCGATGGGCAGGCCCTCGCCCCATAGCGTGACCGGGGCACCATTGTGCACATGCGGCAATTCGGCGAGGTCCACGCACAGCATGTCCATCGACACGCGTCCCACGGTGCGGGTGAGTTTGCCGCTGACCATCACCGGCGTGCCGGCCGCATTGCCGCCGGGCGCATGGCGCGGATAGCCATCGCCATAGCCGCAGGCGACGACGCCGACGCGCATATGTTTCTTGGCGACATAGAGGCCGCCATAGCCGACCATCTCGCCGGGTTCAAGCGTTTGCACGGCGATGATTTCGCTGCGCAGGGCCATCACCGGCTTGAGGCCCAGTTCGGCGGCGCTGATATCGTCGAACGGCGTGGCGCCGTACAGCATGATGCCGGGGCGCACCCAGTCGCGGTGCGTCTCCGGGTAGCGCAGCATCGCGGCCGAATTGGCCACGCTTTGCGTGAAGCCCTTTTTGGCGAAGGGTTCCTTGGCGGCGCGCACGATCTCGGCGAAGCGCCGCATCTGCTCGGTGACGCCGGCCTTGCCGTCCGCGGTGGCGAAATGGGTCATGAAGGTGACCGCGCCGATATTGCGATGGCTGGCCGCCGTATTGACGGCGTAGCCGGACATCGGCCCTTTCAGGCCGAGGCGGTTCATGCCGGTGTTGAACTTGAGAAAAATATCCAGCGGGCGATCGAGCTCGGCATCGGCCAGGGCCTTGATTTGTTCAAGGTCGCGCACTGCGGGCATCAGGCGGTGCTGCGCATACAGCGGCAGTTCGTCGGCGCCGAAAAATCCTTCGAGCATCAGGATCGGCTGGGTGAGGCCGCGCTTGCGCAGGGCCAGCGCGCTGTCGAGTTCCAGCGTGGCGAAGGCATCGGCATCGCGCAGGGCGCGCGCCACGCGCTCGACGCCGTGCCCGTAGGCATTGGCCTTGAGCACCGCGAATACCTGCGATTTGGGGGCCTTGGCTTTGGCCAACGCGTAATTGTGACGAAGGGCGGAGAGCGAGATTTCAGCGCGGATCGGACGGGTCATGGCGTCATTCTGTCACAGGCGGCGCCGCGGTCGCGGCGACGATCGGGCGCCTAGTTGTGATAGCCACCCTGCGACCCGCCGGCGAAATTCTCGAACTTGGTGTTCTGGCCCATGAAGGTCAGGCGCACGGTGCCGATCGGGCCGTTACGCTGCTTGCCGATGATGATCTCGGCGGTGCCCTTGTCGGCGGATT
>Ga0209647_1003844_pt1 | contig 11494 bp, 18 predicted proteins | sample GraSoi_2013_60cm_FD_185827 | JGI IMG/M metagenome (GOLD analysis project Ga0209647, IMG submission 185827) | Grasslands soil microbial communities from the Angelo Coastal Reserve, California, USA - Sample 9_17_2013_60cm (SPAdes) (version 2) | ecosystem: Environmental > Terrestrial > Soil >... | reverse complement strand
CGCACCTAATCGCCGCGCCTCATTGACATCCATCCCGCCGTACTTTTTCCGCCATCCGTAGTACGTCGCTTCGCTGATATTACGCTTGGCACACGTCGCCTTCACCGTCGTCGCCTCCGCCTCTTTCAGCACCCCGATTATTTCCTCTTCACTGAACCGACTTCTCTTCATTTCCTTCTGCTCCTTTTACTTGAGCAGAACTACACTTTTCAACTGTCCACTTTTCCGGGATCAGGCCAAATGGAGCTGAACTCCATCAAACAAGCTGGCCGCCGCTCGCTGATTCGGCGTTTCAGCGAACGAGGCAAAGTCGATGGTGGATGCAATCGGCGCTATGGTCGAGGTGATCGGGAGCCAAGTTGACCCGGAGCCGATTAACGCCAGCCGGGTACTCGTCGCCATTATCACCGACGGGCAGGAGAACACCTCCCGTAACTACACGTTTGAGAGCGTCAAAGAGGTAATCGCTTATCGGCAGAACATCTGCGGCTGGCAGTTTATTTTGATCTCGCCAAAACCTGCGACGATCGCTTTCAAGTTGGGTATTCCCGTCACCAACGCGTTGCCGTGGAAATCCACACCCGAAGCCGTAGCGCAAACGCTTTTTCGACTCTCAAAAAGCCTCACCTTCTACCGGCTAGGCAACAGTAAATGGAAAGCGCAACTGCAATGAACTCACAAACGAGCACGATCGAACCAACCGTCTCCGATCCCGACAAAGAATTGTTGCATAAACGAAGCCGCCTGCAGGAAACCTGCTCGCGAAAGGACCCATCGCAAAAATTATGAGTGCTCGCTCATGTCCTGTTCTGTCCTGCGTGCGCGGGTGAGCCGACTCGCTCCGATCCGCTCGCGTCGTTCGGCTCGGGCGACTGCATCGGCTTCGGCACAGTGTGAACCATTCTAGCTTATTCCGTTTCAAAGGGAGGGAGCTATTTTAGAGGAGGGGATATGTTTTCTATGAACAATTTCCTGCGTAGACTTGGCGGTATCTTTTCTTTCTCAATTTCAGTACCAGCCCAGACAATCTTGCCATCTAAAAGCATGCTCACTTTTAATCGAACAGTCTCACCCTCCATAAATCACAACGTTATGATTTCTCATGCTAGAAAGCAAGAATAGCGTCTCTAAGCTCGTTAAAACCTAAGACGCTATCTTTCCCCCAACCGACAGATAAAATGTGCCAGATGCTTACTGGCTGCCGACAGTTTAATGGCTCTGTTTGGTCGAGCCTTTTAGTAGCCGTCTCCAGCGCTAACTCTCGAATTCGTGCAGTGTCTTCGCCAAAGTGCTTTCAGCGCTCCGCTTCATCTCCACCTCAGCCGGAAGCCGCTGCACTAATTCCGCTGGGCGGTTTGAAGTTTTTATGTGGGTCACAACCTGAGATAAGAGATGGAAGTGACCAAGAGGAAGCGAGAAGAGCAGGGCTGGGAATGCAAGAACGGGCTGACTCCACCTCGTTCTGATCACTTTCTCCTTCGGCAGACGAATCGCAATCGTAGCAAATTCACTTCTGCCTGTTTGTGGCTTCCTTTGCGTTCGGTGAATCCACCGATCACAAATTCCTGCTGGAGTCGGGCTTTGATTTTCATCCAGTCTGGTGAGCGTCGGCCAGCCTGATACGTACTTGCCTTTCTTTTGGCAATGATGCCCTCAAGTCCTTTTTCCTTGGCGAGGCGAAACAGATCCATCCCACGATTCTCGATGTAGTCGCCGACCTGGATTCCATCCACGGAGGTGATGATGTCCCGTAATCGTTCCCGGCGTTGAATAACGCTCTTGCCGGTCAAGTCACGCCCGTTATCCCAAGGCAAATCAAACAGAACATACACGACCGGAGCAGTTGGACGCGTCGCGTTTAGTTATCGCTGACACCGGAGACTGGAGGAACCCCTCGGTTATGGAACCGGAGGAACCATAGTTCGCGCTCTAGTTTCGAACGCCGTCATGCATGATATCGATAATCTGATTGTCAGCATGGCTCGTAGTCTCCTTGGGAATGTTGACTCAGATGTGCTTGCTCACGACTTGATTGATGGCTGACTCAACGAAGCCTGTCGAGATGGTCTCTCCGTGCCGGTAACGAGGATTAGCGCTGTTGTACGCTGAGCAATGGTTTTGGCGGAGGATTCGGTGAGAGCACCGAATAATTTCGATTTTGGTATCGGAGGTCTATCGTGTATTGGGAGACAGCGGAATTGTGGCGGGTGCTAACGGCTCGCTGAAAGAGCGTTGAGGCCTGGTGATTGATTAGAAACGGGCAGAAGTTTCTCAACGGTGGCAACCACGTCGACCACCTTCACACGTTCCATACAACGAAAATCGATTGGGCAAGTTCGGAGAAAACAAGGACTGCATTCCACTTGATGACGAATAACGAGATGTCCTTTCCCTAGCGGACCGGTCAAGGCCGGTTCAGTAGAGCCAAAAATCGCTACCGTTGGCACCCCCAGGTGAGCAGCCAAATGCATAGTGCCGGTGTCATTAGTGAGGAGAAGCTGACAGCGCTGCAGCTCGCCGATCAACTCTGCTAATGAGGTCTTTCCTGCCAAGTTGGTCGCAGCTGGACCGATCTTCTTAGCGACGTCCTCCGCCAATTCCAGTTCTTTTGCCGTGCCAAAAATTAACCAGTTGAGTTGATGTTTTTCCGCCAGGATTCTGGCTGCTTCACCAAAATAAGGCCAGCGTTTGGCTGGGCCGTATTCCGCACCTGGACAAAGACCTACCGTCCTCGACTCCGCGGCAACTCTGGGTATCGCCGGCAAGGCTTCTTCCATATCGGCTCCGATATGCTTCGCGATCTGCAAATAGATCTGCGCATGATGATGACTGATTGGCCCAGAATCCTTAGGCACCGGGATAAACTGATTTAGAAAAAAGTCCCGCCATGGTCGTCGGTAGCCGACTCGTCGCGGGATTCCGGCGAACCAAACCTCCAACCCGGTGCGAGGCGAGTTCGGAAAAAGGATCGCAACTTCGAACCGATTCCTGACCTTTTGGGCCACCTGCCACGCGTTTTCGCCGGCCTCGATCGCGATCACGTCATCGACTTCCGGAACCGTTCGCCAGAATTCGATCAGCTTACTTTGCGCAAGAATCGTAACGTACGCGTCGGGACGACCGCGTTTGATCCGGCGCACGGCTTCTACCGACATCAGCGCGTCTCCCAACCAATTGCTTGATCGGATCAAGATTCGAAATGGTTGAAGGGGTTCGGATTTGGCCGGGACGTAGAACCCGCGTTTGTAGGTCCGCAACAGAAACCGAGGGGAAGGAGTCTTCCACCGATTGTGCAGCCAGAACCAGTCTGCCGGATTCCTTTTGATTTCCGCTTCCACGTACCGGTTCAATTCAGCGGTGATTTCCTCGATCGAAGCGTTTTCATTCAGAGTGAGATACCGAAGTTGTATCCGCCATTTGGCAGGACCCAGCGTCTCCATCGCTCCACCCATACTACGGGCATGGGTTCGCTTCACCAAAATAGCTGGCAGAGATGAAGTGGAAGCGAGACGGCTGAACAATGGCACCCAAACGCCCTTATCGCCGGCATGCTGATCGACGAGCAGCGCCAATACGCCTGCGCGTTTCAAAATCCCAACGCTACGGGTAAGTCCCTCGCTACGGTCAATCGCTTCCATCCCATCTCGAGATCGGCTTTTCTTGACATGGTCGTCTAGCAGAAGATTCCGTTGTCTTTGATAGATTATACCAAATAGCGGCTGGCTCCGGATCATCCAGTGGGGCGAAGTGCTAAGCAGTTCCCAACCACCGATGTGAGTCACGGCGGCCAGTATGCACTGCGCACGAGCCGTTTCCTCCGCGACCTCTTCAACAACGGTGAAATCGATGAGCCGTTTCACCTCTTCCCAAGATTTCTCCCGTAGAGCAAAGCAGCTGAGCAGGTTGGCAACGAGATTTTGGAAGTGGGTCCGAACACAGCGCTCGATTTGCCTCGATGACCAATCAGGAAATGCGATCCGCACATTTCGCCTCGCGAGTTGCCGGTACGGGAATAGCAGAACATATCCAAGAAAACCGACGGCCTGACCTCCCCGGAAAACCCAAGTGACCGGCAAAAGCGAGAGCAAGAAGCTCACCGAACGGTAAACCGCGTAGACCAGATGGTCGCCAATCGTGGCTCTTTCCTTCCGGCGCTTACTCATTCAGAGACCTGTGGTCGAAGGCTGCCAAGTAAGTCCAAGGCTTTCTTGGGCCGGTTCATCAGCCTCGAGGCAGGTTCGCCGAGTATCAGGTAGCCAAGGGAGAAGAAAAGCGTTCCTAGGACCGTTCTGCTGGATAGCGTTCGCGGAGGCGGGGCAACGATGGCGTCACGCTTCTCCTTCTCCTCTGGGTACAGTATATTGGCTTGGAAGTATGGGACAGCTCTGAAAAGGCCGAGAATCTCTATCAAGCCTCCCACGTCATGTTTTAGAGCTGCAATTTCCTTTTTGAGTTTTTCGATGTCTTTGCCGTCCAGCTCTAGCTCCCTTTCGTGACGGTCAACTTGGTGCTCGAGATTGGTTGAAGTGTCGTCAGGCATAGCTAGGCAAGGATATTTCTTTTGTAATGCGATGTCACGACAACAGCGTCTAGCAGCGAAGTCTAGCAAATGGAGCATCGAAAAAACGTTCCTAGGCCGGTTCTAGCGGGTATCGCTGCCGCATCTCCTTGAGCAGTTCTCGGATCTTATCGAATGCGTTTTGTGCGTCGCCATAGCGTGGGGCAGATGATGGCCACACGAAAAAGTTTTCCAACAGCAAGAGTAAAGTGCTGATGTCGTTCTCTAGCACTGCATATTCCTTTTTGAGTTGATTCAAATGCCCATCATCCAGGCATGGAAGTAAATCGTCTCCCCTTGGGCTGGACAGACGAAAGTCCAACGGTTGTATTTTTGTCCGCTGTAATCGTCTTCCACGGTCTACTTCTTCAGCTTCGCTCTTGCGGCAGCTAGCAACGCCTGCGGCGTCTCTTTAGACTGCACCGGATTAGATTTCCTTAGACTCGGCTAGCATTCGTCTAGCAGGCTTCTCGGAACGTACAGGCCGCTTCTCCAATTCGATAGCGGTCAAGCGGAGTTGGTTCTGTGCGGTGAGCCATACTTCAAGATCCTCTCGTGCTCCGGTTTTGGTAACGTTATCGAAAGCGACTTGTTCGACGTATTCTAGTTTCTCGCAGTGCTCTTCGAGCATGGCGACTATCTCTTGTGGCAGTTTCATAATTGGTAGATGCGGTAAGTGTAAAAGCCATTCTCCACCGCAGGAGTTTGCACGGTCCTACGACCGCTTAGCAGCTTTGCCATTTTCTTCTCGGCAGACACAACACAGCGGAAAGCTCGAGTTTGTCCGTCTTTACAAAGAGGAAAGGATTGAGTTTTGTCTTCGAATGCTCCAGCACCGACACGCTCTCTCCGGTGTTGGATAATCTCGATTGCGTGTTGGTTCATTTGGTTCTAACATTTTGCTAATTTGTTGCGCTCGCGCGCGCGGTAGTCTATAGACTATTCTCAATTCTCAGGATCTTCACGAACTAGCTCTCGCTTCGCTCCGAGCAGTTCGTAGCCGCTTCGCGGCTTTCATTTCATCCCTCTTCAGGGTTTAGTATTATCTCGTATGCTTTCAGTTCTTTCCGAACTTCAGTAGGGGAGCATGATACACCCCACTATTCCAAGTTACGGAATTACAGCTTTTATCACTCCTTAGTTTTTCGGACGAGTCTTCAGTGAGGGTTGGCATCGACCATTTTTATCCCCACCGAAACGGAATTAACATCCACGCGGATAGCGGCTCGTGGCATCTTCCTTTTCGGACTTCGCCCTCGAGCATTTCCTCTCGAGTTTCCAGGTCGGGGTGTATCGGTCCGGAGCCTGCAGATGTCCTAGTAATCCTAAATCGTTATTTGTGGGCCAAGCTAGAGCATTGCTCCTAGACTTTTTCGGTCTCGGTAAAAATTCGCAAAAGCGAGAAAAGGGACACTTTAAGTCGGAGTCGAGCTTTAGTAGCTACGGCTACACACATAGAACGGGAGAAATGCGAAGGTGGCCGAAAAAAGTTTAAAAATCTTTTTGGGCAGAAAAAGTCGGTTGAGGCACTCCGACTAAAGACGCGACCCCAACCGACTAGTATGTCTGAACGAAAGTAAGGAATATGGAATCAAACCCTACACCTATAAAGAACGGTCAACAATTCGATGCTTGGCGCTTTCCACCACGAAAAAGCGGGGGAACCTCAATTCCCCCGCTCGCAAAGGTTTTAAGAATCGATCAGGTCGATTAACACGTCGGTATACCCGCGAAGGAGCGGCGGAAGTCCGCATTCGAACTCCATAAACTCCAACCAAGGTCGCATAGCCTCGAGGAGTCCTTCGACCCCGCGACCCCAGTGCAGAGACTCGGAATTCATAACAACGAGTCCCTCGTCGGTTACACGGTCTAGTTGATCGCAGTGCGAGTAATACCAGTTTCCGTCTACATCCCAGTATAGCGCGTCACCGTCCTTCTCATAATGCCGACCGTAAAAGTCCGCCGAAGCCTCCTCCAGTTCCCGCTCGAATATTTCGAAGAAATACATTCCGTTCGGATTCATAGCTTATTCCACCTCCGTTCCGAACTTATCCAAGCTCAGGCTCCGGAGAACTTCGACCATCTCTTTCCCAACGGGACAAAACTTCGAGAGATATTCCGGCAACTCGTTTAGGATATAGTCACCGTGGTGCCACCAAACTATTTCCCAGATTTCCGGTTGCTCGTACGCGCCGCGCCATCTTAGCTTTAATTCGATCAGCGAATTCAGCAGCTTAGCTTCCGCTTCGATAATCCCTTCACCCACATCGCTATCCTCGAGATTCCATATCGTTCTCGACTCCGCCAGTCGGAGATATTCGCACTTCACTTCGCCCGTATCGGACGAACCATCTTTTAACGGCTTTACCGTCTTTCGTACTTTTTCCATACTCCTGCCTAGAACAGGAGCGTTTCGTCACTTTGGGGCACCAAGCCGCAAATTTTGCAAAATAATTTTGCGCGGCTTAGTTACTTTTGGTCTGATTCCTGCCCTGGTTCTTTGTACGCCTCATCCTCTGCCGCCTCACGGAATTCAGTGGCAGCATCCTCTACGCATTCAATCAGATCCAGAAACCGCTCCGCATCGAATTTCTTTTGCCAGTAATCGACGAATGCCAGAAATCTCCGGAATTCCTCATACACCTCAAACGAGGAATATTCCGTCACCCGGGAGAGTTCTGAGAATGCCTTTTCCCAAGCAGGAGTCTTTTTCGGATCTAAGGCAGGTTCTTCCGGTTTGTCCGGCATCAACCGAAATGCTAAATCAAATCGGCGGTGGAAGCAAAGAAGGAGTTGGCACGATGGACGCGAAATATGACGATTGGGAAGACTAATCGTCGTAACCTACGAGCGAATGGACAGTGTAAATAAAAAAGTAAATCGGCGGAGATTTCGTATCTCCGGTATTAATCCTGAGATTCTTCGGAGTGTTGAATGCGACCCCATCCGTCGGGGTACTGGTGGTGTCTCTCTTATCTGGGACTCGAAAACATTCGGTGAACCAGTTATCGGTGATGAAGTGACGGTCGAATTCGGCGGTGCGGATTATCTTGTCGTTGGCCGGACCTTCGCGCGTCAAGCGGAATCTCAGGAGTCGTAGTCGGTAAGCTCGGTTATGTCGTCTCGATTAAAGACGGGCACCGAAAGCTTTCCCCAACGGAAGGGGCGAACGTTTTGTTCTCCATGCAGGAAGCACAAAGCGGTGTCGCGACTTTTAAATGTCACACGTTCTCCGTCCTTGACTTCTGGTGTTCCTTTATTCGGCAGTATTCTAGTTACAAAAGTCATCGGGATGTCCAGATCGTCCACTAGCCAAATCAGATCGCCAGTTTTGAGCCGGAGAAATTCTTTGTAGGTGATCGGCCTAAGTTTCATTCCTCGCAGTTGTTCTCTTTCTCAATTTGCTCCGACACTTTCTGCATCGTGTGAAGAACCTCTTCCACAAGGTAGTCTTTCTGCCCGTCGTCCAGACTATGCATGTAATTGTCGATGTCCGCTCCGGTCATATTTTCGTACTGTGCGAGGATTAATCGACGTTGTAGTTGGCTTCCTGTGCTTCCTTGGTCTTCTTTCGGTAAATTTCCGTTCATGCTTTTCCTTACATTTCGGAGACTAGAAAGCGCCACCCGACTCGAATACCAGATGGCGCGGTTTCTTAGTTAAGAGATGGGCCATCGTTCCACCGCGGAATGTTGGGCATATTCCTCACTACCATTGCCGCCGTTGACTCCGTCAATACCCACATTACGGCAGTTCCACTATCACTGGATAACGGAGCACCCCCAATCCCGACAATGGGGGCCCAAGTCACGCCTTGTTCATCCGCATCGGTGAGTATCCCAATCGGCAAATCAACTTTACCTGTTCTCTTTAACAATCGCCGAAGGTCGCGAATCAATTCTGAAACGGTTACGTGTTTAATCATACCGCTACCTCCGCTAATTCCGATTGGACAACGACAAGGCCTGCTTCGGATAGAAGTTCTTCAAGCCACTTCTTAACGTTTACGACCAAGTTGAGATAATCGTCTTGAGCGAATTCTGCTGCCCATTCCGCAACGCGTTCTCTGATCGCGGTAAACTCAGATTCGACATCCAAATCCGCGGGTACCGGTGGCTTCCGCTTCGCTCGCTTTTCTTTCGGCTCGCTCGCTTTGACCGCGGATTGTGTCTCATTTGGAGACATTTCCGTTTTCGGAAGCTTGGCCGCTGCGATCAACCGATACCCCTGTGCACGGGAAATTCCCCAACGCTCCAACAGGTACGTCTTGAAGTTTTTATACTGTGGCTTGTACAGCCGACGGGAATGAATTTCGTCTAACACCGCCCCAACTTCTTGGTGGGTCTGTAACCCCTTTGCTACGATGGACTCCAATTCCGCAAGACTGCGGTCAGGAGTATCCTGGATTTTGTCCGGCTCAGGTCCGGTTTCTATGCGTGATATGTGCATAGTTATACCTTTTGCGAGTTTGCGAAATCAGAAGTGGTTGATTTCGAAGTAGTAACAAAACCTTGTTTCGATAAGTGACGTCACTTAGAGTGCCCGAATGGGCCGATGGAAGATTGGAAGAGTAAAACTAAGCTGCCGGATCACACCGAGAGCGATGGCAATTCTTCAACACGAAGCGTCAGATGGTCCGGGCAAGAAGCCACCGATCGGTGAGTTGCTGTCCGCCGTTATCTCGACTTACTCAAACACCGATTGGATTTGGATAAAGAGGAAGAAGTTGGGCTGGAAATACGAAAGCCCAGGGGCGTGGGGTTTTGAGGACTGAAAATCAACAGCGGGTGCCGGATTCGGTCCTCCCAAAAGAAAAGCGCCACCCGGCTCGAATACCAGGCAGCGCTCGATCGAGCAGCGAAGGTTTAAGAATCGTATCCGACCACGTCTACCGATACGAAGGCGTACCCGAGAAGTATCGGCGGAAGTCCGTTTTCGAACTCCATATGCTCCAACCAATCTCGCATATTATCGAGAAGTTCGTCGACGCTACGACCGGAGTGCAAAGACTCGGAATTCCTAAAAACGATTTGTTCGCCGGTAACATCCGGTCGATCGACGTACGAATAATACCAATTTCCGTCTAGATCCCAATATAGCGCATCACCATCCTGCTCGTAACGCCGACCGTAAAATTCCGCGGAAGGTTCAGAATTTTCCCGCTCGAATATCTCGAAGAAATACACTCCGTTCGGATTTATAGCTTATTCCAACTCCGTATCGAAGTTCTCTAAAGCCAGGCTCCGGAGAACTTCGGTCATCTCGTTCGGTACCGGACAAAACTTCGAGAGGTATTCCGGAAGCTCGTTTAGGATAAAATCGCCATGGTGCCACGAAACGATTTCCCATATTTCCGGTTGCTCGTGCGCTCCGCGCCACCGTAGCTTTAATTCGATCAGCGAATTCAGAAGCTTAGCTTCCGCTTCGATCGTTCCGGGACCCATAGCGCTATCCTCTATACTCCATACCGCTCTCGACTCGGTCAGTCGGAGGTATTCACACTTCACTTCGCCCGTAGCGGACGAACCATCTTTTAACGGCTTAACCGTCTTTTTCTTGTTCACTCCTGCCTAGAACACGCAACTATTTTTGATGAGATTGACGGCAGGTGACGTCACCCTGTATCCTCTCCGAATGGCGAATCCTCCGATAACCTGTCGTATCTGGCCTGATGCACAGGCGAAGCTATTTGAAGAAATGGCGCACTACCGCGGAGATAAGCCGCCGATCGGACAGTTTATTTCCCGGCTTATTCTGATGTGTCCGCCGGAGCTATGGAACGAAGTGCGGGAATCGATGGATGCCCGATATGAGCATTGGGAAGGTTAGCCAAAAGCTATCCGCGAAAGTGCCGGATTCGGTGCTTTTAGGAATAGACCGACTTGGGATGGGTACTCACAGGAATCGTAACCAACCAACTCGTGGGTGTGCTCGTGTGCAAGCCGGGCAGCCGGCTCGCCTTTGATGGCCTGATATCTAATTTGGGGGGGTAGGGGCTGTCGCTAATCAACAGTAACCGTCTGAGTAAAGACTACTCCGCTGGAGAAACCTCGGGATATAGTCGTAAAAAATAATCACGCAAGGTTATTGGATCAGCCGCGCTCTCTTGAGATAAACGTTCTCGTTTCTCCGTGTAATCCTTCTCGTGTTGGAGTAGCGATATCATGGCTACGGGCCTCGGTGGTAGAATGGGGTAAGAAACCGATTACCGAGCACACCCTGGATCAAAAGATCAGCTAAAACACGCCAGTTCTTTCAGTTTTGCTTAAAACATCAAAAATTTGTGCGTTCTAAGGTGATGTGACCATAACCGTACCCGAAGGCTCCATTATTGAAATACGGCAGTCGATCACCTTCATTAATGCTCCGGAGTCGCGACCGGAGCCCGTAGAGAGTCTTTGGACGACAGAACAAGCGGCAACGTATGTCGGCGTACACGTCGAGACGCTCCGGAAATGGGTTCGACTCGGAAAGTTCCCGCGTATATCGTTGCGTGGAAGCGGGAAAGATTTTCGCTTTTCGAAAGCTATGATCGACCGTTGGTCGGAAGAGAGGGCGCTAAGCGAAAAGACCCTCTAGTCCGAAAACCTTCCTTAATAAACGCCCTATAGTAACCCTTTCACTTTTTCAATTTATTCGTAAGATATTAGCTGTGAAGTGGTTAAGTTTAAAAGGTATAAAGTTCGAACCCTGCATCGCGCACCACCTTGGCCGTTGTGACTGGTGATGACAGGCAACGCCTGTTCGTGCTCAGACCAAGCATTTAAGCCACTTGCCGAGCCGTTGAATCGTTCCAATTGTTTGCCCTTTTGTGACCGTAACGACTCGACCGGGCCGGAAGTGGGTCCCCTTCATTTGCATGTGATTACAAAGATGCAAATGCGGAATGATAACGAGCGATCCCGGTCACCTGTTCAAGCGCATTGGGAACAACCT
>Ga0209647_1003842_pt1 | contig 11498 bp, 9 predicted proteins | sample GraSoi_2013_60cm_FD_185827 | JGI IMG/M metagenome (GOLD analysis project Ga0209647, IMG submission 185827) | Grasslands soil microbial communities from the Angelo Coastal Reserve, California, USA - Sample 9_17_2013_60cm (SPAdes) (version 2) | ecosystem: Environmental > Terrestrial > Soil >... | reverse complement strand
CACCTATGCACGACACGTTGATATCCCGCTCACGATAAATACGTATCGCTACATGGCCGGATGGGCAGGCAAGGTCAATGGCGAGACAGTGGAAGTTGCTGCACCGGGTGAATATCATGCATTTACGATACGAGAACCAGTCGGTGTCGTGGCACAAATCGTCCCGTGGAATTTTCCTTTGGTGCTTACGGCCTACAAACTGGCGCCCTCGCTTGCTGCAGGTTGTACAGCCATCATCAAACCCTCGGAGCACGCATCCCTCAGCCTGTTGCGTTTGGCTGAGGTGGCTGAAGAGGTTGGATTCCCTCCCGGCGTCATCAATGTTGTGACGGGTTATGGTGACACTGTCGGTGCGGCACTGGCCGCGCATCCTGATGTAGATAAAGTCGCATTCACCGGCTCTGCGCGCGTGGGAAGGCTCATTGCGCAGTCTGCAACTTCTAATTTGAAGCGAGTCACTCTTGAGCTTGGTGGGAAGGCGCCGATGATAGTGTTGCTTGATGCCGATCTTGAAAAGGTTATCCCTTCTATCGCGAGCGCAGTTTTTTTCTATCAAGGACAAGTTTGCACCTCGGGATCGCGTCTCTATGTGCATAAGTCGATTCATGACCAAGTACTCGATGGCGTACGGGAAGAGGCGACGAAATTGAAAATCGGTCATAGCTTATCTGCAGACACCACGCTGGGCCCATTGATTTCCTTAAACCAACTCGAACGCGTTAGCCGCTATGTCGATTTGGGTAGGCTGGAAGGGGCTGACATAGTTTGCGGAGGAAAGTCAGTTAATTCCCCTGGCTACTATTTCGAACCGACCATCCTGATAAATACGACGGATAACATGTCTGTAGCGCGGGAAGAGATCTTCGGGCCTGTGTTGTGCGCGATGACCTTGAATAGTGAAGACTTGGACGATATCGCCAGACGCGCGAATGATAGTCCTTTCGGTTTGTGCGCAAGCATCTGGACTCGAAACCTAAGTTCAGCACACAAACTAGCGCAGCGGATTAAAGCGGGGAGTGTGTGGATAAACTTGCACCATTACTTTGATCCTGCGCTGCCGTTCGGTGGATACAAAGAGTCTGGATGGGGACGGGAGCAGGGAGCGGAGGCACTTCGTACTTTCACGGAGGTGAAATCGATCTGTGCTGCGCTTTGAGCGGTTAGTTTGCTAGATGCCGTGTTAGCCCGACGCCGATAAGCATTGATCCAACTGTCGCCCTTACGAACACATAGGCCATCCACAGACAAGGAATCCGACAACTGAAACAAAAAAAACCGATCCGGAATAGCAGACTCTAATGTACCAGCCGAGACGGGTGCAGCGGAATCGCGCTGAGCGTTTCACCGAGTTTTCAAAAGTGTATAAGAGTATGAAAATAGGATTTATCTGTCCGAATATACCGGGTCACCTCAATCCGATGACTGCGCTGGCGCGTCATCTCCAGGCGCGAAACCATGAGGTTGTCTTTCTATATTCGCCGAGTGCCAATGGTTTGCCATGTGTTCCTGGTCAAAAGGACGACGACATGAACGCAAATCGGCCCGAAATGAGCAAGTTGGAAGGAGATGGCGCAGTAGCATTTTATTGCGGTGTGGCAGCGAAAGAAACAGACGTGATTTTCAAATCTTTGCCAAAAATGGTGGACACGATAGGGATCGAAGCTCTCATACTCGATCCAATCCAATTCTTTGTCGAATTGGGGGCTATGAAGTTGGGTATACCGTACATCACTGTCGCAACCGCGCTTTACCTGGACTACTTTGGTTATACGCCGCTCTGTATTTACGATTGGCCGCATGAGACTACGCCTCAAGCCCTCGCCAGAAATCGGGAAGGCATCGTTAAATTTGCAAGATTTACTTATAACGAGCGGACCAAAGCATATGCCAAGGAGGCCGGTTTAAAAACCGATTTGGATCATCCCTCTTGGGTGTTTTCCAAGATCGCATTTATCACGCAGATTCCAAAAGAGTTCGACTTCGAAAACCCGCTATTACCTCCGCAGTTTCATTACACGGGTCCGTTTCATGATGGCAAGGGTCGGCCCAAACAGGATTTTCCCTGGGATCGACTGACTGGCGAACCGCTGATCTATGCATCAATGGGGACGTTAATGAATGGCCGGGCCGATGTTTTCCGTACGATTGTAGCCGCTGTCGCCAAGCACAAAGGCACGCAACTGGTTCTTTCTATAGGGGATCAGCTTGACCCCAAGCAGATCGGACCGGCGCCCAGCAATGCGATCATCGTTAATCAGACACCACAATTGGAGGTGCTGAAGCGGACCTCGGTCTGCATCACGCATGCAGGGTTAAACACTGTGCTGGAATCTCTTGCTCAAGGTGTTCCTCAAGTGGGCATTCCGATAACTTTTGATCAGCCTGGGGTGGCTATGAGAATAGCCGCAAAGAAAACCGGTGTGACCATGCCGTTTGAAAAGCTGACATCGGATCATCTGGCAACGCTTCTGGGTGAGGTATTGAATAACGCTGTCTATCGCGAAAATGCACGCAAGTTTCAGGACGTGATTGCCAAGACTGATGGGCTTTCTATGGCAGCCGATATAGTAGAACGGTCCCTTGGAGTTATCAAAAAGCCAACCGATCGGTATTCTCAACTTGTTTAACGGCTTCATCGAACCTGCAATTGTTCTGTAGCCGGAGCAGTTTTCACGCAGCCAATGGACATTGGCTCAGAAGTTTAGATGCTTGAAAATAATTCCCGTCGATCAAAGCAAGTAGGCTCCTCTAACTTTAGTAACACGCAATCTGTGTGTCCATCCAGCTCTCGATTCCAAACTAGTGGCATGTCGCAGAGACAACGTTACTGCGGATGCGGCGGGTCGGATCGGAATATTTCCACTGGATCTGCCCGAGTTGCTCCATGATGCGGCCGACTCGGGCTAACAAGCCCAATGGCTACCTTCTCGGCTCATACCGCATCGCCACCGCCCCCGAGCCGAACTCCAGCCGGCTCACGAGCCTCAAGTCGATACGCTTCGATAGCCCCGCGAACAACGTCGGCCCGTGGCCCGCAAGTCTGGGCTGCACCACGAACTCGTACTCATCGATCAATCCCAGCTCCGCCAACGCCTGCGGGAGCTTCACGCCTGCCACGAACAGTCCCTTACCCGACTCCTGCTTGAGCTGCTGAACGGCCGTCCCTAGATCCCCGCGCACGAGCTCCGCGTTCCAATCGACCCGGTCCAGAGCGCTCGACACGACGTACTTCTTTGCCGCGTCGATCGTCCGGGCGAAGGGTTCCCCCCAGGGTTCCATCCAATCCGGCCTCACTCCGGTCCGCGCCGGCGACCGCCACGCTGCCTCCATCATTTCGTAAGTCACCCGGCCAAAGAGGAGGGCATCGGCCTGGTTGAGGTTCTCGACCGCGTGACGATGCAACTCTTCGTCCGCGAACGTTTCACGATGATCGCAGCACCCGTCCAATGTGACGTTGATGGAATACCGAAGGGGTCGCATTACGCAAGAGTACCGCCGATGGGGTAGATTGGCAACGTTAGCCCGCTTCAGGGCTAGGAGCCACTTACATAACGCATGACGATGACAATTTGAGAACTGCTAGTGGCATGTGGCAGAGACAACGTTACTGCGGATGCGTCGCCAGAAAATCGCGAACCACCTGACTCTTGTGCGCCGGCCTATAGACGGGGATAGGAGGGCCTGCGCCGTCGGCGCAGGAGTAACTCGATGTAATTTGCCCCGCGGTTACCTTCTCACTTTCCTCTTTCCCATGCGATTTTCAGCGTTCGTTCGGATTTGTTAGTGGTGGGGGATTAACTGCTTCTACTAGTAGGTACGAACAGAATCATCTCGGGCCAATTTAGCCTGGCTGAGAAATCGACTCGCCCTCGCCAGCGAGGGGGCATTCCAATAGATAGTGAAATACCAGTTGATATTTGAAAGTCGTTCGGTATGTGTAATGCCCAATAGACGTAACCAGAAACTTTAACATGACCACCATTCTCGACACCCCACTGAACCTGCCTTGCGGCGCAACCTTACCCAACCGCCTGGCCAAGGCCGCCATGAGCGAGGGCCTGGCCGATGCGGACAATCAGGCCACCCCACGACTCGAGGCGCTTTATCGGCGCTGGGCGAATTCCGGCGCCGGGCTGTTATTCAGCGGCAATTTTCAAGTGGACCGCTGGCATCTGGAGCGGCCAAGCAATGTCGTCCTCGACGAGGGGGCCGATTTGCCCGCTCTAGCCGCTATGGCTGCTGCCGGGAAAGCGCGAGGAAACCACTTCTGGGCTCAGCTCAGTCATACCGGACGCCAGGTCAGCGACGCGATCAATCCGGCGCCGCTCTCCCCATCCTCGGTAGAGATCGAGGTGCCGCGCGGTCTTGGTTATACCTTCGCCAAGCCCCGTGAGATGACGGAAGCGGACATCGACCACACCATCCGTCAGTTTGCTTTCGCCGCCCAATATGCCCAGCGCGCAGGCTTCACTGGTGTTCAGTTGCATGCCGCCCACGGATATTTGATCTCGCAATTCCTCAGCCCGCTCTCTAATCGTCGAATCGACCGCTGGGGTGGATCGTTGGAGAACCGATCGCGGTTTCTGCTAGCGATCATAGATGCAGTTCGCGACGCAGTAGGTTCTGATTTTCCGATCGGCATCAAATTGAATTCCTCTGATTTCCAAAAGGGCGGTTTCACTAACGCCGAATGCATCGAGCTAGTTCGCAGGTTAAACGATTCTAACCTCGATTTGCTGGAATTATCTGGAGGCTCGCTCGAACAGCCCAAGGTCGTGGGCATCTCTGTCCAGGACGAAGGCGAAGACAAACTGCCGGAGAGCACCATCAAGCGGGAAGCTTACTTCGTCGAGTTCGCTGGCGCTGTCCGCGCTGTCGCCCGCATGCCGGTCATGGTTACTGGCGGCTTCAGAACGGCGAGTGGGATGGTGGAAGCCCTGGAGGGAGAGGAACTCGACCTCATCGGAATTGGCCGTCCACTCATCGCCGATCCTTTGGTAGCGAGGCGACTCATCGCCGGCGACGTCGAGAAGGCGCCCACACCCGAAGCGACCCTCGAAGTTTTCCATCTCCTGCCATGGTTCTATATGCAGATCGAGCGCATGGGTGACGGCATGGAGCCGGACCTCACTTTATCGGGACAGGCGGCGGCCGAGCAATTCGTGGTTGTCGAGACCACTTATATGAAGCGGCTCTTGGAAAGACGCGGAGCAGACCAGGTCGGGACTCGTTGAGATCCCGGTTTAGTGGCGGCTGCGCCTGCCATCTTCACCCTTATGCCAGCTCGATTTAGCCACTCGAGGCGGAGACTGAAAGCCGCTCGGTCAAAACAACGGTCACCACAGCAGCGCCAAAAAACCGGCTGATTTCTGAGCTTGATGTTAATGCCTTTAACTCCGTCGAAGGTAAGAATTACAATGAATTACCCGCACAGTATTCCTCTCCGGCGGACAAATGAAGAGGTCTTGCCTGGTGACGCCCTTTGTCGGATGGTTCTTTCGAGCGCCGCCACTAAATGGAAGGATATCCTGGTGGAAGAGCATCATTTGCCGAGCATTGAACTTGCCGATGTAACGTACCAGCGGCATGTAATTGTTATCAATATCGGCCGCTCCACTATTTGGGAATCGAAGAAAGAGGGGCAGTTTCGGCGCGTCTTCAAGGCAAGAGGCGCGATTTCCTTCTTCCTGAACCATCAGCCTTTTTCTGGCCGGCTGAAGGTAGCGAGGGGCGTGCTGGCGAAGGTTCTACTTCTGGCTCTGAACTCAGTTTTTGTTAGCCGCGTTGCTGAAGAGCTGGACTTAGATTCAGACCGCATCGAATTCGTTGAGCATCAAGGAAGTACCGACCCTACCCTTCATCACATTGGTATGGCATTGCGGGCCGGAGTCCAGACTGGTGTAGCTCTTGACCCCATGTATGGGGAGGCACTATCAACAGCGCTTGTTGTTCACCTTCTACGCGAACATGGCGGGGCAGTGCTAGGTCCGAGAAGGCAGTCTGACGGGCTGCCGCGCGATAAGCTGGTGCGCGCTGTCGAATATATTCAAGATCGACTGGATACAGATTTGACTGTTTCCGGGATTGCTCAGGCGGTCTACATGAGTCCCTATCACTTCACCAGGCTGTTCAAAGAGTCTACGGGCCAGACGCCTCACCAGTATGTCGTCGATGCCAGGGTGAAAAAAGCGAAGGAACTTCTGACCACAGGCAAGTTCACGATCAGCGAAGTTGCCCACCATGTAGGTTTCGTCGATCAGAGCCATCTCACCTGCCATTTCAAAAGAGTTTTCGGCTTACCTCCGAAGAGGCTACTGAACAGTAGAAGCTCACAGATTGTGGTCTGAGCTTGGCTGCTGCTTCTTGGACGCTCGGCCAAAAATCTTCATGATTACAGAAAAAAACACTGGGGTAAGAAATATTCCAAGAGGGGGGTGACGGTCACCGAAGCCATAAATCGAGGGAACTTTAAGGAATGATATCGGGCTCTCATCTGCTCCGCGCCAACTTGGCGCCGCCTGCGGATGGTCCAAAGACAAACGGGTTATCAACGTCTATCAAAGTGCCGGGAACGCCCAGATGCAGACATGCGTCAGTCGGCTGGTAGCACGAACTTACTTTTCAACCAAGGAATGCTGACAATGAGCGAAGCTAAAATCGCAACGACATAAACGAAGACTGGCGAGAGCCGGCCAAGTCCCCCGGCGACAATGGTGTAGAAGATCAGTACGCCATAAGCGCCTTCCAGTATGCGCCGGAGTACCGCTCGGGCTGCATCGCTCCCTTGTTGATGGTGAACAAAAGCACAGAGGGGCCATGCGAGAACCGGAATAGGCGAAAGCAACCCACTCCATTGCGAGCCCAGAATGGATGCGGAAAGAGTAATCAAAAGAACCATCGCCGTTGCGGAGAAAACACGTGCTGGCAAGTCCCATCGAGGATAATGGATCCGAAATTTCGCCGGTAGTTTGTTTGGCAGGCGGATTAGACCAAGCGAGATCGCCAGAACTCCGATGATCCAAGTCGGCCAGAAAGGTAAGGCGAGCCTCTGTAAGAAATACAAAGAAGCGAGAAAAACACCAAGACCGGAAAGGGCGCAGGCAGGCATTTGGAAACGCCGAGCAAGCTGACCATAGACGATGGAAAAGATCGCAACTGGTGTGAGACTGAGTAGTGAGCTGGAGGCAGCAGTAGCGGCAAATTTTGGTCCCTGCTCAACCCAAAGGTAAATTGAGATAGGTCCCGAAGTGAGCGGCAATCCGGCGAGAAGTCCACCGATCCCTGGTCCCCATCGACGTGCCGACCACGAAACGGCGACCATCAAGACAGGGGTTTGCAAGAGTTTAATTAGCAGCAGCTGCACGTATTCGAAAATTTCCGACCTAGACTAAGACTGTAACCACTTTTTTGCCATCGAGTAGGGTCGCTCCAATGTTTGAACCCTAGCCAGGAGTTCTTTTAGAGCGGACATCGGTTGGCCTTCTTGTTCTCCGACTTTCACACAGTCATTGAGCAGCTCGATGTCCTGCGCCCTAACCTTGCTTCCATGATGAAACCTGTTGAATGCGGCGAAATCCAGCGGAAGGGCAGCCTGTTCCATCGAACTCCAAATCTCTAGAAGTCCGTCTGCGGTCGTGGAAGCCTGAGCGGCCTTGCCCGCGAGGCCATGCTCCTCAAAGCCCTGGATCTCCTGCACTGATCGAACCGTCAAATCCCATAATTCTTTGTTGTTGTCCAGATCCCTCGCATGTGGCCATCCGAGTAGCTCGCAGGCCGCGAAGACCGGAAACATGAACTTCGTCATTATTGCGAATTCCTGCCGCTTTATGATCTGGCAAGAGGATACCCCGGACGCATCGTAAATCGCGGCAAACCGTCGCGCCGCTTCGGGGAAGCGATCGTCTAGTAGGAAGCTGGCACTGTGGATGTGACGATACGCAACATCCGCTTTCGACAACAGAACCGGATCGGTTGGGGCGTGCACGGGCAATTCGAAGTTAGTAACCTGGTGGCACAGCACACCCAGCGCGCCATTCAGGATGCGGTGCGCTGGAAGTGCCATCGTGCGAAGATAATAGTCGTGGAGACCAACACCGATTCCGCCGATGATAACCTCAGTCGAAGAGTCTCGGATTGCGTCACCGATGGATTTGAGGAGGGCTCTTCCCTCAAGCTTGCGCGTGGTGAATCCATCCAGGGTGACGATCACATAGTCATAGGATGAGCGCGATATCTCCGCGACGTCCGATATGAGAGTATAATCAGCGAATGTCTTCGGAGTGGCTTCGTCATATGAATACAGAACCCGCGAACGGGACATCTCTAGTACCCTCGAAGGCCGAACCAGGAAAGAGACGGCCGCTCCCGCAAGCTGCAGATGATAGCCGGCGCTCAAACCCATGGCTCCCGCGCCGCCGATCAGGATTTGTGGTGTTTGTGGTTCGTTGCTCATCAAGATAGATCCATTTGATCATTTATACCGATTGGTATTAATAATTTCAGGCGAGATAGGTGTTTTAGTGTTGTGATGTAGCAAACATATCAGGCTCTATCCGCCCAATCTTTGGTAGCTTGGCACACGAGAATTAGCTTTCAGATTCCGATTCGGCCACTATGAGCAATGTTTGATCTTCAATAATAATTCGCTGCCGATCCTCAGTGACATTCACCTCAGGCTTAAGCTCGTTAGCTTCTCGCTAAGAACCCAAAGAGCTTCGGCCGCTTTTTTATCAACCGCCCAAGGGCGCACGCCGCTGCTTAGCTTGCTATCTGCAGGGAGCAGCGGCGCGATATCGCAGTCTTCGCAGTAAACCCCACCTTTACTATTCAATTGCGGAGTCACGGCACACCAAACTGTAGTTGCCGCGCCTTGCTCGGTATTCTTTAGCCAGTCCGGAGCCTTGAGGACACCATTTTCTCGATAGACACCGAATGCTTTAAAATCCTCGTCCGTCAGGTAGCGAGCAAGATCGGTCAGGATTCCACCCGGATGCACCGCGAAGGCACGAATACCATGCTTTTCACCCCGCTTATCAAGCTCCACTGCAAATAGTGAATTTGCGCTCTTAGATTGCCCGTAAGCGGCCCATTTGTCATAGGGTCTCTGATTGAAATTCGGGTCGCTGAAATCAACTCCACTAACGCGATGACCGAGGGAAGAAAGGGCCACGACTCGCGCATTACCAGATTTCTTAAGCAATTCCCACACGCTCACCGTAAGCTGAAAATGTCCTAAGTGATTAGTGGCAAATTGCATTTCATAGCCGCGGTCGTCACGCATCAGCGGCGTTGCCATAATGCCGGCATTGTTGATGAGAAGATCGAGCGCACGATTTGAGTCTATAAATTCGCGGGCGAATCGATCGATGGAAGTCGGACTCGCGAGATCCAACTGAACCACTTTAACGTTCTTCATTTCTGCAACGGCCATTTGAGCTTTCTGAGGATCGCGAGAGCCTATAACAACGGCGGCTCCTGCGTCAGAAAGAACCCGTGTCGTCTCAAGCCCGAGGCCGGCATGACCACCGGTTACAATTGCGATCTTGCCTCGAAGATCGTGGCCGGCAAGTGCTTCGTCAGCGGTCGTCCTTGGTCCAAACCCTGATATTAACGGCCTCTGCTCAGTTATCATATTCATTTCTAGTGTAGACAAACTAAGGATTAGCCCGCTGCGGAAACATTGTGATTCCGTATGCAGGCGCAAGAGCTAGAATCTTTTCGATTTCTTCCTGAGTAGGAGCAGTCGGCATCACGATTTGTTAAATACTTCCTCTAGCTTATCGTAAAGTGGGGTCGATTAATGACTCACAGCGGAACCCTTATTGCTGTCTCACTAGGGGGTGCGGTATACGAGCGTGTCAGGAGGATGGCCACACTTCGCAGCCACCAGCGCGAGCTCTGCCGCTTCCAGAAATGGTTCACAGTCCTCACAAATCCGACCGCCCAAATTCGAATCCCAGGATGAGAGTTCTCCTTGGGTGTGACATAAGGCACAATGGCCAGAAGCTTTTTTGAGTAACCGTCTAATCGATAAGCTCATTTTGACATCCGTGGTTTTCGGGATGCAGGTGCTTTTGTGTGCGACCCGATCAATTGAATTTGCCTTGTGGCGGCAATATTCATTGAGAAAATTGTGAGTCTCTTGGAGCTTTGCGCAGTTTTTTGAGTAGAAAACAACGTTTTTGGAGCTCGAGGGACTGGTTGTCTAGACTAATGAGCTGTTAAGTTAAAGCAACGATTACGACAGTTCGGACAAAGAACCGCCTGGTCCCTAAGCTTGGATGTCAGTCTTTTTTGACTTCGTTTGAGGTAAGCGGTAGCGAAGTCTACTTGGCGCAAAGCTGGCAACGAACATTTCACGCCGATTCACGATGGGGTGAAGAAATTACCATGAAATATCCGCACAGTATTCCTCTCTGGCGCACAAATGAAGAGCTCTTGTCTGGCAATGCCCCTTCTCGAATCGTTCTCTCGAGCTTTGGCACAAAGTGGAACGATGTCGTGGTAGAACAGCATCACTTTCCCTGCAGTGAAATGGCCGATCTAATGTACAAGCAGCATGTGATTGTTATCAATCTTGGCCACTCCATGACATGCGAATACAAGAAAGAGGGGCAGTTTCGGCGCTTCTTCAAGACAAGAGGCGCGATTTCCTTCTTCCCGAGCCGTCAGCCCTTTTTTCTGCGATCGAAGCTAGAGAGGGGCGTGTTTGCGAATGTTCTCTTTCTGGCTCTGGACCCAGTTTTCGTGAGCCGCGTTGCTGAGAGGCTGGAGTTCGATACAGATCGCATTGAACTAATTGAGCAGCGACGAAGTGCCGACCCTACACTTCACTACATTGCTATGGCATTGCGAGCCGGAGTCCAAAGCGGCGATGCCCTTGACCGGATGTATGGGGAGGGACTATCAACCGCGCTCGCCGCTCATTTGCTACGCGAATATGGCGCGGCAACACTAAAGCCGAAAATAGGCAATGGCGGATTAACGCGTGAAAAGCTGGTGCGTGCTGTCGAATATATTCAAAATCAACTGGATACAGAGTTAACCGTTTCCGGGATTGCTCATGCGGTTGGCATGAGTCCCAATTATTTCGGCAAACTGTTTAAAGAGTCTACTGGCCAGGCGCCTCACCAGTATGTCGTCGAGGCCAGGGTGAAAAAGGCGAAGGAACTCTTGACAACAGGCAAGTTCAACATCAGCGAAGCTGCGCACCAGGTCGGTTTCGTCGATCAGAGCCATCTCACCCGTCATTTCAAAAGAGTTTTCGGCTTACCTCCGAAGAGGTTGCTGCGTTGCAGAAGGCCAGAGATTGTGGTCTAAGCGGTCTATGCTGCTGCTCAGATGCGCCTTTCGTTCGGAACGATGAGATATTTCTCTCCGGTTGCTAGGCGGCTGTAGGCAGCGATGACGTCGGGCGACAGGGCCTCGGTCAACGATATCTCGGCTGTATAGTGGCTCGCAAAGGTCGTCGTGAGTTCGGCAGCGACGCGGTCGCGCAA
>Ga0209647_1003840_pt1 | contig 11502 bp, 11 predicted proteins | sample GraSoi_2013_60cm_FD_185827 | JGI IMG/M metagenome (GOLD analysis project Ga0209647, IMG submission 185827) | Grasslands soil microbial communities from the Angelo Coastal Reserve, California, USA - Sample 9_17_2013_60cm (SPAdes) (version 2) | ecosystem: Environmental > Terrestrial > Soil >... | reverse complement strand
CCCGCCGCTACGTGGGTTCATCATGATTTCACGCAACCGATTCCGGGTTTGGCAACCAGCGCAGCGATCCGGGCGTCGTGAGCATCTCGCCTGTCTCAAGCAGCGTCTTGAGACCGGAGAGGACCATCGGCCAGCCGCCGTAAAGCTGAGCATTGGCGTCCTCGCGCAGCTGATCGTGGGTGACGATCAGCCGGCATGAATCGCCGACCGGCTCGATCTCCCAAGTCACCCGCGAGGTCCCCTCGCTCTTCACGTCCTCTGCCCATAGGGCCCTGAAGTTCTGCACGAGCCGGCGCGGCGGATCGACTTCCAGATTTTCACCCTCGAAGATCGGCGTTCCCCAGCCGACGCCCTCGTAGCGGGAGCCTTGTGTCCAATCCGAGGTGACGACGGCTCCGAAGGTGTATTTGCGCCTCATCTCGGTGTCGGTGATCGCCTTCCAGAGACGCTCGGGCGTCGTCTTGATATAGATTTCGAATACCTTCATCATCGTCTTGTCCTCCAATCTGTGCTTGAGGTCGCTCAGCGTCGCGGCCCAAGGCTCGGTGTACTTGCTCACCCACCGGTCGTGGATGAGCCGGATCGGAATGGCGTTCAGGAAGTGCAACTTCTCTCGCCCGCGCCGCCTGGTCACGACGAGACCAGCCTTCTCGAGTACCTTCAGGTGCTTCATGACGCCGAAGCGCGTCATCGGCAGCCGCTCCTGAAGTGCGTTCAATGTCTGCCCGTCCTCTTTGAACAACTCGTCGAGCAGGCTGCGGCGTGTCGGGTCCGCGAGGGCTCTGAACACCTCATCCATGCCGCCGATAATACGTGACCATTTAGTCACCTGTCAAGCTGCCTTCACCGAAATAGGCAATCCGTGCAGCCGGAGGGGGCGGCATGGGGAAGGCCCGACACCATCGTCACAGATGGCCACGCCCAATTAATTTCCGCACGCCCACTAATTTTCGGAAGATGATTGTTGGCTGAACTTTCAGCCCCGCTCATTGGTGCGCGATGGCATTGGATGGTCAAAATCCAGTGCCCAGATTTATCCTGGTCGGCCCACCACTCCTTACCGCGGCGTATCTTTACAGCAACACCTCCCACGCCCGCGCGAAGAGCTCGCGCAGGCGCTCGGCGATCGGGCGGTGGCGCCAGTTGTGCTGGTCGATCGGCGTGGCGCGGGTGAGCTCGTCTTCGAACATCGCTTCGATTTGCATTGCGGTCTCGGGGCCGAGCACGACAGCGTCGACCTCGTTGTTGAAGAGCACGCTGCGGTGGTCGAAATTGGACGAGCCGAGCACCGACCACACACCGTCGATCACCACCGCCTTCGTATGCAGGATCGCGGTGCGGTACTCGTAAATCTTGGCGCCCGCCTCCAGCAGGTCTTCGTAATGCGAGCGTCCCGCGAGCAGCGGCAGCTCGTTGTCGCTGAGGCTGGGCAGCAGTAGGCGCACATCGACGCCGCGCTTGGCTGCGGCGGTCAAGTCGTCCATCTCCTGCGCCGTCGGCACGAAATAGGCGGCGGTGATCCAGACGCGGCGCTCGGCGTTGCGGATGGCCGACAGCAGGCTGACATAATATTGCGGCACGTCATGATCGGGCGTGCTACCGAGGATGCGCACCACGTCCTTGCCGCCGCTGTCGATGTGCGGGAAGAAATCGCTCTTGACCGAGAAGGGTGGCCCGTCCTGCTGCGTCCAGGTGGCGATGAACAGCTTCTGCAGCTCGGCGACGGCGGGGCCCTCGATCTTCAGATCCGCGTCCTGCCACGGTCCCGTCGCGCCGCTGCCGCTCAGCGGCGCGCTGGCGTAGACGGTGCTGAGATTGACGCCGCCGACGGTGGCGATGCGGCCGTCGGCGATCAGTATCTTGCGGTGATCGCGATCGTTGAGCGAGGAAGCGCGATCGACGGGATGGAACTCGAGCAGGCCGACGCCGGCATCCTTCAGGTGGTCGAAGAAGTCGGACGGCGTGCTGATCGACCCGATGCCGTCATAGATGAGATTGACCTGAACGCCTTGCCGCTGCTTCTCGATCAGCAGGTTGCTGAGACGCACGCCGTTCTCCGCGACATCCTCGACGATATAGTATTCCAGGTTGAGGTGATCCGTCGCTTCGCGGATAGCGCGGAATGTCGCGGCCAAGGTTGCGGCGCTGTCGCGCAACAGCGTCACCTCGTTGCCGACGGCAAGCGGGCTTTCGGCGAGCGCGTCCTCGAGCGCCAGGTGCCGCGCGAGGACATCGGTGTTCGGCGCCTCGAGCTCCAGCCGGGCCAGCACGAGCCTGCTCTGCTTCGCCGTCAGCGGCCCATGCGCCCCCACGAGCTGCGGGCGCGACGAGCCTGAGCCGGACCGGTCGACCAACCGATCGACGTCGGGCACGAAAGAGCACGCCCCGCACAGCAGGAGCACAGCCCCGAGACATCGCCGGAATGAGCACACCTTTGCGCGATCGTCCGCCAGCCAAACCTGATCGCAGAACGTTTATGCCTGCCCGGTGGTTGCATTAGCGGCAGCGATTTGCGGCCGGGGACGCCGGCCCGGCGCGCCCGCGGCCAGCGCCCGCAGGAGATTGCGATGCAGCCGGTGCAGCACTTGCTCGGCGCGGCCGGCGGCATCGGTGCCGGTGGGAGGCTCACAGCGGACAAGCGAGGCGCAATTGCTCGAGCGCTGCCTGCGCCAGACGGCGCCAGTGTTCTCCGGTTATCCCCCAGTTCCGCGTGTCGTAATGGAGGGTTCCGGGATGAGGCGGAATCCTGAAATCGTAACCGGGCGCCGCGCGGAAGCGCTCCACCTGCACCGCAAACGGCGCGAGCACCGCGCGCTGTGTCGCGTGGCAGTCGAGCATGCGCCGCTTGAGGCGGCGCGCCTTGGCATCGAGCGCGACGGTTGCCACCGGGCCAGCCTCGGCATGGGCGATGAAGGTGCCGGCGGTGAAGCTGCCGCCGAGCGCGTGATAGCCGGCCATCTCGACCAGACGCGGGGGCGCCTGGCCGGCCCCTTCGATCAGGCGGCAGGCGGCATGGACGGCCAGCGCCGTGGCGTCGTGGTCGGGATGCCCGCCTTCATAGGCATGCGTGATCACCACGGCGAAGCCGCCCTCGCGCAGCAGCGCGGCGAGGCGCTGCGCCAGCGGCGCAAGGTTGTGCGCGGCCTGCTGGTCGGCGATGCCGAAGCCGATGAGGCGCTCGGGTGCCAGCCCGGCCACCGCCAGCGCCGCCTCGGCCTCGCCGCGCCGCGCCGCCGCATACTCGGTCCAGCCGGCGAAGCCGGCGGCGCGCGCGTCGCTCTCGTTGCGCGGCGCCCCGTCGGTGACATGCACGACCGCCGCGTCGGGCAAGCGCGCCAGCAGCGCGCCGGCGCCGATCACCTCGTCGTCGGGATGGGCGCCGACCACGACGGCGCGCGCGGGGAGCGGATCGATCGGCCAGGGCCAGCCTTGCATGAGCGGGAGGATGCAGAGGCGCGGCGCACCCCGCAAGGTGCCCGCACGCGCCCACGGAACGTTCCCGTGCCTTGTGCTGCACAGGCCCACGATAGGGAATGTGCCGAGCGCCACGGGCCGCCGACCTATCGCGCGAATGTGATGCCGCTGCGGCCTAGCGGAGCGCGGCAGGCGGGCGTACCGTGACTCGCGCGCGCGGCACAAAGATCACAATGTCTAAGGGAGGGACAGGTGAGGAACCCAAGGTCTCGGCGCCTGCTCGGCGCTGTTCTCGGCAGTGTCATCGCGGCATGGTCGGCGGCGGCGCCGGCGCAGCAGAAGCCGGTCACGCTCGAGTATTTCTCCTGGTCGATCTTTCGCCTCACCGCGCCGTCGGGCGAGGTGATCCTGACCAACCCCTTCGTCGCCAACCCGGACAGCCCGGTCAAGATCGCCGACTTCCCCAAGGTCGACGCCATCGTCGTCGCCGACGGCCACCGCGACGAGGTCGGATCGAGCGACGAGATCGCGCTCGCCACCGGCGCCAAGATCATCACCTCGTTCGAGATGTTCAATGTCTGGTTCGAGCCGCGCAAGGTGCCGGTGGAGCAGGTGCTGCGCTCCGGCCCCGGCGACACCAACAAGATCGGCAGCGTCAAGATCCGCAACGTCACTTCGGTGCATGGGTCGGGCACAGCGGACAAGACGGATGGCGGCCAGGCGATGGGCTTCTTCATCACCTTCGACAACGGCCTCATCGTCTATTTCGCCGGCAGCACCGACACGACGCTGGACATGCAGATGTGGGGCCAGCGCTACAAGCCCAACGTCGCCATCCTCTGTCTCTCCAACGGCCGCGACCCGGAGGACCTGGTCGAGCAGGCACGGCTCCTGCGCACCGACAATCCCAACCTCAAGACGGTCATCCCCCACCACATCCGCCTACAACCGCCGCCGGGAGCGCACAACGCCGCCGATGTCGAGGCCGCCTTCAAGGCCTCGGGCTTGCCGATCACAGTGATCAAGCCGGAATTCAACAAGGTCTACGAGCTGACGAAGGGCTGAGCGCGGCCCTAGGCAAGCGCCGCCGGTTGGCCTAGCCTGGAGGCGCAATGTTCGGACGGCCGCGAGCGCGCCGCAAGAGCGCGGGCGGCCCTCCGCGGCGCACCCGGGAGGATGTCATGAGCATGGTCAGCGTGGCCGATCCGCGCGGCGCTTCGGCCGTTCCCGAGGAGATGCGCGCGACCCTCGAGCAGCAGCGCGCGGCCTTCCTCAAGAACGGTCCGCCCTCGCTCGCCGAGCGTCGCGCCGATCTCGCCAAGCTCAAATCGGCGATCCGCGCGAACACCGAGCGCATCGCGCAGGTGATCTCCGCCGATTTCGGCAACCGCTCCAAGCACGAGACCTTGCTGGCGGAGGTCTTCACCACGCTTTCCGGCATCCGCCACGCCTCGCGCCACCTGGCGAAATGGATGCGGCCGAAGCGCGTCTCGGTCGGCATCGAGTTCATGCCGGCCCGCGCGCGCATCCTTTATCAGCCGGTCGGCGTCGTCGGTATCATCAGCCCATGGAACTACCCGTTTCAGCTGGCAATGATGCCGCTGCTGGCGGCGCTCGCCGCCGGCAACCGCGTGATGCTGAAGCCCTCGGAGCTGACGCCGCGCACATCGGCCTTCATGGCCGAGCTCCTCGCCGGTCTCTTTCCCGGCGAGAAGGTGGCGACCGTGCTCGGCGGCGCGGAAATCGGCGCCGCTTTCGCGCGCCTGCCCTTCGATCATCTGCTCTATACCGGCTCGACCGCGGTGGGCCGGCTGGTCATGCAGGCGGCCGCAGAGAATCTGACCCCGGTGACGCTCGAGCTCGGCGGCAAGTCGCCCTGCATCATCGGCGATGATGCGGCGCTGCCGAGCGCCGTCGAGAGCATCGTCCACGGCAAGCTCTTGAATGCCGGCCAGACCTGCATCGCGCCCGATTACGTGCTGGTGCCCGAAGCGAAGCGCGAGGAGTTCATCAACCTCGCCGGTCAGGCGGTGCGCAAGCTCTATCCGAGCCTCCAGGCCAACCCAGACTACACCAGCATCGTCAACGAGCGGCATTACCGGCGCATCGCGCAGTATGTCCAGGAGGCGAGGGCCAGGGGCGTGCGCGTGGTCGAGCTCAACCCGGCGCAGGAGACGCTCGATGCCGTCGACCGCAAGCTGCCGCCGACGCTGGTGATCGATCCCGGCGACGAGCTTGCGGTCATGCGCGACGAGATTTTCGGGCCGGTGCTGCCGGTCAAGGCCTATCGCTGCCTCGACGACGCTCTGGACTATGTCAATCGGCGGCCGCGCCCGCTCGCGCTCTATTATTTCGGCGCCGATCCCAAGCGGCGCGACGAGGTGCTGAGCCGCACCATCTCCGGCGGGGCCGCCGTCAACGAGACGCTGCTGCATGTCGCCGTCGAGGAGCTGCCCTTCGGCGGCATCGGCGCGTCGGGCATCGGCGCCTATCACGGCGAGAGCGGTTTCCAGACCTTCTCGCACCGCAAGAGCGTCTTCCTGCAGAGCCGGTTCAACGGCACCTGGCTACTGCGCCCGCCTTTCGACAAGCTCAGCGAGATGGTGCTCAAGGCCCTGCTGCGGCGCTAGCTCACATACCGGCCGAGGCGCCTGCGGCGGTCAACCTCGTCGATCGGCACAATCATCTTGCCGATGGGCCAGAGAGCGAGGCCGGCGAGCTTGACGTGAGCCCAGGCGAAGGGCAGGCCGATGATGGTGACGGCGAGCAGCACCGCGGTCATCAGGTGCAGCAGCGCCAGCCACCAGCCCGCGACCAGGAGCCAAATGATATTGCCGATCACGCCGAGCGGCCCAGTGCCGAGATCCTCGCGTCCCGAGTATTCGGCGCGCGACACCGCCTTCTGCCCGAAGGGGAGCAGCGTGTAGAGCGCGATGTTGAAGGCGGCGCGCGCCCAGGGCAGACCGATGATGGTGATCGCCATGAGGATCGCGGCGGCCACCCAGGCGAGCGCCATCCACAGCCCGCCGAAAATGATCCAGAGGAGATTGAGCAGAACGCTGGTCACGGGCATGGCACCCTCATCGCGTCAGCGGTCGAGATCACGAAACTTGCGGTGCAGGTCGAAATCGCCGGAGGCGATCTGGCCCTCCATCTGGCCGAGCCGGTCCTCGAGATTGCGGAACTTGCGCCTGAGCGACTGCAAGGTGTCGGCGGGGGCGGTGCTGACGCCGCGCCAGAAATCCTCCTCGTCGCGGTTAGCGTAAAGCGCGGGCGGCTTGGGCCGGAGCGCGATCGCCAATACGACGTAGGCGATGAGCGTGACCGGAAAGAAAAAGAAGAGCCCAAGCACCGTCGCCAGCCGCACGACGATCGGCTCGGCGCCGATATAGTCGGCGATGCCCGCGCAGACGCCGGCGAGAATGCCGCGCTCTGTGTCGCGGTACAGCCGGAACGGGTTGTTGCTGCTGTTGGTCCAGGTCATCGTCTCAGCCTCCTGCGCGCATGCGCCAGCCCGGCGCCTCGCTGTCGAGCACGTGCTCGAGCGCCTCGATGCGCGCCTCCATGCGGCGCGCGCTCTGCCAGATCTCCGCCAGCGCCTTCTCGTCCTCGCCCGACAGCCGCCGCGCCGCGCGCCACCGCGTGGCATAGTGGGCGATGATCCAGATCGGCGCGACGACAAGCAGGAAGATGATGCCGAGCATGAACATTGCGCCGCCGCTCATCATGATGCGCCCTTGGGCTGCGGCTTCGGAGCGATGCGGTTGCCGAGCCGCTCCTTCAACGCCTTGAGCTCGTCCTCGACGCCATTCTCCGCCTTGAGACCGGCGAGTTCCTCGCCCAGCGTCTGCTTGCGTCCGAGGTCGAACGCCTCGACCTTGCCCTCCATCTCGTCGAGGGCACGCTCGACCTGCTCGAAGCGGGCAAACGCGTCGGTGATGCGCTCGTCATAGAGCCGGGTGCGCACCTTGAGCCGCGCTGCGGCCGTCTTCTGCCGCGCCACGATGGTCTTCTCGCGCGCCTTGGCGTCGGCGAGCTTGGCGTGCAGCTTGGCGATGTCCTCGTTCTGCTTGTGCAGAGCCTCGTCGATCTGCTGGCGCTGCTTTTCCAGCGTCTCCAGCGCCGCGACGACGCGCGCCTTGGCGAGGAGGGCGCCCTTGGCGAGGTCCTCGCGGCCCTTGGTCAGCGCCAGCTCGGCGCGGCGCTGCCACTCCTCCTGCTCGCGCTTCAGCGCCTCCAGCCGCCGCTCCATCTCCTTGCGCTCGGCGATGGTGCGCACCGCGGACGCGCGCACCTCGACCAGCGTGTCCTCCATCTCCTGGATGATCAGGCGGATGATCTTCTCCGGATCCTCGGCGCGGTCGAGGATGGCGTTGATGTTGGAATTAACGATGTCGGTGAGCCGCGAGAAGATTCCCATTTTCCGTCACCTGCCTTGCACCGGGCGCCAGCTGGCCCTCGCCACCCATAAGCACGCGCCGTGCCAAGCGCGTCAGCTCCACTCAAGTCTTTGAAATAAAGGAGTTTTACGGAGGTGCATTGTCAATCATTCCCGTCCGACCTATGTAAGGAATGCCAATAAATCGGAAAATAAGCTAATCATTGGTAACTATGGCGAACAAAGCACCGGACCTGCCACCGCTTGTCGGCGAGTCGCCAACCTTTCGCGCCAGCCTGGCGCAAGTGTCGGCGCTCGCCGCACTCGACCGCCCGGTTCTGGTCGTGGGCGAGCGCGGCACCGGCAAGGAGCTGGTGGCGGCGCGCCTGACCTACCTATCGCCGCGCTGGGACCGCCCCTTCGTCAAGCTCAACTGCGCAGCCCTCGCCGAGAGCCTGCTCGACAGCGAGCTGTTCGGCCATGAGGCGGGCGCGTTCACCGGCGCGGCGCGCCGGCGGCTCTCGCGCTTCGAGATCGCCGACGGCGGCACCTTGTTCCTCGACGAGATCGCCAATGCCTCGTTCGCCGTCCAGGAGAAGATCCTGCGCGTCATCGAGTACGGCACCTTCGAGCGCGTCGGCGGCAATGACATGCAGCGTGTCGACGTCCGCGTCATCGCCGCCACCAATATCGATCTGCCGGCGCTGGCCGATGAGGGGCGCTTCCGCAGCGATCTCCTGGATCGTCTCGCCTTCGATGTCGTGACCATCCCGCCGCTGCGCGAGCGGGCTGAGGACGTCCTGCTGCTCGCCGAGCATTTCGGCCGCGGCATGGCGCGCGAGCTCGGGCGCCACGTCTTTCCTGGCTTCACCGCCGGCGCGCTGGCGCGGCTCGCCGGCCATCGCTGGCCCGGCAATGTGCGCGAGCTCAAGAACGTGGTCGAGCGCAGCGTGCATCGCTCGCCGCGTCCGGACGAGAAGGTGAACGAGATCGTCTTCGATCCCTTCGCCTCGCCGTATCGGCCGCCCGGGCGGCGGCCCGAAGCGGCGTCGCCCTCGGCGGCGATCGTGACGGAATCAGCCCAGCCGGGCGATTTCCTCGAGCGCTTGCGCGCCTACGAGGCAAAGCTGCTGGGCGAGGCGTTCGCGGCGAACCAGTTCAACCAGCGTCGCACCGCACAGGCGCTCGGCCTCACCTATCACCAGCTGCGCCACCACCTGAAGAAGCACGGGCTGCTCGGGCCGCGCTGAGCGGCGCAGCTTCAGCGGCCGCGATGCGCCGCGGCGATGCCCGCGTAACCCGGATGATCGAGCAGGTTGTGCCGACTAACACCCTCGGGGCACACGAGGTCGAAGCGATGCGCATCGTCTGTCAGGTAAAGCATGCCGAGGCCAGTGATCTTCTCGCCGATCCGGTCCTGCATCGCGTCGGGAAACAAGAACGCGCTCGAGGGCAGCCAGATATGACGGACGCCCTTGATCACGTGATCGACATACTGGTGCGTGTGCCCCGACAGCACGAGCCGCAAGTCGATCGCGCCGAGCAAATCGAGCAGCCGTTGGCGCGGCACCAACGGCACGTACCGGATATGCGGCACGTCCTCGGCCGAGTCGCGCCAGAACAATGGCTTGTGCAACAGCAGCGCCACCGGCCGGCCAGCGGCCTCGCCGATGCGCGCGCCGAGCCATTTCCACTGCTCGGCCTCGGCCGCGGTCCCGGTGCCGAACAGCTGCGCATTGAGCCCGATCAGCCACCAGCCATCCGCGGACTTGGCCCAGTAATCGGCGCCGAACGAGGCACGATACTCCGCCAAGCGGTCGAGATCGAGCGGATGCTTGCTTGGGGTGTGCGGGCCGGGCGGATTGTCGCCGATGTCGTGATTTCCTGGCAGGAAGAGCAGCGGCGTCGGCCAGTCCCGGCTTGCCGTGCGCGCGAAATCGTGCTGCAGCGGATCGCTCCACGCGTCGAGCGTGATGTCGCCGAGGTGTATGGTCAGGTCGGCGTCGGCGCGGCCGATATAATTCCTCACGGCATCCCAATTGGCGTTGAAGGCCTTGGCCGCGGGCGCGAGATGGCTGTCGGTCACCAGAGCGATGCGCATGCCCTATTTTATCCTTGTGGCGTGGCAGTTCGGTGACGTCCTCTCGGGTCAACGCATTGCGTCGGCGCGCCGGCTTGCGCTAGAACCCCGGCCATCCCCCATCCGTGCCGTGTGGAGACCGCGATGCCCGCCTACCAGTACATCTACGTCATGAAAGGTCTGTCCAAGACCTATCCGGGCGGGCGCGAAGTCCTCAAGGACATCTGGCTCTCCTTCCTGCCGGGCGCCAAGATCGGCGTGCTCGGCTTGAACGGCTCCGGCAAGTCGACCTTGTTGCGCATCATGGCCGGGCTCGATCAGGACTTCACCGGCGAGGCGTGGTCGTCCGAGGGCGCCAAGGTCGGCTACCTCGCGCAGGAGCCGGAGCTCGATGCCACCAAGGACGTCGCCGCCAACGTCAGGGAGGGTCTCGGCGAGATCAAGGCGCTGCTCGACCGCTTCGAGGCGGTGAGCGCGCGCTTTGCCGAAGAGTTGTCCGAGGACGAGATGAACGCGCTCATCGCGGAGCAAGGCGACCTCCAGGAGAAGATCGACGCCGTCAACGGCTGGGAGCTCGACCGCACCATCGAGATCGCCATGGACGCGCTGCGCTGTCCGCCGGGCGACGCCGATGTGAGCACGCTCTCCGGCGGCGAGCGCCGGCGCGTGGCGCTATGCCGGCTGCTGCTGCAGAAGCCGGACCTGCTGCTGCTGGACGAGCCGACCAACCATCTCGATGCGGAATCCGTGGCGTGGCTGGAACGCTTCCTCGCGGAGTACCCCGGCACAGTCGTCACGGTGACGCATGACCGCTACTTCCTCGACGACGTCGCCGGCTGGATCCTCGAGCTCGACCGCGGCCGCGGCATCCCCTACGAGGGCAACTACTCCGGCTGGCTCGAGCAGAAGCAAAAGCGGCTCGAACAGGAAGGCAAGCAGGAGGCGGCGCGCCAGCGCACGCTGGGGCGCGAGCTCGAATGGGTGCGCCAGAGCCCGCGCGCGCGCCAAGCCAAAAGCAAGGCCCGCGTCTCCGCCTATGAGAGCCTCGTCGCCGCCAGTCGCGAGAAGGCGCCGGAGACGGCGCAGATCGTGCTGCCCCCCGGGCCGCGCCTGGGCGATCTCGTCATCGAGGCGGAGCGTGTCGCCAAGGGCTATGGCGACCGGCTGCTGGTCGAGGAGCTGTCGTTCCGCCTGCCACCGGGCGGCATCGTCGGCATCATCGGCCCCAACGGCGCCGGCAAGACCACCCTCTTCCGCATGATCATCGGGCAGGAGAAGCCAGACCAGGGCAGCTTCCGCGTCGGCGAGACGGTGAAGCTTGGCTATGTCGACCAGTCGCGCGACACGCTCGCGCCCGACAAGACGGTGTGGCAGGAGGTTTCCGGCGGCAGCGAGGAGATCGATCTCGGCCGGCGCAAAATGCCGAGCCGCGCCTATTGCTCGCTGTTCAATTTCCGCGGCAGCGATCAGCAGAAGAAGGTCGGACAACTCTCCGGCGGCGAGCGCAATCGCGTCCACGTCGCCAAGATGCTCAAGGCCGGCGCCAATGTCATCCTATTGGACGAGCCGACGAACGATCTCGACATCGACACGCTGCGCGCGCTGGAGGAGGCGCTGATCGAGTTTCCTG
>Ga0209647_1003837_pt1 | contig 11510 bp, 7 predicted proteins | sample GraSoi_2013_60cm_FD_185827 | JGI IMG/M metagenome (GOLD analysis project Ga0209647, IMG submission 185827) | Grasslands soil microbial communities from the Angelo Coastal Reserve, California, USA - Sample 9_17_2013_60cm (SPAdes) (version 2) | ecosystem: Environmental > Terrestrial > Soil >... | reverse complement strand
GACCGGAGCGATCTACGATTTAAGTGCAGTTCGGTCCGCAAATTAGAGCGGTGGTTAGGCTGCCTGTCCACGAATTAGGGGCAGTAAACGAAGTCAATTTTGTCAAAACCGCTTACAGGGCAAACAGATCGAACGTCAATCGTGAGCCTGTTCGTGTTCCATCGGACGCGCGATCCAGTCCGGAAACGGGTCCTGCAATCGGGCGACCCATTTTGCCGGACCATAAGCGATCTCGCGATCGTTCAGTAAGCAATCTTCAAGGGCTTCGATCATTGCATCCTTAGGTAGATTCTGGCCGATGAAAACCAGTTCCTGGCGGCGGTCGCCGTATGGCTCTTGCCACTCCTCGATAATGGAGCGGAGGCTTTCCTCATCATCTGGCACTTGGTCTTTGGGTGCGGCGGCCCACCATGTTCCCACTGGCCGATATTCCGCGCTGCCTCCGGCCTGTGACCATGCGCCGACGAAATCGCGCCGCGTTGCTAGCCAGAAAAATCCTTTCGAGCGCAAAAGCCCCAGCCATTCCGTGTGAAGGAAATACCAAAACCGCTCCGGATGAAACGGTCGCCGCGCCCGGAAGACGAAACTGCTGATCCCGTATTCCTCCATCTCTGACGTGTGCACACCGCTCAGTTCCTTGATCCAACCGGCTGAGCTCTGCGCCTTCTCCAGATCGAAGAGCCTTGTGTTGAGTACGCGGTCAAGCGGTACGCGTCCGCGCTCCGCTTCAATAATGCCAGCTGCAGGATTGAGTTTGTGCAGAATGGCGTGAAGTTCATCTCGCTCCTCAACCCTGACCAGGTCTTTCTTGTTGATGACAATCAAATTAGCAAACTCGACTTGGTTGATAAAAAGGTCAGCTAGGGTGCGTTCGTCTTCCTCGCCCAGCGCAATACTCCTTTCCTTGAGCGTCTCGGAGCCTCGAAAATGTGTAAGGAAATTTGCCGCGTCGATCACCGTGACCATGGTATCGAGACGGGTCAATTCTTGCAGGCTGCGGCCGTTCTCGTCAGCAAAGGTAAAGGTCTGCGCGACTGGCAGTGGCTCGGAAATGCCGGTGGATTCGATGAGCAGGTAATCGAAGCGGCCTTCGTCCGCTAGGCGGGTGACTTCCTTGAGCAAATCTTCGCGCAACGTGCAACAAATGCAGCCGTTAGACATTTCAACGAGTTTTTCCTCGATGCGGCTCAGCTCCGCGCCGCTGTTGCGAACGAGGGAGGCGTCGATGTTGACCTCGCTCATGTCATTTACAATCACAGCCACCCTCTTTCCCTCGCGATTGTTAAGAATGTGATTGAGCAATGTGGTCTTGCCCGCCCCAAGAAAGCCCGAGAGAACGGTGACCGGAAGTTTGACGTCGTTCGAATTGTTCATAAAGCCGGATGGCAATCGCCTCTCTGTGTTACAGCTTACCAAAAGGCTTGTTTTGTGGTTTGCGCCGCACACGAGGACGCTAACCACAAATTCAAACTACCACGCGACCCCGCTATGATGCTCTTGGTTGCTCCAAGGATCAGCTGCTTCCCTCCAGGGTTGAACCTGATTACCAGATTTCAGGTCTTTGGCGATGGTCTCCCAACGACGCGCTTCCTGGGTTCGGTTATCGCAGCCGGGCAGCCAAAGCGAGATAAGGACCAGGCAAGAGCAAGCGAAACGAATCATGTACGAAGACGGGATGGAAACTGCGCTAGATCTAACGCGGTGCATCGGCGAAGTTCAAACCGAAACTTCAGCGGGGCCGTTCTATCCAAAAGGACTTCAAATAATTGCTTCCTGGAAAATCTTCCGGCATCGCGAAGTCGACCGTAGTCGCGGACTTCGGTAACTTAGCTCGCAGAATCCTTTCGAAGCCAGCGCGGGGAAGCCGGTGGGAATTTGTGCAGCAGAGCAGTTGGCCGTCCTTGGTACAAACAGACAGCGCCAATTCGAGTAGCTCGCCATAATCCCTTTCTGCCCGAAAGATTCGTCCATTCCGATCCCGCGAAAACGTCGGTGGATCCAGGACGATCAGATCGAAGCGGCGTCCTTTCTTTGCGAATCGCTTGAGCCAGTCGAATACATCGCCGTAGACAAATTCGTGCCCTTCGCGGTCGATATCATTGGCCAAATAGTTTTCGCGACCCCAATTCAGATATGCTCGCGAAAGATCGACATTGATGGTCGAAGCGTTGCCGGTTGCCGCGGCCACGCCAAAAGCGCAGGTGTAAGCAAACGTATTTAGGACGCTCTTGCCCGCGCTGATCTTCCTGATACGCTGCCGATTCAAACGCTGATCAAGAAAGATCCCTTGCGAGTAACCGGCTCGGAAATCTACCCAAAAATTCAGACCACATTCCCGAACTAGGAATCTCGCTGCGACCGGCTCACCGGCCAAAAGGATTGGAGACCTTTTCTCGTCGTTAGCCAGCACTTTTCCATAGAGAGAACGATAGCCTAGCGTCGGGTCCAGATTCGGCAGCTCTCGGCCCGGTTTGACACCGATCAGCCAGTTTCCATCGAAATCGTCGATCACCCAATCCGGGAGATCGTCACCGATGCCATCGACGATGCGATAGGCGGTCGTCCCGCTCTGGCGCAGCCCCGATCTTTTGGCGATTGCTCGGACGATTTTTTCGGTTGGGTACATCCTGATTTGCGTATCCTCGCAGCCGAGCATAATTGCAAAGAATATGAGCGACTTGCGGGAAACTCTGGAGCAAGCTGTCGAAGAAGGACACTTGTTGGCAACCAGTGCCGGGAATATCTCACTATTGCTAGCGGCTGGGCACAATCCACTCTACCGATTGGCGATTTCGCAGCTAGTGGAAGCAAGAGCCTGGTCGGAATTGAACGACCGCTTCTTCAAGACCCTGGCTTTCGGAACTGGCGGGCTGCGCGGCCGATCGATCGGGAAACGAGTCACCGACGCTGAGCGCGGATCGCGTCCTGAGTCCGAGCCGCCGGAGCATCCCTGCGTGGGCACTAACGCAATGAATTTTTATAATGTCAGTCGCGCGACGCAAGGGCTGGTTAATTACCTGAAGGGTTACTTCAACTCTGTCCGGTCAGGCCGCCGGCCCAGTCTGGCGCTTGCTCATGATACCCGAATCTTTTCCCGCCAATTTGCCGAGCTTGCTGCTAAGGTCGCGACCGAGTTGGGTTGCGACGTTTTCCTTTTTGGGTCGGCGCGATCGACTCCGGAGCTCTCTTTCGCGGTTCGCCATACTAATGCGACCGCCGGAATCGTAATCACGGCGAGTCACAATCCTCCGCATGATAATGGCTACAAGGTTTATTTTGAGGATGGCGCTCAGGTAGTCGAACCTCATGCCGGCGCCATTATTGGACAGGTGAATGCGACCACGGGCGAAGGTTATGAGTCGGTTGCATCCGAGCAAAGAGGAAAGCTAGTGATTCTCGGATCAGATTTCGACGACATTTACAAAGCGAGATTGCGCTCGGTGATCTTGCAACCGGCGGTAGTCGCGCAGCAGAAAGAACTCAAAGTAGTTTTCTCGCCCATCCATGGGACCGGCGGGGTAATTTCCGTGCCACTGTTGCGAGAGATTGGTTTTAATGTGCTGACGGTCCCGGAACAGGATCGGCAAGACGGGCTCTTTCCGACCGTAAAATCACCGAACCCGGAGAACGCCGAAGCACTTTCGATGGCGACGGAACTCGCTGGCAAAGAAAACGCAGATCTGGTTATTGGTACTGATCCTGACTGCGATCGAATGGGCGTAGCGGTGCGGAACCGTACCGGAGAGCTGATCCTTCTCACCGGGAATCAAATCGGCTCGCTGTTGACCTACTACCGCACTCGAACGTTCAAAGAGCTCGGAATTCTGAACGATCAGAACAAACAGCGCGGAGTCGTCATCAAGACATTGGTCACCACCGATCTGCAAAAGGCAATTGCGCAAAGCGAAGGACTCCATTGCGTGGAGACACTCACGGGATTCAAATATATCGGCGCCAAGCTTCTGAAGTACGAGAAAGCATTGCCAGAATCGATTCGCCAATCATATCGCACATTGCCGGAGGAAGAATCGCGTGAAGCCCGGTTGGAACATTCCTATTTCTTCGTATTTGGGGGGGAAGAAAGCTACGGCTACAGCGGCGCCGACTTTGTCCGCGACAAAGATGCCAACGCTGCGACTCTCATGTTTGCCGAGGTTGCCGCGCATGCGAAGTCACAAGGTGTCACTTTGGACGAATTATTGGACCAGATCTACCTGCAATATGGCTATTATTTCGAGCAGAGTGGTTCGCTGGTGTTCGAAGGAGCGGAAGGCGCCGATAAAATCCGGCGGCTGGCTGATTCGTACAACCGGATGCCACCCAGGGAAGTCAACGGGGTAGGGGTATCTCAAGTGCAGGATTTCGCCTCGGGCGACATCCGCGATAGTGAGGGTGATGTACTACCGAACGAGAACATGACGATCTTCGCGCTAGCCGATGGTTGTAGGATTGCGGTTCGTCCTTCCGGTACGGAGCCAAAGATTAAATTTTACCTGTTCAGCAAAAGGGAAGGTTTAAGTCAACAAAGCCTTCCCGCGGCAAAAAACGAACTGCGCCAGTCGCTGAACCACTTGTGGGAATGGTTGCAGGCCGATGCGAAGAAACGGGTAGGGTAGGGGAAAGCTATTTGGCTGGATGGCTGCTGTGCGTCGGAGGATTCACCCGGCAGCGGCCCATCGGCCACCAAAAGACCATGTCGACGTTTGGCGTTCCCGGCGTTCCCGGCGTTCGGATAAACGCCGGTGGCCTGAACTCTCTTTTACTTGCGAGACTCCGCAGGCTTGGCAGAGTGTCGGTTCTTTCCACTTAGAGTCGTTCACGAGAACAAGGCATAACCAATAAAAGAATGGCGGGCGCTAGTTGATGGAGACAGCAAGGAGTTGCCAAAGCGCTACACCAAAGCGCTCCGGCTCTGTTCCCGGCGTTCTTCGCAGCCGGTGGAACATTTGCCGGAGGCCCTACCATCTGAACTCTACGCTCCTTCTATTCTGGATCGTATTCGTCTCCGCCTTGAGCTTGGCCGCTGATCGCGTCGACCTTCCACAGTTGAGTGATCGGGCCACCATCTCACTGGTTACCTATTCTCCCGGCGACGAGCTCTATACTGCGTTTGGTCACAGCTCGATCCGAGTGCGAGATGATGCCCAAGAGATTGATCGACTCTACAATTACGGAACTTTCGATTTCGAGACAGAGGCTTTTTATCTCAAGTTCGTTCGCGGAGATCTGCTTTACCAATTGTCGGTAGGATTATCTAACGCCGAGATCAGTGAGCGAGGCAGCCTGGGGCAAGGTATCACCGAATCGATCTTGAATTTCAACGCTGATCAGCGGCAGGCAATGTTTTCTGAGCTGGAAAAAAACCTACTACCGGAAAACCGTTTCTATCGATACGATTTTCTCCTGGATAACTGTTCAACCCGGGTCCGAGACATTTTTGAGCGAGTTTGGGGCCATCCAGTGGCCGATCCTTTGATCGGGAAGATTACCTTTCGTCAAATGTTGGACCCCTATTTTCTCCGAATCCCTTGGATACGTCTCGGTGTCTATCTCCTCTTGGGAGCGCGCGTTGATCGTTTGGTCACGCCGCGCGAAGCCTGTTTCTTGCCATTCAATCTCGAGCGCGCGGTTCAGAAGAGTTCGACCGAAACGGGTCCGCTCGGCCGTAAACCAACGGTCATTTATCAACCGCAGCCCCTGTCATCCGTACCATGGTATTTTCGGCCCGAATTCGTCTTTTGGGTAATACTCCTCTTTTGGATCGCATGGTGGATGATCAGAGGCTATTCGGCATCGGTCGTCCTTTCCGGGTTAGTCTTTCTCATTTTCGGCGCTGTAGGGGCGTTCCTGGTTATCTTGGCAGCGAACACAATTCACTGGGAGTATTATGATAACTGGAATCTTGGCTGGTTGGTGCCCACTCATCTCCTGGCCGGCGTCGGTGTAATTTTCCTCCGCCGATCATGGCGGCCCTGGCTACACGTTTATTTGGCGATTGCTCTGGGGGAGATCGCGCTATTTCTAGTCGTGTCACCCTGGTTGCCCCAACAGTTTCATCATGCCATCTATCCCCTCTCGATTTTGCTCTGCTGGCGTTGCGCCATTGAGCTCTACCGGCAGCCTTTTGGAGGACGGAATTGAGTAATATGACCAATAATGAATTCAGGCGCGAGATGAGCGGAATGTGCAGTCGGACCGCCTTCGCGAGTTACGGTGCGCCCGAGGTTTTAGAGGGCTGCTAGATGAAAATGTATCTGATTTGGCAAATCGGCCTGAGCGTGCTGAGCGGTGTGCTCTTGGGGTTGGCGTTTCCGCCCTGGAACGTTTCTTGGCTCGTCTGGATTGCTTTCGTTCCCGTATTGAGCGGCTTGTTAATTCTGCGGGGATCCGCGCTGGTCTTGCTTGTTCAGGGGGCGCTATTTTCTGCGACGTTCGGGCTCATCGCATTCAATTGGCTGGGAGCAGAGACCCGGTGGAACGAGTTGGCGCAAAACGTCGGAACCTTAATCGTCGCCGGAGCAGTTTGGTCCTGGCTGGTTGGCCGATTTGCTGTCCTCCCCGAATTCCCCCGGGCAAAAAGTGGCAAGAAGAAATCACTCGAGCCGATCCTGGTTGCTCCCGGCCGCTCGACCGAAGCGTGGATCGGCTCTGGAGCACATCTTCGCCTCGCAGCTTTGGTCGCCTCCGCTTGGACCGCGTTGGAATGGGCGCGAGGTTTTCTCTTGCCGGTTTGGAATCAAGCGGGCTTGCCAGTCGGCGGCAATCTCGCGTTACTTCAACTCACTAAGGTAGTCGGTCCCACCGGGCTAACCTTTGTCGTGGTGTTCGCGAATACGATCATCCTGGCCAATATCAGGCGTTTCATTCTTCAGCCTGGGCGGATGAATTGGGCGGGACGCTTCGATGTCACTGCCACATTGGCTGTGCTGCTGCTCGTCGCGGCCGCCGGTTTTTGGTCCATCCGATCCGCACCGGAACCAAAAGGCCTAAAGGTGTGCACGGTTTCCTCTCCAGAGACCGATCTCAATCGACTCACCGACTTGTCACTCGTCGCTCCGGCCACCCACTGCGATTTGGTTGTGTGGCGCCGAACTCAATTGCACAGCGGTGATTACCAAGTTTTGACCAAAGCCTCCCTGGGAGAGAGTATCACGTTAATTGCGGGAACGGCGGTCTCCCCGGAAGCGCCTGTCACCGGATACAATGTGTTTACACCTGGGTCGGTCAGGAGCGTATTTGCCTTTGCGTCGCATCCGCTTTTTCAGCTGATGGCCGATCATCGCTTGCGCAACGATCAGCCGATCTCCTCTAAGGACGCCGCCATACTCCCTCTTTTGCAAAACGACGCAGCTTCGCTTGAGACGTTTCGGGCTGCGGTCCAGAAACAAATTCAATGCTTCGTCGTACTGGTTGATCAACCGGTGGCGGTCGCGACGGAAGAAGAACAACTAAAACAAAATGTTCGCGTGTGGGCGGTTGCACTCGGTCGGCCGCTTGTGTTCAACTCGCGTCGAGCGGGAGCCATCCTGATGGCTAGGTCCGGACGAGTAACCGGATCAATAGACCCGGAGATAGAAGGAGCGACTGTAGGAGAAATTGATCCACCGGTTGGTGTTGACTCTTCCTCTTACGCTATCTATGGCGATTGGTTTCCGATCACCGTGGGTGTTTTAGCGCTGTTTTTAGCCCTGAGTGAAGGCTTGAAGAAGTTTTATGCGGAACCTCGTCGTTTCCATCCATGATGTCTCGCCACTGACCCAGGCGAGTTGTGCGCAAATCTTAGACGATTTGCGGGAGATCGGCGTTCCTATAGCGTCGCTTCTGATCATTCCCAATCACCATGAACGTGCACCGGTCACTGAATATGAGGAGTTTCAAGGTTGGTTGAAGGCAAAGGTGAACGAAGGTTATGAGCCGATTCTGCACGGCTACTTTCACGCCCGGAGCCCAAAGAACACCGATGCGGGGATCGTCAAATTCACCAACCAGATTTACACCGCCGGCGAAGGGGAGTTCTACGATCTGGATCGGTCAGAGGCATCTCGACGATTGCGACAAGGCTTGAACGACCTGGAATTTCTGCAGAGGCCGATTTCTGGATTTGTGGCGCCGGCTTGGCTGCTCGGCTTTGAAGCGGAAGCAGCCGTACGACACGTCGGCTTTCGTTACATTACAACGGTGAGCTCCGTAGACGTCTTCGATGGCCTTCATCGCTACGTCTCTCGCTCATTAGTTTGGAGTACCAGATCTTCGTGGCGTCGGGTCGTCAGTCTGGCCTGGAACCAAGGTCTAAGCTCTCGCTTACGCGAGCGGCCCCTGTTGCGGATCGCTATCCATCCGACCGATCGGGAGATCCCGATGGTTTGGTCTCAAGTGAAAAGCGTACTTGATTCGGCGTTAGCGGACCGAAGGCCGTTGACCTACGAGAAGTTCATTGCCAACCATCTCGATTCAACCGAATCTTAGGCGCTGCTGGCAAAATCAAGCATGGCTGCGAAAGTTGATTTGCATCTACACTCACGGTTCAGCGATCGCTCTGTCGAGTGGCTGTTTCGACGTTTCGAATTTCCCGATAGCTATTCCGATCCACGAAGCTTGTACCGGCGTGTGCGGGAAAAGGGGATGTCGTTGGTTACATTCACCGATCATAACCGCATCGATGGTTGCCTGGAGATAGCCGACCAGCCGGACACGTTCGTTAGCTGTGAGGTCACCGCAGAGTTTCCGGAGGACCAAGTCGCCGTTCATATTCTGGTCTGGAATATTACGGAATTAGAGCACCGGGAGATCCAACAAATACGACGGAACCTTTACGAGGTGCAGGCCTATCTTGCCAATCGACGAATTGTTCACGCGATCGCTCACCCGTTCTACGATAAAGACCGACGGTTAACGGCTGATCATGTTCAGAAATTGGTTTTGCTTTTCAAACATTTTGAAGGGGTGAACGGACTGCGGGATTCTCTGTTGAGCGAAGTCGCTCGGTTCGTCTTCCGATCGCTCACTCCTGAACTGATCGAGAAATTCGCGGACCGACAGAAGTTAGTTCCCACTCACAAAGAACCGTGGCGCAAAATCCTGATTGCTGGCTCGGATGACCACGCCGGAATTTTTCCAGCGTCGGCTTACACCGAGGCTCCAACCAGTGAGAACGTGGAGCAATTCCTTCGACACATTGAACATGGCGATTGCGTCGTTCGTGGGCCGGGCGGTACTCCGCTAACGATAGCGCACGGTCTGTATAACACTACCTATCAGTTTGCGAAGGATAAGTTTTTCGCCACGGTTAGTCCCAACCTCGATTTCCTTGAAGCAGTCTTTTCCCGCTTTATGGAGGGAAAGAATCCGACGCAATTCAGCCTCGGTGAAAAGATCGGCCTCATGTTCAGCGGCATCCTCTCGGGCAAGATTTTTGAGCTAGCGCGCCCTTCTAACCTTTCGGTTTGGCCAGAACTTGCGAATTATTTTGGGAACGCCAACGTCCAGGCGCAACTAGCTCGTGAGACCGAGGGGGTCAAAGAGCCCGAAAGACGAGCGTTTCTGCTCGTGGCCTTGATCTTCAATCAACTCGGCTTTCGTTTCTTCGACCGATTTATTCAACAAATTACCAGCGGCAATGTGATGGAGGCCATGCAAACGCTCAGCGCGCTTCTGCCGATGGGGATGTTGCTCGGCCCTTACTTTTACGGTTTTCATAGCCAGGCCCCATCTCGGCGCCGGTTGACCGATATCTGCGCCGGTACCGTGAATTTCGTGCCTGACGTCCTCCAAAATACGAGACGCGCCTGGTTCACGGATACCCTCGAAGATGTCAATGGAGTGACCACCACCATTCGCCGGATGACCGCAGCCGGTCTGGAATCCGGCGCTGATCTGATCGTCGTGACCTCGCGCCAGCAGGTCAGTCTAACCGATATTCCGATCAAGAATTTTGTCCCAATCGGCGAGTTCGAACTTCCGGAATACGAGCTACAGAAACTCAGTTTTCCGCCAGTGCTGCATATGATTGAATATATCCAGCGAGAGCGTTTTACCGAGTTGATCATCAGCACCCCTGGACCCGTGGGTCTGACCGCGCTTCTTGCCGGGAAGATGCTCGATCTGAAAACCACCGGCATTTATCACACCGATTTTCCGCAATATGTTCGGATCCTGACCCAGGACAATTACATGGAGACCCTGGCTTGGAACTTCATGCATTGGTTCTATTCCCAGCTTGACCTCGTCTACGTAAACTCCGAGCACTATCGCCAACGTTGGATTGACCGCGGGATCGCTCCGGAGAAACTGAAAATTTTTCCTCGCGGCTTAGATCAACTCCAATTCAACCCCGAGCTCCGTGATCCGAAGTTCTGGACGCAATTCGGAAAGGAACCGGAAGATATCGGGCTGCTTTACGTGGGCCGGATCTCAAAAGAAAAGAATCTGGATATCGCGGTAGCTGCCCTCCGTCGGCTTCGGAGCGAAGGATTGGCGGCGCGACTATTGATCGTTGGCGACGGTCCTTACCTGAAACAGCTCATGGATCTTGCGCCCGAGGCTTGTTATACCGGGTATCTGAAAGGGAGAGAGTTGGCGACCGCGTATGCCTCGAGCGACATCTTTGTCTTCCCAAGTACAACCGATACGTTTGGCAATGTGGTGATTGAGGCGCAGGCCGCTGGTTTGCCTTGCGTCGTTTCGGATCAGGGGGGACCGCATGAGCTGGTCGAGGATGGAGTGGACGGACTGGTGACCCGCTCGCTTGATATCGAAGATTTTGCCCAAGCGGTGCGGCGTCTGATCGTGGACGAAAATCTCCGGCGCACGATGGGACAACGGGCCCGCGAACGCGTCCAGGACCGCAATTGGAGTCACGCTTTCCGCCTATTCTGGAATGCGACGCTGTGAGGTTGGCAGCGACGGGCTCTAAACGATCGACCTTGCGGTAGCTTTGGTATGGTTGGCTCCCTGACCACCGAGGGGGGCTGCTTCCGACTTCGCCAATGAATCCGCCAATGAGCGATTGGCGTGGGACTGATCGAGCTGCCGGACGTGCCCTCCGAACACCGGGCTCCTCGCGCAGCGCGGAAATACATTGACAAAATCAATACTCAAAGTTTCTTTATCAATTTAGTATAGGTATAGGAACGCGGTTAGTATCAGGTCGTGAAAACAACCAAGATCCGAATAATCGCCTATGTCACGTTTGGGGTTATCAACCTTATCGGTTTCGTTTACCTCGTCGGCCAGGACCGCTCTCGCGTCTCAACTGCAGCGCCCGAGTATTACGGAGCTCCCGGCTATCCTCAGGATCTCTCCTCCTGGCTTTCCGGGCGGCTCTAAATTTTCCATTGCAACCCGCTGATTTCCCGTTACCTTCCCTGCTCTTTTATGGCGAAGAAAGCTTGGATTGAAAGGAATAAGCGGAAGCAAAAGACCGTACAGAAGTACGCCGCACTTCGGGCCGAATTGAAGGCCAAGGGCGACTACGAAGGCCTTGCCCAGCTTCCGCGCGACGCCAGCCCCAC
>Ga0209647_1003836_pt1 | contig 11510 bp, 9 predicted proteins | sample GraSoi_2013_60cm_FD_185827 | JGI IMG/M metagenome (GOLD analysis project Ga0209647, IMG submission 185827) | Grasslands soil microbial communities from the Angelo Coastal Reserve, California, USA - Sample 9_17_2013_60cm (SPAdes) (version 2) | ecosystem: Environmental > Terrestrial > Soil >... | reverse complement strand
TCTTAAGGTACTCACCTTTCTTGGCCTAGCCATCGGTGTTGCCAGTGGGCTGATTTCTCAGCTAACGAGAACATCGGAAGATGTGAAGGATACCAATAAAAAAAGGCTTACGCCTTTTGGAAAGCTCGCTCTCGCGGTTTCAATAGTTGGTTTTGCCGGATCATTTGCATCCGAAATATTCAAGAATGCAATCGAGACAACCGAGACAGCTGATAGAAAGAGGCGAGAAGAAGATGAGAGACTATGGGAAGAACGGAGCACCAAGCTTTCAGCTGAGATTCTCAAGAATACTAAAAAGGCCTTAACGGATGGGCTAGAAATACGATTCCAAGTTCAAGACAGTAAGCAAAAAGTAATTGCCGATAACGTGGGCCGGACTAGGAAGGTTTTGGAGTCGATTTGGGCCGAAGGTCATCGGGTGAGCCCAGGAGATATCCGAGTGCAGATCAGATATTCGTTCCTATCTGAGTTTAGCGATAAGTCGCCCCCGCCTCAGAAGGTTTTCGAAAACAACCCCAGATTGTCAATCCGCGCGCAAACTGCTGCGAAAGCACAGAGGTTAATTCCCAATGAGTGGAAGAGCGATCATATAATTGGACCCAAAGAAGCAGACCTGTCATTGGTCGCGGATGAGCCTGCTATCGCGCAGACGTTTCTTGCGACTGATGGCGAACCATCAATTGGTCAGATAAATGACTTTTCGCAATTCAGAGGCGAAGTGGGCCCGCTCGGTTCAGCGCTGGAATGGAATGGCGCGACGGTAGAAATTCATTTGACGGGAACGTCTCCCGAACTCAGAGGAAGGGTTCTTTTACGGTCTTCGCGGAAAGATTCAAGGGATCTTAAGCTTGAAGTTGATGCTCTAAAAAGAGAATACGATCTTACGCAAGTCCTTAAGTTAATAGACCATGCGGATTACAGAATTGAGCCCCTACCCATTATTGCGGAAGCAACGCTGTTTATTCACGGGAAACCGGTTGCCAAATCGATCGCCACGCTGGTCTTTACAACGGAATGGGATGCGGATGTGCGGAGCCTTGTTGTAGCAAAGTTCCCCCTTATGACGATCGGGAAAGGGAGCTTCGTCTCGCCATTCGGCAGGGCCAGATCTGAGGCTAGCAGCAACTTGGCGCATCACTAATTTACATCTTATAGCCACGTCTCCACTCTTCCATGATTCGAACACATTCTCCTTCGGTGCTGTGAAAACGAATAACTCCCGCCCCGGCATTGAGCCGTTGCCCCAACGGAACATCCGAGTCTTGCCGGGCGCCCTGTCCTTCGCGGTTGTTGCAAAGGGGGGAAATAAATAACGTGTCGTCTGATGTTTTTTAACCCGCTCCGCTTGCGCCACGCTCGGGCCTGCGGCGCAAGGAAGGGTCTGTTGGTGCGCTTTACCGCACGACTTCGCAGCGCTCGATTCGCTGGAGCTCATCTCGTGCTCAAACGCTAAAGTCGTGCCCTGACACTTGTCTTGTGGACCGAAGCGCGTGAGGAATATTGAATCGAATCTCACCATTTCGCAGAGGCTGAAAAAACAAGGGCCAGCTTCTGCGAAAGAATGGGGACCCGGCACCCTTTATCTGCTTGGCTCTAAGAATTTGTGCCGATATTTAGAACTCAATCTGACACCCAATTTATCGTCATACTCGACATAACCAGCAATAAGAAGGGTATTGCGCGCCGCATTCATTGCCGTGGTCGCCTCTGCCCTTCCCATGATTGGGTCTAGTTTAAATGCACGAATATATGCTTCGCGCGCGTTCAGATGATCCAGTTCTTGACCGTTCAATGAAGAAGCAAGGATCAGATAAAATGCCTGCTCCTGACTGATACTTGATGTGTTTATTCCGAACGCGTCATGCAACAAACTGTCCGCTTCCTGATCATTTGGCCAATGATCAACCAAATACTTGCTCTTCTCAGAGCGAAGTGCCAGATCAAGTGTTTCCTGCGTTATGGCCAATGATGTTCGGATTCCGGTTGGCAGAGCAAGCACTGCAATATGCGAACCGAATACATATCTCACTTCGGTAGGAAGGCCCTGCCTCCAAAGCTCAGAAAGCAGTTCGCGGGCTGTGCCGCGTTGAGCATCCGAGACTTTTGTCCCTATAGTCAATTGCAAGTAACTGCCAGGAGGCGGAGGCGCGTCGGTTACAACCTTGCTCGTGACTTCATTCCATCCTGCGGAACGGAGAGCTTCATGAATTTGCTTTGCCACGAGTGACTGAGATTGTGGGTAAGTAATTTGAAGAGGCATCGGTAAAAACGACTGCAGGTGAGCCACGAGAATAGACTCGTCGGCCATGAGGCGGTCAGATGCGCGAACCTCGCGGAATCCGTAGTCCTCATCGTAGTAGCTCCAGTTAGCCCGGATCAACTCCAGACGCAGCTTGAGCCATTCCATAGGCGGCGCTCCATTTTTGGCTGTATCCGTCATGTACTGCACAGCAAGTCTCTGAAGCACCATGCGCTTATGCAGGTCGGTTTCGACCATGCCAGTCCTGATCGTCCCTGCTGGCAAAGTTGTGTTAGGTTCGGAATCAGGCAATGATGGTTTCAACGGCGTTTCAACAGTTGCGGTTGTACCTTGCGCTGACGGCGGGGAATGTTGCTGGGCTTGGTTTTGATCTGCGCTTTTTGCACCACTGTGTCCCTTCTGCTTCGGGTGCTGTAGTGTGGTTGGGGATGAAAGTGGGACGGCAACGGGAGTCGGAGTTGGAGAGCCCTGCGAGAGAACCTTCCCTTGGTTGTTTAGATGTATGGTTTCCGCGATAAAGATTGACAAACCTACGATGACAATGCCAATGCCAAGGCGCTGAGTATTGTCCAGTTTCATTGAATTGAGGATAACAATGCCAAGAAAGGCAGAGGCCAAGATTGCCAAGGCGAATCTCTCAAGCCACACCGGCACCCTTGATTTATGCCACAAACGACGTGAAAAGGCCAACAATATCTGCCGGATGCTCCAGATTTGCGTTGGTTTTTTCTATCATCACAAGACAATCGGGTGCCCTGTCCTTCGCGGTCTTTACGGAGGGCAGGAGATTTAGCGCGCTTCGCTGCGCTGCGCGCGGGCCTTCGGCAGAGCGGAGGGATTCTCTTTTCTGTTTCCCGGCACTTATTCCTCAGCGCGCGTAGCGCGCCTCGGAAACGTGCCGGGCTATTATCGGGCCGTCCCTGGCGGGACTGGTGCAATTTAGATAGAGGCGATCTCTATTCCTGAAAAAGGCATTTGCGGCAGTATCGAATCCCACCGCAAACAACGCGAAAAAATGGGACACCCGGCGCGCCTCGAAAACGTACCTCGTTTCGCCTTCGCTGAGGCAGGCCTGAAGGCCTACCCTACCCAGGCTATCGGCCGGTCCCTGGCGGGACTGCGGCAATTTAGATAGAGGCGATCGCTATGCCTGAAAAGGCATTCGCGGGGTGACGACCTAACGTCGACCTCGTTCATATTTTTTCTCTGCCATGGCCAACATCTTTGAGAGCTTGATGTCATGCACATCAGCGATTGCCTGGACGACCTTGATGGTGGGATTCTGCTTTCCACGTTCGATGTCACTCATGTAACTGGGATTGCAGCCCACTTTGTGAGCCACTTCCTCATAACCCCATTTCTTCTTCACACGCAACTCTGTGATGACTGCGCCAAGAGCCGCCTCCCTGGTGTCTGTTTTCCTCTTCAGTGGTGCCACCGGCCTACCCATCCTTCCGACTATCGGCCATTGACCGATAAAGTTGTCTCGGATATATTCACATAAAGTCCATTGGTAACGCCAATCCAACATGAAAACGATCAAGATCTTCGATATCACCGAGAAAACCAGGATTTATCACACGTTGGCCCAGATGAGTTCCTCGTTCTCCTCGATCATTCGGTACTGTGCTGAACTGGAGCAAGCTGGAGTCCTGACGCCAAAATATAAGCATCTGTTCCAGGCATTCACGGTCGAGGTTCAGGGAGAGCTGAATCTTGAGATCCTTCAGCACATGGAGAGCATCGAGTCAGAGGACTGGTCAAGGGGTGGAAGAGTCCGTGACAAGTGGGAGAAATATCTCCGATTCGAAAAGGAAAAGCGATCCAGCAAGAAGAAGCCCAACTCTCAACAGAAAACTGGGTCCGGGTAACTGTGCCGCACCTAACGGCGCTCGCCTTTCTGTTGATACGTTACCCAGACCTTCCGGTCTGGGCTAACTCATGTCGCGCCTCCGGCGCTGGCGCATCGCGGCTGCGGTTCGCCGAGGAGGCAACACTGGATTGAGGTTTTTGTTTCTGGTCGACGTACCAATTCCGGTTAAGCGGGCCATCTTCCAATAGCGCGAGGGACCGGGCCAATCGGTGGACGTGGGGCACTGGTCTTCGGAAAAGATTCAATGAATTTGGCCAGCAAGCGGCCCGGCGGATTCGTGTGCCCGAAGGAAAGAGTACGATGAACTTATTCGCTATTGATTCGCTTAACAAAGTGCGCTACAGTACGGCAGCGCCTCAGGGTGCGAAGGTGGAAGGTTCTTTGAAAAATAGCAGCTAGCAGGTGGCGAATCGCGAACTGGTTTTAGCTCTTAGCCCTTGGCCCTTAGCCAAACCAACCCCAAGGCGAAGGCGCAGTGCCACACGAGAATCGTCAGGTCAACACCCGGCTTGAGACTGGGTTTTTCCATTTTGGGGCTGTGACCCTCTGCCTGATCTCTCAGCATTGGGTCGAATTGGGTCGGCTGGGGTCGAATCGGGTCGACATAGGGGGGAGGGGTGGGGTAACAAAAAATTGCCGGAATTGCCAAGGTTGCCAAAGATCGCCGTAATTGAAAAACAAGGACTTGCTGCAGATCCATGGAAAGCCGGGAACAGGTGAACATTGATTACACGGGCTGGAATTGATGCAGAAAAGCATGAAGGAAGGTGAGAAATCAGCCATTACGAGTGATGCTTACCGCTGATCAACACTGATAACACTGATTCGGGGAGGATATTACCGCTGAAATCCCGAGGGCACCATTCGTCCCAGGGAAGTTGGGCGGGCCGCTCCCCTGCTATATAATTTTCCCTATGAAAACACCACTTATCCAACGCTTACACCGCGTACTTTCGCTTGTGATGATTTTTGTTTTTCTGGCGCCGCAGAGCTGGGCCACCTGCGGAGGCGGCGGTGGCGGAGGCATGGGCGGAATGGGCGGCGGCGGAAACGCCTCCAGCTCGCAGACCTACCAGGTGCCGTGGAAGCTGATCAAGCCGGAAGAGCCGACGGTAAAAGAAGGGCTGGCGGTGTACTGGTTCCCCAGCAGTGACAAGGAATTCCAGAACTCCAGCCTGCGTGAGTCGCGCACGCTTTCACTCTATTCGCAGCAGTGCGTCACCATGGGCGTGGTGGACGCGCGCACCCCGATCGGCCAGAAGTACGTCCCTGACGGAAAGCTGCCGGTAGCGGTGCTGGTGCAGGCCGATGGCACCATGGTGAACAAGGTCGAAAACAAGAATGGCAAGCTCAGCGTGGGCGACCTGGAAAAGCTGCTGGAAAGCGAGATGAAGAAGCGCGAGTCGGCAGTGAAAGAAAAGATGGAAGACGCCAAGGCCAAAGCCAAAGCCGGCGACAGCAAGACGGCGATCGCCGAGCTGCGCCAGGTGGTGGAGCAGAAATGCATGTTCCCGGGCAAGGCCAAGGACGCGGTAAAAGAGCTGAAAAAACTGGGCGTGACCGACGTGAACGCGGAAGCCATGCCGGACGGCCCGAATTTTGATCCGGCACTGAGCGCGAAGATCCAGAAGACGATGTCCGCGGGCCTGAAGGCCGAAAATGCCGCCAACTACACTGCAGCGCAAAAGCTCTACACTGCCGCCCACCAGATGGATCCCAACGATCCCACGCCGCTGCGCTACCTGGGCGAGCTCTACCGGCACCATACCGGCGAGTGGGACAAGGCGCGGCTGACGTTTGACCAGATTCTGGCCATGCCGGCCGATCCGCTGTCGCGCGCGGTGGCGCTGCACGGGCTGGGCAAAATGACGATCCATGAAGGCGATTTCAAAAAAGGATTGTCGCTGATGGAGAGCTCGGTGCAGGAGTATCCGCTGGCGCTGGCGTACCGCAACCTGGCGGTCTACTGGAACTCTGAAGGCGACAAGGCGAAGGCCGACCAATACACCCGTGAAGCCCTGGCGCTCGATCCGCATGAGCCTTTCAACCTGATTTTTGCCGCCGCCTTCATGGCCGGCAACGGACACGGCGACGAAGCTCTGAAGATCGCAAAGGAAAACGAAGCCATTCTCTGCGCTTCCTACAACCTGGCCGCCATCTACGCGCAGCTGGGACAGAAGGAAAAAGCGCTCTCGCTGCTGAAGCGCCACTTCTTTGAGTATGAACGTTATCAGTCGGTGCGCAGCAAAGAGATGATGGAAGCGCGGGTGGATGCGGTGTTTGCGTCTTTGTACCAGGACCCGGCATTTGTAGCGCTTACCAGCGGCGCCGACGGCAGGCTGCCTCTTCCCGCGATGGGCAGCAAGCCGGCCGGTAACTGAGCGCCGAACAGCCAAAATTACATGGGGCCCGGAGCCAATCCGTGCCCCCAGATTTTTGAGGTCGATAAAGCTGCCGAAAAGGATGCGTGGGCCGAAATTCGGCCTTCGCTGAACGCTAACCATTGGAAATTTCTAAGATTACGTCTTGTGGGGGCAGTACGAACCTCCTCTCCCCAGCAGTTCCATTTTGGGAATCGCCGGGAAACCTAAGTAACATGGTGAAAATTGAGCTTTCTTTGTTAAAGTAACGCTGTTTCCGAGCCGATTGTTTAATAAGTATGAAACCTCTCACGATCCTCGTCGCTGAAGATGATTTGCTTTCGCGTATGGTGCTGGAGCGCTCAGTAGTTCAATGGGGCTATCAGCTGGCTTCCGCCATGGACGGTGTAGGTGCGCGCGAACTGCTGCAAACGCGCGACATCGATATTTGCATCATGGACTGGGAGATGCCCAGAATGAGCGGCATCGAAGTATGCCGCTGGCTGCACGTTGACAATCCGAAACCGGCTCCCTACGTGATCCTGGTCACCAGCAAAGACCAGCCGGAAGATATCCAGACCGGATATGAAGCGGGCGCCGACGATTACATCACCAAACCTTGTGACCTGAAATACCTGCGGCGGCGGATCGCTACGGTGGCGGAGAAATTGAATCGCCAGGAAACATGGATGCAACAGATCGGCAGCCGGGCGGAAGAACCAGAAGTTGCCGGCATGAGCCCGCTGGATATCTACCTTTCTGATCTGCGCCTAATGCGCCGCAAGACCTAGCAGACTGCCACGCCCAATTCGCGATGGAATGACGTTCATCGCGGAGCGTTCATCGCGGAAGAATCACCCGCCGCGCATCGGCAGTCACCACCACTTTTTGTCCCATGCGGCGTCCGGCTTCAGCGCACGCAGCAACTGTCTCATCGTCGGTCTCCTGGCCACGGACAATTTCCAGCGCCTTCATCTCTCCCAACGGCACACCAAAACGCATTCCAAGAATTTTGTTCGCGCGATAGGTCACCGAGGCCAGCTCGGTCACGGTGAAAGAAGATGTGTTTGAAGCCAGGATGGTCGCGGGCCTTGCCACCTTGTCGAGCAGTGTAAAAATCTCGATCTTTGACTCCATCTCGTCGGGGACAGCTTCAATTACCAGGTCGGACGCACGCGCGGCCTGCTCTACCGAGGAAGCGTATTCAACGCGGGCCAGCGCCGCGTCTGCTGCGGCCCGGTTAATTGCGCCGCGTTCCACGGCCTGATCGAGAGCGCCGCGAATTTCCGTCTCAGCCTGGCGCAGGCTCGCGGGGAGAATGTCTTCCAGGATGGTTTGAAACCCGCCGAGAGCGGAAAGCTGGGCAATGCTTCGGCCAATGGTTCCGGCGCCAATCACTGCGATGGTCCGGACCTCCGCCATCATCAGCCCTTGTCCAGGCTCTCCAGTGTTTTCATGAAACTTGGGTCAGAGTTGCGCATGTAATCGGCCAGGCGCTTGCGTTCTTCGGCGGTCATGCCGGTAATACCTACTTGAATGCGGCGCAGCGTGGCGGCAATATCGTCCACGTAGTTCATCATACGAATCAGTTCACCGGTTGCTACCATGCTGGAAGTGGCTCCTTGTCCAAACAGCTATTGTCAACCGTCCCACATGATTAGTAAAGCGGTTGGATGACCTGACGTTCATCGCGCCAGCGATGAATCCGGGTAGGGGACGTGGCATTCAGCCGAAACTCAACCCCACCATCGACCATTTGGCACTGTACTAACTCGCCGATTTCGGACGTACCAATGACCTCGGCATGTGCCCGCCCACGCGCTCGCCATCATCCTCGATTCGTGCATCTAAGTTGGTTTGGAGTCTCTGTCTCCAACGATGTCACCGTCTGATCACCCCCATGCGAGCCAATCCAGCGATACTGACCACCGAATCGAGCGGCATCTCTGAATGCCTGGATCGCCTGGCGTCGGAAAAACGCAGCGCGCGTCCGCTTTCCACATATCGGCTGCAGTTCCATGCGGGCTTTCGCTTTGAGAATGCGCGCCGCTTGGTGGGCTACCTGCACGCCCTCGGTGTTTCCCACGTCTATTCTTCTCCCATCCTCAAAGCGCGCTCCGGCAGCGCTCATGGGTATGACATTATCGATCACAACCAGCTCAACCCGGAGATCGGCAGCTACGAAGAGCTGAAAGATTTTGTCCGCGAGCTCAAAAACTATGGCATGGGACAGGTCCTGGATTTCGTGCCCAACCACATGGGCATTGGTCCGGGCACAAATCCCTGGTGGAGTGACGTGTTGGCCAACGGTCGCGCGTCAGAATTTGCGGAGTTCTTTGATCTTGACTGGGACCCGGTGAAAGCCGAGCTTCGCAACAAACTGCTGCTGCCCATTCTTGGCGATCAGTACGGCGCCGAGTTGGAGGCTGGGCACATCAAGCTGGCCGCGGACGAAAATGGATTTCATATCGCGTATTACGACAAGGAATTGCCGCTCGATCCCCAAACCATTCCCATGATCTTTGAACCTCTGGGACAGGAGTTGCCGGTGGAGTTGCGCAACCTGCTGGCCAGCCTGCGCAATCTGCCGTCCCATTGTGCTTCCGACGGCGATGCGGTGCGACAGCGCCGCCGCACCATTCCTTCTCTTCTGCACGCACTGCAGGACTTGATGGCCCGGTCTCCGGAGGTCAAACAGACGGTGGAAAAGGCCGTCGCTCTGGTCAACGGGCAGCCCGGCGATCCCCACAGCTTTGATCTGCTGCATCGCATCCTGGAGGCGCAGGTCTACCGGCTGGCGCATTGGCGCGTTTCCGGAGAAGAGATCAACTATCGCCGTTTTTTTGACGTGAATGACCTGATCGGGCTGCGCATGGAAAACCCCCGCGTTTTTGCCGCGACGCACCAGCTTCTGCGCCACCTGCTGGCTGACGATATGATTCAAGGCGTCCGTCTGGACCACTGCGATGGCCTGCTCAATCCCAAGCAGTACCTGATCCGCCTGCAGATGCTCTACGCCGCCAGCCAGTGCGCCGGGGCAGCGCCGCGTCCGCCGCTGGCAGAGAACGGCATTGAACTGGAACTGCAACAGGTCTTCGGCCAGCATGACTGGATGAACGTCCGCGCGCCGCTCTACACCGTGGTGGAAAAAATTCTTGAGCCGGGAGAAGAGCTGCCGCGCGAGTGGCCGGTGGACGGCACTTCCGGCTACGATTTCACCACGCTGGTGAACGGGGTCTTTATTGACCGCCGCAATGAGCGCCACTTCACCAACCTCTATCATCGTTTTATCGGCGCCTCTTATGACCTGGAGACGCTGATTTACAACAGCAAGAAGCTGATCATGCACGCCTCGCTGGCCAGCGAGGTCAACGTGCTGGCGCACATGCTCGACGCCATTTCCCTCACAGACCGCTTTGCCCGCGATTTCACGCGCAAGGCCCTGCGTGACGTCATCCGTGAAACCATTGCCTGCTTCCCGGTTTATCGCACGTATATAGATGAGCGCGGGCAGATGACGGAACGCGATCGCGCCTATATCAATGAAGCCATCGGCAAGGCCAAGCGGCGCAATCCCGACAAAGCTCCGGCCAGCTTTGACTTTCTCCGTGACATCCTGCTGCTCACGCACAAGGATTCAGAAGACCAGTCTGAGCTTTACCGCAGAAAACTTTATTTCACTCTGAAATTCCAGCAGCTCACCGGGCCGGTAATGGCCAAGGGCCTGGAAGATACCGCGTTCTATGTCTATAACCGTTTCATTGCGGTCAATGAAGTAGGCGGCTCGCCGCGGCAGTTCGGCGTCACTCCGGATGAGTTCCACTCCCGCAATCTCAAGCGCGCCGAGGACTGGCCGTACTCCATGCTGGCCACCTCTACGCATGACACCAAGCGCAGTGAGGACGTGCGCGCACGCCTTGACGTGCTTTCAGAAATGCCCAAGCTCTGGGGAGCGCAGGTCTTCAAGTGGCGCAAGGCCAACCGCACCCGCAAGCGCCTGCTCCCTGACGGCCGCCGCGTTCCTGACCTGAACGAAGAGTACCTTCTCTATCAGACCCTGGTCGGCTCCTGGCCCTTTGCCTTCCAGGAACATCAGCCTGAGGAATACATCAGCAGAATCAAGCAATATATGACCAAGGCCGTGCATGAGGCCAAGGTAAACCTGAGCTGGATTAACGATGATCCGGCGTACGTGGAAGCATTGCAGCATTTTGTTGAGAAGGTCTTGTCCCCCGGGACTCGCGGCCGTTCCAATTCATTTCTTGAGCAGATCCAGGCTTTCATGCCGGCCATTGTCTTCTTCGGGGCCATGAATTCGCTGGCGCAGCGGCTGCTCATGATCGCCTCTCCCGGCAACCCTGATATTTACCAGGGCACGGAGCTCTGGGACTTCAGCCTGGTCGACCCTGACAATCGCCGGCCGGTCGATTACGAATTGCGTCAGCGGCTGCTCAGCGAACTTGATCGCCGAACTGAAAGCGGCAACCTCCCCGGGTTATGCGCCGAGTTGCTCAACAACTATCAGGACGGCCGCATCAAGATGTGGACCACCATGCAGGCGCTGCGTTTGCGCCGCGACCGGCGGGAGTTGTTTCATCAGGGACGATATCGCCCGCTGAATGCCATCGGACCGAAACAGCACCACATGCTGGCTTTCGCGCGCGAGCACAACAGCCAGGTGGCCATCGTGGCCGTGCCGCGCCTAAGCTACACGCTGGCTGGCGGCGCCATCCGCGCTCCGCTCGGCGAACTCTGGGCGGGCACGGAGCTTCCCGTCCCTCCGCGCACCGCGGAGTTTCTGGAGAACGTGTTCACCGGAGAGAAAATCAAGGTGGGCGTGAACCGCACGCTGCTAGGCCACGAACTCTTCGCGCACTTCCCGGTCGCTCTGCTGATCAGCACTTAGATTCTGCGGAGCGCGGTCGCAGACGGTGGAGAGTGCGGCCAGCTTTTCCGTCAGATCGGCGGTGAGAGCGCCCGCGGGAAAACGCCAGCCCCAGTTGCCGTCACTGAGTGA
>Ga0209647_1003834_pt1 | contig 11513 bp, 8 predicted proteins | sample GraSoi_2013_60cm_FD_185827 | JGI IMG/M metagenome (GOLD analysis project Ga0209647, IMG submission 185827) | Grasslands soil microbial communities from the Angelo Coastal Reserve, California, USA - Sample 9_17_2013_60cm (SPAdes) (version 2) | ecosystem: Environmental > Terrestrial > Soil >... | reverse complement strand
CCCGCCATTCCCACGCGGTTATCCCGGCCACGGCGATGATCGCCACCGCCGCCAGCCCGATGATCCATTCTCGTCTCATATGATCCTGCCCGGTCAGCCGCTCTGCGCCGCCTTGCCGCGGTGGCGGCGAAAGCTGCATCGGCGCTTGGCCGAGGGCGGCGCAGAGGGCATTCTACGCGCGCCGGCGGTCCGGCGAAAGCAGCCGACATCGAGGATCGAGGATCAGGGAATGGCGGTCATCAAGCGCTTATGCGTCTATTGCGGCTCGTCGGCGGGCGTCGATGCGAGCTACCGCGCCGCCGCGGCGCGTTTCGGCACGCTGCTCGCCCAGTCGGACGTCGAGCTCGTCTATGGCGGCGGCCGGGTCGGCCTCATGGGCATTCTCGCCGACGCCGCGCTCGCCGCCGGCGGCCGCGTCACCGGCATCATCCCGCGCCATCTCCACGACCGCGAAGTGGCGCATCCCGGCGTCAGCCATATGATGGTCGTCGGCAGCATGCATGAGCGCAAGCAGCGCATGTTCGAGCTGGCCGACGCCTTCGCCGTGCTGCCGGGCGGGCTCGGCACGCTCGACGAGACCATCGAGATCATAACCTGGCGGCAGCTCGGCCTGCACGATAAGCCGGTGATCATCGCCGATATCGCCGCCTATTGGGCGCCGCTGCTCGGCCTCATCGAGCATGTCATCGCCCACGGCTTCGCCGGCGCCGCCTTGCGCGACTTCTACCGCGTGGTCGCGCGCGTCGAGGACGTGCTGCCGACCTTGGCGGCGCTGCCGCAACCGTCGGCGCCGACGCAGAGCAAGCTGGTCTGAGGCTCGCTTGCGCCCGCTTTGTCCCGTGCTATGGTTTCGCGCCTTCCCGCCCCCCAGGAACCATCCATGAAGAAGATCAAGGTCAAGACTCCGGTCGTCGAGCTCGACGGCGACGAGATGACGCGGATCATCTGGCAGTTCATCAAGGACAAGCTGATCCTGCCCTATCTCGACATTGACCTGAAATACTACGACCTCGGCATCGAGAACCGCGACAAGACCAATGACCAGGTCACGGTCGACGCCGCCAACGCCATCAAGAAATACGGCGTCGGCGTCAAATGCGCGACCATCACCCCCGACGAGGCGCGCGTCCAGGAATTCAAGCTCAAGAAGATGTGGCGGTCGCCCAACGGCACCATCCGCAACATCCTCGGCGGCACCATCTTTCGCGAGCCGATCGTGTGCCAGAACGTGCCGCGGCTGGTGCCCGGCTGGACCGCGCCCATCGTCATCGGCCGTCACGCCTTCGGCGACCAGTACCGCGCCACCGATTTCAAGGTGCCGGGCCCGGGCAAGCTCACCATGACCTTCACGCCCAAGGGCGGCGGCAAGCCGATCCAATACGACGTCTTCGACTTCGACGAGCCCGGCGTGGCCCTCGGCATGTACAACCTCGACGAGTCGATCGCGGGATTTGCGCGCGCCTGCTTCAATTACGGCCTGCAGCGCGGCTGGCCGGTCTACCTCTCGACCAAGAACACCATCCTCAAGGCCTATGACGGCCGCTTCAAGGATATCTTCCAGGAGGTGTTCGACAAGGAGTTCGCCGCCAAGTTCAAGGCCAGGAACATCACCTACGAGCACCGCCTCATCGACGACATGGTGGCGAGCGCGCTCAAATGGAGCGGCAACTTCATCTGGGCCTGCAAGAACTACGACGGCGACGTGCAGTCGGACGTGGTGGCGCAGGGCTTCGGCTCGCTCGGGCTCATGACATCGGTGCTGCTGACGCCCGACGGCAAGACGGTCGAGGCGGAGGCGGCGCATGGCACGGTGACGCGCCACTACCGCCTCCATCAGCAAGGCAAGGAGACCTCGACCAACCCGATCGCCTCGATCTTCGCGTGGACGCGCGGCCTCAACTATCGCGGCGAGTTCGACAACACGCCGGACGTCAAGCGCTTCGCGCAGACGCTGGAGAAGGTGTGCGTCGACACGGTCGAGTCCGGCTTCATGACCAAGGACCTCGCCATCCTCATCAGCCCCGACCAGGCTTGGCTGACCACGACCAAGTTCCTCGACAAGCTCGACGAGGGTCTGAAGCAGGCGATGAAGTAGCCTGGCGCCGGCGTCGCCTGGGGCAACGGCGATGGCGGCGCTGCTGCGCGACCGCGAATTGACGGGGAACAGAAGCGGCAGCGGCGTCAGGCGGCCGCTTGCGCCTTCTCGGCGACGGCGCGCTCGACCGCGGCGAGCGCGGCCTCGGCGCGGCCGGGATCGGGTCCGCCGGCCTGGGCCATGTCGGGACGGCCGCCGCCGCCCTTGCCGCCCAGCGCCTCGGCGCCGATGCGCACGAGGTCGACGGCGTTGAAGCGGCCGGTGAGGTCGTCGGTGACGCCGACGACGAGCGACGCCTTGCCGTCGGCGCTGGCGACCACCGCGACGACGCCGGAGCCGATGTCGCGCTTCATGTCGTCGGCGAGGCTCTTGAGCTCCTTGGCCGGCATGTTCTCGACGGCGCGGCCGGCGTATTTGACGCCGCCGAGATCCTTGGCCGCGGCGCGCGAACCGCTCCCGCCCGAGGCGAGCAAGCGGCGCGCCTCGCTCAACTCCCGCTCGAGGCGCTTGCGCTCCTCGAGCAAGCCGGCGAGGCGAGCCGGCAGCTCCGCCGGCGTCGCGCGGATGGCGCTCGCCGCTTCGCGCAGCAGCGCCTCCTCCTGCTCGACATGCATCTCGGCGGCGGCGCCGGTCAGCGCCTCGATGCGGCGCACGCCGGCGGCGACCGCGCTCTCCGAGACGATCTTGAAGAAGCCGATATCGCCGGTGCGCCGCACATGCGTGCCGCCGCACAGCTCGACCGAGAAGGGCTTGAGCGCGTGGCCGTGCACGTCGGTCTCCTCGCCCATGGCGACGACGCGCACCTCCTCGCCGTATTTCTCGCCGAAGAGGGCGAGCGCGCCGGCCTCCTGCGCCTTCTCCGGCGACATCAAGCGCGTCGTCACTTCGCTGTTCTGGCGGATGCGGTTGTTGACCTCGGCGTCGATGATGCGGATGTCCTCGGGCGTGAGCGCGCGCGGATGGCTGAAATCGAAGCGCAGCCGGTCGGATGCCACGAGCGAGCCCTTCTGCGTCACATGCTCGCCGAGGCGGCGGCGCAGCGCCTGGTGCAGCAGATGCGTCACCGAGTGGTTGGCGCGCAGCGCGGCGCGGCGCGTCTCGTCGATGCGCAGCTCGACGAAATCGCCGAGCTTGAGCGCGCCATGCGTCAGGCTGCCGAGATGGACGAAGAGCTCGCCCGCGCGCTTTTGCGTGTCGCGCACGGCGAACTCGCCGCCTTGCGCCGAGAACATCGTGCCGGTGTCGCCCACCTGCCCGCCCGATTCGGCGTAGAACGGCGTCTGGTTGACGATGATCGCGGCGTCGCTGCCGGCCTTGGCCTCCTTAACCGCCTTGCCGTCGACGACGATGGCGACGATCTTGCCCTCGGCGACATGGGCGTCATAGCCCAGGAACTCGGTAGCGCCGACCTGCTCGCGCAGCTCGAACCACACCTGCTCGGTCGCGGCCTCGCCCGAGCCGACCCAGCTCTTGCGCGCCTCGGCGCGTTGGCGCTCCATCGCCGCAGTGAAGGCGTCGGTCGCCACCTGGCGGCCGCGGGCGCGCAGCACGTCCTCGGTGAGGTCGAGCGGGAAGCCGTAGGTGTCGTAGAGCTTGAAGGCGACCTCGCCGGGGAAGGCCTGGCCCGCGCCGAGCTTCGCCGTCTCCTCCTCGAGCAGCTTGAGGCCGCGATCGAGCGTCTGCTTGAAGCTCGTCTCCTCGAGCCGCAGCGTCTCCGCGATCAGCGCCTCGGCGCGCACCAGCTCGGGATAGGCCTGGCCCATCTGGCGCACCAGCGCGGGCACCAGCCGCCACATCAGCGGCTCCTCGCAGCCGATGATGTGCGCGTGCCGCATGGCGCGGCGCATGATCCGGCGCAGCACGTAGCCGCGCCCTTCCTTCGCCGGCAGCACGCCGTCGGCGATGAGGAACGATGATGCCCGCAGATGGTCGGCGATGACGCGGTGCGACACGGCCTGGGGCCCGTCGGGCGGCACGCCCGACGCCTCGGCCGAGGCGAGGATCAGCGTGCGCATCAGGTCGATGTCGTAATTGTCGTGCTTGCCCTGCAGCACGGCGGCGATGCGCTCGAGCCCCATGCCGGTGTCGATCGACGGGCGCGGCAGCGCGCGGCGCTCGTTCTTCGCCACCTGCTCGTACTGCATGAAGACGAGGTTCCAGATCTCGATGAAGCGGTCGCCCTCGGCGTCGGCGCTGCCGGGCGGGCCGCCCGGGATGTGCTCGCCGTGGTCGTAGAATATCTCCGAGCACGGGCCGCACGGGCCGGTGTCGCCCATCGCCCAGAAATTGTCCGAGGTGGCGATGCGGATGATGCGGCTCTCGGGCAGCGCGGCGATCTTGCGCCACAGCGCCGCCGCCTCTTCGTCCTCGGAGAAGACGGTGACCAACAGCCGGTCCTTGGCCAGGCTGAACTCCTTCGTCACCAGGTTCCAGGCGAGCTCGATGGCGCGGTCCTTGAAATAGTCGCCGAACGAGAAATTGCCGAGCATCTCGAAGAAGGTGTGGTGCCGCGCGGTGTAGCCGACATTCTCGAGGTCGTTGTGCTTGCCGCCGGCGCGGACACATTTCTGCGCCGTGACGGCGCGCACATAGTCGCGCCTCTCGGCACCGGTGAAAACGTTCTTGAACTGCACCATGCCGGCATTGGTGAAGAGCAGCGTCGGGTCGTTGCGCGGCACCAGCGGCGAGGACGGCACGATCTCATGGCCGTGGCGCTGGAAATAGCCCAGGAAGGCAGCGCGAATGTCGTTGGTGGTCTGCATAGCGCTTATCTGGGCCTTCCTCGGAGCGGGGCCAAGCCAGGCGCTGAAATGCGCGGCAAAGAGCGTAGGGTTTTAACCATGGACGTCGAAGCCTGTCCAGCCGAGGGCAGCCATCCTGCCGTTGGGCGCTGCGGATTGCCGTGATATGCTGAAGCCATGGAACCGCCGGTTGTGCCGGAGGTTAGCCAATGGCTGGAGGGGGACAGCGCGGAGCGTGACGCGTGAACCTTTCTGCGGCAATCGCCGAGGGTCTGAGCCGGACGGACGATCTGGCAAGCGCAGGCGTGCATGGTCTTGGATTGGTGCTCGCGCTGGCCTTCGGGGGCTATCTGCTGACGCGTGCTCAGGCACCGTCGGCCCGGGCCTCGGTGCGCATCCTTTGCGCCGCTTGGCTCGTCCTTTACCTCGCTTCGATCTGCTATCACGTGGCAGACCACGGCACGTTCCTGAGGGCGGTCGGGCTGGCGCTCGATGACGGCGCGATCTTCGTCGCCATCGCCGGGACCTACACCCCCTTTGCGCTGCTGGCGCTGCGGCCGGCGGAGCGCAAGCTGGCGCTTACGGTGCTGTGGGCGGGAGCTGCTGCGGGCGTCGCGGCAACGGTGATCGCCGTTGGCGGCGGCTATGTCCCCTGGTACCAGCCGAACGTGCTCTTCGTCTGCGCCATCTTCGGTTGGGGCCCCGCCCTCGTCTACTGCCGCACGCTGACGCTTTCGCTGCCCCAGATCATCGGACCCCTGGTGCTGACGAGCGGGCTTGTCTATGTCGCGGGCGCCTATTTCTATGAGGAGCATGGGCTGGCCTGGCATCATACCTATTGGCATATCGCCGTCGTGCTCGGTTGCCTGCTTGATTTCACCGCCATCGCCATGCTGCTGCGCGCGCCGCGGCGCTTCGCGATGCCGATCGCGCGCGTGCCGGGCGCGGGCAAAAGAGCGAGCGGCGAGCCCGGGTCGCTGCAGCCCGTGCGCATCAATCCCCCGCGGGCCAAGCCTTAGGATGCTGGGGTGCGACCACGGCGTCCCAGGCGAGCGCTTGGGCCGGCGGCCTCGTCCTTGCCGGCCGCCGGAAGCGGCCGAATTGGCTTCGTTTGGTAATTTTTTGTGAACGCGCACAGCAATCGTCGCCCGGAGCCTTGCCGCAGCCGCCAGCCGCGTGCTCCGCTCGCGCATCCATCGCGAGCCCCGGGCATTCATCATCGCCGGCTGACGACCACGCATCGCTCCTTTCGCCGCGGAAAAAACGGCGCCGGCTGGGGGTGCCGGCGCCGTCGGTCCGTTTCGTCGGAGGGGTTACGGACCTGGAAGACTATTCCTCGGCGGCGGCGCCGTCGGCGCCCGCCACCATCATGGCGTCCGCCACGAGGCCGGCATTGCCGCGGATGGCGCGCTCGATCGCCTCGGTGATCTCGGGATTGTCCTTCAGGAACTGCTTGGCGTTCTCGCGGCCTTGGCCGATGCGCTGGCCGTCATGGGAGAACCACGAGCCGGATTTCTCGACCACGCCGGCCCGCATGCCGAGATCGAGGAGCTCGCCGCGCTTGGAGATACCCTCGCCATACATGATGTCGAACTCGACCACCTTGAAGGGCGGCGCCATCTTGTTCTTGACCACCTTGACCCGCGTCTGGTTGCCGATCACCTGCTCGCGCTCCTTGATCGCGCCGATGCGGCGGATGTCGAGCCGGACCGAGGCGTAGAATTTGAGCGCGTGGCCGCCGGTGGTGGTCTCGGGATTGCCGAACATGACGCCGATCTTCATGCGGATCTGGTTGATGAAGATCACCATGGAGCGCGACTTCGAGATCGAGCCGGTGAGTTTCCGGAGCGCCTGGCTCATGAGCCGGGCGTGGAGGCCCATGTGGTTGTCGCCCATCTCGCCCTCGAGCTCGGCGCGCGGCACCAGCGCCGCCACCGAATCGATCACCAGCACGTCGATGGCGCCCGAGCGCACCAGCGTGTCGGCGATCTCGAGCGCCTGCTCGCCGGCATCAGGCTGCGATATGAGGAGGCCGTCGATGTCGACGCCGAGCTTCTTCGCATAGGCGGGGTCGAGCGCGTGCTCGGCATCGATGAAGGCGCAGGTGCCGCCGGCCTTCTGCGCCTCGGCGATGACGTGGAGGGCGAGCGTCGTCTTGCCCGAGCTCTCCGGCCCGTAGATCTCGACGATGCGGCCGCGCGGCAGGCCGCCGATGCCCAGCGCGATGTCGAGGCCCAAGGAGCCCGTGGAGATGACTTCGGTCTCCGTCGCCGCCTCGCGCGAGCCGAGCTTCATGATCGAGCCCTTGCCGAACGCGCGTTCGATCTGGCCGAGAGCGGCGTCGAGCGCCTTCTGCTTGTCCATGGTATCCCTGTCCAACAGGCGCAAAGCCGTCTGCGACATACCCACTCTCCTTATTCCATGGTCGCTGTAAGGTTGCAATCGAGCGCGACAAGAAAGTCAGCGTACCACATTTGTTCTCTGCCGCAAGTTTTTTTGTTCGCAGAATTAGCCGTTCACTCCGCCCGAAAGAGCAACAAAGAGGTTGCGTTTTGCCGCCAGGCGGGCTATATGGGTCGTGCAACCAGGAGGTTGCGCATGAATGACCGCATCGAAAAGACCATCGAACTCAACGCACCGGTCTCGCGCGTCTGGCGCGCACTGACTGATCACCACGAATTCGGTGCGTGGTTTCGGGTTCGACTGGACGGGCCATTCGTGCCGGGGCAGGTTTCGCATGGCCAAATCACCCATCCCGGTTGCGAGCATGTCCGATGGGAGGCCATTGTCCAGAAAATCGAGCCAGAGCGGCTGTTCTCGTTCACCTGGCATCCTTACGCCGTCGATCCGAACAAGGATTATTCCGGTGAACCGCAGACGCTGGTCGAGTTCACGTTGGAGAAGACCGCGACCGGCACATTGCTTCGCGTCGTCGAGTCTGGTTTTGATAAGCTTCCAAACAAACGCCGCATCGAGGCCTTTCGCATGAACGACGGCGGTTGGGGCGAGCAGCTCGGAAACATCTCACGGCATGTCGGGACAAGCGTCCTCGGGGACATGACGCATTGACAACGCATGCTTCCGTTTTCGCCGCTCTCGGCGACGAGACGCGCCTATCGGTGCTTGCCAAGCTCTGCCATGGCGAACCGCAATCCATTTCTCGTCTGACCATAGGCACCAATCTCTCGCGGCAGGCGGTGACGAAACACCTGCGAGTCCTGGCGAACGCAGGCGTCGTGCGTAGCGTCCGCGTCGGGCGCGAAAGCTTGTTCGAGCTTGAGCCGCAGCCGATCGAGGACGCTCGGAAATATCTCGATCACGTATCCAAGCAGTGGGACGACGCGTTGGCGCGGCTGAAGTCGCTCGTCGAAGACTAGAGTAGGCACGCGCACGCGCACGCGTCATTGAGAGGCAGCTTTCTGTGAGCTCGGCAGAGGCCGCCTTGCGACTCACCCGCCGCCCGACAGCATCACCTCTTTCACCTTGCCGGCGAGCTGCTTCAGGCTGAAGGGCTTGGGCAGGAAGTGGATGTCGCCGTCGGTGTCGAGGCGCTTCCTGAACGCGTCCTCGGTGTAGCCCGAGATGAAGATCACCTTCATGTCCGGGTGGAGCTCGCGCACGCGCTTCACCAGGTTGGGCCCGTCCATGCGCGGCATGACCACGTCGGTGATGAGGAGCTCGACCTTCTCGGTCCCGGCGGTGATGACCTCGAGCGCCGCCTCGCCGCTCTTGGCCTCGATCACCTTGTAGCCCTTGTTCCTGAGCGCGCGCGCGCTGAAGAGCCGCACCGGATCCTCGTCCTCGACCAGCAGCACGGTGCCGGCGCCGGTCAGGTCGCGCGTCGCCTGCGCGTCGCCGAGAGCCGCGGCGCCCGCCTCGCCGCCGCCATGGCGCGGCAGGAAGATCGAGAAGGCGGCGCCCTTGCCGGGCTCGCTGTCGACGAAGACGAAGCCGCCGGTCTGCTTGACGATGCCGTAGACGGTGGAGAGGCCGAGGCCGGTGCCGGAGCCGACTTCCTTGGTCGAGAAGAACGGCTCGAAGATGCGCGCGAGATTCTCGCGCGGGATGCCGATGCCGGTGTCGGTCACTTCCGCCAGCACATACTCGCCGGGCGGCATCACCTCGTGGCCGCGGCGCATCGGGAACTCGCTCGACACGTTGGCGGTGCGGATGGTGAGCGTGCCGCCGCCGGGCATGGCGTCGCGCGCGTTGACGGCGAGGTTGATGATGACCTGCTCGAGCTGGCCCTGATCGACCTTGACGAGGCCGAGGTCGCGGCCATGCACCACCTTGAGCTCGATGTTCTCGCCGATGAGGCGGCGCAGCAGATGCGACAGCTCGGCCAGCACGTCGGTGATGTTGAGGACGCGCGGCTGCAAGGTCTGCTGCCGCGAGAATGCCAAGAGCTGGCGCACGAGGTTGGCCGCGCGGTTGGCGTTCTGCTTGATCTGCATGATGTCGGCGAAGGACGGGTCGCCCGGCCGGAAGCGCAGCAGCAGGAGATCGCAGAAGCCGATCATCGCCGTCAGCAGGTTGTTGAAATCGTGCGCCACGCCGCCGGCGAGCTGGCCCACCGCCTGCATCTTCTGCGACTGCGCGAACTGCGCCTCGAGGCTCTTCTGCTCGGTGGTGTCGATGAAATGCAGGATGACGCCCGCTTCGCTCTCCTCGGCGGCGCCCAAGCGGCTGACGAAGAGCGCGGCGGATTTGTCGCGCGCGCCGGAGAGGCGCACTTCGACCGGGCGAGCGAAGGGCTTCCCTTCCGCCACCACGGCGAGCTTCGCGGCGATCTCGCTTTGGCTGTCGGGGGACAGGAAGCTCACCAGCGTCTTGCCGATGAGATCGCCCGGCGGCACGCCGAACAACTCGCCCAGCGCGCGATTGGCCTCCTCCAGCCGTCCCGCGCGATCGAGCAGCGCGATCCCCACCGGCGCATTGGCGAAGAAGCGCTGGAAGCGCTGGCGCGACAGGCGCAGCGCCTCTTCCCATTCGCGCTCGGGCGTCAAATCCCGCACCACCGAGCGCGTGCGCAAGGACTCGCCGCCGGACACCACGCTCTGGCTGATCGAGGCGTAGACGGTGCGGCCCTGGCGGCCGCGCAGCACGATCTCGCCGCGCGACGCGCCGACCGCGCCGCCCTCGAACGGCGCATGCGCCGGGCTCCCCGCCGGCACTTCGCCGACGAGGAAATCCTTGAGCTTGGCGCCGCCCTCGACGAGCTCGCCGGCGGAGGCGCCGAGCCACTGGGCGAGCGCCTGGTTGACGAAGAGGAACCGCCCCTCGCCGTCGACCGAGTAGAAGCCGGTCGGCGCGTTGTCGAGGAAGTCGGCGAGCTTCATCTGCTCGTCGCGGATCACCTGCTCCATCTCGTGGCGCGCGGTGACGTCCTCGAAGCTCCACAGCCCGTAGCCGGGCCGCCCGGCCAGCAGATGCGCCGAAAGGCTGAACCAGGCGGTGGCGCCGGCGCCGTAGCGCAACGCCAGCCGGCCGGCGGCGCGTCCGCTGCGCGCGGCATCCTGTCGCAGCCGCAGGAATTCGGCCGCGGCGCCCTCGTCCTCGGCGAAGCGTCGCGCGATGGCGTCGAGCGGCGGGTTGCCGAGCTCGGGGAAGAAGCGATGGAAGGCCGCGTTGGCATAGGCGATCGAGCCGTCCGGGGCGACGACGAGATGCGCATTGGGCGAGGCCTCGAGCGCCTGGCTCAGCAAGTCGACGCGGCCGGCGAGCGCGGCATGCACCTGCCGCGCCACCAGCGCGGCAAGGCCGCAAGCCGCCGCGAAGATGATGAGGACAACCGCCAGCGGGCGCGCGGTCGAGCCCTCGATGAACTCGGCGAGCGAGACGATGAGGAGCGCCAGCCCCAGCGCTGCGCAGCCGAGCGCGATGGCGCTCAGGCGGCGCATCCAGGTCGGCACGCCGGCCGTGCTAGGCAGCGCGGCGGCGCGCGGCGCCCGGCGGCGTATCGCCGGTTGCATCGTCACGGCCGCAATTCCCCTGTCACGCCCGATCCCCCTATCTGCATGACCCCCTTCTAGCATAATGGCGGCCGGCGATGATCGGGGATTCGCCTAGCGGGGCCGCAGCTGGCCTTTGCGGCGGAAGACATAATTGGTGACCTCCGCGACCGCGCGGTAATGCTCGGGCGGGCTCTCCCGGTCGAGATCGACGCGCGCATACAGGCTCCGCGCCGTTGCGTTAATAACCCGTAAAATGCGCGCTTTATGGTGCTGCGGCGACGTCGAATCCGGCGCGCGGGAAATGCAGGTTGAGATCGCCCGCCTGCGGGTCGACGCGGCGGATGACGATCGCGCGCTCGTCGATCGCCAGGAGCTCGCCGGCGACGGGATCGCGGCCATAGTCGTTGGCGGCGACGGTCACGCGCTCGCCCGGCTGGCGCCCGCTCATATCGCCGCCGCCACGCCGCGCGACGGCCTCGGGGCGTGCCGCGCGGGCGATCGCCAGCGCCTCCTTGGGGTCGAGCGGCGTGCGCGTGCCGTGGCCGAATTGCGCCATGCGCTCGAGCCAGGCCTTGGTCGCGTCGCAGCCGGCGAGGAGATCGACATCCTTGATGTTGCCGCGGACGAACCACAGCGCGTGGTAGAGGGCGAAGTCGGCGATATCAGGCGTCGCGCCCAGGACATGCGCGCGGCCGTCGGCCAGCATATCTTCGATCCATTGCG
>Ga0209647_1003833_pt1 | contig 11513 bp, 10 predicted proteins | sample GraSoi_2013_60cm_FD_185827 | JGI IMG/M metagenome (GOLD analysis project Ga0209647, IMG submission 185827) | Grasslands soil microbial communities from the Angelo Coastal Reserve, California, USA - Sample 9_17_2013_60cm (SPAdes) (version 2) | ecosystem: Environmental > Terrestrial > Soil >... | reverse complement strand
GGTACTTGACTTGATTGAGAAGGATGAGAGCCTGCGCGAGCGTCTCGTGCCCGATCTGCCCTACCTGTATGCTGAGGTAGTGTACGCCTGCCGTGCCGAGATGGCGATGACGCTAGAGGATGCATTGGCCCGACGAACGCGCATCATTCTGGAGGATGGAGCCCGCGGCGTGGGTGTCGCCCCCGAGGTAGCCGCCCTGATGGCACGCGAACTGGACTGGTCCGGTGACCAGACGAACGCCCAAGTGGAGCGGTATCGTGCACTGGTGGGTCACCAGCTCGCGGCGGAGGGCCTGCGAGGTGTGTTGCAAAAATGAGAGTGATAAGGAGCTATCTCTTATGGTTAATAGATCATCGAGTGAACAGAGTCCCTTCGATACCTGGAGCAAATTGATCGAGGGGACCATGAAGGGAAATCCAGCTTTACAGACGAGCTTTGCTCAAGCATCAGAAGGTGAAAAAGACCCCTGGATCACCTTGATTGATCAGCTCTGGCAAGCCAATCCCTACAGCAAATTAGTGCCTCTTGATCCCGCCGAAATCACACGTACCTTCCAGCAGCTCTGGCTCGATGCCGCGCGCAACCCTGACCATGCTTGGGCTGCCTATAGTGATTTCGTCCAGCAGTACACGCAGGTGATGGCCTCGGCAGCACTGAAGTTCTGGGGGCAAGGTCGGGAAGGCGAGCCGGTCATCACGCCGGAGAAAGGCGATAAACGCTTCAGCGCCCCCGATTGGCAGCAGAATCCGGCCTTCGACGCCCTCAAACAAAGCTATCTGCTGGCCTCCACAACGCTGCTCAGGTCCGCCTCCGAGGTGCAGGGGCTGGATGAGCATCAGCAGCGCAAGCTGGTCTTCTACCTGCGCCAATTCCTGGATGCCATCAGCCCCACCAACGTTACTTTCACCAATCCGCAGGTCATCCACGAGACGGTGCAGAGCGGCGGCCAGAACCTGGTGATAGGCATGGAGCATCTACTGCGCGACATCAAGGCCGGGCAGATGAAGATGACCGATACCGAGGCGTTCGCTCCTGGACGCAACCTGGCGCTTACGCCAGGAGAAGTAATCTACCGTAACAAGCTGATCGAACTGATCCAGTACGCGCCCACCACAGAGAAGGTGTACGCGATTCCCTTAGTGTTTATTCCACCCTGGATTAACAAGTACTACATCCTGGATATGCAGCCGCAGAATAGTCTCATCAAGTTCCTGGTGGACGCTGGCTTCACCGTCTTTGTCATGAGCTGGAAGAACCCCGATGCTTCCATGGAGGACACCAGCTTCGACGACTATCTGACCCTGGGACCGCTGGCTGCATTTGATGTCATCAAAGAGATTACCGCTTCGCCCAAGATCAATCCCGTCGGCTACTGCATCGGCGGCACGCTGCTCTCGATGATGCTGCCCTACCTGGCGGCAAAAAAGGACGACACGGTCAACAGCGCCACCTTCTTTGTCTCGCTGCAGGATTTTACTGAGGTAGGCGATACCTCGGTGTTCATTGATGAACCACAGGTGCGGTATGTCGAAGGACAGATGATGGAGCGTGGCTATCTCGATAGCCGCTCGATGGCCACAATGTTCAACATGCTGCGCGCCAATGACTTGATCTGGAGCAATGTCGTTAACAACTACCTGTTGGGCAAGGAACCACCTGCCTTCGACTTGCTCTACTGGAACGCCGACGGCACGCGCATGACCCGCGCGGCGCACTCGTTCTACCTGCGCAATACCTACCTGGAGAATAACCTGATCAAACCCGGGAAGATTGTGCTCAAGGGCGTTCCCATTGACCTTGGCAAGATTCGCCAGGATATCTATGCCGTGGGGACAGAGCAGGATCATATCGTCCCCTGGAGGTCGGCGTGGCGCATCTCGCAACTGGCTGGCGGCAAGGTGCGCTTTGTGCTGGGCGGCAGCGGCCATATCGCTGGCATCATCAATCCGCCCAGCAAGGGCAGAGGCTACTGGACCAACGACAAGCCGGTGAGGAGTGCAGACCAGTGGTTTGAGAGCGCCGAAAGCCACAAGGGCAGCTGGTGGACCGACTGGCTCGAGTGGCTCAAGCCTCGCTCTGGTGAGCAGGTGGCACCGCCTCCGCTGGGCACCGCTGCCTATCCACCGATCGCTCCGGCACCTGGTAGCTACGTGCTGGAGAAGTGACGAGAGGAATGAAAGTTTCTACACCTCATGGAGAGAGGAAGCCGATGGACCAGCAAGAGGAGAAGAGCATGAATAAGCCACAAAGGGATCGTTCACATGCTCGTTGCTCGGCTGCAAAACGCCATTGGCGCAAACGACAAGGGATAGAGACATTGTACGTAAAAATCTGAGGTCACGAGGTTGGCTAGTCATACACACGGTCGAATATGGGATCACGCCAACCTCGCCTTGCGTGCAATCGCCAGTTTCCGCCACTCGACGCGCAGCACAGCCGCGTCAACCAACTGGTCATCAATTACAATCGCCCCTAATCCCCTTTGCAGATCTGCCTTCTCATACTCATCTATAATATGTTTCGCTTTGGCAATTTCTTCAGCAGTAGGAGTATATGCCTCGTTTATGATATCTATCTGTGCTGGATGGATGGCCCATTTCCCGTCAAAACCCATACGCGCACCCATCAACGCATCACGGCGGCAGGCTTCATCGTCACGAATCGCCAGCGTGATGCCATCAACAACGGTGATACCGGCCGCTCGGGCAGCGGTGATACACTTAGCCTTGGCGTAGTTGTAATAGAAAAACTGCTCGCCACCCAGCTCCTGAGCGCCTATATCGCCGGCGAAATCGACCAGGCCGAAGATCAAGCCACCCATGCGCGGCGTACATTTGGCAATCTGCTCAGCATGCAGCAGGGCATCAGCGGATTCGATCAGCACCTCGAGTTTGATGCGGCCAATCTCGAAGCCCATATTTTCTTCGATTTGTGTCAGGAAACGATCAACGAAAAGAATGTCTTCGGGCCCGTAGCACTTCGGAATGACCACCACATCTACATCGCTCCCGGCGGCTTCGATCACTTCTATCAGATCGCGATAGAAGTAACGAGTGCGGATATTGTTGGGACGGAAAGCGCGAATTTTACCCTTGAAGTCCAGCGTATTGAATGCCTCGATAACCGTTTTGCGTGCTTCGACTTTCTGCGAGACGGCAGTGGCATCTTCCAGGTCAAACATGACCTGGTCGGCGTTGGATGTAGCGGCCTTCGCCATCATCTTGATACTGTGTCCCGGCACGGTAAGTTCAGAGCGACGCACTACGAAGTCACGCGCCATCACCATTTGCGCCTTGGGTGGGATGATATTGCCATCTGTCATTATTGACACAACCTTTCATTTTCTCCATGATCTACTGAACCTTTTCAACCCATTTTTCAAACCGTATAATCTCCTCTTCTAACGCTGCCCGTTCCTCATCATCTTCTTCAATATCATATAACATTGCTTCGGCTTCGCGCATTTTCTTCTCCAAGTCATGCATCAGCCCTTTCAGCGTCTCAATGGTATCATCACTGGTCGCCTCCATTGCTAACCGGTAGAGGTTCGCCATTTTCCGCTTAATCGTCTCGATGGTTTGCGCAACATCCTCTGTGTTGACAACTGGTTTGTTTTCCTCACGCATGGCTGCTACTTGGAGGCGGATCAACTCTGGCTGTCTGATAATTTCAAGCGCTTTTTCCCATGCGACGCTGTCCAGTGTACGCAAACTGATGCGGGTATTATGGTTACAGGAAATATCATCTGTTCCTTCCCTTCTGCGACATTCATATTTCGGCTTTTCTGGACTTCCCACACCTGATGGCGGATGATAAACGATGGCATCCCGAACGTTGTGGTGCGCCGAAACGGCGCACCACAACGTTCGGGATGCCATCAAAAAAGGACGGCAGCGCATTCAGTCCTTCCGATAGAAACAAAATTTTGTCTTAGCGGATCTTTGACTTAATCACAATCTTATCGATGTAGGATGTACCTGCACTGTTGTTGTAGAATTTGATTGTATTATTGTCGGAATGCAGGTGGATGTTAATGGTTAGAGTTCCTATTGTTGTATTCTGATCCAAACAACTCCCGACCGATGGATACTTGACTGTTATTGCTTTACCGCCATTAATACTAATGTAGCCTGTGTTATTGTGAGTGTAGAAATCACAATAGTAAATTACCATCGGATAGATTCCATCCTTCGCCACATACACACTGTTGAATTGTAAAGTACCGGGATCAACGTTTGGAGCAACACCCAAATTAAAAACAACCTTACCACCTGAGCAATTGGGACATTTTTCTATGTATGCGCCACCTCCCAGCGTATTTCCAGGGTCTTCTGCCTCGTATATAGTTCCCTTTGCAACGATTGAAGCAATTGCCGTTGGGTCGTTCGTTCCGTACTGCGCTTCATTGCCAATGGATATGGCACCGTATCTTAACAAAGCAAATGCTCCGTAAACCACTAGTATAACAACTCCAATGGCAAGTACACACACCACCAATACCCCCACTGCTAAACCACCACCACTGTTTGACCTGCGAACCTCTCCAATTTTCCGTCCACCTTTGTAAACGTCGCCGATCTTGTCATCAAACATAGCTGTCTCCTTTCTCAAAAGAGCAAACGATGATAAGTCTGTGGATTTTAGTAGCCAAAAATAGATAGATTGTCGCACATTTTATTTCTGACATCGCCCAACCGGCAGCCTTAACGACAGATGCTAAGGCTATCTCATCGATAACATACCCCTTCATCCATACATTATGGCAGTTCTATAATCTTCATTAATCTCATCAACGAATCGTTGGTTGAAAGCATAAGACTTTCTATTGATCCATCGCTGACAAATTGCCGTGATCCCCGAGCAACTGTCTGGCCAGTGAAAACACATATAGAGAAGCCTCGATGCTCTTTTTATAGGTTTGAAGAGAAACCCTTTCACGAATGCTTCTCCTAACTACTCCTGATGGTGTAAATGCACTAACCAACTACACAAAATGCCAAAGAAAGGGTCGCCACCGAGGAAAGAAAACTAAACTGAGGGTTATAGAGTGAGCCATTGAAATTGACCCATACAGGAGTTATTAAGAGGGGTGCGAAGTAGGTAAAGATGCGATAGAGAATGCATCATTTTCAGTTACAATTTCGCAACATTTTACACAAGTAAGAAGCAAGTGGTAAATAAGAAAAGGATTTATATATAGTGGCAAGCAAGCGGTGAAAAGTCAAAATGAGCACATGTCCTCGGATTTTCCCGCAAGAGTAGCGCAACGCTCGGTGGTGGGGCAGAAGGGCCAAGGCTAGCAGAGGGAGTAGAGGGAGAGAGGGAGGCACGTACCTGGCGGGGACGTGGCGTAAAGCCGTACGACCTTGACTATGTGGTAAATTCGCAGAGCGAAACGAATGACCGAAGGTGGTGGGGCTGGCGTCGGTTGTCGGTGCACCTATTATTTCGTAAACCCTTATCCTTGATGCGGGATCATTGGCTATAACCATAGTTTATAGCCAATCCCGTTACAAGAACAAAGCTGTTGCACGGCGCGTTCCCTTGGCTCATAACCTATCCTTTCCCCTTTATAGCTCATCAAAATGATTGCCCCGGAACCCAAACAACAAGACGATCTTGGGTATTGTGCAAATCCGCACAAAGGTAATATTAGGACAAAGGCGCTCATTGCTGAGCGCCACCAGGTATCAGTAGCGTGGAAAACTATTCGAACTCTGCGTCGAATTTCCGTAAGGCAGACTTTTTCACTCGGTGAACTTGTCTCTTACCGCGACCGGGCAACGTGACGGCTTCCAATGCGCCACTGTTGATCCAGCGTCGCACTGTCGCGTCATCGACACTGTATCGTCGTGCTATCTCCTGGACGGTCAGCAAATCGTCATCATCTGATCGCTGCATAACCACTCCTTTCTACTATGCCACTCACAAGTGATATTTCAAATACTGTCTGGTAGGTGTCCTTGTGGGGTGAGTATACAGGAGAGGGGATCAAACACGCAAATACCAGTGTCACCAATAGCGAGTACAGCAGGTATGAAAGTATATCGGTCTTAACGTATAAATTCACACGAATCTTGTTGGTACCCTTATAGGTACGTTACGGGCGATTCGGGCGATACCCTTCAAAAACGAACCACGAAGAGGAAATCCAAGCAGCAGAAAAGGTGGTGGGATTGTATAAGCAGGCAACGCCTTCTATCAACAAGGAAGCACCTTGAGAACAGGGGGAGGAACCGGTTGACGAGAGTGGTGAGGGACTGGAAAGAACCAGGCATGGCGCCTCTCGCTCAGCCTCCTCTGAAAGAGAAGACGAACCTGGCAAGTCTTTGTCCGGCCCGCCAGGCTCTCTCCTGCCTGAGTTGCCTCAAGTCGCCAGTTTGAACAGAGCACGCACCTGTCGAGGTGGAGAAGCTCTGGCGCTGGCTCTCATGCCCGTCCCGGTGCTTTGCAGACACGCCTTACGGTCGAGCGGTGGTGCGTCTGCCTGCGATGGCATGCAAAATGGCGACCAGAACACAGGCACCAATTAAGGCAATCAGCAGACTGCCCCAGAAGCCAAACGTAGCATTGGGGGCCACCAGGTTGACGATCAATCCGCCAAGAAAGGCTCCCACGAGTCCGATGATCAGATCACCTATCAGACCAAATCCCTTGCCAGGCATGATGACCCCTGCTAACCACCCGGCAAGTAGACCAATGACAATCCAAGCGATAAGGCCTCCGGGATTCAAAGCAGCGGCTAACACGAATGTTGCGAGTGACATCCTTTCTCCTTTCTTTGCTCAAAAGCAAGCATATATCTCAGGTCCATCAGGCGCTCTCCAGCTGAAGTTCCTGGAGGAAACGCCTGATCAACAGCGTTTCTGGCACTGGCGTTGTGACGCGTGTGCTACTTCTTACACGCGAGATGAGGAGTAATGGATACAAGTGAACGTCGTGCGCACAGTTTTTTCTAGAGAAAGGGAGGAGGAACATGCTCAGGAGTGGAACGGGGCATTCGCAAATGAAGCGTGAGACACGCGATGAAGTGCGGTGCGCATTGAGGCTCCTCATACAGGAAGCAAATCGATAGGGGTGTTCCAGGCGGTACAGCGCTTCCCAGAGATGTTTTAGGTCTGATTATCTATGCTATGCGCGAATTGCGGGGCAAAAAGAACCATAGCACTACAAGATGCTCAGTTTAACTCCTTTAGAGTCGGTAATAGCCTCTAGCCGGATTTTCACACAGATATAGGATGAGTTTGTAAGAATATGGTAGCTTTGCGCTCTGGTGGCCGGGACGCACATTGTATTCGTTTACGACGCAGAGAGCATAGATTATAGGGTTTAGTGGGGTGAGTTGTAACCTTCCTGAACAGCTTACATAAGCAATACGTTTAGGCCGAATAGCACCAAGTATGAAAAAAGTTTAATATTGCCACAAATAAGACAAAATCGCTGAAGTGCTTAGCGATGGTGTTCTTTAAGAGCCAGAAGTAGCCGGATGATCTTGCACGGAAAGTAGGTAACTTATGCCGCTTTTTTTGTGGTTTGTTTCTGCTCCTGAACAAACGGTAACAGGTCGTCACGGGTGAGGGTTCGGGTCTCACGGCAACTGGCAACCATAGCAGTGCTTAATTTATGCGAAAATCCAACGTAGACAACCGTTTTCCCTTTCTCCTGCGCTTTTTTCACTGCTGGCAAGAGGTCGGTATCTGAGGATACAAGATAGAGAGTATCTGCAAGGTTTTCGTAGGCTGCAACCAGCATATCAACGGCAATATTCACATCGACACCCTTTTCAGGGAACACACCGTCTGATTTCAACAAATAGCCTAGCGAGTACGTCACCTTGTGCTTTTTGAGATGAGCGAACAGGCGTTGCTGATTGGCAAGCATGATGCTTGTCTTTTCTGTCCCATCGGTTCTGACTGCACCGACATAGTAGGTAGCTCCAGCAACGGTATCTTTTTGCACAAGGAAAGAAGCAAACTTTGAGAAGTCAAAACTGAGGAGGTGGTGAAGCTTTACGTCACGCAGTTTGAAATAGAAATTGCTGCCGTCAATGAGGATAATGGCGCGGGATTGCTTCATAGCGTGGCTAGTATAGCAGAGGAGAGAGAAAATAAAAATCCTGCAAACAACTTTCGTTCTTGCAGGAGGTTTTAGTACTTTCTTTATATCAAACGTTTGGCAGTCTGTCAAGGCCTATAGCTGCGTCCAGGAGAAGAAGCTGTATTGTGTCAACAATGACCTATCATAGCTCTTTGCCTCCTTTACGGGCACGCAGCTTCGCCATCTTTTCGTCCCACGCATGCTGCCAGGCCTCATCTGACTCTTTTGTGGGTACCATGACACGACGCTTGAACGAGAGCACATCTTCGCCACGCTGGTTGTAGCCAATTGTCTCTACAGTAACAATACCCTGGTCAGGATTGCTCGCAGACAGTCTCTTGTCCAATACCGTCGTCTCTGCATAGATTGTGTCGCCGTGAAAGGTGGGGCCAAGGTGTTTGACGTTCTCAAATTCGAGATTGGCAATAGCTTTTCCGCTTACATCGGGAACGCTCATGCCAAGCACAATGCTGAAAATTAGCGGACCCACTACGAGACGCTGCTTGAACTGAGTAGTTTCAGCATAGTTGGCATCGATGTGCAGTGGGTTATGATTCATGGTGAGCATAGAGAAAAGTGTGTCATCGTACTCGGTGATGGTACGCCCAGGCCAGTGTTTGTAGACGGCACCAATCTCAAAATCTTCATAACAGCGACCGAACTGCATCTTCTTACTCCTGTTCATCTTTTACGCTTATAATTTATACCGCTCCAACAACTGGCGAGCAATCACCAGGCGCTGGATCTCGCTGGTTCCCTCGCCGACGAGCATGAAAGGCGCATCACGATAATAGCGCTCGACATTGAACTCTTTGGTGTAGCCAAAGCCGCCATGAATGCGCATGGCTTCCAGCGTGACTTCCTGGCACATCTCGGTGGCAAAGAGTTTTGCCATGCCGGCTTCGAGGTCGCAGCGCTCGCCCCGGTCTTTTTTCTGTGCTGCCTGCTGGAGCAAGAGACGTGCCGCCTCGATCCTGGTTGCCATATCCGCCAGCTTCAGCTGGATGGCCTGGTGCTGGGCAATCGGCTTGCCAAAGGTGAAGCGTTGTTGCGCGTACTTGATTGAGTCGTTAAACGCTGCCTGGGCCACGCCCACGGCTCGTGCGGCTACGTTGATACGTCCGACTTCCAGTCCGCTCATCACGTGTTTAAACCCCTCGCCTTCGTCACCACCAAGCAGGTTGGCAGCAGGCACTCGCACATTATCAAAGACGAGTTCGGCAGTCTCCACACCCTTATAGCCAAGCTTTTCGAAGGTACGGCTCACGCCCAATCCCGGCGCACCCTTTTCGACAATGAAGACGCTCATACCGCGATGAGGAGGTTGGATGTTTGTGCTGGTGCGCGCCAGCACAGCAAAAATACCACCGTGCACGCCATTGGTGACCCAGAGCTTAGAGCCATTAAGCACAAAGTCATCGCCATCGCGTACAGCGGCCATTGTGATGGCCTGTACGTCGCTGCCCGCACTGGCTTCGGAGATGCAGATACCTCCACGTTTATCACCAGTAGCCATGCTAGGCAGGAAGCGCTGGCGCTGCTCCTCTGTGCCATATGTTTGCATCATATAAGCAACGAGTATATGTGTATTTACAATGCCGGCAAGGCTCATCCAACCACGCGAGAGCTGTTCGATAATCTGTACATAGGTGAGCAGGTCAAAGCCCAGGCCACCATAAGCTTCGGGGATGGTGGCAGCGAAGACTCCTAGTTCTTTGAGTTTGTCAATCAAGACGAGCGGGTAGGTATCATGCTGTTCAAGTTCATGAGCCACGGGAATAACTTCGCGCTCCACAAAACGGCGAACTTCGTCAATCACAGCCTGCCTATCTGCGTCAAACGATGCATACATTAAAATACTTCTCCCTACTCTTTCCTGCGCAAACGCCGGTCGGCATGCTGCAAGAGAAACGATTTGAAGGCGCGTGCCGTGGCCGAGAGATATTTATCCTTGACATGGACAAGTCGCCACTGGCGAATAATGGGAAAACCCTCCACGTCCAGGATCACCAGGCGGTTCGTCTCCAGTTCCATATCAATCGCCACGTGAGAGATCAAAGCGATACCAAGTCCTGCCGCGACCCCCTGCTTAATGGCGCTATTGTTACCAACCTGCATACTCACCTGCAGTGGCACCCCCGCTTCGTCTAAAGCTTTCACCAGGGCAGTACGAGTTCCTGAACCTGGCTCGCGCAACAGGAAATGTTCTCGTCCCAATTCCTCGATAGGCACATTTTTCAGCCCGGCCAGGCGATGTGTGGGCGCAGCCACCAGCACCAGCGGATTAAAGGCAAAGGGTTCGAATTCGACGGGAGCATCTTCGGGAACTGCCCCCATCACCGCCAGCTCGACGCGATTGTTCAGGATCGCCTCGACGAGTGAGGCACGATTCAATACCTGCAGCGATATCTCGACCTGGGGATAGATCTGGCGAAATTTGCCCAGGAAACCAGGAATGACATACGACCCAACCGTCGTGTCAGCACCTACACTCAGGCGGCCATAATGCGGGGTTCGCAGGGCATCCATGACTTCTAATGTTTCATCGATAACAGAAAATATTTTCTGACTGTAGAGATACAGTTCTTCTCCAGCCTGCGTGAGATGCGTTTTGCGCCCAATCTGGTCAAATAGCTTGACGCCCAGGCTCTGTTCAAGAAGACGTATTTGGGCGGAGACCGCAGGCTGGCTGAAATGCAGCTCCTCTGCGGCGCGTACAAAACTGCAATGTTTTGCAACGACTTGAAAGGTGGCAAGTTGATGCAAGTTGAACGTGCGTATAAGCATGGAAGTTCCCCGGTAGTAAAATGACCCCTCCTATATAGTACTATCTTAGCCGAAAGTGTCAACTGCTTTCATCTAATCGATTCCCTTATCAACTGCTCTTGCGTCTTCCTTGTACCACGTTGTACGATGATTCAATATGAAAACCCACCGCTAGATCTGATGAGGACCGAGATGTCACATTTTTTCCGTGGACGTGGTCAGCAGAATCCCCAGGAAAGCAAAGGCCGCACAGCGACACGGGTGCTCCCTGACACGACGTGGGATAATGAGCCATTGCCTGCTGGTGTACCGCCAGAAGGTAAAGTCGTTGTCACTATTTCTCGTCAATTCGGCAGCGGAGGAGCAGAAGTCGGTCACATCGTAGCACAAGAGAACGGACTGCTCTATGTCGATCGTGCGATCATTGGTGAAGTAGCGAGGAGATTAGGCATTAACGAGGAACAAGCGGCTCGCCAGGACGAACAGACTAGCGGGGCTGTTGGACATATCCTTGGGGCGCTGCAATCGAATAGTCCCTTCAACGTCAACTATAATACCCTGCTTAACCCAGGAGCGATACCAGAGCAAGCGAGAGAAGTAGCATATTTGCGCTTAACTCAGAAGGTGGTTTTAGAACTGGCAACGGAGGG
>Ga0209647_1003832_pt1 | contig 11513 bp, 10 predicted proteins | sample GraSoi_2013_60cm_FD_185827 | JGI IMG/M metagenome (GOLD analysis project Ga0209647, IMG submission 185827) | Grasslands soil microbial communities from the Angelo Coastal Reserve, California, USA - Sample 9_17_2013_60cm (SPAdes) (version 2) | ecosystem: Environmental > Terrestrial > Soil >... | reverse complement strand
CCGCCCCGCCGAGCAGCCGATGGCCGACCGCAAGCTGCTCGCCATCCTTCTGGGCGCCGCGCTCCTCACCGGGCTCTCCTCGTTCATCTACGAGATCGCGTGGGTCCGCATGTTGTCGCTGGTGCTGGGTGCATCCACGCACGCGTTCGAGCTGATGCTCGCGAGCTTCATCCTCGGCCTTGCGTTCGGTGGCCTGTGGATTCGCCGCCACCTCGATACGTCCGAGGATCCCATGAGGCTGCTGGGCGTGATCCAGATCGTGATGGGCATTCTGGCCGCGCTCAGCATCCCGATCTACAACGGCTCCTTCGACCTCATGGCCTGGCTTCTCTCGGCCCTGGACCACAACGACGCCGGCTACGTCCTCTTCAACCTGAGCTCCACGCTGATCGCGCTCCTCGTGATGCTGCCGACGACGTTCTGCGCGGGAACGACGCTGCCGCTGGTCACCTATCGGCTGTTGCGCTCGCCCACCGGGGAGCGCTCGCTGGGACTCGTCTATTCCGTGAACACCGCCGGATGCGTGCTCGGCGTGGTGATCACGGTTCACTTCCTGCTGCGAGCATGCGGCCTGAACGGCACGCTCCTCATCGGCGCGCTGATCGACGTGGGGCTCGGAGCGCTCATTCTCGTGTTCGCCACCGCCGGACCGAGGAGGGCACAGCTCGCGCCGGCGTTGGGCGGGCTCGCGATGCTCGCCGTCATCGCCTTCGCCTTCCAGATCGACGTGCGCCGCTCCTCATCGGGCGTGTTCCGCACCGGGCAGGCGCGGCTCGCTCCCAACGACAAGATCGCCTTCCACCGCGACGGGAAGACCGCCACGGTGGACGTCCTCGAAAGCCGGGGAACGCGCGCCATCCGGACCAACGGAAAGACCGATGCGGCCCTGAGCATCGATCCGAAGGGGCCCGCGAGCGGCGACGAATACACCATGGTGATGCTGTCCGCGCTGCCCCTCGGCCATCATCCCGATGCGCGCACCGCCGCGGTCATCGGGCTGGGCTCGGGAATGTCGACCGCGGTGCTCCTGGGATCGCCCAAGCTCGAGCGCGTGGACACCGTGGAGATCGAGCCGGCGATGGTCGAGGGAGCGCAGTTCTTCCGGCCGATCGTCGAACCCGCGTTCACCGATCCACGCAGCCACATCGTCATCGACGACGCGAAGTCCTATTTCGCGCGCGGGCGCACGCGCTACGACATCATCGTATCGGAGCCCTCGAACCCGTGGGTGAGCGGCGTCGCATCGCTCTTCACCGAAGAGTTCTACGCGCGCCTTTCCGAGTATCTCAACGAGGGCGGCGTGCTGTCGCAATGGGTGCACACCTACGAGATGGATTCGGCGACCCTCGCCTCGATCTTCAAGGCGGTCGCCAAGACCTTTCCCGATTTCGCGGTCTACTCCACGATCGACGCGGACATCATCCTCATCGCCCGCAAGGGCGGCCCGCCCGGGCATTTCGATCCACGTGCGCTGCAGATCCCGGCGCTCCACGCCGCGCTCGAGCGCTTGAAGATGGCGGACGCCGACGTCCTCGAGCACCGCAGGATCGTCTCGTGGAAGGCCATCGAGCCGCTCATGCGCACCTTCGCGATGCCCGCGAATTCCGATTACTTTCCGGTGGTGGAAACCCGGGCGACCAAGACGCGCTTTACGCGTGACCGGGCGAATGTACTCCTGGAGCTCGCGGCGGCGCCGGTGCCGATCCTGGAGATGCTCGACGCATCGCATGCGCCTGCCGGACCGCCCCGCGAAGCCTCGCCCGTCACCGCTTCGGAATCGGCGCCCTTGCAGGCGTGGGGAATCTATCGCGCGCTGATGGGCGAGGATCGGGAAGCGCTCACCTTCGCCCCGGGCTCGCGCTCTTCGTCGGCGATCGTGGTGCGCTCGTGGGCGACGAATTGCCGCTCGGATCTTCCTTTCGAAACCCTGCTGCCTCACATGATGGCGGTGGCCGAGGCGACCAACCCGTACCTGCCTCCGGACGCCGCGAAATCGATGTGGTCGTGGATCGCCTCGTCGAAATGCGGGAGCCGCCTCGCGGCAGCGGACGCACGCTGGCTCGCGTTGTTCGACGCGGTGGCGCAGCGCGACCCCGAGCGCATGGTCTCCACCGCCAGGGCGACCGCCCCGGGCAGGGACTCGCCCGGCCTGGATCTCGCGGTGACCGCCGCCGCAACCGGCTACGTATGCCTGGGTGAATACGCCAAGGCCGAAAAGCTGCTCACGGACTATTCCGGGTCCATGAACACCCATCTGTTCTACCTGCTGTCGGTATCGAGGGCACCCGCCTCGCGTGGAGGGCTCTCCGGACCCTGCATCGCGAGATGACGCTCGAAAATCAGCCAGGACGCCAGGCGCCGGCCTTCAAGGGTTGGCCGTTCGACAGATAGGTCAGAAAAAACTCGATCTGGTTCAGCTCCTCGGAGCCCACCGGGAAAGGCGCGGCGCCCATCAGCTCGAGGCATTCGCGCATGCGCGCCTGCAGCATCACGGGCTTGGCGCCGCGGATTTCGGGCCAATGGGTCGCCTGGCCGATCGGCGCGGAGAGCGCCACGTCGCCGTAGCGCTTGCCCGCGCTCTGCAGGTGGCAGGAGGCGCACGCGAAGTTGCGCTGGCCCAGGCGCGTGAAATACAGGCGTCGTCCCTGCTCGAACTTCTCCTCGGCGGCGGCGGGCACCCGCACCGCGATTCGCTGCCCGAGCGCAAGCGAACGCACATACGCGACAATGGCGCCCATGGTGGCGGGGTCCGCCGGATCGTAGAGCGGTTGCTTGTGAACCTTCAGGCACTGGTTGACGGCCATCGCGATCGTCACCACCCGCTTCAGCCCGGCGTCGTATTGCGGATAGTTCTGGGCGATGCGCCGCCCGCCGTTGGGAAAACACGAGGCGAGGGACTTTGCGTCGCGGAACTTCGCATTCCAGAGCGCGCGGCCGGCCTCGATCGATTCGGCGGCGGCGTTGGCATGCTCTTCGAGCGCCGCGCGCAGCTCCGTGTCGAAAGCCGCTGATCCGAGCGCGTAGTCCGCGCCCTTCAGGTCCGGATACTGGCGCTCGAGCCGCGCGGCGATCTCCTTCTTCACGGGCTCGGGTGCGGCAAGCGCTTGGGCCCCGCCGAGAACGCACACCCACGCGGACAGCAGGCGCGCGAACGTGCCGCGATGAAGGCGGGCGTTCACGGAAGCGCCAGCAGGAATTCGACCAGGCGCTCGATCTCGCCGGCATCGAGAATGCGATGCCGGCCGAAGGGCGGCATCACCGTGTCCGGATTGGCGACGGTGGGATCGGCGATCGATTGGCGCAGCCCGGCCTTGCCCAGGGCGCGCATGCGCCCGCCATCCAGGCGCGGCCCGATGTCCGCGCGAGTCGCGGCGCCCGCGCCTTCGGGGAGCTGGTGGCAGGCGATGCATTGGCCCTTGTCCGCGCGAACGAAGAGGTCGCGCGCCGCGACCTGCGCCTGGGTGCCGGTGGCGACGGCGCAGGCGAACGCGAGGATCGCGAGGTCATGGCGCATCAAGTGATCTTGAGCGCCTTCTCGGCGGCGCGTTCGTTCTCGAGGAGCGAGCGCAGCTCGCGCAGGCGCGATTCCGCGATCGACATCTCGTAGAAGTCGCTGCCGCGCATCTGCTTCACGGCGAGCTCGAGCTGGTCGACCGCGGCGGCGAGGTTGCCCTTGCGGAAATAGGCTTCGCCCTGCGCGCGATGCTGGGCGATGCGCCGGCCCGACGCCTCGTAGGCGCGCGCCTGCAGCTCGTAGAGGCGCGCGTCGTCCTGCACGGTGCGCAGCCTCTCGTCCAGGTCGGCGAGAACTTCCTTCGGGTGGCCGGTTTGCAGCAGCTGGTCGAGATAGGCGTAGGAGAGCGAGCGGTAGTGCGGGTTGGCGCGCAGCGCCTTGCGATAGATCGCGAGCGCCTCGTCGTGGCGGCCCATGTCCGCCATCAGCTGGCCGGCGAGGACCTCGAACGCGGGATGCGACGGCAATGCCATCCCGAAGGTGGGCATCTCCTTCGCCTCGCTCTTCGGGTTGCGCAATGTCTCGAGCGTTTTCCAGGCGCCTTCGAGGTCGCGCGCGCGGCGCTGCGCGAGGGCGAGGCCGTACACATCCTCGCGCGGGCGCAGCACCCCCTTGTCGTCGAGCATGGTGCGGAAGAGGGCGACCGCTTCGTTTCCGGATCCGCTCGCCGCGCGCAGCTTCGCGCGCGCCAGGCGATATTCGAAGGAGTCCGGCACCATCTTCGCCGGCAGGTCCTCGACGCGGCCTTGGATGTCGGCGATGCGCTCGGTGGTGAGCGGGTGGGTGCGCAGGTACGAGGGCGCGCCCTTCAGCTCGTTCAGCCGGTTGGAGCGCAGCAGGCGCTCGAAGAAGGTGGCCATGCCGCGCGGATCGAATCCCGCCCGGTCGAGGAGCGTCAAGCCCACCCGATCGGCCTCGCGCTCGTGGTCGCGCGTGTAGTCGATCTGGTTCTGGATCTGGACCGCGCCCGCGGTGGCGACCGCCGCCTCGGAAATCTGGCTCCCCTGGCTGCCGCCGCCGCGCGAGGCGAGGATGGCGAGGGCGAGCGCGGCGAGCGAGGCCCATTGCGCGCGGCTCGCGCCGTGGATCATGCGCGCCTGGTGCTTCTGCAGGATGTGGGCGATCTCGTGCGCCATCACGCCGGCGAGCTCCGACTCGTTCTGGGTGAGCATGATGAGCGCCGAGTGCACGCCGATGTGGCCGCCTACGAGGGCGAAGGCGTTGATGGTTTCGTCCTGAACCACGAAGAAATCGATGTCCTTGCGCGAGCCTTCGGCCACCGCGAGGAGGCGCGCACCCACCGACGAAACGTAGTCCGCCACCTCGGGATCGTCGAGATACGCGGGATCGATGCGCACGTCGCGCATGATGCGGTTGCCGATGGTGCGCTCCTGCGCGTCCGAGAGCGAGGCGGACGAGGCGTCGCCGAGGTCGGGCAGGCCTTGTGCGGGCGCGGGGAGCGCCGCGAGGGCCATCAACAGCGATGCGATGACGGGGCGTAGGGTCACTGAAGGGGGGAAGGGTCGAACTGCTAAGATCAAATTATGACGGAAAAACTCACCCACTTCGACGAACGAGGTGCGGCACGTATGGTTGACGTGGCGGGCAAGCCGGAGACCCACCGCGTGGCGATCGCCGCGGGGACGATCCGCATGCAGCCGGCCACCCTCGCCATCGTCCTCGCGGGGACCGCCAAGAAGGGCGACGTCCTCGGCGTCGCGCGCATCGCGGCGATCCAGGCCGCCAAGCGCACCTCCGAGCTCATTCCGCTATGCCATCCCGTGCCGCTCACCTCGATTGCCGTCGATTTCACGCCCGACGAGGCGAGCTCGCGCATCGAATGCCGCGCCACCGTGGAATGCACCGCGCGCACCGGGGTCGAGATGGAAGCCCTGGCCGCCGTTCAAGTGGGCCTCCTCACCATCTACGACATGTGCAAGGCAGTCGATCGCGGCATGACGATGGATGCGATACGCCTCGTCGAGAAGCGCGGCGGCAAATCGGGCACTTATGTCGCCGCTTGAGATTTGGACGCGTGGTCTAGACGACTCGCACCGCGTGGCGCGGTGCCGTACTACGTCATATTGTGGCGCATTCGTCCGGTGCGGAATGGCCGCGGCGCGAGCGAGCCTTGTGCCAGTGCCGGGGGGGCGTCGGGGAAGCTCGCATGTTGTATACAACACATTGAATCCATGTAAGAATATTGTGCCCATGGGTCATTTGGCGCAGAGCGGGTCAGATGGCACGGCGGTTGCATTCTGTAACGAGCTATTACTTCGCTGCACCTCGTTGTTTCACTCCTTGGAGCCCCTATGAAAGTCCAAAAAGGTTTCACCCTGATCGAACTGATGATCGTGGTCGCGATCATCGGCATCCTGGCTGCGATCGCCATTCCTGCGTACCAGGACTACACGATTCGCGCTAAGGTGACCGAGCTCATCAACGCCGCCGGCGTTTGCAAGACGACCGTTGCCGAGTATTACCAAGCCAAAGGCGCGATGCCGACCAATCAGACCATCGCTGGTTGCTCCGACGTGGGCACGGCCAACTCGCTCCCGCCGACGTTCGCGCCGGACGTCATCACCGTCAAGGCCACCGCCGGCCTCGCCTCCCAGCTTGGCGCCAAAGTGTCGTACATGCTGAAAGCAGCGTGCCAGGCCGGAACGTGCAATGGCCCGCCCATCATCGCCTGGGATTGCACCTCGACCTCGGGTACCGACATTCTTCCGAAGTACCTGCCCGCCAGCTGCCGTTAACGCTTAAGCAACAAAGAAGCGGGCCGCCAAAAGCGGCCCGTTTTCTTTTTATGCGATGGCAAACCCCGCGGCCCACAGCGTGAGCCCGGCGAGGCCGCTCGCGGCGATCACCGGAATGACACCCACCCGCTTCGACACCAGGGCCGCCGTGGCAACGAGCGCGATGGTTGCCGCCGCGACATCGAAGCGCCCCGCGCCCGACGCGTGCCACAGTACGTGCCAAGCGAAGAACACCGCGAGGTTCACGATTACGCCCACCACGGCTGCGGTGATGGCGGTGAGCGGCGGGGTGAGCTTCGCGTCGTCGCGTGTGTGCTCGACGAAGGGGCCGCCCGCGAGGATGAAGAGGAACGACGGCAGGAAGGTGAAGAAGGTCGCCACCAGCGCGCCGGCGATGCCCGCGCCGAGAAAGCCCACGAAGGCGACGATCATGATGAGCGGCCCCGGGGTGGTCTCCCCCAGCGCGAGGCCGTCCATCATCTGCGGCGCGGTGAGCCAGCCGTAGTGCTCGACCGCCCCTTGCAGCACGTAGGGCAGCACCGCGTACGCGCCCCCGAAGGTGAGGAGCGCTGCCTTGGTGAAGAACCAACCCATCTGCGTGAGCGCGCCGTCCCACCCGAACGCGAGCACAAGCGCTGCGAGTGCCGCGGCCCAGATCCAGATGAAGATCCACGCGATCCGCTTCACGCGCATGAGGTTCAAGCGCGCGTGCTCGGGCGTGGGTGTGTCGTCGTCGATGATCGAGGGCGCGGCGCTCGCGCCCGTCGCGGCATGCGCCGGAAGGCGGAAGAGCGCGGGTGCCATTCGCCCGCCGAGGATGCCGAGCCCAGCCGCAACCAGGATCACCGCGGGGAAGGGGACCGCGGCGGCGAAGAGCGCCACGAAGGCCGCGACCGCGATCGCCCACAGCGCGTTGTTGCGAAGCGTGCGCGCGCCGATGCGCCACGCCGCGGCGAGCACGATCGCCACCACCGCCGGCTTCACGCCATAAAGTACCGCGGCGATCGCGGGCACCTGCCCGTAGCTCACATAGATCCACGAAAGCGCGATGAGGATCGCAAGCGATGGCAGCACGAAGAGCGCGCCCGCCGCGATGCCGCCGCGCGTGCCGTGCAGGAGCCAGCCGATGTAAGTAGCGAGCTGCTGCGCCTCGGGTCCGGGCAGCACCATGCAGTAGTTGAGCGCGTGCAGGAAACGGCGTTCGGAAATCCAGTGGTAACGCTCGACCAGCTCGCGATGCATGATCGCGATCTGGCCGGCGGGGCCGCCGAAGCTCACGAAGCCGAGCTTCACCCAGAAGCGCAGCGCCTCGCGGAAGGTCGGCGCCGCGCTCAAGCGACCGGCGACCCCGTGTGTCGCTCCGTGTCTGCCTCGCATTGCGCGCGGCACCACGCGTAGAGCCCGTCGTACACCGGCAGCGCATTGGCGAGCATTTCGTGGTCGTCGGCGAAGCGCTTGGAGAGCCCGAGCGAGGTCGCGACCAGGCCCGCGCATTGCGGCGCCAAATCGAGGCGATCGGTATCGGCTCCGCGCACGATGCTGGCGAGGAGGTCGAGCGCGGGATCGTGCAGCGCGAAATCCTCGATCAACGCGTCGAAGCTGCAGCGCTCCGCGCGGTGCGTGACCACCGCGCCGGGAATGTCGTAGGGCACGGCCTCGCGCGTGGCGGCTTCTTCGAACACCCGTTGGGTCGGCACGTAGTCGAAGCGCGCGAGCGGGTCGATGAAGCGCTGGATGAGCCAGGGGCAGGCGACGCGGTCGATCTTCGGGCGCTCGCGCGTGATCCAGCGCGAGCCGCCCGGCACGCGCCAATCGGGCCGCGGCCGGATGGTGGGAAGGCCTTCGGCGAGCCAGGCCTCGATGCCACCCTCGAGATAGGAGGCCTCGTGGCCCGCGCGCGCGAGCGTGCGCGCCGCCTCCCGGCTCACTTCGTGGCCATGGACGCAGTAGGTGACGAGCGCCCGCCCGGCCGAGTGCGCGCGCGCGAAGCCGGCGAGGTCGCCGTCGGGGCGTGTCGCGGCGGGGAGGAGCCTCGGGTCCTTCTCGAACGCGGCAATGCGGCGCACGTCGAGAACGAGCGGCGATCGCGGGGAACCGAAGCGGGAATAGAGCGTGCGGGGAGAGATAGAGACGGTGTCCATGGAGCCTCCGTTAGTCGCGGAAGCAGGCCTTGGACGGACACCGTCTCGGTGGCGCTCGCCACCCCCGGGAGCCTGCGGTCCCGAGCGATTGCATCGTACGCCATGGCCCGCCGCGCTTCAAGGCTTGGGGTGGAGCGCGCGTGCCCCCATGTTAAAATTCACGCCCTCTCGGAGAATCCAATCAATGCAATCGTTCGATCGCGAGCTCGACGTTCGCGGCCTCAACTGTCCGCTGCCCATCCTGCGCGCCAAGAAGGCCCTGGGAGATCTCACGGCCGGCCAGGTGCTGAAGGTCATGGCGACCGATCCCGGCTCCGTGAAAGACTTCCAGGCGTTCTGCAAGCAGACCGGAAACGAGCTGCTGTCGCACTCCGAGGGCGCGGAATTCACGTTCTTCATGAAAAAGAGGTGAGTCTCTTCAGTCGAGGAACAAGTCCTGGAAGAGCGGCACGCCCGGCGTGACCGCGTAGCGCTCGAAGTCCTTCACGCCCGACTTCTTCAGCACGTCCTCGTCGATGTAGAAATTCCCGGTGTTCGCGCGCGCATCGCTGGCGAGGATCAGGTGCGCGGCGTCGGCCATGATGTCGGCCTTGCGGCTGGCGCGCAGGATCGCCTCGGGGAAGTGGACTTCCACCGCGGCGGTGGCGATCGTGGTGCGCGGCCAGAGGGAATTCACCGCGATGCCGAATTCCCTGAGCTCCTCGGCCATGCCGAGCGTGCACATGCTCATGCCGTACTTCGACATGGTGTAGGCGACATGCCCGGCGAACCACTTGGGCTTCATCGAGAGCGGCGGCGAGAGCGTGAGGATGTGCGCGTTGGACGATTTCTTGAGGTGCGGGATCGCCGCCTGCGAGCAGAGGAACGTGCCGCGCGCGTTCACCCCGAGCATGAGGTCGAAGCGCTTGGCGGGGGTGGCGAGCGTCGGCGTGAGGCTGATCGCGCTCGCGTTGTTGACGAGGATGTCGAGCCCGCCGAAGGTCTTCGCCGCGAGGTTGATGGCCTCGACGATCGCGTTCTCGTCGCGCACGTCGAGCTGGATGGCGAGCGCCTTGCCGCCGGCCTTCTCGATCTCCGCGGCGACCGTGTGGATGGTGCCCTCGAGCCTGGGGTGCGCCTCGGCGGTCTTCGCCGCGATGGCCACGTTGGCGCCGTCCTTCGCGGCGCGCAGCGCGATCTCGCGCCCGATGCCACGCGAGCCTCCGGTGATGAAGAGCGTCCTGCCGGCCAGCGTTTTCATGGATTGCCCATTCGGGTGTCGTCGGAGGCGGGGATGATACCGCGGCGCACGTAGGCGCCCCTCAGGTGCGTGCGGAAAGTGGGCATCTGCAGCGCGAAGGCGATCCCGGTGACGAGCGTGATCGAGCCCAGGATCACGAAGGTCATGGGTGCCCCGATGTGGTCGGCGACCCATCCCCCGAGATAGTGGCCGAGCGGCGCCGTGCCGATGAAGAACATCGTGTAGTAGCTCATCACGCGGCTCCTCTTCTCCTCGTCCACCACGGTCTGCAGGATGGTGTTGCAGGTGGCGCCGGTCATGAACATGCCGAATCCCGTCAGCGTCATGAGCATTCCCGAGAGCCATACGTTGCGCGAGAAACCGAAGCCGATCATGCCCAGGCCGGCGGCCACGCCCGCGATGGGGAGCCACTTCACCAGCCCGCGCACGCTGGTGCGCCGCGCGAGGCCCACCGCCGCGACGAAAGCGCCCAGGCCCACCGCGCCGATGAAAAGACCCACCAGCTCCGCGCCCCGCCCGAAGGTGCGCACCGCCATGGCGGGCATGAGCGTCGCGTAGGGGCTCACCGAGAAGCTCACCGCCGCGAGCGTGAAGAGCATGCGGCGCACCGGGAGCATCCCCATCGCGTAACGCCAGCCCTCGGCGAGATCGTGCAGCGGATGCGAAGGCGCTCGCTGCGGCCGCGGCGTCACCTTGAGGGTCATGAGGGCCGCGACCACCGCGATGTAGCTCACCGCGTTCACGGTGAAGCACACCGTCTCGTTGAAGGCCGCGATGAGCAGGCCGCCCAGGGACGGGCCGATCAGGCGCGTGCCGTTCATCAGCATGGAATTCAACGCGATCGCGTTGGGCAGGTCCTCGCGCTTGTCGATCAGCTGCACGAAGATCGACTGGCGCGTGGGCGTCTCGAACGAGTTGCAGACGCCCGCGAAGAGCGCCAGCGCGGCGAGCTGCCACATGGTGATGAGGTGCATGCCGGTGAGGACCGCGAGCATCACCGACTGCAGGGCCATGAGCGAGAGCACCGTGATCAGCATCTTGCGCCGGCTCACGCGGTCGCCGAGGACGCCGGCGAAGGGGCCGAGGAAAAGATGCGGCGCGTTGTTGAGGAAGCCGATCAACCCCGTGAACCACGTCGAGCCAGAGAGCCGGTAGGCGAGCCACATCACCGCGACCGCCTGTACCCAGGTGCCGATCATAGACACCGTCTGCCCGAGGTAATAGCGCCGGAAATTCGGGGAGGCGAGGGCCCTGAGGCTGTAGGGAAGAGGCACCGCGTCGCTACGCGAGCTTCGCGAGCTGCGCGACAAGGTCGGCGAGCTTGGTCTCGAAATCCGCGAGGCGCTTGCGCTCCAGCTCCACTACCTCGGGCTTGGCGCGCTCGACGAAGGACGGGTTGGAGAGCTTCGTCTTCGACTTCGCGATTTCGCCTTCGACGCCAACCTTTTCCTTGGTGAGGCGCGCGCGTTCGGCGGCGCGATCCACTTCGATGTGCAGCATCACCTTGCCGCTATCGGTGATCGCGGCCGGTGAATCGCGCGCGGGAAGGGAATCGACCAGCTTGAACTCCACGCGCGCGATCGCGGCGATGGAAGCGAGGTTGGCGGCGACCGCCGGCGCGGGATCGCTCAGGTAACCCACGGGCTTCAACGCCGGAGAGACGCCCATCGTCGAGCGCAGGTTGCGGGTGGCGTTGACGATGGTCTTGATGCTGGCCACGATCGCCTCGGCCTTCCCGTCGATCTTCGCGGCCTCGGCGCGCGGATACGGCGCCACCATGATGCTCGCCCCCTTCCTTCCCGCCAGCGGCGCCACCGTCTGCCACAGCTCCTCGGTGATGAAGGGGATGAACGGGTGGGCCA
>Ga0209647_1003831_pt1 | contig 11514 bp, 12 predicted proteins | sample GraSoi_2013_60cm_FD_185827 | JGI IMG/M metagenome (GOLD analysis project Ga0209647, IMG submission 185827) | Grasslands soil microbial communities from the Angelo Coastal Reserve, California, USA - Sample 9_17_2013_60cm (SPAdes) (version 2) | ecosystem: Environmental > Terrestrial > Soil >... | reverse complement strand
CGCACCAGGAGGTTGTCGATCCCGAGGGCAATCTGGGAATCCTCGTTCCCGCCCTGGGGATCGTACCAGGGATTCTTTGACATCCACTGCTTTGATTGCGCCACCACCAGCGGATCGACCTTGGGCTGCGCCTGTTGCTGGCGCATTTGCGCGTCGATATTCTGCCGGTAGTTGTAGAGATAGTCGTAGCGCCTGCGGGCTTCGTCGCGCGCATTCAGCGCGGCGGCGAGCGCTTCTCCATTTTGTTCTTTCGTTGCCCGGGCGATGATGTCGTTCGCCTCGGTCATCTGCCCCTGGGCTTCGGTAATGCCCGACTCGATCCTCGACACATCAGAAGAAAATGTGCGGGTTTCGATCTGGGAGACGCGACCGATCAGCTCGGCATTCTGCTTACGCAGGTTCGCAAGCTCGCGCTCCTGCGCCTCGCGCGCATCGCGCTGGCGCTGCTTTCTTTGCTGACTCTTGGATAAGCGCTGCTCGCGCTCTTCTTCGGATTCCTCGGACTTCGCCTCGACCTCGACCTCTTCGTCGGGCTCCTTCTCTTCTTTTTCTTCCTTGGGCTTTGATTTGGGTTTGGGTTCCTCGCCTTCGACTACGACATCGACCGCTGTCGATGGCGTTTTGTCGTCGTCATCGTCATCGTCCTTTTTCTTTTTGTCCTCGGCTTTTACGCCTTTATCGGTTGCCATGAGCGTTCTCCTTACTTTAGATCGCTGCCTTGATATACCGGACGCGCTTACGACGCTGCCCAGTAAAGAAATCTTTATCGATGCTGACGATTTTGATCATACGTAGTCCACGAAGGCGAGCGGATCACCCGTGATGAGGGCGAGCAACTCACGGTCGCGGTAGATCACGAATCGTGCCATGATCTTCTCGCGGTCCCCCGGGTAGGTCTTGCCGGTATCGATCTCCCAGCGGTCCCCGCCCCACTTGGGGCAGCGCACGTAATCGCCAACCTGCGCCCACATTCCTTCAGGCCATACGCGACTGGGGTCATCGCGGTCCTTGAAGGCAAGCGGCCCTACGGAGACAAGACGCCCGATGGTTGTCATCCACTTCTCCTGGTCCTGCGTCTGTACCGGCAATGCAATCCCCGCGGTGGTGAACTTTCGCGGGGTACGCAGTTGAATCAGGACGCCTGACCCGAAAGGCTTCGCTCCGGGATCGGCTTGCGGGAATGCTTCTTCCAGTGTCGGCGCGGTAGCGGAGAGATCAAGAGCGCTCACCGCTGCAAGTTGTGTCATTCGTCCTCTTCCTTGGCTTTTTCCTTGATGATCTCGATCGCTTCCTTCAATCCCATCAGGCGTCCCACCAATTGCTTATAGGAGGGGAAATCGCTCGATGGCATCTCCAGCATTCCTTCGATCAGTTGCTTGCGCGCTTCCTGCAGCGCGATGATGAATCTGTTTGCGGAGTTCACCGACCGCTTTATGCCTTGCCCCCCTTACGGTATCCGGTGCCGTACTTCTCCATCGTGCGCCGATCGCGGTTGGGGTGAGCGCGCGGGGAAACACTGCCGCCGTGCTTGAATGGCTTGGGTGACGCGGGGACTTCGCCACTGTGGCCGATATCCATCCCCATGGCGAGGCGATGATGCTGCGTGATCTGGTCTGAGGCGCGCGGGGCCCCTTTGACGGGCTTACTCATAGTGTGGGCTCCTTGGGGACAACCGAGGCCGAAATAGAAACATTCGCCGCGACGACGATCAATTCGGGGTTCCAACTTACCCAGCCGCTCACGGTAAGCGCAAAATCCTGAGTTTCGTTCGCGTCGGGAACGATTGAAAGAAACGCCCGTGCCGCCGCGGTAGCTTGCTCGCGATCGGCGGCATGGATGGGTTGATACCCCACGACTTTATCGAATTCGGAGACGGCTTTTGCCATCACCTCATCCCGGGTGGCCCCGCGAACGCCAAATGAATACGACATGGGCGCGGATGCTACTTACCCTCTGCTAGTCGCTCAAGCAGGTGGTGGCTCGGGCGGGGCCTCGGCAATTTCGACAATGGTGACACCGAGGACCGAGCCCGCGATCGCATTCTGGGCCTGCTCCACTGTGGAGCAATCCGACATCTCCCGCTCTTCGGTTGCGCCGTCAGAAAATGTGATGTGAAATTTCATGGCTTTCCTTTCTTCGGTTGTTGAGCTGCCTGTTTCGCTGCCTGCTGCGCCTTCAACTTCTCGGATTTCTCGCGCGCCTTCAGCTCCGCGCCCTGATGTTGCTTCTGTGCAGTGAGATCGGCCGCGTGCTGCGCTTCGGAGCTTTGCTGCGCGCTGAAGTGCTTGGTGAGATCAACCGCGTGCCCCTGTTCAGCCTGCTGGCTCTGATGCTCAAGGCCTGTGGCGTGCTTCGTAAGATCGACCTCGTGCCCTGCTTGAGCCTGCTCGGCTTGATGATCGAGGGTCGTGATGTGCTTGGCGAGATCGATCGCCCCACCTTCGCGCGCCTGCACACCCTGCGCCTGGAGCCCGGCCTGATGCTTTGCCATATCGACCTGCTGGAGCTGCTGTGCTTGAGCGTTCTGATTCGCCAGCTCCTGAGCCTTCAACTGGGCTTGCTGATCGGCTGCCTGTTGCGATTGCTGCTTCTCGTGTGCGAGACCCGTGAAGTGCTTGGTGAGGTCGACCTTTGCACCTGCAGCAGCCTGATCGGCTGAAGCACCGAGCTTTGCCATATTGTCTTCGTGCTGCAGCTCGATCTGCTTCTCTTTGATCTGCGCGCCGGTCTGCTCGCCCTCTTGCTTGATATCCAGGGCGCGGCCTTCCAGTTGCGCATCGGCCTTGTCTTTTTGGCCCTTGCGCTCGGTCTCTTGTTTGGCGATCGCCATCGCGGCCTGTTCCGGGGTCATCGGCTGCGGCGGGGTCATTGCGGCGATCTGTTGCAACATCCCCTGGATCACGGGCCCCAGGGGTTGAAGGAGCTGAGAGAGCGCCTGGTGGGCCACGCGCGAGGCCGCAGCGAAGAGCTTGTCCATCATCCCTGCTTGAGCGCGATCCTTCAGCATCTTCGACAGGTCTGCCCCATGCAGGGACTTCTGCGCGAGATCGTAGATCGTCTTCGCGTACAGGAACGACAGGTGCTGCTTAACGTGCTCCATCATGAGCGGCATCGACTTCTGGGCGGCGAACTGCGCGCCCCCGAACATGGGATCGGTGATGAACCGCAGGTGTACCTCCAGATGAGCGAGGTGTTCCTGCTCCGGGAACGCCATGATGGGGGAACCCATCATTACCGCGGCGTTTTCGGCCGCCGAATTCAGCTCGGTGGGGTCTTTCTTCTCCGGCAGGATTTCGTCGATCTCGGGGACCTTGGCGATCTCATAGGTCCGCTTCAAAACAGCATACATGTCATGGACTTGCGGGTACTGTGCGGCGACCTGCATGACCATCTGCATCTGCGCATAACGTTGGGTCTCGCTGAAGATGTTCGGATCGGACACCGGAATCACTGCGAGGGGCTGCGCGAAGTCCTCGCGGGTGGCGATCACCTCTCCAAGTTCTTGAATCTGATCGGCGATCGAGAGGTGCTTCTTGTTCAATCTGGCGATGATCCGCAGGGCCCGGCGCTGCGATCTATGCAGGCGTGCGTGTATGGATGAGAAGACCTTCGCCCCCTGCTCGATCAGGGCAAGGGTCGTTCCGACTGGCATCTGGCTATTGGCCTCGGCAATCTTCTCTTCGGCAGTCGTCACCACACCCCGGGCAGCCTCGGTGAGCCATCCCAGCAGCTCATAGAGCACAGGCGAGGGTGGATTGTAGGGAAGCGCCATCGTGAGTTTCCTGATGTCATCCACCGCGGCAGATGCCTCGATCTCAACTCCGGAGGCGGGGTCGATGTTCTTCGATTGCCCGCCCATTCTCGCGCCCTTCAGACGTAGAAAACCGGGCATGGTATTCATGTGCGCCGAGTCAAGCAGTGCGCGCAAGCTCCCGGTGGCCGCGGCCGATAGGCCCCCGATCAGGTGCGGAAGCCCGATCTTGTAAGCCCCGCGCCAGGAGATGAAGCCATATTCCACAATCCATTCAAGGCGTTTCATTGCGCGATCTTCTTCTTCCCAGTTGCGATAGATCGCCACCACCTTGCCGGTCTCCTCGTCGATCGAAATGAGATAGGGGGCACGCTCTTCGCCGTCGATCTCGAACTCCGCGTAGGTCGAGACCTCATAGATGATGCGCTCACCATCGACATTCTCCGGAGTCGACTCGCGGCCTTCGACCTTGTCGGTTGCTTGACCGGCGCGCGTGGGCTCGGGCACCTGCCCTGATTCAGCCGCAAGTGCCTCGATGTCTCGGTAGAAGCCCGACTCGACACGTTCCTCGAAGATCATCTGGGTGATCCGCTGGATGTGGGTGATCCGCTGCGCCGAGTAGAAATCCGAGCAGGCGTAAGGGATGATCATGTCGTCGATCGGCACGAACTCGCAGGTGATGCGCCGCTCGGCGTCGTCGTGCCAGAACTTCATGTATTGCGATCCTCCCAACGGAACCTGGGTCAACGTCTGCTCAAGCTCATCGGGGTACTCGGTAATTTTTTCAGTGAGCTGCCAGTTGAGATAGCGCTCCTGACGGTCGGCGGTGGTGAGTTTTTCGCTGGTGACCTCGCCCTCGATCTTGGTGCGCACCGGACCATTGGGCGGGAAAAGCTCCCGCATCGCCGACGCCGCGAAGTCGACACAGCCCTCGGCGATCATCGGATGGACGGCGCGCGAGGCCCCCTGGAACGAAGCCCCGCCCGGGGCGTCGTTGCTTACTCCGGCGCGGCGGATGCCCTCCTCGTATTGCTCATCGCGTTTCTTGCGTGCTTCCTTATCGCGATCGATCTTGCGCAATAGGTCGAGAGAAACCGCATCCATCTCCAGCTCATCGATGTGCTCGGCGAGGTTGGCATCGAAGGGTAGCTGCCTGGATGGCTTGGGCTTGTCTTCTTCGAGGAGATCGGCCGAGCCGTCGTCGTTCTCCTGCAGGGGCCCGGAAGATTCATCGTCCTCGGGAACGTCGACCCCGGACATCAGCTCGGCGACATCACCCATCGGGGCAACGTGCCGGTCGCGCTCATCCGGTGGCGGGACAGGGAGGGCCATGGTCCGCCAGCCTGCCATCCCTGACAAAGTCGCTCAAGCCCATTGCAATCCGCTCAAGCAGTCTATATACTCACGTTCATGTCACATTAACTCCCTCGCAGCACCCTATCTCACGCACTATGTAATCGTGCGTGCAGACCTCCCGCGCGGCAACCAGGCTGCGCACCTCATTCACGCCGCAGGCCACACCTCGCCGGGTGACCTCGACGCTACCACCTACGCAGTGGCCTTGACTGTCAAAGACGAGGCATCCCTTCGTTCGCTTGCGGCAACGCTTGCGCAGTTCGGGCTGCTGCACCACCTTGAGATCGAGAACGATCCGCCCTATAGCGGCCAGGCGATGGCCTTGGGGATCGCTCCGATGCCACGACACCTGCTGAAGAGGTTCCTGCACAGATTGCCTCTTCTCAAATAGACACGCGCCTGTAGCTCAGTTGGCAGAGTACCGAGAGTAATGATCTCGGGGGTCCAAGGTTCGAATCCTTGCGGGCGCGCCAACCATCAATGGGGAACTACGTAGCCTGGGCCCAAACCCCCGCCTTACTTGATCTTCATCGCCTTCATGACACACGCAACACGCTCGCGCTTGAAGACCCTGTCAGCCACGCAGTTCATGCACACTACCTGAAACGCACTCGTCCCGGCAAGAATCTCCTTCAGGTCGCGCGCAACGTTGAATCTTTTCTTTCCGTCATGATGATCGAACGTGAGCCGGTGCGGCGGTTGCGGCCCGCATTCTGCGCAGGGCTTCGACGCCTTGAATTCCTCTATGGAGTCGCTCACTCTTTTTCTTGCGAGACGATTGCGCGCCTGATATTTTCTGGGATGGTTGAAGTAATTCGTCCTGGAGCGCTCGCGCTGCAATTCACAAAAGCAGTTTTTACACTCCGCGCGATAGTATCTCGCGTTCGCTTTGTAGAAGTCCCTCTTGACGTTCTGTTCTCTTCCGCACATAACGCATTGCTTGGTAGTTTTGCTTGTAATGACTTTCTTCATTGGTCTTTCTAAAACGATGAGTTAGTAAGATAATCTCCAATAGTTCATTACTATAACATATCTCCTTGCGAGGCGGGATATTTCCATGGTAATCTCGCTGTCCTCTGTCGCCGACCGTGAATGGGAATGAGGGCGGGCCTGGAAGCCCGGTTCTCGCTACTTGATTACGCGAGCGGGCCAGAGGAATGATCTGATGAGTGATCTTTGAGCATGCTGATGCCTGCGCTGCAGCGTGGGCCCGAGATTCCGAAGTCGCTGGGTCTCGTGTACCGGCCGAAAAGGGGCACCGTTCTCTATTGAGTGAATCGATGGGGTTGTACAAGGTGCTGCTCCCTGAAGGGCAGTCCCCACGACCGAAGTAGGCCAAGCGCAACTGAATTGCGTGTCGGAGCGGAGATGCGCCCGCTCCCGGAATGTGGTGCGAGCGCTGGTTACTGTAGAGTTGCGAGCGCGATGTGGCTGAAAGTCTGGTCGCGCGGTGGCGGGTGGGGCTGAAAAGACCCCGTCAAAAGCAATCCTGCATACTGGATTGCTCAGAAGGCCCAGACGACGGCGGAACTGCGATCACGGCTGAAGTTCCCAGCAGGAGTAGCGCCCTGCCACGCAACCTCAAAGCCTGGCTACTCTCCGTATATCTCTTTATTCGTCTCCACGGAAGAATGTGATCGAGGACACTCATAGGTGCCTCAATTGCATGTCGTCGACCAACCACACATTCCCCTTAGGGGGCCACACATTCCCCTTAGGGGGCGGGTACGGAAAGTACACATTCGAAATCCCCTTCTCCAGGGCGGGACCGATATAGACCCCCTCAAAGCCCACCCACTCATCAAGCCAGTGGACGCTGTGATCTTGCGGCATGCACACAACCTTAACGCGATCACCTTTCGTGAATTTGCCCAGGAGAATCTTTCTGACCTTCTCGACGCGTTTTCGCTTTGCAGCAGTAAAAGCCTCGCTCAAGCTGCCCATCCCAGCAGTACCGTAAAGATTGCACGCAAACCCAGACCGACTCCGAACCCGAGGAGCGCGATCGCGAGCCAGTCGAGAAACCCAGGCTTAGTAGTGGTGGATGAGCCCGAGGAGCCGTGCGAGTCCATAGAGAAGCATCCCTCCGGCGCAGGTGAAAAGAAAGGGGCGTAGCTTTTTCATGTCACTATTTTACACCCAATCCAGCCTGAATCGACTCCGGGATATCTTGGCCCGCTCCGGCCCCGCTCCCGAAACGCGCGTAGTCATAAGGCCGCGACTGCAACCCGCGGGATAGAGGAACCTGTCTTGGGATGCGGTAGGCCCTGCGTGTCGAGGCGCTTGCAGCCTTCACCACCGGACGGGCAAGCAAATTCCCCAGCTCGGCAAGAGGCCCGGCAATGAGAGCTGGATTCAGCCAGGAGGCGGTTTCCTGACCTATGTTCTCTGCACGAGAAGGCGCTGCAGTCATCGAGGGAAAGTCCTCAAGCTCTCGCTCCTTAGGGCTCATGTTCCAGCGCCGTTGAATGGCTTCTTGATTGGGGTAAGAGAAATCGGAGTGATCACGACCCAAGGAGTGCCTTTGCCTGGCCTTGATGTCCTCCGGCGTCATGCCCGTGTAGTGCTCGACAAGCGCATTGAGCGGGATCGAGGCGGGAAGACTCAAGAACTCCGCTGCTTCCTGAGGCCAGTGCTTCGCTCCACGCAAGGCTCCGCGACCGAAATCTGAAACACCCTTCGGCAGGTAAGGCGACGCTGACTCGGTCATCGCGCTGAAGTCAAGCCCCGGCTGCTGCATTGGAGCGCCCTCCGCGTCCTGTTCCGATGGTGTCATTGCCGCGCGCCCAATCTTGTTGAAATCCTTCGCTTGACTGAGCACATCCTCGGCCCCAGGGCCGTGACGGCGCTCCTCGGCCATGGCTCCGGCTGCCCCTGCAAGTCTTGCCCGTTGAAAGGGGCCCAGCCAACTCGCACCACCCTCGGCCAGGCGCAAAGGCGACCCATATGCCTGCATGGCCTGGGGAACGCCTGCAGAATTCCCCAGCACCTGCTCGAAGTCGGCCAACCCGCCCATTGCCATCCTCACGCCAGGCTGACGGAAGTTCATGCCACGACCCATACCAAGAGGTCCACGCATCATCGGGGGATTTGTTCCTGGTTGACCGAAGGGAGCGGGCATCGGTCTGAACGGACCAGGTTGTTGGGGTGGTGGCAACCTTGGGTGAGCGAACCCACCCATGGGCCCTACGTCGCCCCCAAAAATCGGCTTATAGGGGTTGGACTGTCCTTGTTGCGGAAGTGGCGCTGGCCCAGACCAACGCGGCGGGGGCGTCTGAGGAGGTTGTCCGGGTGTCGGCATCTCGTTCGCGGCACCTGCGACGCCGCCCAACCCTGCGAGTCCGCCCCAGGCGAACTTCAGTGTAGAAAGAGCGCCACGCGCACCGGGAGACAAGGAGGGGGGGATGTTCCCGGGTGAAGGTGAACCAATGGGGCGCGGCGCTTGAAAGCTTCGGACAATCGTATTGGGCATCCCGATTCTGCGCCCCAGACGCTTCGGAGGCATCAAGCCCGTAAGACCGCTTGGGGTAACAACTCGATCGAGGTTGGTGTTGTTCATTGCGCTAACTCTACACCTCCTGCTTGACGAGCGGGGTCTTCTGCTTGACCCAATCTTTTCTTTTCAAGAAGCTCAATCCTGCGGCGTAACTCCGGTATCTCGATCCCGCGGCGTGAGGCGAGATCGGCGATCTCCACACGCCAGGTCTCGATCGCCTTCATGCGCTCTTCCAGCTTGGAAACCCGATCGAAGTTCTGAGTCGAGATGACCGACAATTCTCGCACATGCAAGGTGAGCAAGGTGAGCTGCTCGGCATTCTTCGTGATCAGCTCGGCATTGAGCTTGGAGAGGTCACGCAAATTCACCAACTCAACTGTGACCGCCTCCCGGCCACCCCACGCGCCGATGAAGGCGGCGAGCAGGACCACCGCTCCATTGATCAGTGCGCTCCTGGGAGCTTGGGAGAACATTACCCGCAGTGATTCCCGCTCGGGTCGAACGGGTCAAGCAGGTTGTCACAGAGCCAGCGCGCTACCGTCTTCCTGGAGTACATCCACCATGCTTGACCCGCGTTGGGATCGCGCAGATACCGCTGCAGCCTTCCGGTGAAAAGCCACTCTTGCGGTAGCTCGCAAAAGAGGAGCGTCGCGAGGACTACGTTATAGAAGAAGTCAGCCGCGAGGCCAACAAGGAGTACCGGATATCCGAACCAATACCCCGCCCTTGGAATCCTGTCTGCATCGCGCGCTCGCTTCAGGTTCATACAGGCGAGATAGAGCACCCACAGGTTGACCGTCGCCACCCAGGCGATGAGCACCGCGAGTCCGGCGTACAGAAGCTGCGTCATGCTTGAGCATGGTCACCCAGAAGCTCCTGAAGATACGCGAGCGCGTCCTCGTGGTCAGCCTGTTCAAGCACCTCGCCACCCTCGGCCATTGTGATCATCGTAGGTTTGATGGTGTCTTTTACGTTGGGAATCTGATCAACCGTAAATCTCGGCGCGGGACGTTCAGGCACGCGCTGGATCGAGCGATTCATCTTCTCCTCGTCCTCGCGGCTCATGGGTTTGCCACCGGATTTCGGCGTGATCTCGATTCTGGGCACCTCGCCACCCTCGGCCATCCTGGGGATCGGCCCCGGTTGCCAGTCTTCTGGTAGCTCATTTGATAGTCTCGTTTCACCACGCACTCCAATGGAAGACCCAAAATTCTTTACAAGTTGCGCATGCTCCGCTGGCGTAACAAGGTGCAACTTTCCTGACGGAGTGGTTAGCGCTTTCAACCCAGTGTTCTGCAAATCCCCCACGTCGCCCCACTTGCCCGAGCGTACGAAGTCCTGCACGTAAGGCAGGTACTGGGCTGCGGGCTTCTTGTCTGCCTTGCCTTTGATCTGAGAGATGTCAAAGCCTTGCGGCCCCATCCCTTTGTTCAATCGAGCGCTTTCAGGATTCTGCTGCGGATTCACCTCCACCGTCACATGGGCTTTACCCTTCGGATCGCGCAGGCTGTAGATATGCGAGGACTGGTTGCGCACGTCATCGCAATATCCACCCACGCAGTGCCCCATGACGTTGCCCTCGCCTTTGAGCGCTTCCTCCAGTACCGAGGACTCGGGGTCGAACTTCACCCACTTGTAGCCTGACGGGTATTCCTTGTGAGGCAGCGTCCCGGCAAAGGGGTCCTTGAGCGCCTCGACCTTCTTTTTTGCGAGCACCTCGTGCCAGGTCTGTGAGCCACGCCAGGCATCGGGCACTGAAATCTTCTCAAGCTGCTCAGGGGTGTAGTTCTGCGACAGGTAATCCATCACTCCCTGCATCGGTCCTTGCATGTGCTGACGCCAGGCTTGCGGGTCCAGGTCATGCAGCATGATCGGATCGGGAAGACCCTCGAACACCCCTTCCCGCTGCGACATGAAGGACTTCGCATACTCATTGCTCGCTACATCCACCGCTTTCCTTCCGCCAGCGGGAGCCCTCTCAAGCGCTTGAGCACGCTCCTTCAGCAACTGCGCAGCCTTCTGATTGCGCGGCGCGTCCTCCTCGATCAGCTTCTGCAGCCACGCTGGAGCAGGCTGCTGCATCTGTTTTAGATTCCCAGTTTCCGGGTCCTGCTCACCAATCTCTTTGAACTTCAAACGCTCCGGCACCTGTGCAGCCGGGATGCGGCGGATCAACCGCGGCTCTCCAGCCCAGGCTTCTCTCCCGGGACGCTGCCAACCGGCCGCTACAGCGAGTGGGTCGTCCTCTGTCCCCAACTGCCGCACGATGTAGTTCCCGAGGTTGCGATCGATCCACTTGCCCAGCGCCACATTGCGCGCTTCGTTCGGTCCCCCAGGCTCGGTAGCAAACCTGTGCTTCAATTGCTGAAGTGCCTGATCGATCCCGCTCCCCGGCACCCCGCGCAACCAATTCCTCACCACACCCCCGGGTGCGTATCCCTGCCAGTCAGGCATATCTGACAAGTTATCAGGGTTAAGCGGTCTTTTATGACCTCTCAACATCATGAGTGCTTGAGCGAGCTTGAGCGACACCGGCCCGCCTCCTGCGTACTCCTTGCGCGGGATCGTAATGTTGTTGCTGTCCCATTGGCCGCGGTATGGAGCCTTCGGGTATCCAGCTTGATCCAGGCCCAGATTCAATTGCTCCGGGTCTTGCGTATGAAATGGCAAAATTCCTTGTTCCTCTTTGGTGAGCGGCACCCGTGTATGCCGGGCAAGAGCCGGGAGATCATCCCCGAACTCGTCGATCATGCTTCCCGGATCGGTCGTGACACGCCTTCCCATGTGCTCGATCTGTGCCGTCGACAGCCCCTGGTGTTGCTGCAGCCACTTCGCACGCGCAGCGGCAATCGCCTGCATCTGCGGGGAGTATTCGTTTTCGAGCGATTTCTCGACCAGGTTGGGCTCCATC
>Ga0209647_1003830_pt1 | contig 11515 bp, 13 predicted proteins | sample GraSoi_2013_60cm_FD_185827 | JGI IMG/M metagenome (GOLD analysis project Ga0209647, IMG submission 185827) | Grasslands soil microbial communities from the Angelo Coastal Reserve, California, USA - Sample 9_17_2013_60cm (SPAdes) (version 2) | ecosystem: Environmental > Terrestrial > Soil >... | reverse complement strand
GGCGCGCAGCTTCGGCTGCTCTTCGCGGAGGAAATGCTGGTAGCCGACCAGCTCGAGCGCCTTGTCGAGGATCGGCTCGTAGTTCCCGCTGTCGTACTCGAGCGGCTCGAAGTCCTGATAGATGATCCCGTAGTTGTACGGAAAGGCGTCGGGCGGGATCAGGTTGCGGCGCCGGATCTCCACCGGGTCGAGGCCGAGCTCGCGCGCCGCGAGATCGAGCAGGCGCTCCATCACGAATATGCCGTGCTGGCGCCCGGCGCCGCGGTAAGGTGTGACGATCGGCAGGGTGGTGAACACCGCGGTGAACGTGCTGTCGTAGTGCGCCACGTCGTAGACGTTGAGCAGGGTGCACTGGCTGTTGATCGGCACCGTAAGGCCGTACGGGTCGTAGGCGCCGCCGTCGTGCAGGAACACGTCGCGGATGCCGAGGATCTTGCCGTCGCGCGCGAGCGCCATCTCGGCGTCGTGGATCTGGCCACGCTCGTGCGTGGTGGCGAGGAAATGCTCGGCGCGGTCCTCGATCCACTTCACCGGGCGCTCGAGGCGCATCGCGGCCCACGGCACCAATGTTTCCTCGGGATAGAACATCATGATCTTCGGGCCGAAGCCGCCGCCGATGTAGGGCGCAACCACGCGCACCTGGCGCTCGGAGAGGCCGAGCATTGCGGCAAGGCCGTCGCGGATGCCCACCGGCGCCTGCGTCGTGTCCCACACCGTGAGGCGGTCGGCCTTCGCGTCCCATTGCGCCACAACGCCGCGCGTCTCGATCGGCGACGAGCTGCCGCGGTCATAGAGGAAGCGGCGCTTGATGACGAGATGCGCGCCGTTCGCCGCCTTGGCGTAGTCGCCGCGCGTCTGCCGGCAGTGCGCCGAGACGTTGCTGCCGAGGTCCTCGTGCACCAGCGGCGCGCCGGCCTTGAGCGCCGCCTCGAGCTCCACCACGGCCGGCAGCGCCTCGTAGTCCACCGCCACCTCGGCCGCAGCGTCCTCGGCGACATAGCGGCTCTGCGCGATCACCAGCGCCACCGGCTCGCCGGCGTGGCGCACCTTGTCCTTCGCGAGCGGCACCTGGCAGCGCTGGTTGAAGACGATGCCCTCGATCGGCGGCGGCGGCACCAGAAGCGGCCCGGGCTTCCAGTAGTCGCCAAGATCGGCCGCGGTGTACACCGCGATCACTCCGGGAACGGCGCGCGCGGCCGCGGTGTCGATGCCGCGGATGCGCGCGTGGGCATGCGGGCTGCGCACAAACGTCGCGTGCAGCAGGCCAGGCAACTCTATGTCGTCGACGAACAGGGCCCGGCCGGTGAGCAGGCGCGGGTCTTCGTTTCGCCTGATCCTTTCACCGAAGGAACGGGTCGTCATTTTTTCGATGCAAGCATTACTGCATCGACGATGTTCTGGTAGCCGGTGCAGCGGCACAGGTTGCCGGAGAGCGCCTCGCGCACCTCTTCCTCGGTCGGCGCTGGGTTCTCCTCCAGGAATGCCTTCATCGTCATGAGAATGCCCGGCGTGCAGAAGCCGCATTGCAGCGCGTGCGACGCGCGGAATGCTTCCTGGAGCGGATGGAGCTTGTCAGGCGCCGCGGCCAGGCTTTCAACGGTATGGATCTCGTGCCCGCCCGCCTGCACCGCGAGCATCAGGCACGAGCGCACCGGCAGGCCGTCGAACAGCACCGTGCACGCGCCGCACACGCCGTGCTCGCAGCCGACGTGGGTGCCGGTGAGCCCGAGGTCGTGGCGCAGGAAGTCGGCGAGTTGCAGCCGCGGCTCCACTTCGCGCTCATAGACTTTGTTGTTCACGGTGGTCTTAATTCTCATGACCGTGAAACTGCGATCCGCAAAGCCCTCTGCGTCAAAACGCCTGCCAGGTGACGCTGATAGGCCTTGCTTGCGTGCACGCTGCCCAGCGGATCGATGCCTGCCTGCACATCCACATCCAGGGAGTCGCTCTCGACCAGCATCGGCGTGCTGCCCGCGCTGCAGTAGCCCAGGCGCACCTTCCGTCCGTCGGTGACGACGGCGGCCACGCCCATCATGGCGTAGTCGCCGCGGCGGCGGGCCACCTCGAGGAACGCGCAGCCGGTGCGCGGCGGCAGCGCCGGGACCTCGATCTCTGCGAGCAGCTCGTCGGCGGCAAGCGCGGTGGAGAACACGCCAGTGAAGAAGTCCCGCGCCGCGATCCAGCGCTCGCCCTTCGCCGAGCGCGCCTTCATGCGGGCGCCGAGCGCGAGCATCACCGCCGGCATCTCGGAGGCGGGATCGGCATGCGCCAGGTTGCCGGCGAGCGTGCCGCGGTTGCGGATCTGCGGATGCGCGACGTGCACGACGGCCTCGCGGATCAGCGGGCAGTGTTTTGCGACCAACGGATCGCGCTCGAGCGTACGGTTGCGCGTGAGGGCGCCGATACGCAGTACGTCTCTTTCTGTTTTTATATAAGAAAGGTCCTGCGCAGGATTGATATCGATCAACACCGCGGGCTGGGCGAGACGGAAATTCATGGCCGGGATGAGGCTTTGGCCGCCGGCGAGGAAACGGGCGTCCTCGCCGTGCTCGGCCTTGAGCGCGAGGGCGGCGGCGGCCGAATCGGCGGCGAAGTATTTGAAGGGCGCGGGCTTCACGCGGCGGCGAGCGCCTTCATCCGCGCTGCATCGACCAGGCGGCCATGGCTCACCACCGCGAGCGGCGCGGCATGCTCGCGCAATGCCTCCAGCACGTTCGGCGCTTCCAGCACCACCAGGTTCGCCGGCGCGCCGGGCTCGAGCGCATGTTGCGTAAGGCCCATGGCTCTGGCCGCGCGGGTGGTGACCATGTCGTAGAGCGTCTCCATCTCCGGCCGCATGGTCATCCACAGCAGGTGCGAGGCGAGGAACGCGACCTCGAGCATGTTGTTGCGGCCGTACGGATAGTAGGCGTCCGAGATGTCGTCCTGGCCCAGGCAGACGTTGGCGCCGCCGGCGAGCAGCTCCTTCACCCGCGCGTGCAGCGGGCCGGTGTGCGGATCGCTGACCAGCGACAGGCCAGCGCGCTTCATCAGCTCGGTGAGCCGCGCGAGGTACGGCGACGGGTAAAGCGCCATCGCGCGCGCGTGGTGCGCCAGCACGCGCCCCTGCCAGCCGCGCCCGATCGCAGCGAGCGCCATCTCCTCGAGCGTGCGCAGGCCGGCGTCGCCAGCGTCATCCACCAGCATCGACACGTCGGCATCGTGCTCGGCGGCAAGGTCGAAGCAGAAGGCGATGTGCGCCGACATGTCCGCCGCGCTGTATTCGATCCAGGGGATGCCGCCGACCACGTCGGCGCCCAGCGCCATCGCCTCGCGCATGTAGCCGGCGGCGCCGGGCTCGCGCACGATGCCGTCCTGCGCGAAGGCGACCACCTGCACGTCCACCACGCCGCGGAACTCTTCGCGTGCGCGCAGCGCCGCCTTGATGCCCTCGAGCTTCGCCTTGCCGTCGACGTCGATCAGCGCGCGCACGTGCGTCGTGCCGTAGCGGGCAGCGAGCGCGAGCGCGCGGCGCGCGTTCTCGAGGATCCAGCCTTCGGCGTACTTCTCCTTGACGCGCGCGGCGAGCTCGATGCCCTTCATCGCCTGGCCCATGTCGCCGCCGCTCTGGTAGGCGCGCGCCGCCTCATCGTCGATCATCGAGAGCGTGTACACCTTGCAGAGATGAAGGTGCGGGTTGACGAATGATTCCGTGGCGAGACCGCCGCGCGCGTCGATTTCCACCGGCGCGGCGCCCTCGAGCCGCGGCCCAACCGCGGCGATGCGACCGCCCGCCACGGCGATATCGCACAATGCTCCGGGCCGGCGGCGCAGGCGCGCCCGCCTGACCACGATATCGAATCGGGCGACCATCGCTTAACGGTAACTTGCGAGCGCGCAAGCCGCAAGGCAACGAAATGGTGCAGAAGCTGCGCTGTCGCGCGCGGACTGCGCCGCTTTGGTGCCACGCCCGCAGCCGCCTCCGTTATCAAAGCCGGACTTCGACGATCGCATCTGGTGGCAAAGCTCGGCTCATTCTCCGAAGGCCGCAGAGCGAGCCGGTTTGCACATGACGGGTTGGCGGTGGAGGCAGTCTGGAGCGAACTCGTCTCGCCTGAAATTCCCTGTAACAGGGATTTTTACAGGGACTTTTCGGCCGATAACCGCAAACCCCACTTAGATCAAGTGGCGTTTTCGCTCGAGGAAACCCTTTCCCGCCATGCAAGCGGTCCAGCATTACGCTTTCGGAACAGGGAATTTATTTGAAGGTATCGGGGAATTTCGAAGTCCAGATCAGGGAATCTTCTAACTCGCGCAAGCGATCGACTTCACTCTCAGCAAAAACTATCCAGTCTTATTGCGCCGTTTTGCTCGGTGTTGGACTGTCGAGTCCCTGCAAAGATCCTTGATCGTAAACAGTCCGCTTTCGACCGAAAGTCAGGCGAGATAATTCAGGCCGAGATTCTTCGCGGCACGTCGGCCGGCGTAGCTCCGTTCAGAATGCGCGCCGCGTAAACACCGTCCTGATGATATGGCTCGAAGGGAAACGTCGCCCAACCCTCCGTGCTCTCAAGCAAGGAGCAGCTGAATGGTACGTTCCGTCTCTTCATACAAGCCTTCTCCGGCATGCTTGAAAACGAGCTCGCCGCTACGATCGACGAGGTAGGCGGTCGGCCAATACCGGTTTCCGTACGCGTTCCAGGTGGCGAATTTGTTGTCCTGGCCGACCGCGTAGCGGATGCCATGCCGCTCGACGGCCCGCTTGACGTTGCCGGTGTCCCGCTCAAAAGCGAACTCGGGCGTATGGATGCCGACGACGGTCAAGCCGCGGTCCCTGTACTTTTCGTGCCATTGCACAACGTGCGGCAGCGTATGGATGCAATTGATGCATCCGTGCGTCCAGACGTGCACCATGACCACATTTCCGCGCAAGCCGGCAATCGTGAGCGGGCCGGAGTTAAGCCAGGTATCGATACCCTGGAACTCGGGTGCCGCGCCGTAGCGGGAGAGAATGCTCGTTGCATCCGCCTGGCCCGCGGCGCGGGTAAGCGGCGCGAGGAAAGCAACTGACAGGGCGGCAAGCGCCCGACGTCTAGCAGGCAGGTATGGAGGTCTCATAGGGTCAGAAGAGGTTCGGGAAGGAAGTTGGAAAGCCAAGCAGTCGCCAGGGTATCCAGTTCGAGCGCCATTGCGACCGCGATGGCGATGGTGAGCACGCCGAACGCCTGCTGAATGCTGCGTGCGTGCGGCGCGATGCGCCGGATCTTCGTCGTCGCGTACCGCCCTCCGTACGCAATGGCAAGCATCGGAATAGCTGCGCCGAGTGCATAGCAGGTGAGAAGGAGCGCGGACCAGCCGAGATTCCGGGCGGTGGCAACGAGCGTCAGAATCGACGCAAGAACGGGCCCGGCGCACGGCGTCCAGAGAATACCGAGCGTGCTCCCCAGTATGAAGCCGCCCCAGTTGCCCGATCCTGCGCGTCGCGACAAGTCGTGCGCGCGGGTGAGGAATCCTCCCATCCGCTCGCCGATTACATGCATCGGGCGCGTCCAAAGCATCAGTACCCCAAACGCGAGAAGCGCCAACGCAGCAAAATCACGCACCCGCGAGGGAGAAAGCGGCAGTGCATCGGAGAACGCGCCGAGCAGGAGCGCGGCGCTGGAGAACGCGGCGGCAAACCCAAGGGCGATGAACAGCGGCCTCGATCGGCTGGACTGCGCCACCGACGCCCCCAGGACGATCGGCGCCATAGGCAACACGCAAGGCGCGGCAATGGTGAGGACACCCGCCGAAAAGGCAAGGAGCATCTGCAGCATCCGATTTTCCCGGCGAATGTCCTCGCGGTCGAGGAGCGCTACTGCATCGCCCCGCCCGGCTTCTCCATCTTGTCCGTTTTGTCCATCTTGCCCATCGTGCCGGGCTTTTCCATGGCGTCGGCCTTGTCCATCTTGTCGGCCTTGCCCATCTTGTCGGCCTTGCCCATCTTGTCGTGCTTGGCCGGCTTGCTCATGGAATCCTGCGCCATCGCGTCTTTCGGGGCGTTTTCCATCTTGTCCTGGGCGATCGAGTTCGAAGCGCCCGCAACCAGCCAAAGGGCGGCAGCAATGAGGGTCGTGCGTTTCAAGTTGGCATTCCTTTTCTATGTGCAGCGGCGGGTGCCGCCACTGCTGCTATGTCGGACGCGAGGTCAATTACTGACAGCCTAAGGGCGCTACTTGCCTGAATAGAGCGCCGGCAAATCCCTCTTCAGCGCGGCGAGCTTGGGCAAATCGTTGATCACGATGTAGGGCTGGTGCGGATTGCGCACCAGATAATCCTGGTGATACGCCTCGGCGGCATAGAACGCCTCCAGCGGCACGAGTTCCGTCACGATCGGCCGTGGAAACGCTTTCGCAGCCCGCAACTGCGCGATGTAGGCGCGCGCCACGCGCTGCTGCTCCGGGTTCGCGTAAAAAATCGCCGAGCGGTATTGCGTTCCCGTGTCGGGGCCTTGCCGGTTAAGTTCGGTCGGATTGTGCGCGACGGCGAAGAACACCTTGAGCAACTGGCCGTAGGTAACTTCCGACGGGTCGTAGGTCACGCTGACCGATTCCGCGTGGCCGGTCCGGCCGGAACTGACCTGGTCGTAGGTCGCCGTCGCCGCCGCGCCGCCCGAATAACCCGAAACAGATTTTGTAACGCCTTTGACATTTTCAAACACCGCTTCCACGCCCCAGAAACAGCCACCTGCGAACACAGCGGTTTCGGTGCTGCCAGTCTTCGCGAGCGGCATATCGACCGCGGGATCCGGTAAAGGGCCAGCCACGCTAGACGACATACAGGCCGCCAATCCGATCATCGGTAGTGCGCTTAGGATCTTCAACGCCTGGTTTTTCAATGCACTCAACATGTTTGTGTTCTTCCTGGCCAATACGCGCTCTGGTCGTCGCTCGGTCACTTCTTCATCTCATCCTTCTTCATTGCGTCCGAGGCCATGGCATCTTTCTTCATGCCGTGCTTGGCCATGGCATCTTTCTTCATACCATCCTTGGCCATGGCATCTTTCTTCATGCCCTCTGTGGCCATGGCGTCTTTCTTCATGCCATCCGCGGACACGGCGTCGTTCTTCATTGCATCCTGCGCAAGGGCGTTGCCACCGGCCGAGAGAACGCTGATGAACACTAGGGCTGCGGTAATTCTTTTCATGGTGAACTCCTTAGTAAGTGGTTAATTGCGTCAATGACAGCGCTCAGCTGCCGCCAAACCAGTTGTACCCTTGGTCTTCCCAGTAGCCGCCAGGGTAGTTATTCGTGACGTAAATCGCCTGAACGTGCTTCGGATTCTTATAGCCGAGCTTGGTCGGCATGCGCAGCTTCATCGGGAAGCCGTAGCGCGCTGGCAGGGGCTGGCCATCGTAGGTGAGGGTCAGCAGCGTCTGCGGATGCAGGGCGGTCGCCATGTCGATGCTGGTGTAATAGTCGTCGGCGCACTTGAATCCCACGTACTTGGCAGTGACATCCGCGCCGACGCGGGCGAGGAAAGTTGAGAAAGGCACGCCACCCCATTTGCCGATGGCGCTCCAGCCCTCGACACAGATGTGGCGCGTGACCTGATCCGTTTGCGGCAGCGTCCGCAACTCCGCGAGCGTCCAGGCGTGCCTGTCGGCGACCATGCCGGTGACCTCGAGCCGGTAGGTATCCGCGTCGACCTCGCGTATCTCGTGCTCGCCATAGTAGGCGTTGAACGGGAAGGGCCGCGTGATCATCGATTCAGGGTAGGTCGGGGCGAGCTGGTTAGGGTCGAACAGCCAACCCTGCACCTTGTCGTTGAAGCGCGAGACTTTCATCAGCGCAACCTCGACACTGGCGTCATCAACCATGGCGCACCCGGTGAGCATGGACAGGCCGCCGAGCGTGAGCGAACGCTGCAGGAACAGGCGACGGGAGGGCTGATCGATGCGGCGCAGCGCTTCCTTTACCACGGCATCGCCGTCAACCGAAGCAATCCGCGGAGTTTTCTTGATCATCAGGGTCATTCCTTAATGGCCGCGAATCATGGCCAACAATGTGCGCGGCACCAGCGCCACCATCGCCAAGTGCGCTATGACAAATGCCACCAATGCGGCCATGGCGAAGAAGTGCACGCGTCGCGCCGCTTCGTATCCCCCCATCAACTCACGCAACACAGGGAACTGCACCGACTTCCACAGCACCAGACCCGAGAGCACCAGCAGTACCGCGTCGATGATGATGAAAAGGTAGGCCATGCGCTGCACCGCGTTGTAGTGGCTCAGGTCTTCATGCGAGAGTCGTCCGCGCAATGCAGCAGCCAGATCCGTAATCACGGCGCGAGGCGATAGCGGGAAGAACTTGCGCAGAAGACGCCCGGTGCCGGCGTTGCACAGCAGGTACACCAGCCCGTTGGCGGCGAGCAGCCACATCGCCGCGAAATGCCATTGAATTGCGCCCCCGAGCCACCCGCCGAGCGTAATTTCGCTTGGAATGATGAAATCGAAAAACGGCGCCGCGTTGTAGATGCGCCAGCCGCTCATCGCGAGAATCACCACCGCGACTGCGTTGAGCCAGTGCGTCGTGCGCAGCCAAGCTGGATGGATCATGACGCCGCGCATTTCTGTGCGCTCACTGCCTGGAGAACGCTGCCGGTGCGCTCGCGTTGCACAAAGGCAATCACGTCCAGCCGTGCGCGGCTCCAAGCCGCAGGCAACGGAATGCTGCGCTGAACCTGCGCCGCACCGTTCGTTAGACCTACCGGCCCGATCCATTCGCGCACGACATGATCGTGCGTCAGCGTCTCGCCGTTGTTCTCTCCGCGCGTCACATTCGACACCAGCCCGCTTTCGGCGAGTGCCAGGTACAGCGCCGCTGGCTCAGCCCCGGCGCGCGAAGTAGCCTCAGCGTTAAGGGCCAGCGCGCCGTTCGGCGCAATGCTCGCCCGCACGTGGATGACGGCCACCGCCGGAAGGGCATTTTGTTGCCGGACCTTGTCCCTAAGTGCGTCCCGTCCTGACCGCAACTCCGAACCGTTGACGAAGAACTGAGGTGTATAAACAGTGCGGTGCTGGTTGACGCGCACCAGCCAGCCTTGCCGTTCCGCGAAAGCGGTCTGCGCGTACGGGTCCTTCCAGCCGATGTAATCCCAGTAGCCGACGTGGAGCGCCAGAGGAACCACCGCGGCTGCCGAGTCCAGTTCCTGCCGCAGGCGGCGAAGCTGCTGGTCCGCCGGCGGACAACTGGAGCAGCCCTCGGAGGTGTAGAGCTCAACCAGCGCAGCCGTTTTCGGTCCGCTGCGCACGTCGCAGCCCGCCATACCAGTACCCGGCAGGGCAGCCGCGGACGCGGCAATCAGAGTGCAGAAAATGAAGCTACGCGAATTCATGGAAGGTAGTTCGTTGACAAGCAGCGCATGGTTACGCACCCGCGCACAATTTTGTAACCGGCAGCAGCGCGTAAGAATCGTAATTATTTTGCCGCGCTTGTAACCTATGGCTTCAATGCCACGAATAGAAGAAACAGGCCGGTGAACCCAAGCGAGGAGCGACTCAGGAACCTACTGATTCTTGGACTTGCGGGCGACGAGCCGACTTACCATGCGTTTCTGCGGGAGCTAAGTGCGCACTTGCGGGCATTCCTGCGAAAGCGTCTGGCCCGATTGCCGGACGAGGTAGAGGATCTGGTACAGGAGTCATTGCTGGCCGTGCACAACCAACGCCATACCTACAACACTGGACAGCCACTGACGGCGTGGGTCCACGCGATCGCCAAGTACAAGTTGATCGATCTACTGCGCCGGCGTGCGAAGCTTGATCAATTCACTGATCCGCTCGACGATGAAATCGACTTTTTATCTTCCGCGGATAACGAGGCGGCCGACGCGCGTCGCGATCTCACGCGACTCCTTGAGCAGTTGCCCGACCGACAGCGCCTGCCCATCATCCACATGAAACTGGAGGGTCTGTCCGTGGCAGAAGCCGCGCGGGTCACGGGCATGTCGGAGTCGGCAGTCAAGGTGGGGGTCCACCGCGGCCTGAAGGCGCTCGCCGCAAAGATAAGGGGTGACACATGAGAACCGACGATCTGGTGGCCATGCTGGCAACCGGCGCGGGCGCCGTGGAGCCCAACGCAGGCGCTCGCCGCTTCGCGGTGGCCATCGGCTGGGGCGCGCTAGGTGCGACATTGCTGATGGGCATCCTGCTCGGCGTGCGCGGAGACCTTGCGATGGCGGTCCGGTTGCCGATGTTTTGGGTCAAGGTCGCATATGTCGCCTGTCTTGCGGCGGCGAGTTTGCTCGCCGCATTGCGTCTGTCGCAGCCCGGCCTGCGTCTTTCCTGGGTGTCCAGTGCGCTGGTCGCGCCGGTGCTGGCAATGTGGCTGCTGGCAGCGTCCGAGTTGATGCGCGCCGATCCGACGCAGCGTACACAGCTATTCTTCGGTGAGACCTGGGCTTCGTGCCCGCTCCTGGTCGCAGCACTCTCTGCGCCGGTCTTCGTCGCTGTGCTCTGGGCGATGAAGGGGCTGGCGCCCACACGGCTGCGCCTCGCAGGATCGGCCGCGGGATTCGTTTCGGGAGCAATCGGCGCGCTCGTGTATTGCCTGCACTGCCCGGAGATGGGGGCACCATTCCTCGGTTTCTGGTACCTGATCGGAATGCTGGTCCCTACCGCAGTTGGTGCCCTGCTCGGTCCGCGCCTGTTGCGCTGGTAGGCTTCGGCGCCGTCGTATGAGCGGCGAGTCGCGGCGGTTTGAGAACTCGGCTCATTTCTCCGAACCTAGGAGAATGAGCCGGTTCGCGGATGACTGGTTGGCGGAGTGAGAGAGATTCGAACTCTCGATACGGGTTTAAGCCCGTATAACGCCTTAGCAGGGCGCCCCCTTCGGCCACTCGGGCATCACTCCGGAGGAACGCGGATTGTAGCGGATTAGAGCTGCGCTCCAATGCGCCGGTACGCGGATTGCTGCATCAATTGCTGTGCCGAGCGGATCAAAACGCGTCGTCTATGCAGCTCTGGCCGGAAATCTCGCCATCGCGCTCACCAAGTTCGTCGCCGCGGGCTTCACCGGCAGCTCGGCGATGTGGTCCGAAGGGATCCATTCGCTGGTCGACAGCGGCAACCAGGGCCTGCTGCTCTACGGCATGAAGCGCGCCGCACGGCCGGCCGACGCGCGCTTTCCGTTCGGCTACGGCAAGGAGGTGTACTTCTGGAGCTTCGTGGTCGCGCTGTTGGTGTTCGCCACCGGCGCTGGGCTCTCGCTCTACGAGGGCATCCGGCATCTGCACAATCCGGCCGAGATCGAGAATCCGCTCGTCAACTACATCGTGCTCGCGGTCGCGCTGCTCCTCGAAGGCGCGCCCTGGCTCGCGGCGTACCGGCAGTTCAGCCGCACGCGCGGCGACCGCGGTGTCGTCGAGGGGGTGAAGCGCGGCAAGGATCCGGCGGTGCTGGCGGTGCTGTTCGAGGACAGCGCGGCGATAGCGGGCCTGGTCGTCGCCTTCGCCGGCATCGCGCTCTACCAGATCACCGGCAATCCGCTGTTCGATG
>Ga0209647_1003829_pt1 | contig 11515 bp, 10 predicted proteins | sample GraSoi_2013_60cm_FD_185827 | JGI IMG/M metagenome (GOLD analysis project Ga0209647, IMG submission 185827) | Grasslands soil microbial communities from the Angelo Coastal Reserve, California, USA - Sample 9_17_2013_60cm (SPAdes) (version 2) | ecosystem: Environmental > Terrestrial > Soil >... | reverse complement strand
TCATCACCGCGTCGAGGCCGGTGGCGCCGACGAAGACGAAATCGGGCCTGGCGTCCTTGATGCGGCTCGCGATCGGGCCGAACTCGCGGTTGCCGAACTCCCACTCGAGCCACAGCACTTCGTTGAGGCCGCGCTTCTTCGCGATGTCGCGCGCGCCGACCGAGATGAAATGCAGCGACGGGAACTTGCTGGTGACGATGGCGAGCGTCTTCGGCGGCCTGGGCGCCGCCGCTGCGGCGTCGAGCACCAGATTCGGCCAGGCGTTCTCGGGGTCGCCCGAGCCGCCGGAGGTCGGGAACTGCAGGTCGTACTTGACGATCCGCGGCGTGCCGAAGCTGTTGTGCAGGATCAGCTTGTTGTAGCGCTGCGCGACACCCATCGCGGAGAGGATGTTGGCCGTCGCGTACGGCCCGATGATCAGGTCGACCTTGTCGACGGTGATGATCTGCTCATAGAGCGTGCGCGCGAGGTCGGGGCGCGACTGGTCGTCCTTCAGCAGCCACTCCACCTTGCGGCCGAGGAGTCCGCCCTTGCGATTGATCTCGTCGATCCAGACATCGCCGGCGACTTTGTGGATCGCGGAGGTCGGCCCGAGCGGGCCGGTGAGCGACAGCGTGCTGCCGATGCGCACCGGTTGCTGCGCCTGCACACAGAAGCTCAGCGCAATCGCTGCCCCGGCAGCGGCGCGGATCACGGATTTCATGCTTGCTCCTCCTCAGGACGCGGGTTTAATATTGTCCATAGGCCAATGCATTGTCAATAGCACAATGAAGAAACCCAAGCGCCGCGGCATCCAGTCTATTGATACGGGCATCCGCCTGCTCGAAGTTCTCGAGAAAGGCGACGGGCCGCTCGCGCTGAAGGAGCTCTCCGCGCGCGCGGAGCTCGATCCGAGCAGCGCGCACCGCTATCTCGCGAGCTTCGTGCGCTGCGGGCTGGTGCGCCAGGATCCCGATACGCGCTACGACTTCGGTCCGCTGGCGCTGCGCATCGGCCTAGCTGCGGTGCGCCGCATCGATCCGGTGCCGCTCACCGAGCGCGCCCTCCCCGCCCTGGTTGCCGAGACCGGCTATACGGCGCTGCTCGCGGTGTGGAGCAACCGCGGCCCGACGGTGGTGCACTGGCAGCGCGGTCCGACGCCGTTCGTCACCAATCTCGCGCTCGGTTCCGTGCTGCCGATCTCGCGCTCGGCCACCGGCGCGATCTTCGTCGCTTTCCTGCCCGCGACCGTGACCAGCGACGCGCTCGCCGCAGAGGCGCGCCGCGAAGCGGTCGACCGCGAGGCCTTTACGCGCGCGGTCGAGCGCGCGCGCAAGACGCGGCTCGCCTTTGTCGACTCGAGCGTGATTCCCGGGCTTTCGGCCGTGTCGTCCCCGGTGCTGCAGTGGAACGGCGAAGCCGCCGCCACCGTGACGCTCATCGGCCTCGACCACGAACTGGCGAAAGCGAGCCACCCCGCGGCGGCTGCGCTGCGCAAGCTCTGCGACCGCCTGTCTAAGGACTTCGGCGCACATTTAAAGGAGGCGGCATGAAGCTCGTCACTTTCGAAGTCGATGGCCGCTCCCGCGCCGGGCGCCTGGAAGGCGAATCGATCGTCGAACTCGGCGGCAGCATCAAGGAGATCCTCGCGAGCGGTGCGCTCGAACGCGCGCGCGAAGCCACCGGTGCGCGCCATGCGCGCAAGGCGGTGAAGCTGCTCGCGCCGATTCCCGATCCGGGCATGGTGCTCTCGGTCGGCATGAACTACCACGAGCACCTGAAGGAGATGAAGACGCCGGTGCCGGAGAAGCCGGCCGCGTTCACCAAAAGCGTGGCGAGCATCATCGCGACCGGCCAGCCGATCAAGGTGCCGAAGTCGAATCCCGGCATGCTCGACTGGGAAGGCGAGTTCAGCGTCGTCATCGGCAAACTGTGCCACGCGGTCAAGGCGGCCGAGGCACTCGACTATGTCGCCGGCTACACGCTGGTCAACGATGTCTCGGCGCGCGACTGGGTGATGCCGATCTTCTCCGCCACCGGCACCATGGGACCGATCCATGCGTGGGAGCACAACCTGCTCGGCAAGATGTTCCCGACCTTCTGCCCGATGGGGCCGTGCATCGCGACCAAGGACGAGCTGCCAGATCCGAACAACGTCCACATCGAGACCAGGCTGAACGGCCAGCGGATGCAGTCGGCGAACACCGACGATCTGGTGTTCACGGTGGCGCAGCTCATCGAGTACTACTCGCAGTTCTATCTTTTCCGGCCCGGCGACGTCATCACCACCGGCTCGCCGAGCGGCGTCGGCTTCGGCCGCAACCCGAAAGTCTTCATGAAACCGGGCGACGTGGTCGAGGTCGAGGTGAAGCAAATTGGCATCCTCAGAAACCCGATAGAGGCATAGACCCATGGAATTCGGCTATTTCACCCTGAGCGACAACCACTATCCCAACAACGCGCGCTCGGCGAACCAGTTCGTGCTCGAGATCCGCGAGCAGGCGATCCTCGCCGACAGGATCGGCATGCACTCGGCCTGGATCGGCGAGCACCACTTCGACTCGCTCGGCGTCAACTCGCGGCCCGACCTGCTGCTCGCGAACATCGCGTCGCAGACCAAGAACATCCGCCTTGCGCCCGCGGTGACGGTGCTGCCGCTGCATCACCCGGTGCATATCGCGGAGGCGTGGGCGACGCTCGATCTCCTTTCCGGCGGGCGGGTCGACTTCGCCACCGGCCGCGGCTACGACCGCAAGGAGTACGCGCCCTTCGGCGCCGATTTCTTCGCCTCCGCCGAGATCTTCGAAGAGGGCATCGATGTGCTGCTGAAGGCCTGGAACTCGCCCGGCCCCTGGTCGCACAAGGGCAAGTTCTACGACATCCCGGAGATGTCGATCACGCCCAAGCCGGTGCAGAAGCCCCTGCCCTTCTACGTCGCGTCGTTCTCGAAGACCAGCATCGACATCGCGGCGAAGCGCGGCCTCAACATCATCTACGCGCCGTTCGCCGCCGGCATGATCTTCGGCGGCATCGACAAGGCGGTCGACGCCTATCGCGAGGCGTGCGTAAGAGCGGGCAGCAAGCCCGGCCGCGCGATGTGCAGCTACTTCATCTTCATCGCCGACGACGCGAAGAGCGAGGACTACGGCCGCCAGAGCCAGCTCGACTACTTCAACCACTGCGTGATCCGCGCCATCCCGAACAAGCCGGAGGAAGCGCCGCCGACCATGCAGTACTTCATGAAGATCACCGAGATCCTGCGCAACATGAAGAAGGAGAACCTCACCGACCGCTCCATCCTGCTCGGCCGGCCCGACCAGATCATCGAGTCGCTGAAGAAGGTCGAGAAGGCCGGCATCGAGGAAGTGATCCTCTACTTCAACGTCGGCAACAAGCCGCACAACATGGTCAAGGAGCAGATGCACCGCTTCATGCAGGAGATCGCGCCGCATTTCCAGGGCAAGCACCTGCAACGCATGAAACAGGCCGCCTGATGGGTCGGTTCGCGCTTTTCGCGCTCGTGCTGCTGTTCGCGGCGGCGGCGCGCGCCGAATCGATGGACGAGCTCTACGCCGCGGCGCGCCAGGAGGGCGCGCTCGCGTTCTATGCCGGCGGCCCCACGGCGCCGTGGGAAGCCTTCAGCAAGGACTTCAGCGCGCGCTATCCAGGCATCAAAGTGAGCATTACGGGAGGTTTCAGCAACGTGCTCGATCGCCAGATCGACGCGCAGCTTGCGGCCGGCAAGCTCGAGACCGACCTGGCAATCTTCCAGACGCTGCAGGACTTCGTGCGCTGGAAAAAGGAAGGCGCGCTGCTCGGCTTCAAGCCCGACGCCTTCGACAAGGTCGACCCGAGCTTCCGCGATCCGGACGGTGCCTACATCGCAGTCCAGGTGATCGCGCACGTCTATGCCTATAACCCCCAGGTGGTCCAGCCGGCGGACGTGCCGAAGTCGGCGCTGGACTTTCTGAAGCCGGTGTTCCGCGGCAAGGTGGTCGCCGCCTATCCTGCGGACGACGACGCCACGCTGTACGCGTTCTATAGCGTAGTCGGCAAATACGGCTGGCAGTACATGGACAAGTACATGGCCAACCAGCCGACCTTCATCCAGGGGCATCTCGGCGCGCAACGCAGCATCTCGAGCGGCGAGAACTGGGTGACGCTGGACGCGCTGCCGCAGATCAGCATCGTCGAGAAGCGTGCCGGCAAGCCGCACGAAATCGCGTTTCCGCAATCCGACCCGCTGCCGATCTGGCCCTTGACCGCCGCGGTCTTCAAGGCGGCGCCGCATCCGAATGCGGCCAAGCTGTTTCTCGCCTGGTACCTGGAACCGGACCAGCAAAAGCGCATCGGCACCTGGTCGCCGCGCCAGGACGTGGAGCCGCCGTATGGCTGGAAGCCGATCCTTTCGTACAACGTCGTCAACAACTACCGCGAATTCCTGACCAACGAGAAACAGCTCGAGGAATTGCGCCGTCGCTTCGAGGCCTATACCGGACCGGTGAAGAACAAGGGCGGAGTGCGCTGATGTGGGAAGAGGTCGTCGCGCGCGAGAAGGCGCAGCACGATGCGCGCGACTTCCGCAGCGCGCTCGGCTGCTTTGCCACCGGCGTGTGCCTGGTCACCGCGCTCGCGCCGGACGGCAAGCGCGTCGGGCTGACAGCCAACTCCTTCAGCTCCGTGTCTCTGGATCCGCCGATGGTGCTCTGGAGCCTGGCGCGCAGCGCCTCGAGCGCGCCGGTATTTCGCGATGCCGAGTACTTCGCCATCAACGTGCTCGCCGCCGGCGACGAGGCGCTCTCCAATCATTTCGCCAAGCCAGGCGCGGACAAGTTCGCCGCCTTTGCCGAGCGCTTCACCGACGGCCTCGCCGGCGTGCCGCTGCTGCAAGGCGCGGTGGCGAGCTTCGAGTGCCACAGCCGGCACCGCTATTACGGCGGCGATCACATCATCCTGATCGGTGTCGTCGAGCGCTACAGCCACACCGATCGCAAGCCGCTCGTCTTTTGCCGGGGAGGCTACGCATGAGCAACCGCATCCTGACCACCCACGTCGGCAGCCTGCCGCGGCCGCACGACCTGCTCGACCTGATGAAGGCCAAGCTCTCCGGCCAGGACGTCGACAACGCTGCCTACGAGCGGCGCGTGCGCCAGGCGGTGATGGACATCGTGAAGCAGCAGAAGGAGTGCGGCATCGATGTCGTCACCGACGGCGAGCAATCCAAGCCGGGCTTTTTCTCCTACGTGCGCGAGCGGATGGTCGGCTTCGAGCCCAAGCCGGGGCGTAAGCTCGGCCTGTTCAAGGCAGAGACCGCGGCCTTCCCGGAGTACTACGCGCAATACTTCAAGGATGCGATGCTCGGCGGCACGATCCTGCCTTTCGTGCCGCTGGTGTGCACGGGACCGGTCAGCTATCGCAACCTCGAGCCGCTGAAGCGCGACATCGACAACCTCAAGGCGGCGCTCGCCGCGAGCGGCGCGAAAAGCGCGTTCATGCCGGCCATCGCACCAAGCGGCGTCGGACTCAACGACTACTACAAGAGCGAGGAGGAATACTTCCACGCCGTCGGCGCGGCGCTGCGCACCGAGTACCAGGCGATCGTCGATGCCGGCCTGACGCTGCAGGTCGACGATCCGTTCCTCTGCGAAATGCTGATCGACCCGGATCTCGATGCGAAGCAAAAGCGCAAGACCGCCTGGATGTACGTCGAGGTGATCAACCAGAGCCTGAAGGGCATCCCGGCGGAAAAGGTGCGCTTCCATACCTGCTACAGCATCAATGAGGGACCGCGCATCCACGACGCGCCGATGTCCGAGGTCGCGCCCTACATGCTGAAGATCAACGCCGGCGCCTACAGCTTCGAGTACGGCAACCCGCGCCACGAGCACGAGCACCATGTCTGGGAGCGGCTCAAGTTCCCGGACGGCAAGAAGCTGATCCCGGGCATGATCATGCACGCGGTCAACATCGTGGAGCATCCCGAGCTGATCGCCGAGCGCCTCGCGCGCTTCGCGAATGCCGTCGGCCGCGACAACATCATGGCCGGCGCCGACTGCGGCTTCTCTTCACAGGCGAACTACCGGCCGGAAGTCCATCCGACGGTGATGTGGGCGAAGTTCGAGGCGATGCGCGAAGGCGCCGACCTCGCCGCTAGGCAACTGTGGAAGAAGCCTGCCACGAAAGCCAAGCGGGCGAAGGCCAAGGGGAAGAAAAAATGAAACTCGTCGCGGCGGTACTTGCATTCGGTGTGAGCGCGCCGCTGTACGCGGCGGACAAGCTCACGCTCGGCTTCATGACCACGCTGTCGGGCCCGGCTGCGGTGGTCGGCAACGACATCCGCGACGGCATGCGGCTCGCGCTCGATCACCTGAACAATCGCGTCGGCGGCCTGCCGACCAGCGTGCTTATCGAGGACGACCGCCAGAAGCCCGAGGTGGCGATCGAGCTGGCGAACAAGTTCATCCGCCAGGACCGCGCCGATGCGCTGATCGGCTTCATGTTCTCGAACATCCTGCTCGCCGCTTACCAGCCGATTGTGCAGTCCGAGACGGTGCTGATCAGCTCCAACGCCGGTCCCTCGCAGATCGCCGGCAAGGACTGCTCGAAATACTTCTTCTCCACTTCGTGGCAGGGCGACAGCTGGGCCGAAGCGATGGGCGCCTATCTCACGAAGAAGGGCGTCGACAACATCTACCTCCTGGCGCCCAATTACGCCGCCGGCAAGGACGTGCTCGCGGGCTTCAAGCGCTTCTACAAGGGAAAGATCGCCGGCGAGGTGTACACCGGGCTCGGCCAGATGGATTTCTCCGCCGAGCTCGCCCAGCTGCGCGCGTCGAACGCGTCGGCCGTGTTCGCGTTCTTTCCCGGCGGTCTTGGCATCAACTTCGTGCGGCAGTACTCGCAAGCGGGACTTAAGGACAAGTTTCCGCTCTACACCTCCTACACCATAGACAACACCACCCTGCCGGCGATCGGCGAGGACGCGGTCGGCACCATCCGCACCTCGTTCTGGAACGAGGACTCGACCAATCCGGCGGCGGCGCGCTTCGTCGGGGATTTCCAGAAGAAGTACGGCCGGCCGCCTTCCGAGTACGCGGTGCAGGCCTACGACACCATCATGCTGCTCGACGGCGCGGTGCGGGAAGTGAAGGGCAAGGTCGAGGACAAGCCGGCCTTCCTCGCCGCGCTGAAGAAAGCCAGCTTCAAGTCGCTGCGCGGCAACTTCCGTATCGGCAACAACGGTTTCCCGATCCAGGATTACTACGTCGGGCGAGTCGTCAAGGAAGACGGCAAGGTGCGCATGAAGACCGACGAGCTGGTGCTCAAGGATCACGGCGACGCCTACGCCGCGCAATGCCCGCTGCCATGAGTGCGCTCAAGCTCAAGTTCCTGTCGCATGGAACGCTCGAGTCCCGCGAGCTGGAAAAATCCAGGCAGTTCTACGCCGAGTGCCTCGGCCTGGAGACGATTCGCACCAGCCCGCACTCGCTGATGATCCGGCTCGGAGGCGACAACACCATCGCGGTGGTGCAAAACCCGAAGAAGAACGCGATGGCGCTGCTCAACCACAACGGCCTCGATGTCGCCACGCGAGAAGACGTGGACGAGTGCTACCGCGTCCTGAACGAGGGCAAGGACAAGTGGGGGCTGAAGAAAGTCACCAAGCCGGCCGACCAGCACGGCACCTATTCCTTCTACTTCAGCGACCTCGACGACAACTGGTGGGAGATCCTCACCAACCCGCAGGGCGGCTATAGCTGGATGTTCAGCCAGGGGCGCGACCTCGCCGCCTGGGGCGCGGGCAAGGGCGACGAGGTCAATCCCAACCAGTTCAAGAAATGATCGATCGCCGCGGTTTCATGAAAGGCGCCGCAGCCCTCGCGGCGAGCGGGTTTGCTTCTGCGCAAGACGCGAGCACGCTGGTGGTGCGCAACGCTGGGCATGTGCTGACGATGGATCCGAAGCTCGGCAACCTGGCCGACGCCGACGTGCACATCCGCGACGGGCGCATCATCGCCATCGGCAAGAACCTGGCGGCGGTCAGCGGGCAGGTGATCGATGCGCGCGGCATGATCGTCATGCCGGGACTGATCGACACCCACACGCACATGTGGAATTGCCTGTGGCGCACGCTCGACACGCCCTACATCTACGGCCACAGCAACCTCGGCCCGCAGTACCGGCCCGAAGATTCCTATAACGCCGTGCGCCTGTGCGCCGCGGAGTTCCTGTTCGGCGGCATCACCACCGTGCACGCCTGGGAGCACAACGTGCGCAGCCCGGCGCACGCCGACGCCGAGCTGAAGGCGCTGACCGACATGGGCATGCGCACGCACTACTCGTACGGCTACTACCACCACCTGCCGGCCGACCAGCCGATGAACCTCGAGGACATCCTGCGCCTGCGCCGGCAGTGGCAGGGCGAGACGGTGACGGTCGGCTACGCGTCGCGTCCCGACACGAGCGACGGCTCGCCGCAGACGCAATGGCCCACCGCGACGCCCGCGGTGCGCAAGCTCGAGTGGGACTTCGCGCGGCGCGAGCGGCTGTCGATCACGCACCATGTGACGACGCCGGCTTCGAAACCCGAGGCGTACTACGAGATTGCCGGCCCCGATGTGCTCCTGATCCACGGCTATCACTGGGGCCTGGAGGTCTGGCAGCGCCTCGCCAAGCTCGGCGCCAGAGTGAGCCTGTCGCCCTACTCGGCGGCGAATTACCGCACGCCGGTGCCGTTCCGCGAGCTCTTCCAGGCGGGCATGCCGGCGAGCCTTTCCTTCGACCACATGAACCGCACCGGCAACGCCGATTTCTTCCGCATGCTGGTGCTGGCCTCGAACATCGAGCACCTGCGCACCGGCACCGGCCTCGCCGCGCACCGCGCGCTCGAGCTCGTGACGATCGACGGCGCGCGCGCTTTGGGACTAGGCGAGATCACCGGCTCGCTCACGCCCGGCAAGCGCGCCGACCTGATCATGATCCGCACCGACGAGCTCAACATGACGCCGACCGTGTCTCCCGAGCGTGCTGTGGTGAATTCCGTACGGCCGGAGAATGTCGACACCGTGATGGTGAATGGCCGTGTGGTGAAATCGCGCGGCGCGCTGACCGTCGCCGATGCGCGACGCGTCGGCGAGGAGGCGGCGCGCTCTTTGAAGGCGATCCTGCAGCGCGCAGGCTGACGACAAACTTTTACCCCGGCGCACGAAACACTCATTCCGCCGCGATCGCGCATCGTCGAGAATCCCCGCCATGGCCGTCTTGTATTACCTCACCGCCGCCGGAAAGGAAGCCGTCTCCGCGAGGGACGGCGAATCGAAGCTGCCGCTGGAGTACCGGCGTCTCCTCGGGCTGATCCAGGCCGAGGGGCACATCGACGTGATCCGCGGGCGGCTGCGCCGCTTCTCCGACCTCCTGATCGACGAATGGCTGAAGGAGCTCGAGGAGCTGAAGATGGTCGAGTCGGCGCTGCCCGGCAAGAACGAGGACGTCACCTTCACCGGCCGGCGCCCGCCGCCGCTGCCGCCGCTGGCCGATGAGGACAGCAAGCGGCTCGCCAAGACCACGGTGGTCGCGGCGACGCAGCTGCGCTCGGGCTCCTTTCTGGCGGACGAGCGCATCGCCAACCTGCCGCCGGTCGCCAAGGCGCCGGGCGAGACGGTGATCCTGCTGGTCGAGGACGACCCGGACCAGGCGGCGCTCGGGGAGCTTCGGCTCACGATGGCGGGATACCAGGTGCGCACAGTCGACCGCTCGAAGGCGTTATCGCGCGTCCTGCGCGAAGAGGCGCGGCCCGACCTGCTGCTGCTCGACGTCATGCTTCCGGACGGCAACGGCTTCGACATCCTCGCCCAGCTGCGCGGCCTGCCGGCGTTCGCAACGCTGCCGATCGTGCTGCTGACGGTGAAGGCCGAGCTCGGCGACATCCGCAACGGCCTCGCGCTCGGCGCCGACGGGTACATCACCAAGCCCTACAGCAAGAACCAGCTCGCCGAAGTCATCGGCCGGGTGCTCAAACAGTCCTAGACGGGGACTTGCGCGAACCTGTCCGCGAGCAGCTCGTAGGAGCGCAGCCGCGCGGCATGATCGAAAATCGCCGAGACCACCATCACTTCGTCCACGCCGGTCTGCTCGACAAACTGTTCCAGTCCGCGCCGCACGCTCGACGGTGAACCAACGAAGGAGTACTTCAGCATCCCGGAAACGTGCGCCTTCTCCGGCGGCGTCCAGTAGCTCTCGATGTCGTCGAGCGGCGGCTGCAGCTTGCCGCGGCGGTTGCGCACCATGTTGGTAAACTGCTGCTGCGCGCTGGTGAACAAGCGCTGCGCCTCGCGGTCGGTATCGGCAGCGAAGACATTGACGCCGGCCATGGCGTAGGGCCGATCGAGCTGCGCCGAGGGCCGGAAGCCCTTCCGATACTCGGCGAGCGCGGCATGCAGCGCGTCGGGTGCGAAATGCGAGGCGAAAGCGTACGGCAGGCCCAGCGCGGCGGCGAGCTGCGCTCCGTACAGGCTGGAGCCGAGAATCCAGAGCGGGACCTGCGATCCCGCGCCGGGCACCGCTACGATCGGCTGGTCGGGCTCTGCCGGCGCGAGCAGCGCCTGCAGCTCGAGCACGTCCCGTGGAAACTGGTCGGGATCGGACCAGTCGCGGCGCAGCGCGCGCGCCGTGCGCTGGTCAGTACCGGGCGCGCGCCCCAGCGCGAGATCGATGCGGCCTGTATAGAGCGCCTCCAGCGTGCCGAAGTGCTCCGCGATCACCAGCGGCGCGTGATTCGGCAGCATGATGCCGCCAGCACCGACGCGGATGCGCGAGGTGCCGCCGGCGAGGTAGCCGATGACCACCGATGTGGCCGCGCTCGCGATCCCCTGCATGTTGTGATGCTCCGCGACCCAGTAGCGCGTGTAGCCGAGGCGCTCGGCGTGGCGCGCGAGCTCGAGGGAGTTGCGCAGCGCATGCGCAGCCGTCTGGCCCTGGATGATGGGAGCGAGGTCGAGGATCGAGAGCGGGATCACTGGCTTCCTTAACCTCGGGGCATTCCGGATGACTTCAAGTGCCCAGGGCCTTCGGCAGCCAGAGCGCGATCGCCGGGAATATGGCGAGCAGCGCCAGGAGCACGAGGTCCGCAAGAATGAAAGGCGCCACGCCGCGGTAGATGGTGCGCATCGGGATCTCGCGCGCCAGGCCGTGCAGGATGAAGACGATGACGCCGATCGGCGGGATGATCATGCCGAGCTCGATCACCACCACGTTGATGATGCCCCACCACACCGGGTCGTAGCCGAGCTTGACGATCACCGGCAGCACGAAGGGCAAGGTAATGAGCATCGCCGAGATCTCGTCGAACACCGCGCCGAGCACCAGGTATCCCGCGAGCAGCACGAAGACGATGGCGAGCGGCGCGAGCGGCAGCTGCCCTATCGCCGCCACCAGCGCCTCGGGGATCCTGGCGAGGGTGATGAAGTAGCTGAAGATGAAGGCGCCGATCAGGATCACGTAGAGCATCGCGGTGGCGCTGGCCGATTCGCGCAGTCCT
>Ga0209647_1003828_pt1 | contig 11520 bp, 9 predicted proteins | sample GraSoi_2013_60cm_FD_185827 | JGI IMG/M metagenome (GOLD analysis project Ga0209647, IMG submission 185827) | Grasslands soil microbial communities from the Angelo Coastal Reserve, California, USA - Sample 9_17_2013_60cm (SPAdes) (version 2) | ecosystem: Environmental > Terrestrial > Soil >... | reverse complement strand
GTGAGGCGATATAGGCCATCATGAGTAGGAGTGATGCTTCCGCTATGCTAAAGCGCCTTAAAGAGAAGCCGCGCCCGAGGCGAAAACTCGACAGGCTAAAGCGAAAACGAAACATCCCTACGCCCACATACTTGTGTTGATCGAGCGTATCTTCCTCTTCTTCTTCGATGAGCGTAACAGGTTCTTCCAATTTGGCGTCAACGACAGTCGCTGCTGATGTTTTTTCTGGATGCTCTACGTCGTGTGAAATCTTCTACTTCTCCTCTTACCCATTGCCCACGGTCAGGCTTCGTCTTTGATTACTATACCAGCGAACGGTTCGATCGTCTCAGATTTGTGCAGAAAGTACTTTTTACCGGCTGCCCAAAAGTTTAGTGGTATGCGCTACCATTACAACGATTGTTTGCGCCTATGATCACACATCAGTATGCAAAGTGCCAGCGAGACCCAATCATGTCAACGCACTTGATGGACGGGGAGGGACAAATCCTCATCGAAAGCCCATCCAACCTTTCCTATGCCTCTGCAAATCTCTTCAATACACCCGTTCAATTCCAATAGCCGGCAAGCAATCGGTGTGAGCAAACAATGGTTAAGATACGATTGGTGCAACTAGCCCATTTTCGCTATCTTGCAGTTGCAAAACTAGCAACCGGCGATATTTTCAAGTAAAGTGTCATTGTGTATCAAGCACAACAATGTATTTGTTCACTGTAGAGCGAGGTTTCAGCAGTATGTTATCTTCACCGGACCCCCACGTAACCAGACCCCTAACTGGTGGAAATGAGCGACTCGAAAACACAGGAAAACTTTCTAGCGGAATACAGGCAGGACAATTCAACAACCCGACTACCAGTACGAAACTGCCTATAGTCATTCCGGCATCAACAAAGCGCATACGCACCGAACCCCTGGAGCATCCCCGGCATGGAAGGCGCCGCTTCGTGCTGCCAGGTGTACTGGTGGGAAGTATTCTAGCGATCATCTTTGCCTGCCTATTTGTTGTTCCGCTGGATAATAACAGCCAGCATTCAGGCACCATCGCGCAGGCGATTGGGAATCTGATTTCAACGGGGCATTTTGGTACCATTGACCCTTTAGAACACGTGGCGGTGCCCACATCGTCACTCGTCACAGGTCAGGGCCTCTGCGGGGGTACTGATATCTGGGGTACATGTGCAACCTACATTACTGCCAGCGGCGTGATGGGGACAGGACAAATGCAAAGGCCAATCCTGGGAGCTGTAATTACACAACCCTTTGGTCATCCCGAGTACCAACTATGGTGCGGATGTTGGAGGCCGCACACGGGCATCGACCTGGCCGCACCCTATGGCACAGCGGTGATGGCTGCTGATAGCGGGCAGGTCATCTGGACCGGTTGGGACTGGTCGGGATTAGGCTGGGCGGTCAAGATCAATCATGGCTATTACATTGCCACGATCTATGGGCATCTTGATCATTTCATCGTGAAAGTTGGTCAGAATGTGAAAAAAGGCCAGGTGATTGGCTACGAGGGCAGTACTGGGGCCTCAACAGGCCCACACGTGCATTTTATGGTACTGGTCTATAATATCTGGGTAGATCCCACGAAATATGTACAGCTCCCCTAAAACAAAAGGCAAGGCTGGCTTAAAAAAAGCCAGCCCTGTCAAAAGTAATTACAGTACTGTACTACGCTTGAGCAATACTCTTAGGGCGACGGCGGCTGATAGAGCCACCTTTGCGTCCCGCGGCTTGCGCCTCTTCACTCGTCCATTTATGCGCGGTCCCCATAGCATGAGCAGCTTTGCCGCCCTTGCTGGCAATCTCACGCTTCTTTTCTGGGCTCATTGATGCAAAACCACGGCCACGACCTTTGCTAACTGCCATTGTTAATTCTCCTTCCATCTAAGTTTTAACAGCTTCCTCAGAACACCTCAATGCAGTTGTAGCTGTGACCAGTTATGCGACGGCTACGACCGCAAACGCTGAAAGTCTATAGAAGTGTTCTTCAACATTGTAAGCATAACAGGCTCTGTACACAAGAACAAGTCAACAATAACAAGACCCAGCATTTTCTAATGTTTGCCTGGTTGCTCCAAGGATGAGCTAACCTGAGCAAGCGGCAAAGCCTGGCCTACGGTCCCTGGTTTAGATTTATATCGCCACTATCAGTATTCAGTGTCACTGTTGCGCCCTGTCCCTGTGAGGCGGTCCCTACATTTCCAGTTGCCTGAGTACCTGCCTGGTTGTTAGTCCGCTTCACGCTGAGAAAGCCAGGGGTATTGATCGTACCTGAGCTGGTCGAGGCTTTGAGATGAAATGCTGAGTCAGGCGACACGGTGAGATCGATTGTACCGCTAGATGTAGTAAACTGGTCTGTTCCACCTGTTCCAATGGTTCCATTGAAGCTGATATCTCCAGAACTGGTATTGAGCTGGAGGTCGGCTCCCTGGGGAACGGTTACCGTGAAATCGACAGAGCCTTGCCCATTGTCTTGCACACTAGCGTTGATTGTGTTCCCATCTGGGCTTTGACTGTAGTTTACCTGTGTATCATTAGGATTGCCCGAAAAACCCGGGTTCCCTGTGTCCTGTATAGTGACAGTGTTCGCATCAGAGCTTGTTTGAACATTGATGGTACCGTTATCACCGGTTATCACAACGGTTGGCGTACTGCTGCTGACTTTAAAGAAATGCGGACTCTCTATACTGCTGCTGCTGGACTGCGAACCATTGAACGGTGGACCACCGAATCTATCCACAGATCTGAAGACCGAGCCAAAACCTCCACCCATCAAGCTAATAATAATGAATGCAAGAATGACCCAGAACCAGATGCCACGACCACCTCTGCGGTATGGCCCCTGCCTGTATTGCCCTCTTACGGGCTGCTGCGGAGCTGCTCCAGCGTAGGGGGGAAGACCGGTGTACATTTCTTGCCGGGGAAGTGGAGGCAGCGTGGCATTCCACCGCTCGCGCGAATCAGCATTTATCGGCTCAGGGATAAATGTTTCCTGCTCTTGCGTACCCGTTTTCGCATCAAGTTTTTGGGAGGGCTTCCAATCGGGATCCGCAAATTGCATCTCCTGATTACTCATATCAGACTCCGTTTCTGCTTTGCCCAATGCAACTCTGTCATCATTATATACGTTTTTTTGATGGCAGAGTTACAAAGCACTTCTAGCGCCATGGTCAGATCATCATGTACACTTATAATAATAGCACAATTGCAGCGGTGCACTTGACCATCGCAATAGAGGACGCTACAATGTGCCAGTAATGCCTAAGTGTATCGTTTTCCGTTAGATCTATTTGAAATAGCTCTGAGGAATCATTTTGCAGCTAAAGGATAAAAATCAAATGTCCGAAATGAGCCTGGAAGAGACCGAATCTACTACCCCTGCCGATAACGATGAAACGGAGCCGGGGGTGTTTAAGATCGAGGAGGTTACAGCGACTGCACCTGTTGAGGCCCCTGCACCTTCTGCCAACGTGACAGCGGCGCCGCCTGCCGCGCAACAACGGTCGAATCGTTCGGCCACGATTGAGCATCTCGCAGCACGACGTGCGGTTACCGAACTGAGCGCCGACGCGCCTGAAGTGAAGCAGACTATCAGTGAGCTGCGCACGGAACTGACCATACTGGTGACGGATCTGCGCTGGGGTGGATTATCCGCCAAGGAAACCGCTGAGCGCATCATCCTGCTGCTTAATGTGGGTTCACTCCAGCAATGGATACCACTGCTGGTCCCCAATATCCTGGAAATTGACCGGGCAGGTGATCTTGTGCCTGCCTGGCTGAAGATCATAGAGCAAGAAGACCCTGTTGACCTGCCTGCTGATGCCAATCCCGCCGATACGATGGTAGGGCGAGCCAGGCGCATTGCAATCCTGATGCTGGGCTATTACAAAACATCGCAAATTTCTGAGTTGCTGGGAAAACTGGCTGCCGATCCCGGTTCTTCTCTCTACGCGACGCGGTCATTGGTCCGGCAGTCCACGCTAGCAGCGATGAAAGCGCTGGCGGGCGCACTCATGGATGCTGAGGGATGGGCAAAGGTTGATGTGATCGATGCCTACGCGATCCTCAATCAAGCGCGCTTTTACGAGATTATGCTGGCGAGTGGCCTTGACCGGGCCAATGGATTAGAGAGCTATATTGCGGTCCCGCTGTTCCGGACTATTCCGCTGGAAAACTACCTGCCTGGCGATAGTAAGCTTGCGCCACGGCTTACACAGCAAGCCGCGCTTGTGCTAAGCCAGGTGCTGCAAGATAGCATAAATAACGCCGGCGGTGGCTCGCTCCCACTTATCTTCGAGCGTGATCTACCCAGACTGGCTGGCGCTCTCTTCGAGGGTGCAAGAAACGCTCCAGATTGGCAGCATACGATTGCGCTCCACCGGCTTGGCTTATTGCTTGGTCGTTATTGGGGCGAAATCTCTCGCGGCACTATACAGGATCAGCGTATTGCGCAACCGGTCTATGAATGCTTACCTCTGATGCCGGATATCGAGCGCTGGATGAACAGCACCGGTCGCGACGTGTTATTGGAAACACTTGCTAACCAAGAGGAGGTCTTCCTACCCAGCCTGAAAGCGCTGAACGAATTACGTGAGCTGCGCGCTACAACGGTGCTGATAGCTCGCCTGGATGCCACTGTACACATCGTTGATCGCGAGCACGCTGTCCGTTTGGGGCAAATATGCGATACGCTGGTTCAATTAGGCGATCGCCGCGCTGTACCTTCGATACTCCAGCTTGTGAAGCGCACTGTCGATGTTGATGGACGAGCAATGCGTGCCAAACGCCGTGACAATCTTGCAGTGGGAGATGCCGATATACCTGCAAGCATTGTGTATGGAGCAGCTATTCGTACATTTGCACAATTTGCGGACCGCGGTACGCTAGACCTCGTTTTGCATGCCGCAAACGACTTTGACCCTTATGTGCGCACTCAGGCGCTTGAGGCACTGAAGAGCATCGACCCGCAAGGCGAAGAGTTCCGCACGCGCATGGTCGTACGCGAGGCGTTGAACGATCCTCGTGATACGGTTGTGCGTGTCGCTTGCCAGCTCATTGCACAGTACCATGATACAGAGTCTGTGACCTCGCTGCGCGTTCTTGCCGAGACACGCCCCGAATTCGCGCCATCTGTGCAGGAGACGTTGAGGCAATTGGGGGCGTTATAAGCTTCGAGGGCACTCCCGCTCCTACGCCTCCTTCGGTACAACCGGCAGCACTACATACGATGGGTGCTCGCGGTCGTGCAGGATGGTTTGATGAGCAACGGCCAGTTCAGCGCTGGTACCGAAATCGTGGCCTGTATTCGGGTTGCGATCCCAACGCGGGAAGCTGCTGCTTGTCACGTCCAGGCGAATACGATGCCCGGCTTTAAAGACATTGCTGGTGGCCCAGAGGTCGATCTCATACTCGTAGGGCATTCCTGGCTCAATCAAAGAGGGCGCTTCTCCGCGCGCAAAGTTGCGATAGCGAGCACGGATAATGCCATCGGTGAGATTCTGCGCATAACCACCAGGATGGACATCTACCAGGCGTGCCACAAAATCGGTATCCGGTGCGCTCGAAATGGCCCAGAGATATACCTTGATCGGGCCGGTCACCTCGACATCCTCTTTTAACTCGCCGGAGGTGTATACCAGAACATCCTCGCGGCTCTCGGTAGAGCGCTGGTCGAATGGGCCTGGCCGATATTCCGGCGACATATTGATCGCGCCGCCTCGAGTAATCACCGGATTGGCAGGGTCATACGCATAGTGGTCGGAGGAGGGCTCGTCACCCTCGGGGATATCGGTAGTCAGGTAGCCATTACCGTGTAGCGTATTGGCCCGCCTATTGCTGTGCAGGTAATAGCGCGTCTCCACAGCGCGAGCCAGCGGCCACTCCTGCTCATCGCGCCAGACGTTGGCACCCATTACGAAGAGCTTGATCGGAGCTTCATTCAACATGCCCGTGTCGGTGCCTTTCAGCCAGTGGTCGAACCAGCGCAATTGCCAGCTCACGAAGTCCATCTGCAAGTCGATGAAAGCGCCGGATGCCCCGAAGCCAAAGTTCATCTCACCGATAGGATTCATTACGCCACCATGCGTCCATGGCCCAATGAGAAGCTTGCTCTGCCGGGCCTCCGGTGTACTTCCCTGCGTGCGCATGATGGTAAAGTTGCTGAGGGTGTCCTGCAAGAAAATGTCATACCAACCGCCGGTGTTCAGCGTGGGAACGGTGACATTCTCATGCTTGCCTACAATAGTCATCGGATCAAGTATCTCGTGCCCGCGCTGCAGCGACCCTGCAAAATTCATAAAGAAGTAAGGAGCTATATCCTGTTGTTTCAGCGGCCCGAATTCTCGCAGTGGCAGTGACCAGTATCCCTCTTGCTCCAATGCATCCATCTCTTTAGCCAGCAGGTAGATAGCACGCCCCAGGGCCTGCGGATCACCACGGTGGCGACGCACCAATAGATCGAGACCCATCATCAGTTGCCAGCTAACCGCGGCACCCAATTCCAAAGCTCCGCCACGAAAGACTGGTCCGTTCAAGGGGTCATTCCATGTCTCAAAGGGTGCCATAGCTTTTAGAGCCGGGGGTTGGTGAACTGCTGCCGACCACTGTGTGAAGCCGAAATAGGAGATGCCATACATACCAACTTTGCCGTCACTAGAGGGTAAGCGGGCAGCCCATTCGATAGTATCAACGCCATCTTGCGCTTCAAAGATAAAAGGGAGCCACTCGCCCTCCGAGGTGAAGCGTCCACGGGTATCCTGTACAATGACAACATATCCCCGCCGCGCTACTTGAGCGGGATCCATGACCGCAGTCCCTATGGAAAAATCTTTACCATAGGGTAGGCGTGTGAGCAGCACAGGCCAGCGACCCTCGCCTGCTGGCCGGTAGATGTTAGCACGCAGGACAGTGCCATCTCTCATGCTGGCTTGAACATCAAAATCCACGGTGATTTTCTGGTCTATTTGCATTGCCATATCCAGGAATGCTCCTTCTTTTTGCTTAACGGTAGCGTTGATCGATTTTTGTTGAGCCTGCATCGTAGTCCCCAACCCACAATGTCTATCTATTATAGACCAGTTTGCCGCGCGGGGCCAATGCAGACTTGGGAGAGGAGACAGGGCAACCCTCGCGGCCGCCCAGAGCTTGACACTCATTAAACACATCGGCTATACTTTCTCCATAGATGGAACGTGGTTCCACTGAATAGAACACGACGGTGTTGTGACACTGGGGAAAACAGCATGCGACATGGAGAACCCTTGGACGGCGAAAATACAGTTCAGATCGTCCATCGTATCGCCAGCGTCCTACGAGCTTTCGGAAACCAGGGACTGCTAGGTATCACGGACCTCGCTAACGCCACAGGCCTGCCAAAATCCACCACACATCGTTTAGTCACAGCCTTAGTGAACGAGGGATTGCTGGTACAAGAGGAGGATAGTCACAAGTACGCCCTCAGCCTGCGCGTTACCGCTCTAGGCGCGAGTATCCTCAGTTCGCATACCGTACGTAAATCCGCGCGTCCAATCCTCATGGAGCTACGCGACCAGACGCGCGAATCGGTGCATCTCGCGGTACTCGAGGGCATGGAGGCGGTGATTATCGACACCGAGGATTCCTATTTTTTTGTGCGTGCTGTCAATGTACCAGGCCAACACCTGCCGGCGCATGCAGTCTCCACAGGCAAGGTGCTGCTCGCCTACCAGTGGGAGGTACGATTGCGCGAGATACTCAGCCACATGACTCTCACACGCTACACGGAGCGCACAATAACCGACCCACGCTTGCTCCTTGAGGAACTGCGCAACGTGCGCGCGAATGGCTACGCTATTTCATGCGGTGAACTAGAAGAGGGTATCGACGCTGTTGCGGCGCCCATTTTTGACCACTTGAACTCAGTTGTTGCAGCGGTTTCCATAGGTGGCCCAAGCGAACGCTGTCGTCCCAGGCAGTCCGAACTGATTGCGGCTGTGACGCGAGCCGGGCAACAGGTATCGCAGGCGCTGCGCTATGTGGGCTGGCATTAATTATCGAGGATAGCGTGACAAAGCAGAACAAAGTCAAGACTAATGCAAGAAAAAAATGAAAGCACCTCACTCCTGGAACTATTCTGAAGATAACGGTATCCTGGTTGCCTTGAAAGGCGCAGGTGATCTTGCTACAGGAGTTATACACCGTCTTACACGCGCAGGTTTTGCAGTGATGGCCACCGAACTGCCTCAACCCACCGTGCTGCGCCGCACGATAGCATTCGCGGAGGCAGTGACGCTGGGGCAAATGACGGTCGAGGGCCTAACAGCCGTTCGAGCCAGCTCTGCAGAGGAGATTCAGGAAGCTCTAGCGCGCGGATTTGTGCCTATTGTGGTTGACCCTGACGGGACAATGCTCAGACAGATGCAGCCCAGGGTACTGGTGGAAGCAACCCTCTCGAAATACAATAGCGGTATTACGCCGGACGATGCCCCAATTGTGATTGCGCTTGGCCCCGGCTACGAGGCGGGCAAAGATGTGCACGCGGTCATCGAGACGAATCGCGGGCATAACCTGGGCCGTGTCTACCTGCAAGGTTGTGCCGAGCCGGATACAGGGGTACCCGGCACGATTGGCGGATATGGCGTTGAACGCCTATTACGCGCCCCTCGTACTGGCATGCTGTATGGTGTGCGCCAGATCGGAGACCAGGTACAGGTGGGAGAGACGGTAGCCGTAGTAAACTCGGATGATGGCAGTATGCCTATTACCGCTGCCATTTCCGGCATACTGCGTGGCCTTGTGCGCGATGGCCTGCATGTCAGTGCAGGCATGAAGGTGGGAGATATTGACCCACGGGCCGTTCGCGAACACTGCTTCACCATATCGGATAAATCACGTGCAGTCGGCGGGGGTGTGCTGGAGGCGATCATGTACTTGTTGAGGCAATAGGATTATATTTATGCTCAAAATCGCTGCCTATCATAGTCCCACAACATTAGCCGAAGCTGCTACTTTGCTCGCAGAAGAAGGACGAACCGTTATCGCAGGTGGTACAGACCTGCTCGTAAACCCACGCTATATGGTCGGGGTGCGCGAAGTTGTGGATATCCGTAAGCTAGGGTTAGATTATATCCGCGAAGAGAACGGGGGGCTCTATATTGGCGCGGGAGCTACTATGCGTACGGTAGCCCTGCATCCAAAGATACAGGCGCTGGCCGGGGGTATACTTGCACGAGGTGCAGCCGTCTGTGGCTCACCGAATATTCGCAACATGGCGACAGTAGCGGGCAACGTTGCCTCGGCTCTTCCGTCCGCCGACACTCCGCCCTCATTGTTGGCCCTCGACGCGCAGGCAGTACTGGTGGGTATCCAGGGTGAACGTGTCGTGCCGCTGAATAGTTTTTTTGTTGGACCCGGCAAGAGCATTCGCGAGCGAGAGTTAATTCGCGAACTGCGTATCCCCTTAGCCAATCTCGATAGATTACGCGGCGGTTTTTACAAGATTGGCCGCACCGCTGAGGATATTTCGCTAGTGAACGCCGCTACAACACTTATTATAGAAGATGGCATCATCGCCGCTGCTCGCCTGGTGATGGGTGCCGTGGCTCCCATACCGCTACGAACTGTGCGGGCAGAAGAAGCCCTCACAGGGCAACCTCCCACGGAAGAGACTTTCCGGCGAGCGGCAGGGATAGTGCGCGAAGAGGTGCGGCCCATCAGTGACCACCGTGCTTCCGCCGACTACCGGCGGCGAATGAGCGGAGTTGCAGCGGTACGTGCGCTGCGCCAGGCAGCGGGCTTAGCGCCACATGGAGAGGAATGGCACCATGCCTGAGATCGAAGTAAAACTGAAAGTCAACGGACGCGCAGTAACGTGGCGCGTACTCCCCGGTGAAACATTACTGGAGGCGCTGCACGCTCATCATCTGAGAGGAGCAAAACTCATTTGCGGCACGGGCGATTGCTGCGGCTGCGGTGTGATCCTGAACGGCCGCTCTATCAACTCCTGCTGCATGCTTGCAGCACAGGCGGATGGCGCCGACCTGCTCACCATCGAGGGACTGGCACAGGACGGAAAACTCCACCCCATCCAGGAAGCATTTGCCGAGGAGGGAGCCGCGCAGTGTGGCTACTGCACACCGGGCTTCATCATGAGGACGTATGCCTTTTTGCAGGAGCATCCTCACCCTACAGAGGATGAGGTACAAGCGGCACTGGCAGGAAATATTTGCAGGTGTACTGGCTATGTCAAACCTGTGGCGGCGGTGTTGAGGGCAGCGGAAATGATGAGGCCATAATAAAGACCTGGGCGAGTGATTATTACTTGTCTCTGGTAAGTGTGCATGATATGATTGTGGCAAGCGAGGAAGGAGGGAATAAGATGTATCGTTTTCTAGCGATCATTGAAAGTGGTGAAGGCCTGGTAAACTGAGCGTGATTTTTATGATTTTTCACCCTCGACCACCGTTTAGTGTGATTGTACCCCGATCCAGCAGCCTAACCAGTTTCAGAGAATATTTAATGGAAAACGAATCTTACGAACCTGGCTCCGGTAACATTGCCGATGCCGCACATCAACAGGCACGTCAGATAGCACGTACGCACGTGGTTGGACAGAAGGAACGGCGCGTGGATGCGCGGCCGCTGGTTACAGGCGCTCCCGTCTATGCGGCTGAATTTGAGCAGCCCAATATGCTCCATGCTCGTATCCTGCACTCACCACACGCGCATGCAACTATTCGCAGCATAGACAAAAGCAAGGCCCTCGCTCTACCAGGCGTATATGCTGTACTCACCTACGAAGATCTGCCCCGGGTAGCACACAGCACCGCAGGCCAACCATATCCCGAAACGTCACCCTATGATGCCTATTTGCTCGACAGCCGCGTGCGTTACGTGGGGGACTGGGTCGCCTTTGCTGCCGCTGAAACGCCAGCTATTGCCGAAGAAGCACTCAGTCTGATTGAGGTTGATTACGAGCTGTTACCGGCAGTATTTGATCCGCTCGAAGCCATGCGCGAAGGCGCGCCCCAGTTGCATGAACCAGATACAACACATCCCAATGCGGGCAAACACAAGGGCGATATTTACGATGCGGCACATAACATTGCAGCGCACGAGGTCATCGAACATGGCGATTTTGAGGCCGCTCTGCGCGAGGCCGATATCATCGTCGAAGGAGAATACCGCGTCCCTTTCATCTCGCATGCCGTGCTGGAACCACATGTCTGTGTTGCCTACCTGGATGGCTACGAGCGGATGATCGTCGTCAGCAGTACGCAGGTACCCTATCACACGCGCCGTCAACTGGCCGCTGTGCTGCAACTGCCCATCTCACGCGTGCGCATTGTCAAGCCGCGCGTGGGCGGTGGTTTTGGCAGCAAGCAGGAGATGCTGCTGGAACCTGTTGCCGCAGCCCTGGCGCTCAAGACCCGGCTGCCGGTGCGTATTGAGTACAGCCGCCAGGAGGAGTTTACGGCAGGGCGTTTCAGGCATCCGGTGATTATGCGTATGCGCAGTGGTGTCAAGCGCGATGGCACA
>Ga0209647_1003827_pt1 | contig 11520 bp, 6 predicted proteins | sample GraSoi_2013_60cm_FD_185827 | JGI IMG/M metagenome (GOLD analysis project Ga0209647, IMG submission 185827) | Grasslands soil microbial communities from the Angelo Coastal Reserve, California, USA - Sample 9_17_2013_60cm (SPAdes) (version 2) | ecosystem: Environmental > Terrestrial > Soil >... | reverse complement strand
GTGATCCACCACGAGAGCATCGATCGGAAGGGCATCAGCGGCCGCATCAGCGTGTCGCCCCAGTAGGGCGCCCGCCGCCCGAACGCGGGATGGATGTAGCCGGGCCGGACGACCGTCAGCCGCGATCCGAAGACCGCCTCGAGGTCGTGCTCGGTCTCCGCCTTGATGCGCGCCCAGGCCTGGGAGCCGGTTGCGGACGCGCCGTGGCCGCTCACGAAACAGAAGCGCATCGCCGCGTTCGCGATCGAGGCGACGCGCGCGCACGCCATGACGTAGTCGTGCGTGATCAGACGGTACTGCGCCTCGCCGCTCGTCTGATACCAGGAAATGCCCAGCGCGCACAGCACGCAATCGACGGTCGCGAGCGCGGGACGGAGGCGTTCGAAGTCGCTGAAGTCGCCGAGGATCGCCGTTTCGAGCTTCGGGTCGCTGTAGGGCAGGGGGCGGCGGCTGACGGCGAGGATCGACGCGATGCGGGGGTCCTCGAGCCCCTCGCGGACGATCGCGTCGCCCACGACGCCCGTGGGGCCGAGCACCAGAGCCTTCACGGGCCGGGGCTAATCCCCGTCCGCCGCGACCGGCTCGCGCTCGCCGTCGGGAGGCGCGCCGCCCGGCCGCGCGGGTCCCGATCCGTTTGGCGCCTTCTTCCGGCGCGGACGGATGTCGTGCCGCTTGATCATCTCGTTCAGCGTCGTCGGTTTGATGTGGAGCAGCTCCGCGGCCCGCTTCTGGACGCCGCCGGCGGCTTCGAGCGCCGACTCGATCAGGCCCCGCTGGAACGACGCCTCCGCGTCGCGGTAGGAAATGCCCTCCGGCGGCACGACGAACTGCGGCATCTGGAAGCTGCGGCTGGTCCGCACGTGCTCCGGGATGAGATCCGCCCCGATCCGCGGCCCCGACGACAGCACGGTCGCGCGCTCGATGACGTTCTCCAGCTCGCGCACGTTCCCCGGCCAGTCGTAGTCGGCGAGCAGGTCGAGCGCTTCGGCCGACAGCTCGAGCCCGGGCTTGTTGTTCTCGACGCCGTATTTGTCGAGGAAGTGCTGGACGAGGAGCGGAATGTCGTCCTTGCGCTCGCGCAGCGGCGGCAGCTGCACCGTGATGACGTGCAGGCGGTAGTACAGATCCTCGCGGAACCGGCCCTCGCCCATCATGCGCTGCAGATCGACGTTGGTCGCCGCGATGATCCGGACGTCGACTTTGATGGTCTCGATCCCTCCCAGGCGCATGAACTCGCGCTCCTGGATGACGCGCAGCAGCTTGGCCTGCGTCTCGAGCGGGATGTTGCCGATCTCGTCGAAGAAGATGGTCCCCTTGTCGGCCAGCTCGAAGAGCCCTTTCTTCGGGTAGACGGCGCCGGTGAACGCCCCCTTCACGTGCCCGAACAGGTTGGACTCGAGGAGATCCGGCGGCAGGTTGCCCGAGTTGACGGTGATGAACGCGCGGTCGGACCGGACCGAGTTCTGGTGCAGCGAGCGCGCGATGAGCTCCTTGCCCGTTCCGCTCTCGCCGTTGATGAGGATCGTCGTCCGGCTCGGCGCCGCCTGGATGATCAGGTCGAACACCTGGCGCATCCGCGAGCTCTTGCCGATGATCTCGCCGAAGTGGTTCGCGTGCGCCTGCAGGTTCTGCCGCAGCGCGCGGTTCTCGGCGACCAGGCGGTGCTGCGCCAGGGCGTTGCGCAGGACGACCAGCACCTCGTCGTTCTTGAACGGCTTGCTGATGTAGTCGTACGCGCCCCGTTTCATCGCCGCGATCGCGTTCTCGACCGACGCATACGCCGTGATCATCACCACCGGCAGGTCGTCGTCGATCTTCCTGATCTCGTCGAGCGCCGTGACGCCGTCCATGCCGGGCAGCATCACATCGACGATCGCGGCGTCGAACGGCATCGACCTGGCGAGCTCGAGCCCCTCCGCCGCCGTCGAGGCCAGACGCACCTGGTAGCCTTCGCGGGTCAGCAGCGTCTCGAGGATCTCGCGCATGATCTCCTCGTCGTCGATGACCAGAATGGAGCTGGTGTTCACAGGCATCTGGCGCACATGGGCCGCACGGCCTATGACGTCCGCTCTATTTTCTCGGCCGCCGCGAGCGGGAGGCGGATCGAGAACCGCGTGCCCTGCTCGACTTGACTGTCGCATGTGATCGATCCTCCATGCTCCTGCACGATGCCGTAGGTGATGGACAGCCCGAGTCCTGTTCCCTTGCCGATCTCCTTCGTCGTGAAGAACGGGTCGTAAATCCGCGAGAGCTGCTCGGCCGGAATGCCCGACCCCGTATCCGCGACTTCGACCACCGCCCCGTCGCGGTCCGCCCGCGTGACGATCGTCAGCCATCCGCCCCTGGGCATCGCGTCGCGCGCGTTCAGGAACAGGTTGAGGAACACCTGCTGCAGCTTGTGCTCGATCCCCTGCACGACGGGCGGCCGCGCGGCCAGTTCCTTCCGCACCTGGATGCGCCCGGTGCGGAACTGGTGCTCGAGCAGCGACAGCACGTCGTTGACGACGGCGTTGATGTCGCACGGACCGCTGTCGACCTGCGCCGGCCGCGCCAGGTTCAAGAGCCCGTTCACGATCTTCGCCGCCCGGAACGTCTGCCGCTCGATCTTCTCCAGCACCTGGGTCGACGGGTCGTCGGGCCGCGCGCGCTCGAGCAGCATCTGGGTGAAGCTCGAGATGCCGGTCAACGGCGTGTTGACCTCGTGCGCCACGCCCGCCGCGAGCAATCCGATCGACGCCATCTTTTCCGAAATCTGCAGTTGCTCCTCGAGCTGCACGCGCGTCGAAATGTCCTCGACGATGACGATGCTGCCCACGACCTCCGAGTGCGAGTCGCGGAGGGGCGTCGCCCCGAGGTTGACCAGCAGGCGCCGCGGTGGCTCGTGCCGGGTCGTCAGCGGGATGCGATAGTGCGCCGAGCCCTCCGCCGCGCCGGCGGCCGATCCCCGGATCATCCGCACGATGCCGGCGTCGAACAGCTCGTCGAGCGCCAGGCCGACCGCCGACTCGTGGCGGACGCCGTGGAGCTCCTCCATCTGCCGGTTCCAGCGGACCACGCGGCCGTTCCGATCGAGGACCGCCAGGCCGTCGTTCAGCGACTCCAGGATGTTCTCGCTGAACTGCCGCATCCGCTCGAGCTCGTCCGCCTTCGTGCGGAGCTGCCGGTACAACCGTCCGTTCTCGAGCGCCGTGGCCGCCTGCGCCGCGACGGCCGACAGCAGCGCCATGTCCTCGCTGCTCAGGGGCTCCGTGCTCGCCTTCCGCCCCAGCGCCATGACCGCGATCGTGCCTTCCTTGGAGACGCACGGGACGAAGTAATGGATCCCGGCTTCGCGCCAGAAATCCACCTCGCGCACGTCCAGCCGGCGTAACGCGAGGATTTCGTCGAGCGCCAGCGTGTGGCCGGATACGAGGCGCGTCGCGACCTCGGACCGTGCCGACAGCGGCGGAGGCGCGTCGGGAAACCCGGCGTGGGCGATGGTGATGAAATCCCCGTTGCCCGACACCGGCGCCAGCATCAGCGCCATCTTGTCCACCACCAGCGTCTCGGTGATGCGGTGCACGAGGCGCTCGCTGAGCCGCTGCAGATCCAGGTCGCTGTTCAAGTCGCGCGCGAAGCCCACCAGCGCGCGCCGGTAGTCGTACCGATCGCGGTAGTAGACGCGATCGAGGCCCGTCTGAATCGCGTTCTTCACCGGCCGCGACAGCAGGACGACCACGAAGGTCGCGAGGAGCGCGATGACCGGATTCTGCTTCTGGTCGGCGGCGCGCAGGAAGATCGCGCCCGCCGTCCGCAGCAGGATCGCGTAGATCGCGGCGATCGCCGCCAGCGCCGCGGCGTACACCAGCGCGCGCTTGATGATCACTTCCACGTCCATCAACCGGTAGCGGACGATGGCGGAGGCAAAGGCCAGCGGGATCAGGCCGAGCAGGAGCGCGCTGAATTCGAATCCGCGCAGCGGCTTCAGCCCGAACGCGAACGGCAGGGCGTAGCCGAAGACGAACGGCACCGACCCGAGCGCCGTGCCCCACACGATCCACCGCAGCTGCCGGCGCGCGGTCACCGATCGGACCATCCGCAGCGCGCGCACCATGATCACGAGCCCCGTCACGAGGCTGATCGCGAGATACAGGAGCTGCGCGTACTGGACGTACGACGCGACCTTCGTCAGCACGTCGCCGTGCGTGGCCCCGTTGATCACGCCCGCCACCGAGACGCCGCCCAGGAGCAGCGCCGGCAGGTAGATTGCGTTCACGAGCGAGCGCCCGGTGTCGCTGCGCACCCACGCGTCCGGACGATCCGGAAACACGAGAGCGAAGTGCAGGAAGAGCGGCGGCAGCAGGAGCATCGCCGTCAGGTCGCCCCAGTAGAACGTCCAGTCGAGCGCGTCGAGCTTCCCCGTGAACGAGAACGCCATGACGCCGAAGAACGCGACGGTCAGCCAGAAGAAATGCAGCGTCGCCTGATGGTCGGGACGGCGCAACCGCACGGACGCGCCGACCAGCAGCGAGAAGACGCCGACCGCGGCCAGGGCCAGGTACAAGCCGAGCGGACCCGACGGCACAGGCGCGACCTCCACGGTCGCAAGCTGCCGGGCCTCGTCCCGCCTGACGACGTAGCGGAGCGTCGTCCCGGAGGGCGTCGTGTGCAGCACGTCGGACACGTCGTCGACTCGCCGAATCTCACGGTCGCCGATCTGGAGCAGGACGTCACCGCGCTGAAGCCCCGCGCGTTCGGCCGCCGTGCCCTTCGCGATCTCCGAGGCAGCCACCTCGTCGCCGGAGCTGGTCCACAGGACGCCGTCCTCGACCTCCGACCACGACACGCGCTGCACGATGTTCAGCGCCGCAAGGCAGAGCAGCGCCGCCACGATGACGCTGGTCGTCATCGACGGGAGGGTTCGCACCCACGAGCTGCGCTGGCTGGGCCGGTTCATAGAGTACAGCGTGTATCCAGTTCACCTAGCAAACCGCATACCTCGATCGGCATGTCGGTCATCGCACACAAATCCTTTAGTTTCAGTTATTTATATCACGGCTCCCGGGTTGGAATTGTGGCAATTCCAATAATCCGGAGCCGCTATCCAACCAAATGGTGGAGGCTAGAATCTGATCAAGACCCCGCCGATGACGCGCTTTGGCGGACGGACGACGAGGAGCTCGTCGTAGATGGAGCCGGAGTCGTTGGGATCGCGGAAGAGGTTGCGCAGGCCGACGAGCACCTCCCACCTGGCGGCGCTGGAGAACGGCATGAACGGGAGCGCCTGGTTCACTTGCACGTCGAACCGATAGTCGACGGACGGATGCATGGGATCGTCGCCGCGCGCGAAGGCGTTGTTGATCTTGTAGAGCAGGAAGACGCGCGTGGCGGTCAGTGGCACGTCGGTCTCGAGCGACGTCGTCAGATCGTGGACGTCTTCGCTTCGAGGCCGGATCGCCGCCGGCGCCCACACGGCGATCGCCGCCATGTCGCCGCGCGAGACCCATTGCGCGCGCGTGACGCTGTAGTCCACGGATCCGCGCACGTGCTGCGACGCCGCGCTGCTCACGCGGACGACCCACCCGTTCGCGTCGAAGCCCCCGGCGTTGGCGACCGCGTAGTGGCCGGGCGTGTTCGGTCCGCCGCCGACGGGGAGGCCGAACAGCGTGGCCATCTGGTTGTCGACGCGCTGCTGGAAGCGGTGCACGCCGACGACGTACGCGCCGTTGAGCTCGTGCTCGAGGCCGACATCGTAGAACCGCGCGCGCTCCACGCGGAAGCTCTCTCCCTCGAGCGGCGCGAACGTCCGCTCCGGCGGCAGCCACGGGCCGACGGTCGCCGCGGGCAGGAGCTCTTCCGCGCCGGGCGCCAGCATGCGCTGCCCGACGTTGGCGATCACGCGCGTGTTGGTGAACGGCGTGAGCGTGAATCCGGTGTGGGGGCTCAGGAGGGACCGGTGCCGCAAGTAGTCGTAGTGTGCGTAGCGGGCCCCGTACTCGAGCGTGAACGTCGGAGACACGGTCCAGCGGTCGCTGCCGTAAATCTCGCCGACGTTGCGGGTCTCGTCGGCGACGGCCGCCAGCGCGATCGCGCGTGGGTTCTGGTACTGCTGCGTGCTGTAGGACACGCCGAAGCCGGAATCGTGGGTCGTCGCGATCCGCGACGTGAACGTGCCGGCGAGCACCCAGGCCGAGACGTCGGACTGGCTCATCGACGCCTTGACGTCCCAGCGGCCCGATGCCGCGGGCGCGCCGATCGACAGGTACGCCACGCCGCGGGGAACGAAGTCGCTGAAGAGCAGCGGGCCCGTGCCGAGCGCGGAGGTCGTCAGGAGGTTGACCTCGCCCGAGAACGGTGTCGCCGTGAAGAACGACGCCGCCATGGTCGCGGCGTTGGTGTAGGCGCGCCCGAAAATCGAGGAGCTCCCCTCGGGCGCCGGTGGGGCGCCCACGCCGCGGGCCGCGTCGGCGATCGAGACTACGTCCCCGTTGTCCTTGAGCACGCTGCGCGCGATGTGGCGCAGCCGCCACGCCGTCTCGCTGTGGTTGTCGCCGTCCTGCGTCGGGTTGTCGCCGGACGGGAGCGACACGCCGGCCGCCAGAATCGGCCGCGCCGGGAGCGTGCCGTCGTCGAGCCGGTGCATCAGGATCTTCGCGACTTCCACCGTCGAGGGACCGACGCGGACGCCGTCCCGGCGTGTGGTGACGAACCCGGGAAGATGGACGCGCAGCGCGTAATCGCCGGCCGCGAGCGGCTGGATGACGAAGTGGCCGTGGGCGTCCGTTGTGGCGATCGACGGGGTGAGTCCGAGCGCCGACACGAGGGCGCCTGCGAGGGGGCCGCCGCGCTCGTCGCTGACCTGGCCCTGGATGCTCCCGAGGAGAAGACGCGCCAGCTGAACCTGGCGGACAGGGGTGAACACGGCTGGCCGGACGCCCGCGGTCTGGGCGGACACCGACGTCACCGTCAATCCGACGATCGCCGCCGCCGCGAGAAGCCCGGTCAGGCGCGCCATGGGATTCCCTTCCTCAGACGGTCGTGTTTGGCGCCATCGGCGGCATTCGCCGCTGGCCTAGGGAGCCACCGTGAAGCTCACGTTCTGGGTAAGGACCTTCGAGCTTAGTTTATCCGTAATCTTGATTTCCAGTCGATAAGTTCCTTCGGGGAAGCTTTGCAGGGGGACCCCCTGCCCCGCTTGAATGCTGCTGTTCCCGGTTGGGTCGAAATTCGCCCCCATACCCTCCGAACTGAAGGTCTGGGGCTCGGTATTGTTGAAGCGCTTCTCCGTCCCGGCGTCCTGCCGGTAGAAGGTGTAGGTCGCCTCGAGATTGAACTTCTTCTCGGGGCTCAGCGTCGGGTTGTAAATCTGCAGCAGGACGATCAGTTCCTGCGGCTTCCGGAACTTGTGGTCCGCGGACACGACGATCTCGGTCTGCCCGAATGCGTAGGGATGGTCCGACTGCGCGTCGGGCGAGATCGGCGCGGGCAGCTGATCGACGCGGTCCGCCAGAATCACGGTGCTCGTCGAGAACCCGGTGGTCGCGTAATTCGGTACGTCCAGCGCCTGCTTCAGGACCGACGTCTTGCCGGGCAGCGGGGCGGCGGCCGCGGGGGGTGCCGCCGGCGCCGCGCCCCTGCCCTGCGGGGCTGGCGCCTCGGCGGGACGCTCGTGCAGGACGATATAGAGATCGTAGCTCCCCGCGGGCACGCCGATGCCGCGCAGGATCCGGAGCGGCTGTCCTGGCGCGGGGGGCTTCACGTCGAGCACCAGCGCGTCCTCGAAGGGATAGCTCGGCGCGGCGGGCGGGGGCGCCAGCGGCGCCTTCGGATCCTTCTTCTTGTCCTTGCTCTTGTCGTTCTTGTCGGGCTTGTCGGGCTTGTCGGGCTTATCGGGCGCGGGCGCGGCGACGACAGGCGGGGCGGTCATGCCGCGCGGCGTCACGCGAAGGTAGAGCGTGAGCGCGCCGCTCGACGTCTTCGCCGGATCGAGCGTCAGGATGATCGGCACCCACACGCGCGAGCCCTGCGCCTTCAGGAAATCGTTCTGGAACTGGATGGGAAAGTCCGAGGGCGCCGGCTGGCCGGACATTGCCGCGTCGGCGACGTGTACCATCGCCTGGATTTCCTGCTGCTCTGCCTGGGCCTTCGCCTGGGCCGCGGCGGCGGCCACGGGATCGGGCTTCTGATCGGCCTTGAACGCCGGTCGTTGCGCGGACGCCAGGGTCCCGCAGGTCATGGAAAGGACGGCGGCGACGAACACCCGAGTGGACCGGAAACCCCGAGGCGACAACGGCATCGATGACTCCTTAACCCGTGGATCATAAGCCCGTCACCAGGGTGAGGTCAAAGGCGCCAGGTGATAAGATCCACCGGCTATGCCGCGCGCCCCGCGCCTCGTCGACGTCAGCGTGCTCCTGACCGCGGGGATGCCCACGTATCCCGGTAATCCGCCGTTCGAGATGACGCCGGTCAAGCGCGTCGCGAAGGGGGAGTCCTCCAACAATTCGCGCCTGACGATGGGCACCCACACGGGCACCCACGTCGACGCGCCACGGCATTTCTTTGACGACAAGCCCGGCGTCGAGTCCCTGGCGCTCGAGCTGCTGATCGGCCGCGCGCGCGTGATCGATCTTCCGCATCGCGGCGGCATCACGGAGGCCCACCTCGGCGCCGCGGGCCTGCGCGAAGACCTGCGGGTCCTGCTGAGGACGCCGAACTCGGCGTTGTGGAATGCCTCCGACGGGTTTCACAGCGACTACGCGTACCTCACGGAAGGCGGCGCGACGTTTCTCGTGGACCAGGGGGTCAAGGTCGTCGGCGTGGACTACCTGTCGGTCGAGCAGTTCAAGAAGGCCGGCGCCCCGGCGCATCACATCCTGCTGGGCAACGGCGTGATCATCATCGAGGGGCTCAATCTCTCGGACGTGGACGCGGGGCAATACGAGATGTACTGCCTGCCGCTTCGCATCGCCGGCGCCGACGGCGCCCCGGCCCGCGTCGTTCTAAAACGATGACTCGGTGGCCTGGCGGGTGGGCTCGCAGGGGCAGTCGGGCCCCCGGCGAGCCGCGAATGCCGGAGGCGTTCGCCAACTGAAGCGCGAATGCCGGAGGCGTTCGCCAACTGAAGCGCGAATGCCGGAGGCGTTCGCCAACTGAAGAATGTTCGCCAGTGTGAACAATGCTGGATGATGTCGTCACCATGGTGCTGGCGGGAGGGGTCGGCGAGCGGCTGTACCCCCTGACGAAGGAACGCGCCAAGCCGGCCGTCTACTTCGGCGGCCCCTACCGCATCATCGACTTCACCCTCAGCAATTGCCTGAACTCCGGCCTCCGCAGGGTCTTCATCGCGCTCCAGTACAAGTCGCTGTCGCTGACCCGCCACCTGCGCTTCGGTTGGAGCGTCGTCGCCGACGAGCTCGGCGAGTTCATCGAGGTCCTGCACCCGCAAAAGCGCGTCGGCGAGCACTGGTACCAGGGCACGGCCGACGCGGTCTATCAGAACCTCTACTCGATCCAGCGCGAAGAACCGCGGCACCTCATCGTGCTGTCGGGCGACCACGTCTACAAGATGGATTACGCGCGGATGCTGCGCTTCCACCAGGAGCGCGGCGCCGGCGCGACGCTGGCCGTGATCGACGTCCCGGCCGAGGAGGCGTCCCGCTTCGGCATCATGCAGGTGGACGGCGAGGATCGGCTGACGGGCTTTCTCGAGAAGCCGGCCGATCTGCCCCCCGGCCAGCACCTCGCCTCGATGGGGATCTACATCTTCGACATGAGCGTCCTCGTTCCGGCGCTCGAGGCGGACGCGCGCGAGGCCACGAGCCACGACTTCGGCAAGGACATCATTCCCGGGCTCATCGCGCAGGTCCCGGTCTACGCCTACCGGTTCACGGACGAGAACAAAAAGACGACGAAGTACTGGCGTGACATCGGGACGCTCGACGCCTACTACGAAGCCAACATGGACCTGTGCCGCGTCAACCCGGAGTTCAACCTGTACGATCCGGAATGGCCGCTGCGCACGCACCAGGTGCAGGCGCCGCCGGCGAAGTTCGTGTTCGCCGACGAGGGCCGGCGCTGCGGCACGTCGCGCGACTCGATGATCTCGGCGGGCTGCATCATCTCCGGCAGCTCCATCCGCGGCAGCGTGCTGTGCCCGAACGTGCGCGTGCACAGCTTCAGCCTGGTGGAAGACAGCATCCTGATGCCGGGCGTCCGCGTCGGGCGGCACGCGCGCATCCGCCGCGCGATCGTCGACCGCGACGTGTTCATTCCGCGCGGCGCGCAGGTCGGCTACCACGAGGCCGAGGATCGCAGGCGCCACACGGTCAGCGACAACGGCATCGTCGTCGTCACGAAAGACGACGATCCGTTCACCGGACCGATCGGCGACGAGGCGCTCCGGATCGAGGCGGAGTTCGACTACAGGGGATCCTATTGATTTGGAAATTTGGAAATTTGGTGATTTGGTGAAAATCGCGACGGTACACGGCAGGGAGATTCTGGATTCGCGCGGGAATCCGACGGTGGAAGTGGACGTCACGCTGGAGGGCGGCGTGATGGGGCGGGCGGCGGTGCCGTCGGGCGCGTCGACGGGCGTGCGGGAAGCGCTCGAGCTGCGCGACGGCGACACGCGGCGGTACGGCGGCAAGGGCGTGCGGAAGGCGGTCGCGAACGTGAACGGGGAGATCGCCGCGGCGCTGACGGGGAAGGCGGCCGACCAGCGCGCCGTCGACGGCGCGATGATCGCGCTCGACGGCACGCCCAACAAAGGACGGCTGGGCGCGAACGCGCTGCTCGGCGTGTCGATGGCGGTCGCCCGCGCGAGCGCCATCGCGGCGGGCGTGCCGCTCTACACCCACCTCGCCCGGCTGTACGAGCAGCGGGACGGCGCGACCGCGTCCATCCTGCCCGTGCCGATGATGAACATCCTCAACGGCGGCGCGCACGCCGACAGCAGCGTGGACTTCCAGGAGTTCATGGTCATGCCGCTCGGCGCCGCGTCGTTCGCCGACGGACTGCGCATGGGCGCCGAGATCTTCCACACGCTGCGCGGCATCCTGAAGAAGAAGGGGTACGCCACCGGTGTCGGCGACGAGGGGGGCTTCGCGCCCAGCCTGAAGTCGAACCGTGAGGCCGTCGACGTCGTGCTCGAGGCGGTGGCGCAGGCGGGTTACACAGCCGGCGAGAACGTCTTCCTCGCGCTCGACGTGGCGGCGAGCGAGCTGTGGGTGGACGAAGACAAGCGCTACGAGCTCAAGAAGTCGGGCGAGCAGGCGCGATCGGCCGACGCGATGGTCAGGCTCTACGAGGACTGGGTCCGCCAATACCCCATCATCTCGATCGAAGACGGCCTGGCCGAAGGCGACTGGGACGGCTGGAAGGCGCTCACCTCCGCGCTCGGCGGCCGCATCCAGATCGTCGGCGACGACGTGTTCGTCACGAACCCCGAGATCCTGGCCCGCGGCATCCGGGAGAAAGCCGGCAACTCGATCCTCATCAAGCTGAATCAGATCGGCACCGTGACCGAGACGCTCGATG
>Ga0209647_1003826_pt1 | contig 11520 bp, 11 predicted proteins | sample GraSoi_2013_60cm_FD_185827 | JGI IMG/M metagenome (GOLD analysis project Ga0209647, IMG submission 185827) | Grasslands soil microbial communities from the Angelo Coastal Reserve, California, USA - Sample 9_17_2013_60cm (SPAdes) (version 2) | ecosystem: Environmental > Terrestrial > Soil >... | reverse complement strand
GTTGGAACTGCCGAGCGCGTCATGATCGAAGAAGTTGAGAGCGTGGGTTTGAAAGTTGGAGAAATCGAGCGTCCAGCCGCGCACCGGAATCGCAAGGCCGAATTCGCGTTGTTCGTCGGTTTCACCGTGCAAAGGAAGAAACCCGGAACCGGTGGAATCGAGCAACGGGCCTGAGATCGTGGTGAGCGGTGGCGCTTGAAAGAATCGGCTATACGACGCGCGGAAGACCCAGTTGAGCTTTGGAACGTGCAGAGCCATACCCAGCCGCGGATCGGTTTTGTCTTCCACAATTCCGCCGGAGAAATGCGTGTAACGAAGTCCGCCATTGAACGTGAGCCATTCGACGAGTCGAAGCTGATCCTCCGCGAATGCACTGAAAAGCGAGCCGCGTGGTTCGCTTTGTTGGGGAGCGGGCGAAATACTTCCGTCAGTATTAACGACGCGAAAAAAGGAATCGTCTTGCTGGGCGAAGCCGTAGAAACCGACGCGCGCATTATGGCGACCACGCGTCACCGCAAGAGTTGCCGTGGCTCCTTCATAGTGCGAATCGTTGTGATCGGTAGTGATTGGTGCGTCATCGAGAGTCGTGCCGGACGAGGGCAAATAGCCGTCGTAGGCGGCGCGATTCCAATGGAAGAATGGCGCGACGGTGAAAAGCACTCCGGAATTTAACGTGTGCACCCAGGAAAGGTTTCCGAAGGCGTCGCGTTCACGTTCGACGTCTCGCATCCCGATTTGCTGCTGAGCGAACGTATTCGGGATTTGGAAATAGTCGCCGCGAGCGGAACCCGCGAAGCGAAATTGGTCTTTCGGAGTTGCGTTGAAAATAAGCGACGTAAAAACGCCGAGGCCGTTGTTGTTGTCGTGAAATTCCTGCGGTTCAGGAGGCATCAGCCCGATATCAGAACGCGTTCCGCTTGCGCTGGCATACCAGGCAAAACGCTCGGAGTGATCGCCGAAACTGACCTGGCTGTCAGTGGAGTGACGGCTGCCGTACGTTGCGACAAGCTCGGCTTCACGGTTACGTTCAAAACCGGATTTGGGAATGACATTGAATGCGCCGTATGTGCGATCGCCGTATTCGGCGGACTGGCCGCCGCGTTGAATTTCGACCACGGCGATGTCTTTCGGATCGAATTGCGCTCCGACGTTCGCGGCAATGTTGGTGTTGGGAACGGGGATTCCGTCGACAAGCCAGGAAACTTGATGGCCACCGCGAATGTGCAGCTGATCGTGAACCATGTAGGCGCCAGGCGTGTAGTCCGTGATGAATTCGAGGCTGTTGGTGCGGGTTGCGCCCGGAGCCTCCAGAATTTCCGCCCGCGTGACAGTGGTTGAGGAAGTGGACGAAGTCGGATCGATGTTGACGGCGTCGGCCTGCACTTCAATTTTCTGATTTACCGTGGCGAGTTCGAGAGGGAAATGGCGAAGAGGCGCGGTATCGGCCGCAACGACGATTCCAACTTCGGTGCTGCGAAAACCGTCATGCGAAATGAGCAGAATGTAAGCGCCGGCAGGAACGGCGTCAATTTGAAAGCCGCCTTCAGCGTCGCTGACGGCGGACCGATGCCAATCCAATAGCTTGGCGCGAAGTTCAATTGTCGCGCCTTCGATCGGACGATGTTGCGTGTCATGAACGATGCCACGGACGGTGCCGAAAATACTGGCGCGGGCTTCGGCAGAGAAATAAATAGCCAGCAAAGTGAAAGTTGCGAACAGCACAAATGAGAACCGAGTACGACGGCGAAACATAAAAGCCTTTCTCCGAAATGGAATGAGGCTCACGCCATTCACACAGCGCGAGGCAGAAGGGATTGTTTGCCTGAGTTTGGACGAGTTACGACTAAGAGAGAGGGAGACGCGGAGGGGGTGACTGCGGTTTTTCGGCACGAGAAATCATTTGAGGCGCGAACGGCGCAAGTATAGGGGCAGCGCACTCGAGTGACAGAGCGACTTGCAGACTGGGCATCACAAATTGAGCCACGGTGATCGCAGTTTCGTCCGCTGCGTTGCAGCAGGAGATTTTGCAATCGGACATGTGGCTCATGTTATGGCCGCAGTCCATCGGCATTGCGCTTTCGGAGGTTGCGCTCTTGTGATGATGGCCGGGAACATTGCAATGATCCCCCATGCAGCAGGCCATGCTGCTCGAAAGCCACGCGGCGCGAGCAAAAGGAGCTTGCAGCAACAGGACAGCGAAAAGACACAAGAGTGCCGTTAGTTTGCGGGAGCGAACGGAAGTGCGTGGATTGAGGCTCACAAGCCGATCTTATCCTTCCAATAAGGATACGATAGCCTTGCCCCGGCGGTGAAGGGGTTTAGCGAGCGTGGGTCTGTACCCATGTGGCGAAATCGTGCCAGAGGGCGGTCTTCCCGATGGGGATGCGGGATTGTTGCACGACGATCAGGAAAATACCGGACCAGAGCGTGACGCGATGGATTTTGCGCGTTGACCAGAGATCGTAAGCGATAAGGGCCAGGAGAAAGAGGTCGGATGCCGCGCCGTCGATCGGATTCTTGCGGGAGAGGAAGGCGAAGGGCAAGCGAGCAATTGCGGCGACAAGGAGCGCGGTTGTCGCGAGAAAGATGTAGCGCTTGTGAGCGGAGGGATTGAGGCGCGAACAGAACGCGAAATAGACAAAAGTGCCGAAGAGCAGCATGTCGGTGAGCGGGACAATGTAGAACATCTTTGGATCGCGACCGGCGACATCGTGAGCGCGCAACAAATTGTCCGTCCCGGCCATTACGCCCAGGATCAGCATGGCGCAGGCAAATAGAAAGCCTGCGATGCCCAGTTTGCGGTGGATGGCAGTGCGATCGGCAGCCACGAGCGACGTCTGCGTTACCAGAAGCAGAATCCAGCAAGTGAATGCGGCTCCGTGGATGTGAATAATAAGACTGGGAAGCGGCGCACGAAACACTCCAGCGAGATAATAGGTGCGAGCGAATCCCGCAAAGACAGTGATAAGCATAGCGATGGACATGCCCGAGAAGAAGAGATGTTCGTAACGAAGGTCCGGAATAGGCCGGAAAGAGGCCGTGCTTGCAGTTTGGGCGGCAATAGTCGCCATCATGGCTCCAGATTCTGATTAAATTGGAAGAGAATGCATTGATCAAGAATTGCCAGGCATTGTAGAGCGTGAAGAGAGAAGTAGCAACTGAACAGATTCCAGAAATCGAAGCAAGGCAGAGGGAGGAAAGGGAAATGAAGCGATTTGACGGGACCGGCTCAAAATCAATTGTAATCCTGCTGATAGCCGTTACGTTGTGGGCAGCTCCGCTTCGCTCGCAAGCGCCGGAACGCGCGCCCGAGATCAAGGCGGTCAGCGTCAGCGGAGGAGTGGAACTCCACTACGTCGAAATGGGGAAAGGCGACGCTATCGTTTTTGTGCACGGGTCGCTGAGCGACGGCTCGTTCTGGAATCCGCAACTCGCGCCTTTTGCGGAGAAGTATCACGTGATTGCATACAGCCGGAGATATAACCAGCCGAATACGAATCAACCACAAGCTGGATATTCTGCCGTGACGGATGCAGATGATCTTGCGGGATTAATTGAAAAACTGCAATTGGGAAGAGTTCATGTTGTCGGACACTCCTATGGCGCATACACTGCGCTATTTTTAGCGATTCGGCATCCACAAATGGTCAGGTCGTTGGTGATTGCGGAGGCGCCGGCGATGCCCTTACTCGCATATCTGCCTGGGGACGAGTCAGAGCTGGGAAAGAAAACTTTGGCAGATATTCGAGCGCGAATGGAAGAACCGATGAAAGCGGCTTTTCGAAAAGGGGACCAAAGCGCGGGAGTTGGCGCGTTCATTAACTATTTGTCGAATGATTCTCAGGCTTGGGACAAATGGCCGGAGGAAGCGCGAAAGGGCACGCTCATGAACGCGCATGAATGGGACGTGATGCTCACGGAGGCCGACGCTTCTGTTGTCAGGAGGGAAGACATTTGAGTTTTTGAAATTGATTGATGAGGAGCTGAGTCGTCTTCTGCCAAGCAATCAGCGAATCGTATTGCCCGGGGCAACCCATCACCTGTTTTATGAACAACCAGAAAAATGCCGGAGCGTTATTTTAGAATTCTTGAGAGCAAAATGAGTGGCATTTCTTGACTTGAAGCGCCGCGGGACGCAGACTAAATTCATGGCCCACATTTATTTGACGTTTGATTTTGGAAAAGACGAAGAGAAGGCACAGCAGGCGCGGCACAAGCTCGATTCGTGGAAGCAGGCGTTCAAGCTCGACAAAAAAATGCAGGGAAAGTTTGACCGCAAGGAAGATGGTGCGGCAACGGTCAGCGCTCCCGTGGCGGAAGCAAAGTCCGAGAAAAAAGCGGCCGGGAAGGGCGTCAAGGGAAAGGGAAAAGCGGAACCTGAACCAGCCAAATTGGCTTCTTCAAATGCCGAAATCAAGCTGATCCTGCGGCTGGCGCTGCCGAACCACGAGAAGCTCACGGAACAGCGGATATTAAAGCGTATTTCGGGCGAGGAGCCGTTTGCGAGCGCTTCGCCGAAGACGATCCGTCAGGGGGATGCCGGATTTGGCGAGGTGGATTCCCAGTTTGCGGAGTTGGAATAGCCGCACGCATTTTTTCGGGCACGAAGGGGTTTCGGTATAATTAGAGGCTGTAGGGGAATTCGCATCCACGTTCACATCGAGGTTGCGCCGAATGGCCGTACAAACCCGCGTCAAGCCCAACAAGGTTGACGCCCCCAAGAACGACCGGCACGCAGGCCTTAGCCGGGACTCCCTCATTAAAATTTATCGGGCGATGTATTTGTCGCGACGGTTGGACGACAAAGAGATCCAGCTGAAACGGCAGAACAAGATCTATTTCCAAATCTCAAGTGCCGGACATGAAGCGGTGACGGCGGCAATGGGGTTGCTTCTTCGTCCTGGCGTAGATTGGTTGTATCCCTACTACCGCGACCGCGCTTTTTGTTTGTTAATCGGCGTGACGCCGCTTGAAATGTTCTTGCAGGCGGTTGGCGCGAAAGATGATCCCAGTTCCGGCGGCCGGCAGATGCCGAGCCACTGGGGCCATCCGAAGTTCAATATCGTGAGCAAGTCATCGTGCACCGGCACGCAGTTCGTGCAGGCGATCGGCGCGCCACGCAGTATTTCGAGGCGCATCCAAAGGCGCTAGCACAGGCGAAAAGGGCGCCGCTCGGTAATCTGGCGAAGTACGAGAGCGACGAGATTGTGTATGTGTCTGCGGGAGATGGTGCGACGAGCGAAGGCGAGTTTTGGGAATCGCTGAACGTCTCATGCGCGAAGAAATTGCCGATTGTGTATCTCGTGGAAGACAACGGATACGCCATTTCGGTGCCGATCGAGGTGCAGACGGCGGGCGGAAGCATTTCGAAGTTGGTGACAGGGTTTCCGGGACTGCAGATCGCGGAATGTGACGGAACGGACCCGATCGAGAGCTATCGCGTTTGCAAAGAAGCCGTGGAGTATGCGCGCGAACGCAAAGGCCCCGCGCTGGTACACGCACACGTCACCCGCCCGTACTCGCACTCGCTCTCGGATGACGAAAAACTTTACAAAGTGCCGGAAGAACGGGAAGAAGAAGCGCATCGCGACCCAGTCTCGAAGTTTTCCTTGTTTTTGATCCGCGAGGGCGTTCTGGATCAGAAACAGATCGAAGCTCTGGAATCGCAGGTAGATCACGAAGTTCGGCAGGCCGCGGATCAAGCACTGGAAGCTCAGCCGCCGTCGGCCGACTCGATTTACGCGAATGTGTACTCGCCGGATGTCGATCCAACGTCGAGCGCGTTCGAAGCAACGCCTCAATTGCATGGCGCGCAGAAGACGATGGTCGAGATGGTATCGGCTACTTTGAACGACGAGATGTCACGCGACGAGCGCATCGCGGTCTTTGGCGAGGACGTCGCGGACTGCAGCCGCGAAGAGAATTTGAAGGAAGTAAAAGGGAAGGGCGGCGTTTTTAAAGCGACTGCCGGCTTGCAGCGGAAGTATGGATCGTCGCGCGTCTTTAATACCTCGTTGGCCGAGGCCGCGATCGTGGGCCGCGCAATCGGCATGGCGACGCGCGGATTGAAGCCAGTGGCTGAGATTCAGTTCTTTGACTACATCTGGCCCGCCATGATGCAGATTCGCGATGAGCTCTGTGTGATGCGTTGGCGTTCGAACGGCGGTTTTAAGGCGCCGACGGTGTTGCGAGTGGCGATCGGAGGCTATCTCACGGGCGGCGCGGTCTATCACAGCCAATCAGGCGAATCGATCTTTACGCACTGCCCGGGATTGCGCGTGGTGATGCCATCCACTGCGCTGGACGTGGCCGGGCTCTTGCGCACCGCGATTCGCTGCGACGACCCGGTGATGTTCCTGGAGCACAAACATCTATACCGGCAGCCGTATAACCGGAGCGAATATCCCGGGCCGGACTTCACGATTCCCTTTGGCAAAGCGCGGATGGTGAAGGAAGGCGAGGACGTGAGCATCATCACGTACGGGGCTTTCGTTCATCGTGCGGAGGTTGCCGCAGCACAACTGGAGCGCGAGGGAATTTCGGCGGAGATTATCGACCTGAGGTCGCTTTCGCCGTATGACTGGGAAGCGATTGCGGCGACGGTGAGGAAGACGCACCGCGTGATCGTTGCCTATGAGGACATGCAAAGCTGGGGCTACGGCGCGGAGATCGCGGCGAGAATCGCCGAAGACCTATTCGATGAGCTTGACGCGCCCGTGAAGCGGATTGCCGCGACGGATACGTTCTGTGGGTATCACCCGAAGCTGGAAGATGCGATTTTGCCGCAGTCGGACCGGGTGGTCGCGACCGTCAAGCAGCTGCTCGAGTACTAGCCACGCTCTAAATTCAGGAAACTTTTTTGCGGGGTAAGGCGTATCCTTCTCTAGAAGGCGGGTCAAACGCGCCTTGCGAGAGGCAAAACCATGATTTGCACTGCTTGCCAGAAGGTCATCGCGGACGGTTCGAACTTTTGCTACAACTGCGGGGCGAGGCAGCCGAATGGCGCGCCGATGCCGGCTGCGCCGGCTCACAACCGCAAGAAATTGATGCGATCGAGCACCGACAAGAAGTTGGGCGGCGTGTGTGCGGGGCTGGCCGACTATTTGGATTTGGATGTAACGCTAGTACGGGTGTTGTGGGTGCTGGCGGTGTTCTGCGGCGGGACGGGATTGTTGTTGTACGTCGTGCTTTGGATTGTGCTCCCGGTTGAGCCGTTCTACGTGCCGGTGGCGACGCAAACACAGAATACGGCTACGCCGTGACCATCGTCGGCTAGTCTTTCGGTTTTTTGGGAGCGCGGGATCTCCGCCCGCCTGAGCCGAGTAAACCTTCATCAACCGACAGCGCGCCGGGGCCAACAGTGGCCAAAGCGACGCAGGCTGCGGCGAGCGCGAATGGGAACTCATACAAATGTATGGCCAGGATCCCACCGGTGCTGTGCACCTTCCAGATGGCAACCGCCATTTCGATAGCGAGCAAAAGCGCCGCGGGGCGCGTGAACAGTCCCAGAACAAGCAGCGCGCCTCCGAAGGACTCGAGAATTCCCGCGACGTAGACAAATTGCGCGGGCAAACCGTGCTGCGTGAACATGTGCTGCATTTCAAGATTAGGCCGCACGAGCTTCGGATAGCCGTGGGTCAGGAAGATGGCGCCGAGGGCGATGCGGAGCACCAAGAGTCCAATTGGTCGCAGACGATCCAGAGAATTCATATTGTTGGCGAGCCTCGAATACTAGTGTTCGAAGTATACGGCAGTTTAACAGAGCGGTGCGTCACGGCCAGGCGGACCTGGGTGTCGGACGCGGGGATTCGGGTACAATCGAGTATTCGAAATTGCCTGTCCTGTGGAGAAGCTTGAGCCTCTCAGAAATACATTTTTGTTCAGCCTGCGCGTTCGGACGCTGGATTTTGCTTCCTGGCAAAAACATGGGTGAGTTCGAATGAAGAGGAAGCTACTGGTTGCGATTCCGCTGCTGGTCATCGTCGTGATTGCGGCGTGGATCGTGCGACCGAAGCACGAATACATTGGCGAAGCCTACGTGAGTACAAAGAGCACGGCGCTCCTGAGTAGCGTCGCGCAAGTTAGGCAGGAGATTGGCGAGCTGCGCTACGGCGAACACGTCGAGATGATGGCGAAGCGAAATGAATTTGTGAAAGTAAAGACCAGCGCGGGACTCGTGGGTTGGGTGGATGCTCATCAATTGATGGACCCGCCGCTTTGGCAGCGCAGTATCGTGCTGCTGAAGAAGGCGCAGGATTTGCCGGTGCAGGCGCGGGGTCGGACGAAGGTGGCGACGAACTTACGCGTGGAGCCCGGGCGAACCGAAGCCCGGCTCTATCAGTTTGGGCGCGGAATTCCGGTGGAGATAGTGGGGCGCGCGACAGCGGACTGGGCACAAGTGTCGGACGAAAAGGAAGGCTCGACGCCTGAGGATACAAAAAAAGAGGATTGGTTTTTGGTGCGAGGCGTTGCGATACGGCCGCCTGGTGAGACCACCGCAAAGACAGGTGCGCCCATTCCATCCACTGCAACCGTTCCCGGAGACGGGTCAGCGCCAATTGCGGGTTGGGTGGTGGCGCGATTCGTGGAACTCGATGAACCAGATCCAGTACGCGAAGGGGCCGGTTCGGCGAACGTAAGGCCGATCGCCTGGTTCGAATTGAACCGCGTGACGGATGATTCGGGCGAGAAGTCGCAATATCTATTAGCGGCGACTCGCGGGCCGGAAGGGCAGGCATGCGATTTTACGAATCTGCGCGTCTATACGTGGAACCGGAAGAAGACGCGGTATGAGACCGCGTTCATCGAGAATGATTTGTGCGGGGCGCTACCGATTCGCGTGGAGAAAAATGCGAAGGGCGATCCTGAATTCCGGTTCAAGCTGATGGATCGCAACAGCGAGGAACGCACGTATCGGTTGATCCAGACGGTGGTGCGACGCGTGCGCCAGAACGAGGGCGGCGCGAAGGTCGCGACAGCGGGAAAGAAACCCCAATAAAAGAACTTCTCGGGAGGTGATCCGGATGACGCTGCACATCAGCGAGAGCGATGTACGCGCGGTGTTGACGATGCCGATGGCCATTGAGGCCGTCGAGGAAATTTCGCGCAAGCAGGCGACCGGAGAAGTGGTGCTGCACCCGCGGAGGCGATTCGAATTCCCCGGCGGAAGATTCTTTCATCACATGGCCGCGGCCGATCTTGGTGCAAGTCGAGTGGCAACCAAGCAGTACACTTACGTGGACGGGAAGCTGAAATTCGTCGTGTCTCTTTATTCGATGGAAACGGGTGATCTACTGGCTCTAATTGAAGGGGATTGTTTGGGCCAGCAGCGGACCGGAGCGGCTTCGGGTGTGGCGACGAAGTATATGGTCGGATGCCAAGACTGCTGCAATCATCGGGACGGGTTGGCAAGCGCAGGCGCAACTGGAAGCTATCGCTGCCGTGAGAAATCTCGAATCTGTATCCGTGTATGGGAGAGATGACGTGCGGAGAGAAAAGTTTGCCCGGGAGATGAGCGAGCGGTTGAAAATTCCGGTGCGTACAGCGCAGAGTTCAGCGGAAGCGGTTCGCGGGGCGGCGATTATTTGCGCGGCGACGACGTCGAGTCAGCCAGTGCTGTTTGGCGCAGATATTGCGGCGGGCGCTCACGTTAACGCCATTGGCGCGAATCATATGCGAAAGCGTGAACTGGACGATGCAGCCGTATTGAAAGCGGAGGTCGTGGTGGTGGATTCGATCGAGCAATCGCGTCAGGAAGCGGGGGACTTGGTGCTGGGGTTTGCGACAGACGAGGCGCGATGGAATCATGTTTCGGAACTGTCGGCGGTCGTGTCCGGCGGGGCACCGGGACGCGCCAGGCCCGAGCAGGTAACGCTATTCAAATCCAACGGCATCGCTGCCTGGGATCTGGCGGCAGCAATGCGCGTCTATGCCGAGGCCACGCGCCGGAAGCTCGGGCGAATGCTACCCCTTTGGCAACCTGCTTCTTAGGACACACTCCAATCCTGAGCCCCCAGCTGCGTTATTCTAAAAAGCGCCTAAGCTTGCCATGAAAACCCTGCCTGACTATCTACGCAAAGGAATGAAGCTCGTGATCGTCGGATGCAATCCGAGCGAATCATCGGTGCGAACGGGACATTACTACTCCGGGCGCACCAATGTTTTTTGGCCAGTACTGCACAAGAGTGGTGTGATTCCGGAGCCACTCGAATATGGCGATGACCGGCGAATCATTGAGTTTGGAATTGGGTTGACCGATTTGGTGAAGCGTCCAACACGAGGCGTTGAAGAATTGACGCGCGAGGATTTTGCGGAAGGGCGAATCGTGCTTTCGCAGAAGCTCGAGGAATTTACGCCGCGAGTGATCGCGTTCAATGGAAAAAGTGTTTACGAACAATTTGCCCAGAGAAAATGTAAGTTCGGCATGCAGAAGGAGTTGCTCTATGGCGCTCGTGTGTACGTGCTGCCGAGCAGCAGCGGCGAGAACGCCAACGCACAGAGAGAACGGCTGACTCATTTTCGGAAGCTGGCACAGCTCATACGAAAGACGGAAAAAGCGCGAGATGCGCAGGCGTAACGAGGTGAGACGATGAGTCAGGGGGCTCCCGCTACCGCGCCTGTGCTGCTGGAATCGGTACACGGCGGAGTTGCTCTGCTGGTCTTGAACCGGCCGGAGCGCATGAACGCGCTGAATAGCGAGCTGGCGACGGCCCTTTACGGCGCACTGGAAAGAATCGCCCAAGACGATTCGATCCGAGCGGTTGTCTTGACTGGGGCGGGCCGAGCGTTCTGTGCGGGCGGCGATTTGGCGGTAATCGGCAAGGGAAGAGAAGCGAATAATTCCAAACAGCTTGAACCGATTTTACGCGCGGGAATGGGAGCTGTGCTGAAGATTCGAACAATGCCTCAGCCGGTGATCGCGGCGGTGAATGGCGCGGCGGCTGGAGCGGGTATGAACGTGGCGCTTGCAGCAGACATCCGGATTGCGGCGGAAGAGGCGATGTTCGGGCAGAATTTTGCGAAGGTCGGATTGTTTCCCGATTACGGTGGGACGTATTTCCTGCCGGAATTGGTGGGGCCATCGAAGGCCGCAGAGATGTTTTACACCGGGGACATGATTGACGCGCAGACAGCGTTCAATCTGGGGCTCCTGAATCGCGTGGTTCCTTCAGCGCAATTGGAAACTGAGGCGATGGCTTTGGCACAGAAAATCGCAAGCGGACCGCCGCTGGCAATTCGCGCGGTGAAGAAGGTACTTTTCGCGAGTCATAAAGACGCTTTGGAGCGCGCCTTGGAAGCGGAAGTGGCGCACCAGATGAAGTGTTTCGCTTCCGAAGATTGCCTGGAAGGCGTGCATGCGTTCTTCGAAAAGCGCACGCCGCAGTTCCGCGGGCACTGAGCTAGGCTACAATTCCTTACATGACCGAACTGGAAATTACGCCAACTGAATTGAAAAAACGGCTCGACGCGGGCGAAAAACTGTTACTTGTTGACGTCCGCGAACGCTGGGAGCACCAGGTA